>OIZA01000309.1_pt1 | contig 27711 bp, 20 predicted proteins | sample 1588381 | NCBI WGS metagenome assembly OIZA01 (sample SAMN03283277) | human gut metagenome | biome: human-associated habitat; material: feces | host: Homo sapiens | place: Peru | collected 2012 | reverse complement strand
TATTGGAAAGACTTGCTGCCTTCTGGCTTACCATAGCAGCGACTCCGGAAGGAGCCCAGGGACATGTGACTGTCCATGTAACCGCTTTTTCCGAACATCCCACGAGTGACATAGCCGCCGTCATAACGGCGAGACCGAGTGCTAATAATTTTTTCTTCATACTACCTCTCCTTTGTTAAAATTTGATGATTCATGAGCGCCTTTTTCGTATCTTGTGATACAAGATTAACATACTGGAAATGTGATTTTCAACAACTTTTGCCATTTTCTGGACAAAGTTGTATGTTTGTTGACGAATCAAACAGAAGCTGTAATCGAGATTGATATTTATTAGACATTCTGCACATGAAAAAGGGAAGAAGGCCGGACATCGGGTGATTTTCTCTTGCCAGAACTCAAAAATACGGTAAAATAAGAGGCAGGAGCATTTGAAAGAAATTTGGAGAAACGTATGAGAAAGATGACGATAGAAGAACATTATATGAAAGAGGCGATCCGTCAGGCAAAAAAGGCGGCGGCGCTTAAGGAGGTGCCCATCGGCTGCGTGATCGTCTATGACGGAAGGATCATCGCGAGAGGATATAACCGCCGGACGGTAGATAAAAACGTACTGGCACACGCGGAGATCATCGCGATGCGGAAGGCCTGCCGCATTCTCGGCGATTGGAGATTAGAGGGCTGTACGATGTACGTGACCTTAGAGCCATGTCCGATGTGCGCCGGTGCCATCGTGCAGGCCCGGATCCCCGAAGTGGTCATGGGATGCATGAATCCCAAGGCAGGCTGCGCGGGATCCATCCTGAATATACTGGAAATGCCCCAGTTTAACCATCAGGTGAAGGTTACCCGGGGCATTCTGGAAACGGAATGCAGTCAGATGCTGAAGACCTTTTTCGAAGAACTCCGCATCCGGAACAAACAGGAAAAAGAAGCCAGGAAGGCCCTAAGCAGTCTCTCTTAACGGGGTCTCTTCTCCCTTATCCTGTGTACGGGCATTCTTTCTGAAATTCCGAAGCTTTGGCAGCTTTTTGAGCCAGAGTCCCATCTGATATATTCCCTCCGGTGCATACAGGATTATAAATACACAATAAGGAAATACATACCGACTCTTGGCTTCCCACAGGATGCTGAACAGGAATCCGCCAAAGACAGCGATCCAGGGCAGCCACATAGCCGTCGGAATCTCCTTTTTCTTCCGCCACTGCATTCCCAGCATCACCAATGCCACAAATCCGGCAAAATAGAGGATACTCTGATAATAATTCGAAAAATTCCATGCGGCTCTTCCCAGATTTCCATAATACAGACTGTCCAGCACAGGGGACAACTCTGCCCCATCTTCAAAGCTCTCCGTAGTTTCCAAAGCCGCATACATCGGCTCGATCCACTGGCCTTGCAGCTTATTTTTGAAAAAGCGGAATGCCTTTCCCGGATCCTGTGAAAATTCTTCCAGCCGTTCCCGGATACATGCTTTTCCCTGCTGCGCGGCAGGTTCCTGTTGAAAATCGCAATCTGCAAATGTCGTCTGCTGATATCGGTTATAGACCCCCGCTCTGCCTTCTGTCTCCTGTAATCCCATAGCGACCCACAGAATACTGGGAATGCCGACCCCGCTGGGATATCCCGACCGGACTTCATAGATCACATCTACTGCCTTTACAGACAATGCTGCCGTCAGAAGGATCGCTGTTCCCGCCAGAAGATATCGTACTTTCTGCTTTTTGAGACTTGCCAGCAGAGCATAGACTGCCACGGCAACAAGAACGATCCATGTATTTTTCCGGGCAAGTACCGCCAGTCCCGCTGCGAACGACGCTAATGCAATATATCGCTTCTGCCCGGAGTGCTCATAGGCTGCCACCCCATAAAACAATATGGTTCCGAAGCTGATGCTGAGCACATCACCGTAGATATAAGGAAGATAAAATAAAAAAGGAAAACAAGCCAGCATCATCACACAATACAGCACCCGGAATATCGGTCTGTCCGTATTCAGCTTCAGGAATCCATAGCCAGCCAGGATCGTAAGTATCCACCATACGACATGAAGAATCTTGGCCGGTCTATAATTAAAATCACCAAACAGGGCAAACAGGATCTCATAAAGGATTCCCAATCCCTTCTGCTGCTGGTACATTCCCACATAGCCGCCCGGACTCAGCATACTGAAATTACCTTCCCTGCAATATGCGGCAAAAGCCGTAGCACTGATCTGGTCCCCTACGGGATAATAAGGATTCTTCCATACGTAAACCACTCCCAGAGTAAATGCAGTCACGCAGGTCAGCATCAGGATACACAGGCAGATCTTTTCCTGCAGAATTCTGTCATTTTTATTCAGGACTTCATCCATTACCACCGCACAGAGCGATATCGCCAGAAAAAGTACTATATGGCGCCAGGTACTGTCTCTGACCAGCAATCCACGGGATTTAAAATCTACCGCACCGTAATAGGAATACCGGCAGGCCCAGTAGCTGAGGAGCATCATCATTGCCAGAACGCACACCCATAATATCCCCAGCAACACATGATATAGTTTTCGGGTTTTCTCTGTCTGTAACTGCCTGATCACCATTCTCTTCGGTATCCCTTTCTCCTGTGGAGTGTTATCGTTTTATTGCGTTATCATTGTATTCTGTCCGCTCATTGCTCATTGTTACGTCAATTATAGCACGCCTAGGCGTGTTCTTCAAGGCAAAGAGACTTGACAAACGGCGGGGAACAGGATACACTAATAAAGCCGTACATGTCCGGTATCATGGCTTCAGTGATGAAACTCGGTCTTACGCAATGGGAATCTACGAACCGTGTCAGGTTGGGAACAAAGCAGCACTAAGTAGAACCTTCCATGTGCCGTGAGGAAACTGGGTGGAGCTGTTGTTCTGATCCGGCATGTGCGGTTTTGATATTTGAAGTCTTCTATGAATTTACACGCAGATCAGATAAGAGGTTATAGATCGTGTCCATCGATAAATCATCCCATATTCCGATAGTCAACTGCACAGAATCCGTTCCCGAAGGTCAGCTTTCCTCCGATACCGCATGGTTCCGGGAGATCCTGTCCGACTGTGTTCTCTGTCCCAGAGCCTGCCATGCAGACCGTCTCTCGGGGCAGACCGGTTATTGTGGGCAGACGGCCGACCTCATGGCCGCCAGGGCCTCTCTGCATTATTGGGAAGAGCCTTGTATCTCCGGCACTTCCGGCTCCGGCACTGTCTTTTTCTCCGGGTGCAATCTACGCTGTATTTTCTGTCAGAATCATAATATCGCTCTGGGAAAAGCCGGGCGCATTATCTCTCCCGGACATCTGGTGGAGATTTTTCTGCAATTACAGGAGCAGGGTGCGAACAATATCAATCTCGTCACCCCCACACATTTCCTGCCCCAGATCCTTATTGCATTAAAAGAGGCAAAAAAACAGGGACTTTCCGTCCCCATTGTATACAATACCGGCAGCTATGAATCTCCGGAGGCTCTGCGGCATCTGGAAGGGCTGGTGGATATCTATCTGCCGGATCTGAAATATTTGTCTCCGGAATTGTCTGCTGCCTATTCCCATGCTCCGGATTATTTTGAAAAGGCCTGTGCCGCCATTGCGGAAATGTACCGACAGGTCGGAGATCCGGTCATGGATCCCGGTACCGGGCTGATGCAGCGGGGAATGATCGTGCGTCATCTGCTCCTGCCGGGACAGACGAAAGATTCCAAGAAGATCCTGCGGTATCTCCACGAGACCTATGGGGATCACATCTATATCAGCATTATGAACCAGTATACCCCCCTGCCTCAGGTGGCGGACAGGGAAGATCTGAACCGCACGGTAACGCCGGAAGAATATGACCGGGTGCTGCGGTTCGCGGAACGGATCGGCATTGAGCGGGGCTTTCGTCAGGAGGGAACTGCCGCCAGTGAAAGCTTTATTCCGGAATTCGATGAGCGGGGACTGTGAGGCTCTCACAGTTCCACCGAGATCAGATAATATCCGAAATCCCCTTCCCAGGCCGGTTCTCTGGTTCCTTCAAAGCTTTCAAAGCCGAACATTCTGGCCACCTGTTTCTCTCTCTCGTAAAAATTCCCCGGAACCCCTATGTAATATTTCACCTGTTCCGGTGTGTCCTGCCGCATCAGAAGCAGATGCCTGTAGTTATAATAGCCATGTAACAGGAAACTGTTATGGGTCATCTGATAGCACCGCTCCCGCAGCACCACGAAATCTTCCGGACCTACCGAGAGAAATTCTCTGGCATCCCGGAAGGGATGGATGTGGGGGTAGATACTGCTTAACTGCTCCCATTTGGTATCCTTCATGTGGAGTGTGTTTTCCGTTGCAGCTTTTTTCAACGTCTGTGGCTCCGGCACACCGGTAAAAGTGCCGGGCATTTCGATACCTCTGTCCTTCCGAAATTCTCCGGGATCCTGCGCTCCTGATCCGCCGGTCACATTTCCGTTTGCCACTATGGTTTCTGCCGTTTTTGTGGGCTGGTTCCGGGCAACTGCAGTCACAGCCACAGGTGCCTTTTTCATGCCTTCCGCTCCCGCAAACCGCCCTGTGATCTCAAGATTCCGGTCCAATGGGATCCGTATTCCCAGTATCGACTCCCGGTCCTTTTTTCCAGGAATCCTTTTTTCACAGGAAGTTCTTCCCCGGTCTGCCGTCATTTCACACAGCAGTTCTTCTCCGCTTTCCCGCTGCAGATACAGTGCTATGGTTCTGTTCTGCGTGAAGTTTTGACCGTTCAGCTGCACAGTCAGAATCTCTTCTGTTTCCCGGCTTTCCAGTTTCGCATATCCCGCACTTCGGATCCGCTGCCCGTTGTCCTGTAATTCCAAATAGCTGATCTGTTTCCGATATGACATAAAAATCCCCCCGCATAAAGTATCTATCTAACTTTATGCAGGGGGTTGTCCTTAATATTCCTGGCTGTCCAGATATTTCATATAATTTACTACCATCAGTGCGATCTTGAAGGTCAGGGCATCGTCAAAGCTGCGCAGATCCAGTCCGGTACTCTTCTGGATCTTCTCAATACGGTACACCAGCGTGTTACGATGTACAAACAGCTGTCTGGAAGTCTCCGATACATTCAGATTGTTCTCGAAGAATTTATTCAGGGTATTCAGCGTCTCTTCATCCAGATCCGTAGGTACATTGTCCCCGAAGATCTCTTCGATAAAGATCCTGCACAGATTTACCGGCAGCTGATAGATCAGACGTCCGATTCCCAGAGTGCTGTAGGCGATAACCTTTTTCTCCGCGTAGAAGATCTTGCCTACATCCAGTGCCATCTTGGCTTCCTTGTAGGATTTGGAGACGTCCTTCAGTTCCTGTACCACTGTTCCGTAAGCCACCTTCACATCCAGTAATGCCTCTGCATTCATCATGGCCACAATGGTCTCTGCCAGTTCATACAGTGTCTCCGGTGTCGTGGTACTCTCTACGGATTTGATCAGGATAAGGCTGGATTCATCTACTGCCGTCACATAATCTCCTGCCTGAGGGGAGAACATACTCTTCAATACTTCGGACACGATGCCGTCCTTCTCGTCTTTCGTTTCGATCAGGTATACCGCTCTGGGACAGCTTGCCTCCATATGAAGCTTTTTTGCTCTGTTGTAAATATCTACCAGCAGCAGATTGTCCAGCAGCAGGTTCTGGAAGAAATTATTCCGGTCAAAACGTTCTTTATAGGCGATGACAAGATTCTGGATCTGGCTGACCGCAATCTTGCCTACCATATACACATCATCGGTCATTCCCCGTGCCACCAGCACATATAAAAGTTCACCTTCATCACGGATCTTCAGGAGGTGATGCACACCTATCACCTGACTGTCCGCCGGAGAAGCTGCAAATCCTGTGATCAGTTCGGTGGTAATATCATCTTTTTCCATGGTAGATGCCACTACGGATCCATTCAGGTCATAGACCCCGAGGTCTACCTTTGTGATTGCTTTTAATTCGTCAATGCTTGTCTGTATGATCTGGCCTGTAATCATATTATCCACGCCTTTCTGTATAATAATTATCTGACTTGGCTATATTATTTAGTATATCTGATTTACCCACCCCGCGCAAGCAAAATGCAGAAAAAAAGCCCTGTCTGCATTCACAGACAGGGCCTTGAAATCTCTTATCAGACTTAAGACTAGTTGGTAATAACCTGCTCGGTCTCTTTGTCGAATACGTGGATCTTCTCAACATCCAGAGCAAACTTAACGGTATCGCCAGGTCTTGCAGTGGTACGAGAATCTACTCTTGCGGTCATAGGGAACTCGTCAAGATCGAAGTACAGATATACTTCTGCACCAAGTAACTCGTAAACCTTGATGGTAGAGGTAAATACGCTCTGAGGAGAGGTCTCGATGTACATCTCGGAATCATATACATCCTCAGGACGGATACCGAAGGTAACAACCTTTCCATCGTAACCGCCATCGATCAGCTTCTTGGACTTAGCGGGAGGAAGGGGAATGCTATGACCTGCGATAACCAGGTTAGCGATGTCACCTTCTACCTTAACAGTAGCATCCAGGAAGTTCATCTGCGGAGATCCCATGAATCCTGCTACGAACAGGTTGCAGGGCTTCTCATACAGGTTCTGAGGAGTATCTACCTGCTGGATAACGCCGTCCTTCATAACAACGATTCTGGTACCAAGGGTCATAGCCTCGGTCTGGTCATGTGTAACGTAGATGATGGTGGTGCCCAGTCTCTGATGCAGCTTAGCGATCTCGATACGCATCTGTACACGAAGCTTAGCATCCAGGTTGGACAGAGGCTCATCCATCAGGAATACCTTAGGGTTACGAACGATTGCACGTCCCATGGCAACACGCTGTCTCTGACCACCGGACAGAGCCTTGGGCTTACGATCAAGCAGCGGAGTCAGATCCAGGATCTTAGCTGCTTCCTTAACCATCTTGTCGATCTGATCCTTGGGAACTTTTCTCAGCTTCAGACCGAATGCCATGTTGTCGTATACGGACATATGAGGATACAGGGCGTAGTTCTGGAATACCATTGCGATATCTCTGTCCTTAGGCTCTACGTCATTAACTACTCTGTCACCGATCTTCAGTTCACCGGAAGAGATATCTTCCAGACCTGCGATCATACGAAGGGTGGTGGACTTACCACATCCGGAAGGACCTACGAAAATGATGAACTCCTGATCTGCGATCTCAAGGTTGAAATCCTTAACAGCTTCGAAACCGTTAGGATATACTTTGCAGACATTCTTTAAAGATAAACTTGCCATTTGAAAATACTCCTTTCATATTTACAATGTTATTTTCTCTCATTGTGAAACGATATGTCTCGTTTGAATCTGAATTCAGTATAACGAAAATCACGAAAATGTGCCATACCACTATTTCACAAAGATTTCGAATCATATTGTAAGAATTGCTTATAAAGTTCTGTTTTTTTCGAAATGCTTGTCAGATTGAACAAATCCGCCTGCATTTCTTGGACATATTCCACAACAGATACCTTACTTTACCTCTTTTTCGGGCTTTTTATAAAAGCTCAGCTGATTCTTACCGTGTCTTTTTGACACATACAGTGCATTATCCGCGGCTTTATACAGATCCTCAAAGGTCTTGCCGTCCCCGGGGAAGACTGCCGCTCCCACGCTGGCTGTTACGGAGTACTTTACATACTCACCCACTTCAAACTGGTGGAAGAACTGCTCGATCTTCCTGCCTTCCCGCTCGATCATGCTGATCTCCCGGATATCCTTCAGAAATACCATGAACTCATCACCGCCGGTACGTCCCACGATGTCCGTGGCGCGGAACATGGACTGCAGACGTACTGCCAGACTACGGAGCACTTCGTCTCCGAATGCATGTCCCATGGTATCGTTGATCTTCTTAAAATTATCTACATCCAGCACAAACAGTACCCCCTGTTTGTCCGGATACTTCTCCATATATTCCCGAATCTTACGCTCGGTAGCCATTTTGTTGTTCAGTTCCGTCAGCAGATCGGTATCCGCCTTGTCCTCCAGTACCTTACTGTGTTCCGAGGCTTTGATACGCACCAGAATATTGATTACCGTGATCACGACGATGGTTACTGCAATGGAAATACTGATCTTGATGATCAGGTTCACAATAGGTCCCCGGAAAGCCTGCTGGATGCCGGACAGATAGGATTCGTCGATTCCCACCACCAGACTCCATTCCGTTTCCCGTATCGGAAAATGACAGACAATCTTACCCGTATCGTTTTCTCTTATATGCAGAATACCGCTGCTGCCCTTCTGCTGCTGCCTGTCGAACAGGGTCCAGCTTCCCAGGCTCTCCGCTACATCCTTTAGGGAATTCCAGAAGTCATTCTGTAAGATCGTGGTTTCGCCCGTGGCACCGTAACTCGCCATAACGGTACCGTTACGGTTTACCAGTGAGAAAAAGGCCTTGTCTTCATACTCGGAATTGTTGAAGAAATCCGTCAGATCCGCAGGATCCATATAGCTGAGCAGATATCCGGTAACATTGTTGGAACCCGTGATCGGGCTGACGCAGATAAATGCGGTCCTGCCATTGATCCCGTCTGACTGGGCATAGATATAATGGGTGGCTGTTCCGCTGATATTGCCGTAGTAATTCAGCTCCGTCATATCAAATTCCCGGCGGTCACTCAGCATTCCTTTTCCGTTCACCGCACAATACGCAGACATATAAGCACTGCTGGCTCTCACGATGGTATCCAGCTTCTCATATACAAAGGCATCGCTTCTGTCGGGACGGCTCGCCATAATGGAAGCCATGGCACCGGTAATATCTCCCAGCGCTCCCAGCTTGTCATCCACCCCTGCGGAATAGTAAAAACCGATCTGCTCTGCCTGATTGTCCACTACTGTCCGTATGGCCGAATTCATTTTGCTGTTAAAATCGTAAATACTCAGGACAAGTGCAACTACCAGCAATGCACTGGGAAGAATCCACTGGAGAATAATTTCCCCAAATTTTCTCTTCTGCATACTCCGAACACCTCTCGTTTACTGCCCCGCAGGACATTGTTACTTCTGGTCTGTTTTCAGACCTTCATCCAGCTCATCGTGAAATACTCTTTCATCCTCTTCCGGAGAGACTTCCGGTGCAGGCTCCTGCTCCGACAGCAGCTGATCTTCCAGCTTCTGGAAGAATTTGTTGTACAGCATGGCGGAGGCATATGCCGGCAGTGAAAATCCAAACAGGAAAATGATGGGTATCAGTCGTAAAGATACCAGATAAATGATCAGCGGGAAGAATGCCATCACGAACATCACGACTGTCTTGGGCAGCTGTAAGATGCTCATGATAAAAGCGTTGCGAATGGTTCCCATGATCGTATTTTCGAACTTGGCAAGTACCGGAAATACATACAGGGCCGCACAGATCACCAGCACCGCTGCTGCCATGATCAGTACTACCAGCACCTGGCTGAACTGTATTCCTGACTTCGTAATAATATAGTAGTCACCGCCAAGAACCGCCGCTGCCAGCAAAAGCAGCAGCCAGATCACCGTTGCCTGACGGAAATTGGTCTTAAAAGATTTAAAAAATGCTCTGGTAATGTAACTTTCCTCATTCCGCACGATCTTCAATGCCACATAGTGCATGGAAGTAAATGCCGCTCCTGCGGTAATGATAGGGATACAGCAGATCAGGGTCAGAATATTGAGCCACATCAGGTCTGCCATTTTGTTCAGTACATTCATTAAGGGGCTGTCCAGGTCAAAAATTTTCATTTACGTCTTATCCTTTTCTGTTTTTATAAAAATTTTTCCATCGGTGTCACTCGGATCCCCGAGAATGCTTCCTCTTCATGCACAACATGAAATCCCAGTTTCCGATAGAAATCCACGGCATAAGGTGCTGCTTTCAGCGACATATACCGTTCCCCTTCCTCTTTTTTGAGATATTCGCACATTCTTCCCATCAGATTCCGGCCGATCCCTCTGTGATGGTATTCTTCGTCTACGAAAAGAAGTGACAAATGATTGTAATTCCGCACGGAAGCCGCTCCGATGATCCTCGCACCGTCCAGTGCCACCATCATCTGATATCTTCCCTGCCGGAACGACTTATAGAGGTGTTCATCCGTAATGAAATCATAAAAATTACGAATTCCCTCCTCTGTATAATCCACCGCCTCAAATTTTAAAAATGTCTTCCAGATCATATGCATGGCAGGAATCCAGTCTTTGTCTTCCGCCCATCTGATCTCGTAAGTGCCCGTTGCTGCGTCCGGCATGACACACCGCCTCTCTGCCCCGAAAGTCCCCGTCCCTATACGAACGCCGGAATCTCCTTCCGGATCCATTGATAGATGTCTTCCATGGCCCGTTCTCCGTCTTCCTCATTCAGGAGTTCATGTCTGTCATTCTCGTACAGCTTGACCGTAATGTTCTTCACACCGGCTCTTTTCAGAGAATCACAGGCCTTCGTTACGCCCCTGCCGTAATCTCCCACAGGGTCCTCCGCACCGGATACCATGAGAATCGGCAGATTCTGAGGCACCTTCTCCAGATTCTCCTGCTTCTGTAAGCGTCCGATCAGTTCGAACAATGTCTGGAATCCATTCACGGTGAAAGTAAATCCGCACAGTTCATCCGCTATATAGCGGTCCACGTTCTCCGTGTTCCGGCTGAGCCAGTCGCTTGCGGTCTTCGGAGCCTCGATCCGCTTGTTGTAGCCTCCGAAAGCAGCCTTATCAATAAAATGGCTGACATGCTTCGATCCGCAGAACAGCTTCTGGATGCCTGCCATTGCCTTGGAACACAGGATCAGTCCTCTGGACTGCATTCCTGTTCCCACAATGACCGCCCCGTCAATTCCCTTGCCGTAACGGCACAGATAATTTCTTGTAATGAAGGAGCCCATGCTGTGTCCCAGAATCACATAGGGCACCTCCGGGTAGCTTTCTTCTGTAATCTTTTTCAGTCTGTGCACATCCCGCACCACTACCGTCGCCGGATCCTGTTCGCAGAAATAGCCGAACGTCCCGCCTTCCGCTACAGACTTTCCGTGTCCCAGATGGTCTTCGCCGGTGACCAGAATTCCTCTCTGTGTAAGGAACTCTGCCAGATTCTCATAGCGTTCCACATATTCCGCCATGCCGTGCACCACCTGCACGATGCCTTTTACATTACCGTCATCGGGAGTATATCTCACTGCATGGATACGGTTCTCGCCGTCCCGGGAATCAAAGTAGAATTCTTCCTTGATCATATGGCCTCCTTGGTTGCGGAAAAATCATAGGACGCACAAAGCAAATGGCATTTTTACGGTCACTTCTTCCTGCGTCCTATTCATTATATAACACTTTTTCTAAAATTTTAAGCCCTATCTTGCTTTTTGTTAGTAAAAAATTAACAAATCTCCGCTCCGACCGGCATATTCTTCTCCGGAGTGACCAGAGCGAGGTTGCCTTCCGCATCTTCCGCGCACAGGATCATGCCTTCAGACACTACTCCTGCCAGCTTTGCAGGCTTCAGGTTCACCAGAACCATGACCTTCTTGCCCACCATTTCCTCGGGGCTGTAATGTGCCTTGATGCCGGAGACGATCTGACGTACCTGACTGCCGATCTTCACCTGGCTGCAAAGAAGCTTCTTGGATTTTGGCACTGCCTCACAGGAGATGATCTCGCCGACCTGGAACTGCATTTTTGCGAAATCGTCATATTCGATTTCCGCCTTGGGCTCGATGTCGATAGCTTCCTGCTCTGCTTTCTCTGCTTCCGCACTTGCTTCTTCCGCTTCATGCTCCGCTGCTGCCTTGATCATGGCTTCTTCCAGTTCTGCCTCTTTTTTCGCTACATCCTTCATATCCAGACGGGCGAAGAGGATCTCCGGCTGGTCGGTCACCTTATTGCCGCTCTCATACAGGCTGAACTGTTCCAGCTGATTGAAATCACGCAGGGAAGTATTCAGCTGTTTTGCGATCTTTTCCGCGGTCTCGGGCATATAGGGCTCCAGCAGAGAAGCTCCGATGATGATGCCTTCCACCAGATTGTACAGAACGGTTGCAAGACGGTCTGCCTTGGCTTCATCCTTGGCCAGTACCCAGGGCTCGGTCTCATCGATATATTTGTTGCAGCGCTTGAAGATGCCGAAGATCTCAGTCAGGGCATCTGCCACACGCAGTTCTTCCATCTTTGCCACCACTTTGGCATAGGTGCCGGTCACGGTCTGCTTCAGATCCGCATCCACTGCTGCGTCATTCTCGGTCAGCTGTACGTTCTTATTCTCTACCACGCCACCAAAGTACTTGTTGCTCATGGAGATAGTACGATTCACCAGGTTACCCAGAGTGTTGGCCAGATCGGAATTGGTACGCTCTGCCACCAGTTCCCAGGTCAGGTTACCGTCGTTTTCAAAAGGCATCTCATGCAACACATAGTAACGTACCGCATCCACGCCGAAATAATCTACCAGATCATCCGCATAGACTACGTTTCCTTTGGATTTGCTCATCTTGCCGCCGCCCATGAGAAGCCAGGGATGTCCGAATACCTGCTTCGGCAGGGGCTCGCCCAGTGCCATCAGGAAAATGGGCCAGTAGATGGTATGGAAACGGATGATGTCCTTACCGATCAGATGCAGGTCTGCAGGCCACAGTTTCTTGTACTGCTCGGTGCTGTTACCGTCTGCATCGTAGCCGATTCCGGTGATATAGTTGGTCAGGGCATCCAGCCATACATAGATGACATGCTTGGGATCGAAGGTTACCGGAATGCCCCAGGTAAAGGAAGTACGGGATACGCACAGATCCTGTAAGCCGGGGAGCAGGAAGTTGTTCATCATCTCGTTCTTACGGGAAACGGGCTGGATGAACTCCGGGTGCTCGTTAATATGCTTGATCAGCTTGTCTGCATATTTGCTCATACGGAAGAAATACGCTTCCTCCTTGGCCGGCTTTACGACACCGCCGCAGTCCGGGCACTTGCCGTCCACCAGCTGGGACTCGGTCCAGAAGGACTCACAGGGAGTACAGTACATTCCCTCGTAAGCTCCCTTGTAGATGTCGCCCTGATCGTAGAGACGCTTGAAGATCTTCTGTACCTGTTTCTCATGATCCTCATCGGTGGTACGGATGAACTTATCATAGGAAATGTTCAGCAGGTCGCACAGACCGCGGATGATACCGGCGATCTTGTCTACATGCTCCTTGGGGGTGATCCCGGCTGCCTCTGCCTTCAGTTCGATCTTCTGGCCGTGCTCATCGGTACCGGTCTGGAAGAAGACATCGTAGCCTTCTTTTCTCTTAAAACGTGCAATACTGTCTGCCAGTACGATCTCGTAGTTATTGCCGATATGGGGCTTTGCAGACGTATAGGCGATTGCTGTGGTAAGATAATATTTTCCTTTGCTTTCCATAATCTTACACTCCTTTTCTCTTTTCTTTATTTATTGCAATAAAAAAGTCTTCCGGAAGAACCTTAAGTTCCTCAAGAAGACGAGCGTTGTCTCGTGTTACCACTTCTCTTCGTCTGTACCTCACAGCACAGACCTCTTCGGGTCCGTAACCCTATCCGCTGTAACAGGCGGATCCTGTCGCAGCCTTGCTTCCACCGTTCCTGTGTCATCCCGGTGTCCGTTCGGTGCGCCGCTCAGAAGCCATCTTCTCTATCCGTCCGTTCCATTCCTCTCAGCCTGCCGGAATGTTCTCTGTAGAACTTCTATAATAGATACTCTCTTCCTCATTGCATTTGCGTATTCTTACAGTAGCACAGGAAATGTGCCCTGTCAATGCAGTTTTTGTTGCCATGCGATCGTAAAGGTGTATAATAGTATATTATATAAGGTAATTTTTACATCATACATAAGAGGTCATAAAATGAAACAAAGTAAACTGCCAAAGCAGGCTCTGATCATTCTGGGCATTGCTCTGGTACTGGTAATCACCACTGTCCTGTGGAGTTCCGCCCAGATCACGCAGGATGTCTCGGAAGAAATGCAATCCACCCTTCGGGACGTTGCCACACAGAATGCCCTGATCGTGCAGCAGGAGATCCGGGATAACTTTAATTTATTGTACAGTCTAGCTGATGAGATCAGCATTTCTCCCGGTGCCGCCAATGTGAGTGCCATCGCTGCGCAGCTGCAATCCTTTGTTGCCACCTATGAATTCAAGAGAATCGGCTTCGTCTCACCGGATGGTCAGGTCGTAACCACCGACGGCTATGTACAGGATCTGTCCAGCAGAGAATTTTTCAAAGATGGCATGCAGGGGCTTCCGGGTATCACCAATACCCTCCAGGACCGTATCGGCACTCCGGAGCCCATCAATGTATTCAGTATTCCCGTGTATAATCAGAGTAACGCCATCATCGGTGTACTGTTTGCCACCTATCGGAATCAGCATTTCGAAGAAGTTCTGGGCGTACAGTCCTTTAACAATCAGGGTTTCAGCTGCCTGCTGAATCAGGACAGCGAATTGATCGCCAGTTCCTCCAACACTCCCACTTCCCTGCAGGAAGCAACCGTAATATCCAGTTACCTGACTCTGGATTCCCGTAATGACCAGCCCTGGCAGGATCTGCGTGCTCTGCTTCGCGGCTCCTCTTCCGGCAGTGGTTACTTCTACGGAGACAGTCAGCAATATTATTACTATGCTGTGGCATTGGATAATCTGCGCAGCGACAGGCAATGGTTCGTCCTGACCATTGTCCCGGATCAGGTGCTCGCCACCCGTTCCGCTCCGGTATTGATGCAGGTACGGTTATTGATGCTGCTCATCATTCTGATCGCCGGCGGCGGCACTTTCGCTTATGTACACAGTATCCGTACACAGCGCAGACAGTTGTATCGCCTGGCTTATGTGGATTCTCTGACAAAGGGTGATAATTTTGCCTGCTTCAAGGAGAAGCTGTCCCACCGCAACGGTGACCGCGGCTTTTATGTGGCACTGGATCTTCAGGATTTTAAACTGATCAATAATACCTGTGGTGTGGCCAAGGGTGACGAGACGCTTTCAGAGGTATGGAATATTTTGCAGGCCAACACGCATCTCGGCGAATTTTCCGCCCACATCAATGCGGACCGTTTCATCCTGTTCCTGCGGGACAAGGACCGGCGTACCCTGGAGCCCAGACTGGAATATCTGTGCCAGGATATTTCCAATCTGTCCACGAAGCTTAACATTCCCAGACTTTTTCCTCTGTGCGGTGTCTATGAGACTGCCGACCACAAGGAAGTCGATCAGAACTACGGTAAGGCTGTGCAGGCCAAGTATCTGGTAAAAGGAAAACGTACCAAGCATTATGCCTTTTATGAGGAACTGGATATCGAACAGCTTTCCGAAGATCGTCTGATGGAAGATGTCTTCGATGACGCTCTGAAGAACGGAGAATTCCATCTGTGGTATCAGCCGAAGGTGGATCCCGTGAAAGGTAACCTTCTGGGTGCAGAGGCTCTGATCCGTTGGAAACGTCCCGACGGCACCATGCTCTCCCCCGGAAAGTTTATTCCTCTGTTTGAGAAAAACGGTAATATCACGACACTGGATGAATATGTATTCCGCACAGTATGTGCACAGCAGCAGAAATGGCTGCAGTCCGGATACCGGCTGTATCCCATCTCCGTGAATATTTCCAGAGTCAGCCTGTACTATAGCAATGTGGTGGACAAATACCGGGAGATCCTGGATTCTTTCGAACTGGATCCCAAATATGTTCCGCTGGAGATCACTGAGAGTGCCACTATCAATAACAGTGATATTTCCTCTCTGATCGAACAGTTCCACGAAGCCGGATTTACCCTGCTGTTAGATGACTTCGGAAGTGGATATTCTTCTCTGTCTTCACTGAATGTCATGCATTTCGATACGATCAAGCTGGACAAGAGCCTGATCGATTACATCGGGGATCAGAAAGGCGAGCAGCTGCTTCTGCATATCACACAGCTGTTGCAGAGTTTCGGCATGACCATTACCGCAGAAGGTGTAGAGACTTCGGCTCAGGTGGAATTCCTTAAGAATCTCCACTGTGATGATATTCAGGGATACTTCTTCTCAAAGCCGTTACCGTTAAATGAATTTGAAGATTTTGCAAGAAAGCATACAGGTCTGTAGGGGTTACCCACAGACCTGTTTCTTTATTTCTGTATTCTATTTCTGTATTCTATTTCTGTATTCTGTTACTCTGCTCTATTCTTCTCCCAGAATCAGGATCGAATAAGCCGGAAGTGTGACTGTGGTGCCGGTGCATTCCGCCGTCTCTTCTCCGGTATAAAGTTCTCCAAGCAGTACCAGATTCTCTGCGGCGGTATTGCCTACCGTAAGTCCGGTCAGATCCACACTTGCAGGCTCCGCAGAGGTATTTCCCAGTAATAATATACTGCTGTCCTCATAGCTTCTTGTCAGTGCAAAGCATTGTTCTCCGGAATACTGTTCCAGATAAATGGTGGTGCCTCTGGCAATGGCGGGATTCTGGTTCCGGATGCGGATCACCTGTTTTACATAATTGTAGATGGAATCCGGATCCTCCTGCTGTTCTTCCAGACTGTCGAACTTCATCTGAAAGTCTTCCATATCTGCCGGACCCTTGCACATGCCTTCCGCATTGCTGTCCTTGCTCCAGTACATGGGCGCCCGCTTGTTCTCATCCTTGCCGGAACCCTTCATCCCCAGTTCTTCCCCATAATAGAGGAAGGTATTGCCGTTCATCAACAGGTTCAGGGCATTGCCCAGTTTCGTCTGGGCTGCGCTGTTTTCCCCGGCGTAGTAGCCTGTGCTGCGTCCCATATCGTGATTGGTATAAAAGGGAGCGTTGATGTAATCCGGATTGTATTGTGCGTACATGGTCTGTTCCGCTTCCAGATTCTTCGCATAGGATGCTGCCGAAGCCTTGCCGTTCACCACATTGGCAATGATACCGGATTTGTCGGCGAAGGCAAAATCAAACATGCTGTCCACGCCGCTCTCATAATATTTTGCATAGGTATTCTGATCCGTCCAGCATTCACACACCAAATAGTTCTCCGGATCTTTGCCGTGGACGTAATCGGCGAACCAGCTTAAGATCTCCACGTTGTCCTCCGTGGAACCAGTGACATATTCCTTCACCGCATCCAGCCGGAAGCCGTCCACGCCCATATCCAGCCAGAAGTCCGCGATCTGTTCAAATTCCCGCCGCACGGCCTCATTCTGCAGGTTCAGATCCGGCATGCCGTCCCAGAATCTGGCTTCATAGTACCAGTCCGTTCCGTTTACCTGTGCATAGCCGCTCTGGGCCTCTCTGGAAAAATGGTAATAATCCACATAAGGACATTCTGCCACGTCCGGTTCGGCTCCCTCCGGAAGGCTCTTCAGGTACTCCGTCGCCTGTAAGAACCAGGGATGCCTGCTGGAAGAATGGTTCATTGCCAGATCCAGGATCACACGGATCCCCCGGTCATGGCAGGCCGCCAGCAGCTCCTCAAAATCTTCCAGCGTGCCGTACTGGGGATCGATGTTCTCATAATCCATGGTGTCATATTTGTGATAGGTGGTGGAGGGCATCACGGGCATAAGCCAGATGCCGTTGATCCCCAGATCCGTGTCCGTGGTATCGTCTCCGTCATTCAGATAATCCAGCTTTTCCAGTACCCCCTGCAGATCTCCGATGCCGTCACCGTCGCTGTCGTAGAAGGAATATACGAAAAGTTCATAGTAGGTGCGGTAATTGTCGTCCGGGATCTGTAACACACGGCCGTCCTGCGCCAGAGACAGGGTACCACCGGTACTGTCGCTATTACCGTCCGTTTTGCTGTCGGTTCTGCTGTCTGCGGCCTGCTCCTGTAGAGTGGCTGTCTCATTTTGTGTACCGGCCGCGGACGTGTTGGCAGTCTCCCCACCGTTTCCTCCGCAGGCGGTCAATGACGCTGCCATTCCCAGCGCCAGTATTGCCGCCCATAATTTTCTGTTCCATCTGTTCCTCATTATCTCTTACTCCTCCGACCCGCTTTTTTCAAACCGGAACCATTTGAAATCAAAATGGCACCCCGGCAGGAAGACAAATGTCACCTTCTGGTCTCCCGTCACTTTTTCCAGAGGGAAACGCAGTTCCGTGTACTCTTCGCTATGCGGGAAAGGAAGCACCTGTGTCGCTCCGTCGGTAAAACGAAGCTGGATCGTATTCTGCTGCAAAGGTGTTCTTCCGCAGATCACGAGGCTGTCCGTTCCCGTTACTCCAAAGTTCATGTCAGTGAATTCCAGAGAAACGTTATTACCGATCTGTTCGATGGCTTCCTGAGTTCTTACGAAGCTGTCACCATAAGTAACGCCGTCTGTGCGGGCGTACAGTCGTGCAAAAGCCTTTTCCTGTCTGGTAAAGTGGAACTCTTTCAGGAAGAATTTATCAGATGACACGATTGTCATATTGGTTACACCCTTTAATCTCCGGGGCAATACGAAGGTCTCCGGCTGGAAAACCTCCCAGATACCGGGCTTCTGATAGGTCATTTCACCCACCAGTGTTCCCTGTGTTCCGGAACCGCTCTCTTCGGGCTCTCCCTCCCAGATCTGGATCCTGTGAGGATCATTGTCATTGGCAAAGATCGCCAGAGTGATCTCATCACTTCCGAATTCGCCAAAGTCCAGGGACTCATAGACCAGTCCGGTGGGCTGTGCCTTGTCCGTTCCGGCACTGTTCTCCACACCGCGGCTCACGTCTCCGCCAAAGCTGCCCGTATAGGAGATCCCGGCCACCGGCTCGTAGGGAGAATGAAAGGTCTGTCCCATGCCCTCCACCGTGAAATCCAGCTGGGAGATCATCTTAATCGTGGAAGTTCCGTTGCAGGTCATACATCTCACCTGAAAACTGCCGTCGCTGACACCCGTGATCCGGATGCTCTCGCCGTCTTCCAGTTCTTCCAGTTTTGCCACGGGGCTGGGAATACCACAGGGATCCGTAATGCTCCAGAGAAGCTTACGATCCGTGGCCTCCGTGGGATAGATACGGGTATGCAGCAGTACGGAAGGCTTCTCCGGTGTCAGTGTCATATCAGAAGTGCTCATTTCCAGCTTCCGTACCGGAACAAATCCGGGTGTCACGAAAGCGGGCGGATATTCTCTGTTCTCTTCCGCCGCACAGATGCCGGGACAAACCGGTGCTTCTGTCGCCTGCAAAGTCAATGTGACTGCTCCTGCCGGATGACTGCCCTTGCTTTCCGGCCATGCGTCCTCCACAGTGACCCGGATCTCTCCCGGAGCGGTCTTCGCAGCGATCATCGCCAGCAGTTTCCCCTGAAACAGCTTGCGCACGGTTCCCTTGTAGGCATCGTAGTCGGTGCTGTCACCATTGTCCAGTCCCACCAGTCTTCCGGCACCTTCCACGGTCACTCTCACATAATCGGAAGCATTTTCCACCGGGTAGCCGTCCCGGTCCTCCGCCGAGATCTCCACGAAGATCATATCTTCGCCGTCGGCGCGCAGGGCAGGTTTATTGGCTTTTACCACATAATGCTCCGTATTGCCGAAGGAATGTCTCTCCTGTCGGGCGATCTCTCTGCCGGTCTCGTCATAGGCCACAGCACAGATGCTGCCGGGTACATACGGTACTTTCCAGGAGGGCTGTAATACGGTTCCCTTCTGATGGTCGATCTGTTGTTTTCCCTGGGATACGCCGTTGACGAACAGTTCCACTTCCGGGGCATTGCTGGTGATCCGCACGTCCACCTGCTGGCCCGGATTGAAATCCCAGTACGGATACACGTGAACCATGGGATCTTTTTCCCCGTCCGTCCATTCCGAACGGAAGACATAGTAGGAATCCTTGGGGAATCCCGCCGTATCCATCTGGCCAAAATAGCTGTTTTTCGTCTGGTAGGGCGTGGGCTCTCCGATATAGTCAATGGCTGTCCAGATGAACTGACCGCAGGAATAAGGGGTATCTCTGTCCATGATAATACAGTATTCCGTATTTTTTGCCGCCCAGCTTGTAGTGCTGTTGCCCAGTGCGGAGCACTGTTCATCCGCTTCGATCAGGTTCGCCCGCTCCAGCGGGAAATGATACACGCCGCGGCTCTGCACAACGGAAGAGGTCTCGCTTCCGTAGATGATCCAGTCCGGATGCTTTTCATGGTGTTCCTCATAATATTTTTCCGCGTAGTTGTAACCTGCCAGTTTTACGATATCCGCACATTTCTGGGCATTCTCCCAGGGCATGTAATTGGAGCCGATGGTGACCGGTGCCACGTTCCGGTAATCCCACTTTCTGACTGCTGTGATCAGGCTGCGGGTAATCTCCTGACCGTGGGCATCCGCATGGGTATCCGGAATCTCATTTCCGACACTCCACATAATAACGGAAGGGTGATTGCGGTCCCTGCGGATCCAGCTGCGCACATCCTTCTCCCTCCAGTCCTTGAAAAACCGGGCATAATCGTAAGGGTTCTTCGCCATTTCCCACATGTCAAAGGCTTCGGACAGGATGAGGAATCCCATCTCATCCGCCAGCTCCATCAGTTCCACCGCGGGCATGTTGTGGGAAGTCCGCAGGGCATTGACGCCCATGGAGCGCATCAGTTCGAATTTCCGGCGCATGGCTTCCTTGTGGAAAGCCGCTCCCAGCGCTCCGAGATCATGGTGATCGCAGGCACCGTTCAGACGCACTTTTCTGCCATTTAATAAAAAGCCCTGATCGGGGGCGAACTGTATGGTGCGGAAACCGATACGGAGGTGTTCTTCCTGTACGGTCTCCGGCGCCTGCGTGGTTCCGTCTGCTCCATTCTCCCCATTGTTCCCCGGAAGGTCGTACAGGCGGACCGTAAGGTCATACAGATACGGATCCGTGATGTCCCATTTTCTCGGGTTATCCACGGGAATAGTCACCGTGGCCTTCTCCTGTCCACCGGTGAGGGACTGTGTTTTCCGGAAAATCTCCCGGCCTTCTGTTTCCGTTTCCGCGGATCCTTTGCTGTCGTCGGCACGGCGCAGACAATATTCCAGTTCATAATTTCCATGATCCGCTCCCCATTCCAGTTCTGTGTCAATGGTCAGGTCATAGCCTGTTTCCGTCTCCACGGAAGAGGTGTAGATGCCATCCAGAGGGATGTGTGTCTGTGGCAGGCGGATCATCCAGACATTGCGGTAGATTCCGGCTCCGCTGTACCATCTGCTGTTAGGGGCCTGGAAGGTTACCCGGAGAACCACTTCGTTTTCTCCCTCCCGCAGATACTCCGTGATATCCCAGTCGAAGGTGGAATAGCCGTATTTCCATTCGCCCAGCTTCACGCCGTTTACATAGATCTCAGAATCCATGTAAACACCTTCGAAGCGTAGAATGACATGTCCGTCACATTTTTCTCCGGCATCATATCTTCCGGAAATCTTCTGTTTCTGCGTGGTCTCCGGTGTTTCACTCATACACTTTGTCCCGGGCAGAGGATACACGAATCTCTTCCGATACCAGCCAATACTGTCTTCATAAAGGTTCTTCGTATCATAGATCAGCCAGTCGTGAGGCAGATCCACCGGCTGCATCTCCTGCTCCCAGAGTGATCTATCCTCCCAATTCACGCCCAATGCCGTCTTGGCAAAATACCAGTTATCGTTCCATAACGTTCTGCTGTTCATCAATGTTTCTGCCCTTTCTGTCTGTTTTCGTCTCTCTGAATCTCTGTCCGGTCTTATCATTGCCTGATGCCATCTGCGCCTCCGCCCGGTCTTCCAGACGTTTCACTATATAGACCGCCAACAGCGCATCCAACGTTCCCAGTACGATTCCGCCCAGAATATCCGTAGGATAATGAACGAAGAAATAGAGCCTGGAAAAGGCAATGACTGCTGCCATGATCAGACTTAAGATCCCCGCCTTACGATAATAGCTGAAAATCGTCACCGCTCCGGCAAATCCGTTGGACGTGTGGCCAGAAGGAAAAGAATACTCCGAAGGGAACGGAATTTTCAAGGTCACGCTGGTATCCACCGCGCAGGGCCGGAGTCTCGCGATCACATTTTTCAGGAACAGATTGCCTACGAGATAGGTCACCGCCATGGCGATCATCATGGTCAGGCCGCATTTCCGGGTCTTCGGAATACACGCCAGCACGATGGCTATAACGATCCAGACCAGACCGCTTTCTCCAATCGTAGTGAAAAACCGCAGGATCTCTGTCAGCCATTCCTGATGGATCCCCTGAATTGCATGCAATATCTGTAATTCCATCCTTTGCTCCTCCTTGTCCGCCTTCCGGATTAGTTACCGGCCTTTCGCCTGTGCCATTCGGGAAGCTGCCGTATACCCTATCGCACATATCCTGTTTTTCTCCGCTTCACAGGCAGGCATTTTTACAGTATTCTCCGCGAAACCACAGCCTCATACTTTCATTAAGACATTCCGTCTCTCCGCAGGCAGACGGTTCCCTGAATTATTGTAATTTACTCAGAAATGCCTTTGCATTTGTCGCGATGTCGTCCTTAAATACAGCAGAACCGGCTACGATGACGTTAGCACCCTTTTCCAGTGCCAGCGCTACGTTGTCCAGATTGATGCCGCCGTCTACTTCCAGATCTGTGGACAATCCCTTGTCTGCGATCATTTTCCGGATCACCTGTACCTTATCCAGACATTCCGGGATCAGCTTCTGTCCGCCGAATCCGGGCTCCACAGTCATGACCAGCACCATATCCACCAGTTCCAGATAAGGCTCCACTGCCTCTGCCGGGGTGGCGGGCTTGATGGTGATGCCGACCTTTTTGCCGGTGGCACGAATTTTTTCAATACATCCCTTCACATCTTCCGTGGCTTCCAGATGGAAATTCACCAGATCTGCTCCGCAGGCGGCGAACTCTTCCACATAGCGCTCCGGCTTCTCGATCATCAGATGCACATCCAGAAACAGATCTGTATGGGGTCTTACGGCCTTCAGCACCGGCATGCCATAAGAGATCGACGGCACGAACAGTCCGTCCATCACGTCCACATGCAGCCAAGGCACTCCCGCTCCTTCCACAGCTTTGATATCCTCTCCCAGTCTCCAGAAATCCGCTGAAAGAATTGAAGGTGATAATAGATTCATTTTACTCCTCATTTCTGCCCCGCAGGGCTTTGTCTGTTGCTTATTACCGTTCTATTCTAGCAAACTTGTTTTCGTAAAACAAGACTAACAAAAAGGAACCTTTTCCTTTCGGAAAAAGTTCCTCTGTCCGGGATTCTCTATAGATTTTTCACATCTTCTTTTAATTGCTTCCAGGCGTCCTCATGTTCCGTGTAGTAGATGGGGCATTTCTTTCCGCCGCAGTCGTAGTGGCGCAGAATGTCATCGGGTTCCAGATTATAGGCATCCGTCAGCCATTTCAGCAGCTTTATCAGGGAATCGTAGGTCTCCTGGGTGAACTGTCCGTTCTCCGCCTTGTAACAACACTCAATGGAAATGGAATCTTCATTGCGTGTCTGCACGGCATAAGCGATCTCATCCAGAGGAACACACTGGAGGATCTCTCCGTTATAGCCGATGATAAAATGGGCGCTGGCACTGCGTTCATGGTTGTCCTTCAGCTGTTCGAAATAGCTGCGGTTCTGGGCTGCACTGGTGCCGGGGTTGGCCGTGTAGTGGACGAAAATATTTTTCACTTCCGGCAGGGGATCTCCCGGTCTGGAATATTCATTTACCGTGAGGAAATCTTCCGTCCAGTTGGGATGCGCCGCATATACGTCCGCCGGAAGCCCCTGAATCCTGGTTCCCGTCGTCTCGTCGATCTGTTTTTCCACCTGCTGTACCACTTCTGCCGCAGCTTCCACGGGAGTGCTGGCCTCCGCGGTGCTGGCGGGAACTTTCAACAGATTTTTCAGGACAACGATTCCCACGAGAATACTGGCACACAGCAGAGAGATTCTAAGATACCTGCGGATTCTGGCCTGTCTGCGGCGGCGCTGTCTCTCGGCTCTGGCTCCGCGCTGGCGGGCCCGGGTGCTGTAAGTGTTGTCTGGGTAGGCATTTTGCTCATATCCCCTGCCCGGTTGTCTCTGTTTCTGCTGACGGATACTGTTTTCCTGCGGCGCCATCGCTGGACGCTGCGGATGAGGCCTCTTTCTTCCGCTTTCCTGCGGCATCGCCTGTATCCTACCCTGGGATTGTGCAACGCTTTTTCCGAACTGTCTGTCCTGCGATTGTTCTGCACGTTTTCCGGTCTGACTGCCCTGCGGTTGTGCTGCACACTTTCTGGTCTGACTGCCCTGCGGTTGTGCTGTGCGCTTTCCGGTCTGACCGCCCTGCGGTTGTGCTATGTGCCTTCCGGCATGTCTGCCCGTATTTTTTCCGGTACGGTAATCCGCCAGATACGGATTCCTCCGCACCTGTATCCATTCCGGATCCGGTTGTCCGTTCGAACGATTCTCCTGCGTCATATTGCTGCCCCCTCCCGATAAATTGCTTTCTTCGGGTTCCAATATAACGGGGAATTGTCACATTTTTCGTCACATTTTCCTTAAGATTTTATAAAGAATCTTTTTATTAGACAGCATCTTAAAAGGTTAAAGAATCTTCTTCAAATACTCCTCTAATATCTGTGCCACCTTGCGGTGAGCCTTTACGCCGGGGTGCAGGCGGCTGCCTACGGTGTCCGGTGTGGTGTCGGGGAGTTGTAAAAAGTGGATCCGGGTGTCGGCGGTTTCCTTTGCATAGTTTTCCACGGCATCACGAATAGTGGGCAGGAAACTGTCTCCCAGCATACCGTATCCCCAGATGATCTGCACCTTCGGATTACAATCGCGTACGACTTTCAGGAAATCCCGGATAGCTGTAGTCAACATTTCTTCGACTTCTTTTATATCCCGAGTTCCTGCCCATTCCTGTCCCAGTTCCGCTGCCGACTGAATCGCCGTAGCGTCATTGGTTCCCAGATTGATGATCACAGCGTCCGGCTGCCATGCTTTGAAATCATAGTCTTCCAGCGCTCCCAGAGAAGCATTCCGTTCCCCGGCGAGTAACCCACAGACCTGTTTGTAAAAAGGCGGAATCTTATTCTGCACAATGCCATCCCAGCTGGTAACAATGCCCCAGCCGCTCTGGGACACTACCCGGTATTCTGCTGAGAGTGCATCCGCCAGCATCCGGGGATACGTATTTACCGCTGAGAAAAAGGCGCTGATCCAGTCTTCATCGCCTACAGCCCCTACGGTTCCCTCCCCACTGGTAATGCTGTCTCCCACGAATTCCAGACGATACTTCGGTTCCGGCAGCGGCAGGAATTCGCCGTCTCCGTACTGCAATCCCAGAATCTGTACCATATGCGCAGGATCCTCGTTCATAGCCTGTACTTCTTTCAGAATCCGTACATGTTTTGGCTTTCCCACTGTCATTCCACGGAACAGACATACCTCATTTTTCCCTTTATTCAACGGGAAACGACTGATCAACGCGCCATTCAGTTCCACTGCCAGCCAGGGCTCCATAGCATCATAATCGGCATTTACTTCCACCCAGAGTTCACTTCCGGTGTAGATCATCTCTATCCCACTGCCTGTCCAGAACAGATTCACGATATCTTTTCCTGTTGTACGGCCCAATATCCGTACCTGCGGCAACGCTTCCATACTTACTGTCTTTTTTTGCTGCTCCATTTTTCTCCCATACCTTCCACTATGTTATCTATCGTTCCAAGTTTCCCCGTCTCGCTCTTTTGTCATCGACACTCTATCGGCTGCCGTATTCTTCCGCGATCACGTCTTCCGCAGGACGTCCACAGACCGCATACGGGCTCAGCCACTCCAGGCTTCCGGGCCAGTCCCAGACGCCGAATCCCCTGACCCAGTCACGTTTTTTGCAGGCTGCAAACATTGCCCGATACCACGCCGCCTGCTCCGCATCGTCTACGTCTCCCTGCAGTTCCCAGTTGTTCGGCACCTGTGCGGAACCATGGATATTCATACAGCCGGCTTCTGAAAAAAGAAACGGCTTCTGATATTTTTCCACTACTTTCCCGATCCGGTCCAGCTGGTTCTCCCAGTCGCCGATGGGATAATATCCGCTGGAGGCTATGACATCCACGGCATCCCACCATGTAATATGATCTTCTCCATATTTATCGCAATTATAACCGACAGGTCCGTCATATACCGTGCGCACTTCCGCGATCAGTTTTCTCCACTCTGCTTCCCGGTGTTCCGTCATGGTCATTTCACATCCTGCGAGGAACAATTCGCAGCCTGTCCGCTGGGCGATCTGTGCATAATGTTTCTGAAAAGCCGTATGGCTTTCGAACCAGTTGCCCCATTTGGGTTCACAGGGAACATCATGGTCGAAAAAGCTGATCCGGGCTCTCCAGACGCCATTGTCACAGTTGACGGTAGGCTTCAATGCTACCTTCAGTCCCAGACTCTGTGCATATCGAATCATGTCATACAGTTCCTCATCCGTACAGCTTTTCTCCCCATCAAAACGGATTTCTTCGCTATAAGGCGTCTCCTGCATTCCGGAGGGCGTCAGTATCACCCAGTTGGCATGGGTCCTGCGCACCATTTCTTCCATACTTTTTCTGGATTCCCTCGAACCCAGTACCCCTCGATGCGGAAAAACCGCAAAGTTCACTGCATGAAATTCATCCGTATAAAATTTCTCCATCCAAATACCTTCCCTTCCCATAGTCGTTTTTATCCCAAACTTCTCTGATCTCTGTTTCTTGTATTGTAGCATTTTTAATTATATTTAGCTACTGTTTTTAACTTTTATTTACTTAATTTTATTTGTTTGTTTTCTAACTTTTACTGTGTTAACATGAAAGCAGAACATTACCAGCGGAAGGGGGATGGCTGCATGCATTTTGTACAAGCCAAGGGGATCCTGTCACCAAATAACGGAATGAATATTTATCGTGGCTGTTCCCACGGCTGTATTTATTGCGACAGTCGCAGCAAATGCTACGGTTTTACTCATGCATTCGAAGATATTGAAGTGAAAGAGAATGCGCCGGAACTTCTGGAGCGGGCCTTGCGCTCCAAGCGGCAGAAATGTATGATCGGCACCAGTGCCATGTGTGATCCGTACCTTCCCGCCGAAGAACAGCTGGGCCTCACCCGAAAATGTCTGGAACTGATCGACCGGTACGAATATGGCGTTACCGTCCTCACCAAGTCCAACCGCATTCTTCGGGATCTGGATCTGCTGCAATCCATAAATCGCAAGGCAAAAGCTGTAGTACAGATGACACTCACCACATACGATGAAACTCTGTGTCGGAAAATAGAGCCGAATGTCTCTACGACCAAAGAACGTTTTGAAGTGTTACTGCGCTGTAAAGAACTGGAAATCCCCACTTTGGTATGGATGACTCCGATATTGCCATTCATCAATGATACGAGGGAAAATATCGAGGGACTGCTTGACTATTGTCTCCGCGCAGAGGTCAGAGGGATCCTGCTGTTTGATATCGGCGTCACTCTCCGGGAGGGCGACCGGGAATATTTCTATCAGGCGCTGGACCGGGATTTCCCCGGTATCCGGCAAAAATATATTCGCACCTACGGCAACGCCTACGACATTCCCAGCCCTCACGCCAAAGAACTTCTGGCACTGGTTCAACGCACCTGCGCTGCCAACGGTATGCTCTGTACTCCGAAGGAATGCTTCGCTTATCTGAATGAGTTTCCTGAGAGATATGTGCAGGAATCTCTGTTTTAACTGGGAAGTTAGTGGAATAAATATTGGCAAACCGGACGAACTCCCGGAGCGGAATGTGTCTCTCTGGGAGTTTATTTACGGATTCCTCTGGTAGCCATAAAAAATCGAGAAATGG
>OIZA01000308.1_pt1 | contig 27762 bp, 25 predicted proteins | sample 1588381 | NCBI WGS metagenome assembly OIZA01 (sample SAMN03283277) | human gut metagenome | biome: human-associated habitat; material: feces | host: Homo sapiens | place: Peru | collected 2012 | reverse complement strand
CCGCCGCAGTGTTAGCATTTTGCGTGCTTGGTACTTTTGGCGGTAAAAAAATAATGGATGTATATGCTGTTGACAAGTCTGATGTGGACGATGCACAACAGCAGATTCAGGATACACAGAATAAGATAGACAAGCTGAATAGTGAACTTTCACAGCTCGATTCGGATATTGCTTCCATTGAAGCATATGTAAGCGAGCTTGATTCTACAATTAACTCCATTGCAACCAATATTTCTTCCTGCCAGTCAAAGATAGACAGCAAACAGGCGGAAATTGATGCAAAGAATGTTGAGATTAATAATAAAATCGCAGAGATTGACAGTACCGAAGTGGAACTTGAGGAGGCTGCTGCTTCAGAAGAAAGCCAGTATGAGTCAATGAAAAAACGTATTCAGTATATGTATGAATGTGGTGATGAATCTTTTCTTGATATGATAATGTCGTCAGAAGATTTATCGGATATGCTGGGTAATGCGGAATATGTTTCGAGTATTGTTGCCTACGACAGGAACCAGCTTCAGATACTTGCAGATACCAAGGAAAAGATAGACAATCTTCTTGTACAGCTTCAGGATGACAAGGCTAATCTTGAAAGCCAGAGGTCGGAACTTGAGACGCAGAAAACAGAGCTTGTTACATTACAGAACGATTTACAGAGCCAGTACCAGCTTGTTAATGATGCACTTTCAACCAAAGAGACAATGTTACAGCAGCTTGAGAGCCAGCAGGAATATGCTGCGGTACAGAAACAGCTTGAAGAAGCCAAACTTGCTGCACAGCAGAGAGAGGCCGAGGCGTTGAGACAAAGATGGCTTGAAGAAGTGCGTAATGCGGCTAATAACGGACAGGATGCAGATGAGGCTAACAAGCGTAAATTGGAAGAAATCGGACTTGCAGGCGGTTTTACATGGCCTCTTCCGGGATACAGTTATATAACATCTTATTTCGGACCAAGAAAGGATCCTTTTGGCAACTTAATCAGCAATCACAGCGGTATGGATATATCAGGTTTTAATGTATACGGAAAGCCGGTTGTAGCCTGCTATTCAGGTACGGTCATTTCGGTTGATGTATATACCTCTTCCGATAACTGGACAACCAAGCCATATGGTACAAGTATCAAAATAGACCATGGTGCCGGTGTAGTTACTTTATATGCGCATCTTTCGGGAGTGAATGTATCGGTAGGGCAGACAGTTAATGCCGGTGATACTATCGGATTTGTCGGAAGTACAGGTAAGTCCACGGGAGCACATCTGCACCTTACACTCTATATAAAAGGTGTTCTGGCAGATCCGTTACCATACCTTAAAAGCCCATCATAAACAATGAAATTCAACCCTCGGATAATATCCGGGGGTAAATTGCATATTATTTAGAAATATCAATTAAAGATAACAGGAGAGCAGAATTATGTATGATGATTATGAAGTAAAAAAGAGTTTCAAAAAGGGCCTTATATCAGGAATTGTGCCTGTATTAATCATAGCGGTGCTTGTTAATATCCTGGTATATCGTAACATGACAAGTAAGAGAATAGAAGTTGCTAAGAGTACGGCTACAAAAATTAGTAAAATCAAAGAACTGATTGACGATAAATATCTTTTTGACTATAAACAGGGTGATATGGAAAATGCAATAATAAAAGCATATGTGAGCGGATTAGGTGACCCATACAGCGAATATTATACAGAAGAAGAGTTCAAAAAAATAGGTGAAAGTGCAGCAGGCTCATATTGTGGTGTAGGTATATATATTACCAAAGACGAAAAGGACAGAGGAATAAAGATATTACAGGTAATTGAAGGGGGCCCGGCAGAAGATGCAGGCCTTAAAGCAGGAGATATTATAACTGCGATAAACGGAAATGAAATTGACCTGACAGATTTTGATGAAGCTTCTTCACCTATTATGGGAAAAGAAGGAACAAAAGTTACAGTTACAATCCTTAGGGATGGCGTGAAAAAAGACTATGAACTTACAAGGTCTGTTATCGAACAGAAATATGTCAGATATTCAATGTTAGATAATAATATTGGATATGTATATCTCGCACAGTTTACTGTCTCGTCAATAGAACAGTTTGAAAATGCTGTTAGTGACCTTAAAGAAAATGGTGCCAAAAGTATTATTTTTGACCTCAGGGATAATCCGGGCGGTGTTTTAAATGGTGCAGTTTCAATACTTGATTATCTTTTACCGGAGGGACTTATAGCATATGTTGAAGACAAATACGGCAACAGAAATGACTACAAGTCTACTGACGGAACGGATGAACTTGATATTCCTTGTGTTGTTCTTGTCAATGAAAACAGTGCCAGCGCATCAGAACTTTTTACAGGTGCATTAAAAGACAGAGGTTATGCTACCGTTGTTGGTAAAAAAACGTTCGGAAAGGGAATTGTACAGTCATTATTCGCTCTTGGAGACGGTTCCGGCTTAAAGATTACGGTTGAAAGATATTTTACTCCTAATGGGGTGTGCATCCACGGAACCGGTATTGAACCGGATATTGAAGTGGAATATGATAAAGATAAGTTTTATGAAGATGGAACGGATACACAACTTGATGCAGCAATAGAGTACCTTGAAAATCATTAAAACAAATCGAACAAATGTTTGCAAAATGATATCCTATGTGATATAGTTGATACAAGAGTATCAGAGGTGATTTTGTATGGACAGATTTATTTTACATTCTGAATATGAACCGACAGGCGATCAGCCGGAGGCAATTAAGGAGCTTGTGAAGGGTTTTGAAGCGGGAGACCAGTTCCAGACTTTACTTGGCGTTACCGGTTCCGGCAAGACTTTTACCATGGCTAATGTCATTGAGAAGCTTAACAGACCCACCCTTGTAATTGCACACAATAAGACACTTGCAGGGCAGCTTTATTCCGAATTTAAGGAATTTTTTCCGGAGAATGCGGTTGAATATTTTGTATCTTACTATGATTATTATCAGCCGGAGGCCTATGTGCCTTCCAGCGACACTTATATAGAGAAGGATTCTTCCATTAATGATGAGATAGATAAGTTACGTCATTCTGCGACGGCAGCTTTGTCGGAGCGCAGGGATGTAATTATAGTTGCCAGCGTTTCCTGCATATATGGTCTTGGAAGCCCTATTGATTATAAGAGTATGGTTGTGTCACTACGTCCCGGAATGGAACGTGACAGGGATGATATCATAAGACAGCTTATTGATATGCAGTATGTAAGAAATGACATGGATTTTAAGCGTGGCACTTTCAGAGTCAGAGGCGATGTTTTGGAAATATTTCCTGCCGCGAGTGATAAGATTGCGGTGCGTGTGGAATTTTTCGGTGATGAGATTGACAGAATACTGGAAATAGATACATTAACGGGGGAGATTAAGTCAGAGCTTAAGCATACTGCCATTTTTCCGGCGTCCCATTATGTTGTGCCTAAGGAGAAGCTTCTTATAGCGGCGGAGAATATCCGGGCGGAGCTTAAAGAACAGGTGGATTATTTTAAGAGTGAAGATAAGCTTCTGGAAGCCCAGAGAATATCGGAGCGTACCAATTTTGATGTCGAGATGATGTTGGAGACCGGTTTCTGTTCGGGAATAGAGAATTATTCAAGACATCTTGAGGGCAGGGCACCGGGAACAATGCCATGTACTTTAATGGATTATTTTCCGGAAGACTTTCTTATAATAGTAGATGAGTCGCATATTACAATTCCGCAGATAAGAGGAATGTATTTCGGAGACAGATCGCGTAAGACCACACTTGTGGATTATGGCTTCAGACTGCCCTCCGCACTTGATAACAGACCGCTTAATTTTGAGGAATTTGAAAGCAAGATTAACCAGATGATGTTTGTATCCGCTACACCTTCCGTATATGAAGCAGAGCATGAACTGAACAGGGTTGAACAGATAATAAGACCGACAGGTCTTCTTGACCCGGAGATTTCCGTAAGACCTGTTACAGGACAGATTGATGACCTTCTTAGCGAAGTTAATAAGGAGACAGCCAGGAAAAATAAAGTTCTTATTACCACACTTACCAAGAGAATGGCAGAAGACCTTACAATATACCTTAAGGAAAACGGTGTCAGGGTAAGATATCTCCATTCCGATATAGATACTTTGGAGAGAGCGGAGATAATCAGGGACATGAGAATGGATGTTTTTGATGTCCTTGTAGGTATTAATCTTTTACGAGAAGGTCTTGATATTCCTGAAATTACTCTTGTTGCCATACTTGATGCGGACAAAGAGGGCTTCTTACGTTCGGAGACCTCACTTATCCAGACAATAGGACGAGCTGCAAGAAATGCCGACGGCAGGGTTATAATGTATGCCGATAACATGACTGATTCTATGCGAAAAGCCATCGATGAGACTGAAAGACGTCGTAAGATACAGCAGGAATACAACGAGGCACACGGAATTACACCGACTACAATTAAGAAAGCGGTAAGAGATCTTATTGCCATAAGCAAGGCAGCCAATGACAAGGGTGATAAGATTAAGAAGGATATTGAATCCATGAGCGATAAGGAGCTTGAGAAGCTCATCAAAGAACTCAACAAGAAGATGCATAGGGCAGCGGCAGACCTTAATTTTGAGGAGGCTGCTTTAATCAGAGACCAGATTACAGAAATAAGGAAGACAATGGACAACAATGGATAATAGAAGACATTATATTAAGATTCGCGGCGCATGCGAACACAATCTTAAAAATATTAACGTAGATATCCCAAGGGATTCTTTTACCGTATTGACAGGCTTAAGCGGGTCAGGTAAATCCTCCCTTGCTTTTGATACCATATATGCAGAAGGACAGAGACGTTATATGGAGTCTTTGTCTTCTTATGCAAGACAATTCTTAGGACAGATGGAGAAGCCTAATGTTGAAAGCATAGAGGGACTTTCTCCTGCAATTTCAATAGATCAGAAATCCACCAACAGGAATCCCCGTTCAACAGTAGGAACCGTAACGGAAATTTATGATTATCTCAGACTTTTATATGCCAGAGTCGGAGTACCGCATTGCCCGAAGTGCGGCAGGGAAATCCATAAACAGACGGTGGACCAGATGGTAGACTCCATTAAAGCACTTGAACCGGGAACCAAATTCCAGCTTCTTGCACCTGTTGTAAGGGGAAGAAAAGGTATGCACGAAAAGGTTTTTGAATCTGCGAAAAAGAGCGGATATGTGCGTGTAAGGGTTGATGGCAATACCTATGACCTTTCCGAAGAAATCCAACTGGAAAAAAATATCAAACACAACATAGAGATTATTGTGGACAGGCTTGTGGTTAAAGACGGTATGGAATCCCGTCTTGCCGATTCCATAGAAAACGTTATGAAGCTTTCTGACGGTATTATGATAGTTGATGTAATCGGTGGAGAACCAATTAATTTCAGCATGAATTTTTCATGCCCTGACTGTGGCATAAGTATTGATGAAATCGAACCAAGAAGTTTTTCTTTCAATAATCCGTTTGGAGCCTGCCCTGTATGTGCGGGTCTTGGCTACAAAATGGAATTTGACCCGGAATTATTAATTCCGGATACCTCATTGAGCCTGTCAGAGGGAGCCATAAGCTGTATGGGATGGCAGTCAAGCAGCGATAAGGGAAGCTTTACCTATGCTTTACTTGATGCACTTGCCAAAGAATACGGTTTTTCTCTTGATACGCCTTTTAGGGATTTGCCTGATGATATAAGACATATGCTCATATACGGTAAGAGTAAGTCTGTAAAAGTTCATTATAAGGGACAAAGAGGAGTAGGCGTATATGACGTTGTTTTTGATGGTCTCATAGACAACATGCGTAAGAGATACAGAGAGACCGCTTCAGACATGATGAAGCAGGAATATGAGACATATATGCAGGTTACTCCTTGTGATGAGTGCCATGGACAGCGTCTTAAGAAATCCTCCCTTGCTGTTACGGTAGGCGATAAAAATATCTATCAGGTTACGGAATTGTCCGTTCTTGAATTGGCAGAGTATTTTGATAAACTTACACTTACACCGGTTCAGGAAAAAATCGGTAAGCAGGTTATTAAGGAAATCCGTTCAAGAGTAGGCTTCCTTAATAAGGTGGGTCTTGATTACCTCACTCTTGCAAGAGCAACGGGTACATTATCCGGCGGAGAGGCACAGCGAATAAGACTTTCCACACAGATAGGGTCGGGACTTATGGGTGTTGCATATATTCTTGATGAACCAAGTATAGGACTTCATCAGAGGGACAATGACAAACTCCTTAATGCCCTCAAATCTTTGCGGGACCTTGGCAACACACTTATTGTTGTTGAACATGATGAAGATACCATGTATGCGGCGGACTATATTGTAGACATCGGACCGGCAGCGGGAGAGCACGGCGGAGAAGTAGTTGCCGCAGGAACGGTTCAGGATATAATTAATAATCCAAATTCAATAACAGGTGCATATCTCAGCGGACGTATTAAAATACCTGTGCCTGAGATCCGCAGGACGCCTAAAGACTGGATAAAGATAAAAGGCGCAAAACAAAATAATCTCAAGAATATTAACGTTGATATTCCGTTAGGTGTTTTTACCTGTGTTACAGGTGTTTCAGGTTCCGGTAAAAGCTCGCTTGTAAACGAAATTCTTTACAAACGTCTGGCAAGGGATCTTAACAGGGCAAGATGTATTCCGGGCGAACATAAGGATATCATTGGAATAGAAAAACTTGACAAGGTAATTAATATAGACCAGTCACCTATCGGCAGAACTCCAAGATCCAATCCAGCCACTTACACAGGTGTATTTGATATGATAAGAGACCTTTTTGCATCTACGGCCGAAGCCAAGGCAAAGGGTTACAGTAAAGGACGTTTCAGCTTTAACGTTAAAGGTGGAAGATGTGAGGCGTGTTCCGGTGACGGTATCATAAAGATTGAAATGCACTTCTTACCTGATGTATATGTCCCTTGTGAAGTATGTGACGGAAAACGTTATAACAGGGAGACACTTGAGGTAAAATACAAAGGAAAGTCAATATATGATGTCCTTAACATGACGGTTGAGGAAGCGGTTAAATTTTTTGAAAACGTACCGTCAATCCGTAATAAAATACAGACATTATATGATGTGGGCCTTTCGTATATACGTCTCGGACAGCCTTCTACAGAGCTTTCAGGAGGTGAGGCACAGCGTATCAAGCTTGCTACCGAGCTTAGTAAAAGAAGTACGGGCAGGACAATATACATTCTGGACGAGCCTACGACAGGACTTCATTTTGCAGACGTTCACAAGCTTGTGGAAATTCTTCACAAACTTGCAGATGCCGGCAACACGGTTGTTGTAATTGAACATAATCTTGACGTCATAAAAACAGCAGACTACATTATAGATATCGGTCCGGAGGGCGGATTCAGAGGCGGTACTGTTGTTGCAAAAGGAACACCGGAGCAGGTTGCCAAGATTCCTGAATCTTACACAGGACAATATATAAAGAAATACTTATAAATACTTGTAAAAATACTTTTCATCAGATATGATAAGAGACAGAGCGTAATTATATGAATTGCGATAGAATTGCTCCACGGGGCAATCATACATTAGAAAAGGAGATATGAAATGGATAGAGAAATGGTCATAGTTATAGACTTTGGCGGACAGTACAACCAGCTTGTAGCTCGTCGTGTCAGGGAATGTAATGTGTACTGTGAGATATACTCATATAAGACAGACATTGAAAAAATCAAAGCCATGAATCCTAAGGGAATTATTCTCACCGGTGGTCCTAACAGTTGTTATGAACCGGGGGCACCTTCGTGCACAGATGAATTGTTCAACCTTGGTATTCCTGTACTTGGTCTTTGTTATGGTGCACAGCTTATGATGCACGTTCTTGGCGGAAAAGTCGAGAAAGCACCTGTAAGGGAATACGGAAAAACAGAGGTTATGGTGGAAACATCATCACCACTTTTTACAGATGTTACCCCTAATACAATTTGCTGGATGAGCCACTTTGATTATATATCAAAAGTTGCACCTGGTTTTGACATCTGCGCCCATACTGCAGACTGTCCTGTGGCAGCAGCCGAAAACAGAGATAAGAATCTCTATGCCATCCAGTTCCATCCTGAAGTTTTGCATACACAGGAGGGAACAAAGATGCTTTCCAACTTCGTCCGTGGTGTGTGCGGTTGTTCAGGCGATTGGAAAATGGATGCCTTTGTTGAAAATACAATTAAAGAAATCAGAGCAAAAGTAGGAAATGGAAAAGTATTGCTTGCCCTTTCAGGTGGTGTGGATTCATCCGTTGCAGCCGGACTTCTCTCAAGAGCCATTGGCAAACAGCTTACATGCGTATTTGTAGACCACGGCCTCCTCAGAAAAAACGAGGGCGATGAAGTTGAGCAGGTATTCGGTCCTAACGGCCAGTTTGACCTTAACTTTATAAGGGTAAATGCACAGGAACGTTACTACAGCAAACTCGCAGGAGTAACAGAACCAGAGCGGAAGAGAAAGATAATCGGTGAAGAATTTATCCGTGTATTTGAGGAAGAAGCTAAGAAAATAGGTGCCGTTGACTTCCTTGCCCAGGGAACAATCTACCCTGATGTGGTTGAAAGCGGACTTGGCGGAGAATCGGCAGTCATCAAATCACACCACAATGTGGGCGGACTTCCCGACTATGTTGATTTCAAGGAAATCATCGAGCCTCTCCGTAACCTTTTCAAGGACGAGGTGCGAAAAGCAGGTCTTGAGCTTGGCATCCCAGAGAAACTTGTATTCCGTCAGCCATTCCCAGGCCCAGGACTTGGAATACGAATCATAGGAGAAGTTACAGCCGAGAAGGTTCGTATTGTACAGGATGCGGACTACATCTACCGTGAGGAGATAGCCAAAGCCGGTCTTGACCGTTCAATCGGCCAGTATTTTGCTGCCCTCACAAATATGCGTTCCGTAGGCGTCATGGGTGACGAAAGAACCTACGACTATGCCGTAGCCCTTCGTGCCGTCAACACCGTTGACTTCATGACAGCAGAAGCCGCCGAAATTCCTTTCGACGTCCTCCAGACCGTAATGAGCCGTATCATCAACGAGGTAAGAGGCGTAAACAGAGTATTCTACGATCTGACCAGTAAACCACCGGGAACGATTGAGTTTGAATAATACACACGAGCCAAGAAATGTTGAATTTACGGCGTTTCTTGGCTCTTTTTTTGTCTGGTGACAATAGAATGACAATAAAATTATTTAAACATTGAACAACTTAATGTTAGATGTAAGTGTTTTGAAATTGTATTTTTTTATAAAGTCTTTGATGCGTTTTTTGTCTTCGTCAGAATAATATGAAATATTCCATTCAGCATCAGGAAATATTTCTGTTACTTTAATAAAATATGGAACATCAATGTTGCTAAATGAACAGCCCAATACATTGATTATGATTTCCTCGTCATAATTAATTTCAATATTTTCTAGAAAATTGGAAGTATCCCATAGATAATCTTCAACATTTTTTTGTGTTTCTGATACATATTGTGAAATCCAGTCTATAATGTAATGAGAATCGTCATCATATGTTTCTAAAGCTTCGATTTGCTCTGATGCAGAACTATCTCCATGACCAAATTTTGGATACTCTTTTGGATTTCCTGCTTCGCCATGGGGATAAAAGATATGGCTGTTATCAATATTATACATTTTTTGTAATGTATGAGTGTAATTAAATACAACAAAGAATGAATTATTGTTTGTTATTGGATAAAATGGTTTTGGCTGTTTATCTGGTTTAGTTGGAAAAATATTTTTTTCGATGGATTCGATCCAACTAATAAATGCTTTTTGTAAGGGTTTATATAATTCATAAAGATTCATGTTTTCTACATAAACGTCATTATACCATGCTGGATCAGGGTCAAAAATCCCTTCAAATTCACTCTTCGTTAAGTCTCTGGTTTCTTGTATGGTTCCAAGTTTATTATATATAAAACTTGAGTCTATTTTTGATAAAGTGTTTTCAAAGTCCATCCATAATTCAATTATTTCTTCACTTTCTGAATCATCGTAGTATGGTCCATTAAAGTCTGAGTGTATTTCTCCTAAACCATACATTTCTATAAAACGATAATAATATTCAGGATAATTTGTTTTAAAGTATTCTTTAAAATCAAGATATCTAGTTGGTAAATTATGTGCTAAATCAAAACCATTTCCTATATAGTATAATTTCATAGTTGGTCTCCTTTGTAAAGTTTTACTCCTTCTTCGGTTTCCTCTTCCTCTTCACATAAGAGAAATCAGGAAACAAGTCTTTTAGTGCTTCTGCAACTTCTTCATTTTCAATCATTTTCTGAACCATTAACTGGTCATCGTCATCTAAATCAAGAGATACGGAATAAGATTTATCATTATCAATAGGATTTGCCGGGAAGCGGATTTCCTTCTTGTAATAATCACTTTCGGTTATCTCTCCATCCTCTAACTTATCTCTTAATCTTGCCCAGTATTCAATCATCTTTTTGAATGCATCTAAATCTTCCTGTGGACGAGGTCCGGTACAAGGTGGTCGGTCTTCAAACTTTAATATTACCTCGCCGTCTTTAATGGTAGGGCGTAGTCCATATGCCCACTCTATATCGAACAACACATGGAGTGCACTAAATATATTTGCTACATCCGGGTCAGACAATGCGAAGAAGCTGACACCCAGATGGTTTGCGATATTCAGCAAGGTGGCTTCGTCGGGATAACGGTTTCCTAATTCATAGTTTCTTATGGTGGATTCATTTAGTCCACATTTTTCAGCTAATTCCTTTTGCGTCATATCGGCTGCAATGCGGAAATTTCTAATTAATGTGCCTACGCGGCTAGTGAATTTTTCGCCCATTACAAAAGCTCCTTTTTTTAAAAGCTATATACAGTATATCACTAACAGTGCAAAAATGAAATGCTTTTTGGCAGAAAGTATTGACAGTACAAAAACGAACTGTTATTATAAAACACAACACAACCGTTCAGAAACGAACTGAATAATAAAAATGCAACGGAGAGGAGGAAACAGCTTATGACGAACAAACGATTTATTACAGCAAAAGATGTAGTAGAAGAGCTGGGAGTATCGTCATCATATGCTTATAAGCTGATACGAAAATTGAATGCGGAGCGTGAGGCAGACGGTTTCGTGACAATCAAGGGTCGAGTCAGCAGACAGTATTTTGATGAACGAATCTATGGAACAACAGATAAGAAAGAGGTGGTTTGATGGCAGTTATTAAAAACCAAAAGACCGGAATGTGGGAGGTCAGGACTTATTATAAGGACTGGACCGGCACAAGAAGGCAAAAAACCAAGAGGGACTTCGCTAAGAAGAGCGAGGCCCAGGAATGGGAACGTGCTTTTAAGCTGAAGGATGAAATGAATATCAATATGAAATTCAAGGATTTCGCGGAATTGTACCTTTCGGATATTCAACCAAGAATTAAGTACAACTCGTTTCTGACGAAGAAGCACATTATTGAAACAAAGATTTTGCCATACTTTGGACACAGAAAGTTAAATGAGATTCGTCCGGCGGATGTGATTCAATGGCAGAATGAGATTATGAAGCTCAAGAAGGACAACGGAGAAGCATATTCGCCGATGTATTTAAAAAACATACACAATCAGTTGAGTGCTATCTTAAATCATGCAGTTAATATGTATGATTTGAAGGATAATGTGGCTCGAAAAGCCGGTTCTATGGGGAAAGAAGAGTCGAAGGAGATTATGTTTTGGACTCAGGAGGAGTATCAGGCATTTATTGAGCAGGTGGCTGACAAGCCAATCTCATATCATGCATTTGAAATTCTATATTGGACAGGAATTCGTGAAGGAGAACTGCTGGCACTGACACCTAACGATTTTGATTTTACGAAGAAAACTCTTCGCATCAATAAATCGTATCAAAGGCTGGAGGGAAAGGATGTGATTACAGATCCGAAGACACCAAAGAGTAATCGAGTGATTGTTATGCCGGATTTTCTTGCTGTCGAAATTGAAGATTTTATTAGTAGATTGGATGGCATTAGTAATGATGATAGGATTTTCACCATTTCAAAGAGTTATTTGCATCATGAGATGGACAGAGGCGCAAAGCTGGCAGGAGTCAAGAGAATCAAGATTCATGGACTCAGGCATTCACACATTTCACTGCTGATTCATATGGGATATTCGGCACTTGCAATTGCCGAAAGAGTAGGACATGAGGCAGTGGATATCACTTATCATTATGCACATTTATTTCCAACGGTACAGTCAGATATGGCTGTGCATCTGGATTCAGAAAGGGAGGAACTTATCAATGTCAGAAAAAAATAGAGATGCAAAAAACAGATGGAGAACAGTGACAGTGGCATTTCGCTTGTTACCAGAAGAAAATGAGGAACTTACAAACCGCGTAAAGATGTGTGGGTGCAGGACAAGACAAGAGTATATCATACAAAGCATTCTGCATCAGAAAGTTGTGGCTACAGGCAATCCGCTAATGCTGGTATCATTTCGGCAAAATCTTCAGCACATTGAAGCAGAACTGGAGCGATTACAAAAAGCGGATGATATGGATTCGGAGCTACTGACACCAATCAGAACTATGCTGGAGATATTGGAGGCGTTTCGCGAAACGCCTCGTACTCTGGCAGGTATGGAGAGGCTGATAGTTAGTGATGAAGACTAAAAATGTGTTGAATATCGAAAGGAAGCGATTGCCATGGAACAGAAAACATTATTTGAAAAAATAGGTGTTCAGTATGAAGAAAGAGACGGATTGCTTTATCCGTTAATTACATTAGATGTTAAGGAAGATTGTGCAAATGTTGGAAAATACGGACGCATGTGGATGCAATATTTGAAGTCAGAATATCCACAGAGGTACCGAAGTCTGTTGCGATTCGGGGAACTGAACCAAAAGGCAGCAGAGGTAAATGAAGTGGCTTATGAATTGCTTGAGGATATTGAAACAGAATGGCTGCAAAAGCATAAGCCGAAGAATAAAAATTCTTTTACAGAAATGTATAAGCTGAGAATGGAAGCAAGGCTGATAGCAGAGGAAGTTGTATTAGATGATGTGGTGAATTGTTTTCACTAGATGCAAAGAATGGCACGATACATAGCTCATTTATTCCTGCCGGAGTATAGAGATTTTTGGTGTGCTTTGGCAGGATAGAGACAAGTTGTAGATTTCAAATGAAGTGGAGCTGCTGGTGGTAAACAATATGTCGCGTATCCGCGACTATAGCCTCTCCGGCGAGGAGCGCAAAACCCGCTTACGGGTCTGCATTTTTGATGCCGCAGGTGTCAAAAGTGCTTTTGCGTTACTTTTGACAAAAGTAACAAAACCTTCCCTGGGAAATTTGCTGATATGTGCCGTAGCCGACACGATTACGGATAAGAAGGAGGTGTACGCATACATAGGAAAAGGAGGTTGATTTCGGATGGAAAGAACGATTAGTTTTATGAATGGGGAAGGTTCACTTGGTCACAATACAAGAGCATTTATTGCGGCAAATGTGGATGCTGACAGAACAAAAAATAATATCACTCTTGTGAATGAAGATTTGAAAAAGGTGTATCACAAATTGTTTGATGATTCCCTTAAAAAGTACAATGCCAAGCAGAAACGCAAAGACAGGCAGATTAAGAATTATTATGACAAGATTTCAAGAAGCAAGCAGGAGAAACTTTTTTATGAAGTCATTGTGCAGATAGGGAACAGAGACGATACCGGAGTAGGAAGTGATATGGCTAATATTGCTGTTAAGGCATTACAAGATTATGTGGAGCTATTTATTCGTAGGAATCCGCAGCTATATGTATTTGGGGCTTATATCCATATGGATGAAGAGACACCACATGTGCATATAGATTTTGTACCATTTTCAACAGGTAATAAGAGAGGATTAGAAACAAAGAATTCTCTTAAGGGTGCGCTTGCCTCCAGAGGCTTTGAAAGTGAGGGCAAGGGTAATACTGAATGGCAGCAGTGGTCGGAGGCAGAGAAAGAAGATATTGCCGTGATAATGCAGAAATATGGTATCGGTTGGAAGAAACTTGATACACACAATCCGCATTTGTCAGTTCTGGATTATAAGAAGCAGGAGCGTAGCCGGGAAGTTAAAGAATTAGAGCAGGAACTTGAAGATATCGGTGTTGTAATTGAATTAAAAGAAGAACACGAAGCTCAGTTGAACGATGAGATTCATAAACAACAAATGTGCCTGAAAACAGAACGAGAGGAAGCGGAAAAGACCTTAGCGATAGTAACATCCCTGAAAGATAGAATCATGGAAGAAGGGGTTGCACGAGAAAAATATAATAAAGCTTTGGCTGCTGATTGTCAGGAATTGGAAGATATTATTGCAGATAAAAAGAAACAGTTGGCAGATGTGCAGGTAGCACTTAATAAGGCTCTTGCAGTATTTGAGAATGCAAATGAAAAACTGGCTCAGGCAGAGGAAGAATTGTCAGAGGTTAAAAAACTTAGGGATGACCTGATAAAGCAGGGTGATGGGGATTATTATCTAAAGGAAGAGGTTATCCGGCTGAGGTATGAAAACCAAAAACTGAAAAAGGAAAACAAGGGACTTAGGGAAAAACTGGATAAAGCATACGAATTTATGAAGCAGTTTGTGATTGAAGGAAGGTCGATGCTGGATAAGTTTTTGGAGTGGATTGGAGAGAAGGTAAGGGATGTGAGAAGGAGATAAAGTATATCAAGGTGGAGTTTTAGCTCCACCTTGTTGGCTAATCTTCAAGAGAAACAATATATTTCATAAAATCTTTTTTGAAGTAAAATGCTCTGTTTTTGTCAGATATTTCTCGGCCGTAAATATTAGAGTAAATTGGATGATAAGGCTTTGAATCCTTTGTTCTTATTTGTATAAATTCACCGCTTGCGGTATGTAATGTTGCTCTATTAGATTCTGATAATTGAGTATTGAATTGGTCACATATATTATAATAATCAGCTTCTAGTTGAGCAGCGAGTTCGGCATATTTTGGTAAGGACAAATCTACTTGGATAGGTTGTAAGTACATCCAATCTGCTGGAGAGCCATTTTTACTGATGGGTACATATAGCAATCGTTGGATCTTTTGATATAGTTTTGTATCTTCAAAGTTGCGTTTTGCAAGTAAGTCATCAATGATAGATGCAGTTTGGGTGATAAACATAGTTTCAAGTGGTTTCCCAGTTCTGTCACATTTGTTTGTTTTCAATTCACCATCTTCAAAATCGAGCGTGGTATTTGAAAGATTTAATCCGATAGTTAGTTCTAATAGCTGTCCTGTTTTACCTTTGTTAATTATCATCATTGCATCTTGGACTTGTTCTGGAGATAGGTAATCCTTGAACGGGATATAAGCTAATCTCTCAATTCGTGCTTGTGCATCGAGTAATTTCATTTAAATCATACCTCCTTAAAAAATTCCGTTATTTCAACATCAAGTACGTTTGCAATCTGGTTTAATACAGAAATAGATAAACTCTTAGTGCATCCAGCAGCTTCAATTTTTGAAAGATAGCTGATGCTAATCTGTGAGCGTTCTGCAAGCTGCACCTGTGTTAATTTTGCTTTTTCTCTATATAATTTGATATTTGTACCTATGATGTTATATAGGTCCGTATCATTCATATGTTGCATGTGACACCTCTTTCACTATTTGTGAATATTATCTCATGGGATAGAAAATATATAAATTCACTTATAGTGAAAGAAAAGAGCGGTGGACATTTGGTAAGATGTGAGTTAGAATAAGAGAAAAACATAGAAGAGGAGGGATGACTTATAAGTTTACAACCAAATAATTTTCAGCTTGAACCAACGACGGTCTGGTCGTTTCCAGACAGAGGGAGTTGGGCAACTCATTCAGGCAAGTATCGAGGAAATTGGTCGCCATATGTGCCGAGAAATCTGATACTTCGCTATTCAAAACCAGGAGACTGGGTTCTGGATCAATTTATGGGCAGTGGAACAACACTTGTTGAAGCAAAACTGCTAAATCGAAATGCGATTGGTGTAGATATCAATCCGCAGTCAGTTTCAATTTCTGAAACAAATTTACAATTCCAATATGAAACAAAATCAAAAATCCATACGAGATGTGCAAATGCCACAGATTTAAGTTTTATCAAAGATTCGCATATTGATTTTATTTGTACGCATCCGCCATACGCAAACATTATCAAGTACAGCAAAAATGTCGACGGGGATATATCGTTATTGACAGTCGAAGAATTTTTAAAGGAAATGACTGTTGTAGCACAGGAGGCTTATCGTGTATTAAGAAAGGGTAAGGCGTGCGCTGTAATGATAGGGGATATGCGAAGATATGGAAAAGTAGTGCCATTAGGATTCTGGGTAATGGAATGCTTTTTAAGTGTAGGTTTTGTGTCAAAAGAGATAATAATTAAAGAGCAACATAACTGCCGTTCTACGGATTATTGGGAAAAGCAGAACAATAACTTTCTTTTGCTAGCGCATGAATATATTTTTGTTTTTCAAAAGTGATTAATTCACAAAGAGTGAAAGTTCAGGTTGTCAATTTCCCCTTTTCGCTTTATAATAAAAAGAGAATTTTTGTTCGTTTATCGAACATAGAGAAGAGGAAGCTGAATGAGTAATTCGAGTATCGCGCCGTTTGTGAAATGGGCTGGTGGAAAACGCCAGTTACTACCACAAATAAAGGAGCGTATGCCAGAACAATATAATAACTATTTTGAGCCATTTGTAGGTGGCGGCGCAGTAACATTTGAATTGCTACCTGCAAATGCTCTGATAAATGACATTAACAAGGCACTGATTAACACATATAAGCAAATTCGAACTTCACCGGAAGCATTTCTAAAAGCTGTAAATAAGCTTGACGAGGAAATGTGGGAGGATGGCAAGGAATATTATTATTCTCTTAGAGAACATTATAACGACAAGCTTATGAAAGCAGAGTTTGATGTGGAATTGGCTGCGTTGTTTGTGTTTATCAATAAGCATTGCTTTAATGGATTATATCGTGTGAACGGTAAGGGATTATTTAATGTTCCATATAACAATAGCAGAAGAGCATCTGTGAATGAGAAGGTTATTATGGAGACTTCGGAATATCTTCAGGGTGTGAAAATTATTGATGGAGACTTTGAGATGGCTTGTAAAGACGCGGACAAAGACGATTTTGTTTTTATTGATAGCCCATATGCACCATTAAATCCAACTTCTTTTGAGTCTTATACAAAAGAGGAATTTGATATCGAAAGTCACAAGAGATTAGCAAAGTTGTTTGAAGAATTAACTGCTAGAGGATGTTACTGTATGCTCACGAATCACAATACAGATTTGATAAATGAGTTGTATGGGAACAAAGGCTACAAGATAGATGTAGTTAGTGTAAAGCGCATGATTAATTCGGATGCAAGTAATAGAGTCGGTGAAGAAGTAATTATATGCAATTATTAGAGGAGTCGAGATGATGGAGAACTTATTTATAAAGAAAGTGCCATTATATTTCGAGACAGATGAATCACAATTAGTGTTGGGTGATTCTTTCAAAATTCTAACAAAAATGGAACCAGAATCTGTTGATATGATATTTGCAGATCCGCCATATTTTTTAAGTAATGATGGTATTACCTGTCAAGGTGGGAAAATGGTTTCTGTAAATAAAGGCTCATGGGATAAACTTTCGGAGAGTGGAACCAGCGTCGATGAAAAACACAAGTTTAACAGAAAGTGGATTAAGTTATGTAAGAAAGTACTAAAGCCGAACGGCACAATTTGGATATCAGGAACATTACACAATATATATTCGATTGGTATGGCACTGGAGCAGGAAGGCTTCAAGATCATCAACAACATAACTTGGCAAAAAACAAATCCACCGCCAAACTTAGCATGTCGATGCTTCACACATTCTACGGAAACCATTTTATGGGCAAAGAAGAATGATAAGAAGTCTCGGCATTTTTTTAATTATGAAAAAATGAAGGAAGAAAATGGTGGTAAACAGATGAAGGATGTGTGGACTGGTGCATTGACAAAGCCATCTGAAAAGACAGAAGGCAAGCATCCGACACAGAAACCGGAATATTTGTTGGAAAGAATTGTATTAGCTTCTACGGAGGAGGGACAAGTTGTCCTAGATCCATTTTGTGGCTCTGGAACCACTGGAGTGGAGGCTATACGATTTGGGAGAAAGTTTATCGGAATAGATGTAAGCGAAGAATACTTACAGATAAGCAAGAGAAGATTGGAGAAGACAGCAAATGACAAACAGAGATTTTGATGAATGGCTGAGTAAGTTCAGACCGAGTATATCAAGTTATGATTACTATATTGACTTTGATAAGGTTGTCAGAAATGTTGAAGAAATCAAGGTGGAATTGAATATTATGAATTCCTTGATTGGTTCAAAGAATATAGAGGAAGATTTTGAGAGAATTGTGTCAAAGTATCCGGAAACATTGCAGTGCGTTCCGTTGTTACTTGCAGTAAGAGGATATGAGATTTATGCACAGGATGAAGATGGTTCGTTCCTTTATAATTTCAAGAACATGAATTATGAGGTGGAACAATACAAGGTATTTATGCGTAAGACCGGATTATTTGATATGATTGCAAATCACTTGGTCAATAATCTTGTGGATTATGCGTTGGGGGTTGAAACCGGATTGGATTCTAATGGTCGTAAGAATCGTGGTGGTCACCAGATGGAAGATTTGGTTGAGAAGTACATACAGGCAGCAGGATTTGAAAAGGATGTTAATTACTTTAAGGAAATGTACTTAAAAGATATTGAGGAGAAGTGGAATATTGATTTATCGGCACTTTCAAATCAAGGAAAGGCTGCAAAGAGATTTGACTTTGTAATCAAAACGGATAATCAGATTTATGGTATTGAAACAAACTTCTATGGTGGTGGAGGTTCAAAACTGAATGAAACAGCTAGAAGTTATAAAATGCTTTCACAGGAAGCGGATACCATAGACGGATTTACTTTTGTGTGGTTTACCGATGGGATTGGCTGGAGGAGTGCCAGAGGTAATTTGAGAGAGACATTCGAGGTTATGGATACGATTTACAGTATTGATGATATGGAAAATGGGGTTATGCACAAAATATTTTAAAAGATAAAGGAATGTTATAGAAGGTATGCAAGAGAAAGATATAATTGGTAGATTAATTAATAATGATACCTTGTTTAAGGATGTTTATGTAATAAGGCAGAAGTTTGATATAGTGCCAGATAAAAAAGAACATTATGGTGTAAGTGTTGATTATCAGGATATTCAAGAACTGCGCGATGATTTTTTGAATGATTTGCTTGATACTATAGTTGAATGGGTATATGATTCTGAAAAATATGCAGAACTCAAAAATTGTGAAATGGCAAAAAATAAATCGGAAGCAACGGCTGCTTCAACGGTGCAAAGAAAAGCCAAACAAAAATTTCGTAAAGGTACGGACGATAATCTTTTAGCACAGGGACAGTTTGGGGAATTATTGTTGTTTCATTTTATTCAAAAGTTTATGCATGCTGTTCCTTTGTTGAGAAAAATGAAAATTACTACATCTTCTCAACATGAAAGGTTTGGTGCAGATGCGATTCATTATAAGGTAGAAGGAAATAAAAATATCATCATTTTAGGCGAAGCAAAAACCTATTCTAGTAAATATAAGTTTAAGTCGGCTTTTGAAGATGCATTAGTCAGTATATTAAATACATATAAAACACATCGAGACGAACTTGATTTGTATGTACATGAAGATTTTTTGGATAATGAGATGGATAAAATTGCAGAAGCATACTTAGATAAAACACTAAAAAATGTGGAGGTGCATCTTGTAAGTATTGTTGTATATAATGAAACAAAGAAAATCAATTTGGATGCAGAAGATAAAATAAGAGAACAAATTAAGCAAATAATTGAAGCAAGATATAGGGAGTTTGATAACACTAAAATCGATATTGTAAATAATCCGATTTTAGGACGAATAACATATATTGTATTTCCAATTTGGAAATTAGAAGAGTTGATTAAAGAATTTCAGAGACAACTTTGATGTGCGAGGTGACATGTGATTATGGAACAGAAATTGCAAGAAATATTAGTTAGATGGTTGGAAATAGATTTCTATAATGTTGCAAATAAAATAGGATTTATTACACAGAGTAAGTCATCTGATAAGGAACTTGTAATGAGTACTATTAGATGTCTGGACTATGCTACAACGAAAAAAAGTGAAAAGAACATTAATATAATAATAACATTGATTGCGTTAATGTGGACATACAGTAGTAGAAATGAATATAATTTGAAATCAGTTATTATCAAATTTTTGTCACGCATAGGATATCCTACATCGGCAATAATAGTGGATGGTAAGTTTGATAAAGACAAATGTCAGTTCTCTACGATTGATAGTTTGTTAGACCAAATTACAATTGGTTTAAATCAAGTAAAGAATGAGGTAATCATTAATGAGCATTCTTTTCTATTAACAGATTTTCAGAAGAAAATTTGGGATGCAATGGATAAAGAAAAGGTTATAGGGATATCTGCACCTACTTCTGCCGGAAAATCATTTGTTATATTAATGAAAGTTCTGAAAAAGTTGAGTGAAGAAAAATATGATATTGTATATATAGTACCTACATTAAGCTTGTTAAATCAGGTAACAGAAGATTTTAATAAAGCTTTGAAGTCTATGAAAATTAAAGATTGTAAAATTTCAAATACTTTTACCGCTAATGTAGATAGTGATGAGAATAGAATATATGTATTAACACAAGAAAAAGCATTGGCAGCATTTTCTAATGAAGAAACAGCATTTTCAAAAAGGATGATATTAATTGCAGATGAAATTCAAAATATAGAGAGAATAAAAGAGGATACGGACGAAAGAGCCAAAATATTATTTGATACACTTATGGAATTTCGATATAAAGATAATGTTGAACAAATTATAATATCTGGACCAAGAATAGATGAAATAGATAAGCTAGGAACAAGTATGTTTGGTAAAGAAACACAAGACATAAGTACTAATATTAGTCCAGTACTTAATCTTACGTATAGTATTTGTAAGATTGACAGGCAATATTATCTAAAACAGTATTGTGTGCTCACGTCAGAACCAATCTGTAAGAAGATTGACCATCCAGAAGTAATTACTGGATATGGAAAAAAGAAATATGATGATAATTATTTAAATTATCTAACTTATTTTCTAAATGGTGTTGGAACAGAAGAGCAAAACATTATTTTTTCACCAACACCGTCAACTGCTAGAAAAATCGCTTGCTATTTAGCGGACGGAAGTCAAAATAAGAATGAAAATGGAGAATTGATTAAATATTATAGTGATACAATTCATGAAAATTATGCAATGTGCAAAACGTTGCGGCATGGTATAGCATACCATCATGGGAAGTTACCTATGCATGTAAGGCGAACATTAGAAAAAGCTATTGTTGAAAAAAAGTAAATAATGTTGTGTGTACAACTACATTGATGCAAGGTGTAAATATGCCGGCACAAAACGTAATTATTAGAAATCCGCACTTGTATTTAAAGAAAACTTCCACGGCGACAGAATTATCAAATTATGAGATGGCAAATTTGAGGGGGAGAGCGGGAAGGTTATTAAAAGATTTTATTGGAAGAACATATGTTTTAGACGAAAGTGCATTTGCTAATGCAGAAGGGTATGAGCAATTGGAGTTATTTGATGATGTGTCTAAGGAATTACCAGCCGGATATGAAGAACGTTTTGAAGAGTATCGAAATGAAATTGAAGGAGCTGTTGTTAGTGAGAGACCAGTAGATGCAAGTATGAAGAAATATGGTTATCTTGTTTCGTATATTCGTCAATCAGTGTTGAGATATGGAAAAGAAGCACAAAAAAAGATGAAGAATGTGGGAATCAAATTAACTCAAAAACAAGTTGCGGCAATTATATTAAAGTTGGAAGGACTTACTATTCCAAAGGAAATATGTATTAAGAATCGGTATTGGGATCCATTTATACTAGAAACTATTTATGAAGAATATACCGAAGATGTACCTAAAACTCCGTTTGAAAGAGGTGCAAGGGCAAAATTAGATCGAATGATGAAATTTATGAGGGATAATATAGATACTTCGTCTATGTATGAAAGGTACATTCCTAAAGAACTTCAGAGAGGACCGGGGAGGAGTTCGCTAATCAATTTATGTATGAAATGGTCTCAAGAAGTATCTTTGCATGAGATACTGCAAGAGGACAAGTATAGTGGAGATAATGGAGCAGAAGAAATAGAAAATACAATTCAGATATTGCAAAATATTGTATCATTCAATATTCCACTCCTCTTGAAACCACTCTTTGACATAAAAAATCCAGAGAGCATTTTTTTGACATGTATGCAAGCTGGATGTATACAAGAAGAGACAAGGATAATGACAGAATTAGGAATTCCAAGAGAAACAGCACTTTATTTATATGAAAAGTATTTTAAGAAGAACGCTAAAATAAACCGGAGTGATGAGGAGTTAGAGAAAGACATACGTACTAGGTTGTCAGAATGTTATGAGGAATTACCGATTTGGGTTAAATGTCAATTGGATTTTTTGGTGTAGCATTAATAATAGATGAATGTAACAAGTGCCGTGACAACAAAATGACAATACAATCTCTAAAAAATCCATGCAACAGGTAGAATCCAGACAAAACGGCTGGATTTCATTCACAAAAATCAACCATAAACACCACAAAACAACTTTGTGATTAAGAGTTTGAGTAACGGATTAAAATGCCGAAAGCCTGTATTTATGCGGGTTTCCGGCATTTGTTTTATCAAATGGCTCTAGTTTGGCTCTATTTGTGGGCGGGATAAGGGTTGCGAAAGCACTGATGGAGAAATAAAGGCATAATGGTAAGGAAAAAATGATATATGCATCTTGGAAGCACAGCAATACTGAAAATTATAAGTTCAGCTGGAACAAAAAGTATGTTATGTACTGGAGAATTCCGGGGATCTGTGGGGAGTAATTGCGGGAAAAAAGGGAAAAGTGTATAATGCAAGAAAATAATGTTTTCACAGTGTAAAATAGAGGAGATAACTATCATGCAGAAAATACTGATTGTAGAAGATGATACAAATATCAATAATCTGCTTCAGGAAGCATTATCCAAAGCAGGCTATTCCTGTGAGCAGGCGTTTTCCGGAACTGAGGCAAAGCTGCTTTTGAATATGCAGGAGTATAGCTATGCACTGGTGTTGCTGGATTTGATGTTGCCGGGAATTACAGGAGAAGCAGTTCTGGAGGAAATACGGAAAAAGGGAAATCTTCCGGTTATTGTTTTGACTGCGAAAGATAGCTTGGATGAAAAGGTAAAGGTTTTAACTAGTGGGGCTGATGATTATATAACGAAACCTTTTGAAATCAGAGAGGTACTGGCAAGAATTCAGGTACAGCTTCGTCATACAGAAGAAAAGGAAATAAAAGAATCTAACCTTTCGTTCAGAGAGATGGTATTGAACAAAGCTACTTTTCAGGTCAGCATTGGTGGAAAAATACTTCCTAAGATAACAAGACAGGAGTTTGCGATTTTAGAATTACTGCTCAGAAATCCGAAGCAGGTTTTCAGTAAAGAGGAAATTTTTGAATATGCGTGGGACGAACCATATATGGGTGAAACAAAAACTCTGGATGTACATATAAGCAATATTCGTAAAAAGATAAAAACAGTTACATCTGAGGAATATGTTGAAACAGTCTGGGGAATCGGTTATCGTCTTCATCTATAATCTTTACTCTTTTTTTACTATTTATTTGCGTTTGATTAGGATTATTCCTTTATGATAAATGCAGATAAGAAAAAGGAGATGAAAAACTTGAGCGAAATGTTATTGGAAACAAGAAATTTGACTAAGCAATATGGACACCATAAAGCTGTGGACAGTGTCAATATGCATATTAAAAAAGGTGCTATTTATGGTTTTATCGGTCGGAATGGAGCTGGGAAGACAACTTGTCTGAAGATGATCAGTGGACTTTCCAAGCCAACTTGTGGAGAAATCGAGATGTTCGGATACAAGGGAAAGGATTTGAAAAAAGTTCAATCACGGATAGGATGTCTGATTGAGGCACCGGGACTTTATGGAAATATGACTGCATATGAAAATCTGAATATCAAATGCAAGCTGTTTGGAATAAAGAAAAAAAGTTATATTGAAGAAATATTGAGAATTATCGGTCTGGAGGATGTGGGAAAGAAAAAAACAAAACATTTTTCACTTGGAATGAAACAGCGTTTGGGAATTGGTCTTGCTTTGGTTGGAGAACCAGATTTATTAGTTCTTGATGAGCCAATCAATGGATTGGATCCACAGGGTATTGCAGAGATCCGGGATACGATTCAGAGACTTCAGAAAGAGAAGAATATGACAATATGCATTTCCAGTCATATTCTTGAGGAATTATCGAAGATTGCTACTGATTATGGAATTATTCATAATGGAAGTTTATTACAGGAAATTACAAGAGAAGAATTAATAAGAAGATGCGGTGAACGGATAGAGTTGACATTGGATCATCCGAAACAGGCGATTCCGGTGATGGATTCTATGGGATTTACCAACTATCAGGTAACAGATAAAGAGCATATTTATATTTTTGAACGATTGAATGAAAGTGCAGCGTTGAATATGGAACTTGCAAAGTCAGGAATTCCGGTAAAAGGGATTTCCATAACCAGTGAAGAACTGGAAACTTATTTTCTGAATCTGACGGGAGGTGCGGATCATGCTTAATATAATAAAAATGGATTTATACCGGATGCTTAAAACCAAAAGTATGTATGTAATCTGGATCGTACTGGCAGCAATATTATTGATTACAACATCTTTATGCAAGACAGATTATGAGCTTTTGACTGAAAAGGATGCCATGAAACAGGAGCAGGTTACTGAACCTACTGCGGATAATCTTAATGTGGGAATGATGGTAACGCTGCCTACGGAGCCGGGAGAAAAGGTGACGGTATATGATATCTTTTTTGCCAATTCTCAAGGAAAATTGTATGCACTGCTTTTGGTGATTTTTACTGTTCTGTTTTCAACAGCTGATATCAGTAGCGGATATATTAAGAATATAGGAGGTCAGGTTAGAAATAGAGGAACTCTGATTTTTTCCAGGGCAATTGCATTGGCTGTCTTTACGGTACTGACAATGGCAGGTGCATTCTTATTTCAGGCAGCGGCGAATGGTATTGTTTTCGGGGAATTGGAATGGGGAAATACAAAGGCAATTTTATCTTATTTTGTGACTGAACTGGCTCTTCATTATGCACTTGTGTTGATTTGTATGGCGATTGCAATTATTTTGAAAAATAATGTAATCAGCATGGTCATTGCTGTCTGTCTTAGCATGAATGTAATGACCATTGTGTATGGGGTGATCAATAGTGCTATTCAAAAAATAGGAATTCAGAATTTCCAGATTTATAAGTATACGATAACAGGAAAATTATCACTGCTTCCTATGAATCCGAGTGGAAATGAGAGTTTGGCGGCATTTGGTGTGGCAATAGTGTTCATCGTTATGATGATATCAGTAAGCAGCGTTGTTTTTCAAAAGAGGGATATTTAACGGATGTATATCGTAATTGGGATATTAGCAGGAATTATTATCTTACAATTTATTATTATGTGGAAATACCAGCGGCAGGTGAAAGACATCTGCCGCCAATTGGCGTTTATGATGAAACATGACAGTAACATGTTGATTAACCATGAATTTGATGTGGGTGGAATAGGAAAGCTTTCTGACAAGTTGAATGAGCTTCTGGAACTGCGAAGAAAAGAGAAGCAGCATTATCAGGAGAAAGAAGCTCTGATTGCGGACACTTATACAAATCTTTCTCATGATATCCGCACACCACTGACATCTTTGGACGGGTATTTCCAGCTAATGGAAGAATGTGAAAATATAGAGGATCAGAAACGTTATTTAAGCATTATCCACGAAAGAATTCATAGTCTGAATGAAATGTTGGAAGAACTTTTTATGTTTACAAAGTTAAAAAACGAATCTTACAGTTTGGAATTGACATTGTGCTGTATGAACCGGATTTTGAAAGAAACAGTTTTTTCATACTATGATGAATGGGTAAGAATGGAAATTCAGCCGGATATTCAGATTACGGAATTACAGTTGTATATACATGGAAACAGGCAGGGACTCCGCCGTGTTATCCAGAATGTGATAAAAAATGGGCTGGATCATGGAGAAAAGAAGATTAGCATTGTGTTGGAACGTGATCAAAATCAGGCGGTGCTTAGAATCAGCAATCAGGTTACACATCCAGAACAGATTAATATAGATCAGGTATTTGAGCGATTTTATAAAGCAGATGTTGCCAGAAGTAAAACATCTACTGGATTGGGACTATCTATTGCAAAGGAGTTGGTTAGTCGGATGGATGGAGAGATTGAAGCAAAAATAGAAAAAAAAGAGTTTATTGTTGAAATAAACTTTCCGATTGTAACCGATGCTAAATAGTATTTTGCGACGTAGAGGGATAATCAATAATTTTTATTTATCCTGGCAGAAGCATTAGCTCTTATGTTAGGATACTATCTAAGGAAAGTACCCATGACAGGGCGTTAAGCGTCGGGGGGGACGATTGTTTAGCGCCGACCGGAGCGGAGTGTAGAGGTGGCGCCGATGACGGCTTATGAGATCATTTCGATTTTCATTGGGATATTAGCATTGCTGATGTCCTTTGGTAGCTTGATTGTAGCGTTGCTTGCCTTTCTCGATAAGAGAAACAAGCGAAAATAAAAATGCCTATCCTGTCTGATCCACAGGATAGGCGGTGTCCTTAAGGACATCCATTAACCTAAACTCGGAGCATCCACCTTTGGAGTGGGTGCTTTCTGTTTAATTAGATATTATCATGTTAGGCTTTTTTTCAAGGCATTTCAAAAATTTTAATTATATGAATTAAAGTGGATAATTTTTGGAGTTGATCCGCTGGTGTTCAATTGATTTTCACGAGGTATAATTTTCTTTTCTTGGATTAAAGAATGATACAATGTTAATGCATCTATTAATTTAGGATCAAAAAAATTGTCGTCAATTTTCATAGAAAGAGTCTCAATATTATCTATAATGCTCATTATAAAAACCTCCTTGTATGTACAAATACTCGAGTTTGATATTTTGTTACATAATCAGTCAACACGGAATAGTATGAATCAATTAAGTTACATAATTCAGTATTTTTTCCATAATCATTTATTTTTAGGTTCATACTTTCTAATTCTTGCATATTAATAGCACGTCCGTGAGATTTCCAAATATTATTATTACTCAAGGTGTTGGCTATTTCGGTAGCTCTTTCCTTTTTTTCTTCAGTTGTCACAGAAGAACCATCTGAATGCACTGCCCAATCTTTAAATTTGTATTTAACTAGCCATTTCATAATAAGATCCACGGCTAATTCTTTGGCCTGTTCATATGCACGTAATTCTGCAAGATCAAAATCTTTTAAAATAAGAAATTCAGCTTGTGATATAGTATTGTTTTGAGCTTTGATAAGTAAATCATTTATTTTATCAAGGTAGCCTAAAGCAGCAACTAGTTTTCCATCTTTATTTTGTACCTGTGGATCGACTGGACCAAGTGCACTAAAATAGTTCATGAGAATATTATCTCCACTCATACAGAAAATTGTACCAGCACTATATGCATAATTAGGCACAATAAAATTCACTTCCG
>OIZA01000306.1_pt1 | contig 28065 bp, 14 predicted proteins | sample 1588381 | NCBI WGS metagenome assembly OIZA01 (sample SAMN03283277) | human gut metagenome | biome: human-associated habitat; material: feces | host: Homo sapiens | place: Peru | collected 2012 | reverse complement strand
GTTTTCTCTCTGCGCGCCCGCCGGGGTTTTGCCGGTCAGACCGGCAGCTTCCTGCGCGTCAGCTATCTGGACAGCACGTCCGAGGGCGTGACGATGAAGAAGGGCGTGTTCGCCACGCTCGTCTTCACCGCGAAGAAGACCATTACCGAGACCACGGACAGCAGCTTTGAACTCATCTTCAAAAACGGTGAGGACAAGGACGGCAAGGCCATCACCCACACCGCCGGAGCGGCGGCGAAGGTGACGGTGACCCCGGCGGGCGAAGAGCTGATACTCTACGGCCGCATCTACGGCAGCACCGTCAACAGCGCGTTCGCTGACCTGACCGGCGAAGGCAACGGCGTGGAATATAGCTGCAAGGACATAGAGAAGAAGAACGGCCTTGACGTTATCAAGGGCGTTCTCGAAGCCAACGGCTACACCTACACCGCCACCGCAACGGCCATCACCAGCGTCACCGACCCCAGCGGCGTGACGCTCGCCAACGGCGACGAGACCTACGGCCCGAAATCCTCCTGGGTCGGCACCGTCAACGGCGTTTCTCTGGCGGAAATGGGCATGAGCTCGCTTGCCGAGTATGTTGTGGATAACGAGTCGACCGGCTTTGACGGCGACGAGTTCGTCATCACGTTCGCCGAGTGCTCGAGCGAGAGCGGCAAGCACAACTTTGTGAACGACGTCTGCACCGTCTGCGGCAAGTCGAAGGCGGTCAAGGCCGAGTACACCGTCGCAATGGGCGACGATGTGAGCGCGAAGGCGGGCGAGACCGTCTCCATCCCCGTGACCGCCGGTTACTCGACGGACGCGGTGAGCGCGTTCCACGCGGCGGACATGCAGTTCAGCTATGACACCGCGAAGCTCGAGTTCGTCTCCGTGAGCGACACGACGAACTATATCGTGAACACGAATACCGCGGGCGTTGTCCGCGTGCTGGCCTACGGCGAGAGCAAGGCTCTCGGCGAGATGTTCAAGCTGACCTTCAAGGCGCTCGACGGAACGGGCGCGGACGGAACTCTCGTGACCGTGACGAGCGCGAAGATCGACCAGGCGGACCACGCCGTTGGCGCGGACGCTCCGGAAGCGAAGCTTGTGAAGAACAGCACGAAGATCACGATCGCGGCGGCGCACACCGTCACTCTGCCGGATATCTTTGAAGGCGAGAAGACCGTGGCCGACGGCGAGGATTACACCTTCTCCAAGACGGATAAGGACGAGAGCCACTACGAATACTCCAACGTCAAGGCGACGATCGACGGCAAGGACGCCGAAGTCATCGACAACGGCGACGGCACCTACACCGTCAAGAACGTCACCGGCGATCTCACCGTGACCGGCACGAGAACGGCGAAGCAGTATAATGTCACCGTGGATGGCAGCGCCAAGAGCTGCATTGGTTATGCGGACAAAGCTTCTTACGGCACAGATTATGAGTTCACAGCGAACAACCTTAAAACGGACAAATACGATTATACCCTGACGGTGACGATTGGCGGGAAAGCGTATACGCCGGAATTTGAGGATTGGACGGATATAATCGGTTCGTACATGTACACCATCAAGGGTGAGGACATCGTCGGCGATATCCACATCACCTTCACGCAGACCGAAAAGGGCTCCGTCACCACGACACAGATCACCTTCACGGGCAGCGGCGCTGCGGATGTGAAGGGCGGCACGACGCAGACGGCGACGACCGGACAGGACTTCACGTTTGAGATCACGGCGGAAGCGGGCTACACCTACACCGTGACGGTCGGCGGCGAGACGATCACCGCGGGCACGGACGGCAAGTACACGATCTCCGGCGCGAAGGTCACCGGCACGGCGCTCACCGTAACGGTCGAGAAGACGATCAGCTCCCAGAACGTGAATGTGCAGAAGTACGTGAATCTGGACGGCACGTCCATCTGGCTCGTGACGGTGGAAGGCAGCGCCGGTGACGGCAAGGTCTTCACCTACGGCGGCGAGAAGATGTTCAAGACCGCGAAGTACGGCACGAACGGAACGTATGCGTATCTTGTGGTCGCGCAGACGCTCACGAAGGACGAAGCGGCGGCGCAGATCGGCACGGCGGCGGGCGAAGCGGCCGGAACGGTCAGCTACGGCGGCGACGTGAACGGCTCGGGTCTTGTTGACATCAACGACGCGCAGCTCGTGTACGATATGTACAACGCGCACTACGCCGATTTCGATAAGGTCACGATGTACAAGTTCCTCTGCGCCGACGTTTCGGACAGCACGCCGGACGGCGCAACGCTCCTGAACGTCAACGACGCGGTAGCGGTCGTCGGCCTCATCAAGTAAGTTTTCCCATTTCCCCAAGCCTCTCCCGCAAGGGGGAGGCCCGCGGGGAGATCCGGTCGGGCCAAAGGCCCCCTTGTGTAAAGGGGGCTGGCTCGCCGGAGGCGAGACTGGGGGATTGTCCCGTCCCCCGGATATTGCCCCCTGCCGCCGGGACCCGGCGGGCGGGGCAGAGTCCCGCCCCTACAAGAAGTTCCAACTTGCGCCCGTAGGGGTGGGAACATCCAACGGGAATGCCCCAATTGCGCCCGTAGGGGCGGGGCTCTGTGTATAGCCCGGTATGATTATTTACAGTTTGTTCGGGGAGATCATTTACAGTCTGGAGTAAAATAAAGGGCATAAAAGGCGAAGGAAAGGTTGAGCTTTTATTATGCCGTGGGAGAGAAAGACTGTGAGCGATCAAAGATTGGAGTTTGTGGCCCGTGTGGCCGCAGGCGAGGAAAGCATGAGCGCGCTGTGCCGCCGGTACGGCATCAGCCGCCCGACGGGATACAAATGGGTCGAGCGCTGGCGCAACGGCGAGGATCTAAAGGACAGGTCACACGCGCCATTTACAAGGCCGTTTCGGACCAGCCGCGAGATGGAGCTGCGAATCGTGGATGTGCGTGCCGCACATCCAACGTGGGGTGCACGGAAGATCCGGCGTTTTTTGGCGGACAAGGGTGCAGACCTCCCGGCAGCCAGTACGATCAGCGCCATTCTCAAAAGGAACGGGCTGGTCAGCGAGGAGGCCTCGCAGCAGCACACCCCGTGGCGCCGCTTTAAGCGCGACAAACCCAATGCGCTGTGGCAGATGGACTACAAAGGGCACTTCGGCCTTGGCAATGGCCTGCGCTGCCACGGACTGACGATCCTGGACGATCATTCCCGCTATTCGCTTTGTCTGGATGCAAAGGAAAACGAACAATGGGCACCGACAAAAGAGAGTTTGATCCGTGTTTTCAGGGATTTTGGGCTGCCGGAGGCCATTCTCTGTGACAACGGCGCGCCATGGGCAGACAACCACGGCGGCTATACGCCGTTTGAGATCTGGATGATGCAGATGGGCGTGGCACCGATGCACGGCCGGCCGCTTCACCCGCAGACGCAGGGAAAGGACGAGCGGTTTCACAGGACGCTGAAGGAGGATCTGTTGCTTCGCAGGCCGCTTGCGGACTATGCCGAAGCTCAACGCGAGTTCGACGCATTCCGCCATTGCTATAACCATGAGCGCCCGCATGCGGCGCTCGGGCTGGATGTCCCGGCGAAGCATTATCGGTCGAGCAAGCGGATGTACATCGACTCTCCGCGGGAACCGGAGTATGACAGCGGGAAAAACCTACGCAAGGTGAACTGCTGCGGCTACATTTCCGTGCACAACAAGCGCTATTACCTGAGCGAGAGCTTCATTGGCAGATACATAGAGCTGCGCCCGGCAGCGGACGACCTTGTCGTCTTGGCCTATGGAGATTTTGAAATCGCCAAAATTGATTTGGACGCAAAAATGTTCGTTTCGAGGAAAATCTACAGGTTGTAAAACTGTAAAGGATCATCCCGAACATTTTGTAAACAATCTGGGCTTGACACTCTGCTCCGCCCGGAACAAAACAACGGATATAACTCCCGGACATTGACCCCTGCCGCCGAAACCTCGGCGGCGCAGGTGAGTTTCCGGACAAAATCCCCAATCCCGAGAGGAGATACTATGAAAATTTTCAAACGCCTTTCCGTTCTGACCTTCGCGCTGCTGCTGACACTCTCGTGCTCTCTCGGCGCGCTGGCGGTGGACAACTCGATGCAGTTCCACTTTGATCTCACCGTAGACGGCGAGCACACGAAAAACGTGCTCCACGGCGATATCATCACCGTGGTCTTCGCCCTGAACCGCACCGACAGCACCCAAAATTACACGGTCTACGGCGTGCAGAACGAGATCGAGTATGACCCCGCGTTCTTCGAGTTTGTCGAGGGCAGTGCGCTGCTCATGCCGGGCATCGATAAGTCGCAGGTCTCCCTTGTCGGCGGGATGCAGCGGTTTTATATGAACTTCCTCTCGCTCGGCGGCGGAACGGAGTGGCCGGCCACGACGACACTCGGCAGCTTCCAGATGCGCGTCATTGCCGAAACGGGTGTGACCCACATCCGCAATAAGGCGAACTTCGTCTCCACGAAGGACGGCGCGGATTATTACGCCTCCACCAAGGACGACGTCACCATCATCCTCTCCGGCGAGTGCATCATCCGCTTCGACCCGAACGGCGGCAGCGCCATGGACGAGATCCGCGTACCCTACGGCGAGAAGATCCCCCGCCCGGCCGATCCGACGCGCGAGGGAAAATACTTCGCCGGATGGTACACCGACATCGAGCGCACTCATCTCTGGGACTTTGATAACGATACCGTCGAGGGCAACATGACGCTCTACGCCGGCTGGAGCGACACGCCGGTCGATACCGGCGCGAAGGGCTCCGGCGGCGGACATCTCCTGGCGTGGCTGCTGCCGCTGCTCGGCCTGCTCGGACTGCTGCTCATCCTCCTTCTGCTGCTGCGCAAGCGCGTGCAGTTTGAGACCTTCGGCGGCACGGAGCTGGACGATGTGCGCGTCTGGCGCGGCGCGAAGCTCGACGCCCCGGCGGTCCCGCTCAAGACCGGCTCGCTCTTCGGCGGCTGGTATAAGGACGAGGCGTGCACCGAGCCGTGGAACTTCGAGGAAGACACGGTAGACAAGAACATGACGCTTTACGCACGCTGGAATTGATGCTCCGGCCTTACCGCTCCCCGGCGGACGAAGAACGTCCCGCGGGGAGCCGGAGAAAGGAAACGCGAACGTGAACAATCAAACGATCCTGCGCGCGCTCGGCCTTGTGCTGGCGGCGGCGCTGCTGCTCGGGTGTGTATTCGCCGTGAGCGGCGTGCAGCGCGTCGAGCCGACAGACCCGCGCGAAGAGAATACCGAACCGCTCCAGGCGGAGGCACTCTCTACCGGACGCACCGGCGGCATCGGCACCGATCCCGGCGTTGATCTGTCGGAGGACGAGCCGGCCGGCGAGCCGGAGCCGTCCCCCACGCCGGAGGAGCCGGACAGCACGGCCGAGCCGACCCCGGCGCCCGGAGACCCGAACCAGCCTGCCGATCCCGGCGACGGGAAGGACGCTGCGGGCGACAATAACGGCGGCGGCAGCGGCAGCGGCGCGGGCGACACCCCCGGCGGCAATACCGGCGACGACGATGGGGACGATACGCCCGAAGGGCCGTATATCCTCACAAACCTCGATCAATACACCGGCGAGCCCGTTTCGCCCGCCGATCTGACCGACGGGATGCTCGCGTTTTACGCGCGCGCCGCGGGCGGCACGGGGCTCTCGCTCGAGGTCCGCTTCCGCCACGCGAAGGACACCGGCAACGGCAGCATCCTCTATGTGAACGGGCGGCAGGACTACAAAGCGCCGCTCGAGTTTGGACAGAACTACATAACCATCACGCTCCGCCAGGACGGAAAAACGCTTGAATCGAAGCGCTACACCATCCGGTATCTTCAGACGGCGGACAAGGACAACCGTGAGAACGGTGACTATCCGCCGGAGATCACGATGCTTTCTCCGGCAGAGGAGCGCTGGCCTTTCGAAACGAGTAACCGCAATTTCAGCTTTGAATTGTGCGTGATGGACGGACACCCTGACGGCGGCAAACGGCTTCCCTCTAGCAACGTCGAAGTTAAGGTGTACGACGGCTACGGGGATGAAGTTCCTTGTCAGCCCGTTGGCTATGTCTACGAGATATGGCTCGAGCGCCCAAACCGCGGCGACACGAATCACTATACGATCTCCATCACCGCCAGGGACGCGGACGGCTGCTCGGCCAGATACAAGGAATACGCCCTTACCTATCAGGCCATCGACAGCGGCGACGAGATCGGCAAAGCCACCATCGTCATCGACGCCACGACCGTCGGCATGGGCGTGCTGGACATGATATACGACGTACCCGTGCAGCAGGACGTGCCGATCTCCACGGTCGTGCTCAAGACGCTGCAGGAGTACGGATATCGGGTCAATTACAGCGGTACGGAGAAGATCGGCTTCTACATCCGCAGTCTGGACGCCGGAGCGATCAACGTCGGCGCGGTCCCCGAACGGCTGTGGACGATGGTCGAGCGCGACGGCATCGGCGTCATGTGCGACGAGGCCGGGAACGTGAAGCGCTCGAGCGACAGCCTCGGCGAATTTGACTTCACGCGCGGCTCCGGCTGGATGTACTCCATCAACGGCTCGGTGTATGCCGATAAGGGCATGTCCGAGCGGTATCTGCAAAACGGCGACGTGCTTTATCTCCGCTTCACGCTTGCCTACGGCAAGGACATCGGCGGCTACAGTGCCACCGGCGGCAGCTACGGCCGGTTTTCCACCTACTGCTACCGCTACATCGGCGGGAGCGAGGTGTTCCTCGAGCACGGCGATATGGAGGAGATCGAACGGCAGGAGCCGACCGACACCGAGGACGGCTACGTCCTGCGCGAGTGCGCCCGCTGCGGCGAACAGGAGCGCGAGACCCTGCCCGCGGCCACGCCGAGTCCGGAGCCGTCTCCGTCGGACGAACCGACGCCGAGCCCCGAACCGACCCCCTCGGAGGAGCCGACGCCAACGCCCGAACCGGAACCCACGCCGGAACCGGCGACCCCCGAACCCATTCCGACGCCCGAACCGGCGGCGGAACCCCCGAAACCGGAAGAACCGGAAGGAGGAAATGACCCATGAAAAAGCTTATCGCGCTTCTGCTTTGTGTTGTTTGCCTTGCGCAGAGCGCCTATGCTGCCTCCCCGGCGGAGAGCGCCAGAGATCTGGCCCTCTCCGCCGCTTCGGGGCAGAAGTCCCTCGCGGGCGTGAGCGGCGAGCTGCTTGCACAGGGCGAGGATTTCCCCGCGGGCACGTCCGTGTGCGACTGGACGGCCATTGCCTTCACGCTGCTCGGCGCGGAGGACGGCGCGGCGTATCTCGCCGCGGAAAACGAATACATTTCCGCCAACTTCCCCCTCCCGGCGAGCGGACGGGCACCTCTTGCCACCGACTGGCAGCGCGCCGCGCTCACGGTGCGCGCGCTCGGCGGCGATCCCGCTGCGTGCGGGACGGACGGCTCGGTCGATCTGATTGCCGGGGGCGTTTACGACTATGCCGGGGATACGCTCGGCATGCAGGGGCTCAACGGCTGGATCTTCGCGCTCATCGCGCTCGACTGCGGCGGTTATGAAGTGCCGAAGGGCAGCCGGTACACGCGCGAGGATATTTTAAGCGAGATCCTCTCGGCGCAGGAGCCGGACGGCGGCTTCGGCCTCGTGCCCGGCGGCTCGGATACGGATATCACGGCCATGACGGTGCAGGCGCTCGCGCCGTACGCTGATGGCGAAGCGGCCTCCGCCGTGGACGCCGCGCTCGCGTGGCTCGCCGGGCAGATGACCGACGAGTGCCTTTTTGCCTATTGGGGACAGCCGAGCGCGGAGAGCTCCGCGCAGGTCGTCATTGCGCTCTGCTCGCTCGGCATCGACCCGGCGGAGGACGAGCGCTTTGCGAAAAACGGTACGAACGTCCTCGAGGCGCTCTGCGATACCTACCGCCGCGCGGACGGAAGCTATGCCCACACGCCGGAGGATGAAACCGGCGACTTCATGGCGACCGAGCAGGTCATGCTCGCGTTCACGGCGCTCTGGAAGCTCCGGAGCGGCGCGGGGCGGCTGTACGATATGACCGCCGTGCCGCAGACCGCAGCGGATACCGCACCGGAAAAGGCCCCGGCGGGGACGCCCTGGCTGACCGTTATACTTTGCCTTGCCGCCGCCGCGGCGATTGCTGTTGTTATTGTTGTTGTGTGCCGGAAGAAAAAGGAGAAGAGAGCATGAACGAACTGACCGGAAAGATCCAGACAGAAATAAAAAAAGTTATCGTCGGCAAGGACGACGTCGTCCGCCGCGTGCTGATGGCCATTCTCGCGCAGGGTCATGTCCTCCTGGAGGACGTGCCCGGCGTCGGCAAAACGACGCTCGCGATGGCCTTTGCCAAAACGCTCGGTCTCAAGACCGCGCGCGTGCAGTTTACCTCCGACACGATGCCCTCGGACATCATCGGCTTTTCGGTGTACGACAAGAACACCGGCGCGCTCTCCTATAAGCCCGGCGCGGTCATGACGAATCTGCTGCTTGCCGACGAGATCAACCGTACGTCGAGCAAGACGCAGTCGGCGCTGCTCGAGGCGATGGAGGAGAAAAACGTCACCGTCGACGGCGTGACGCACCCGCTTCCCGTGCCGTTCATCGTGCTTGCCACGCAGAACCCGGTTGGTTCCGCCGGTACGATGATGCTGCCGAACTCCCAGCTCGACCGCTTCCTCATCCGCCTTTCGATGGGCTATCCCGATCTCAAAAGCCAGACGGAGATACTGCGCGAGCGTCACCACAAAAACCCGCTCGACAAGGTGGAAGCCGTCACGGATATCGCGGGGCTTCTCGCACTCATCGATGAGGTGACCAATGTCTTCTTTGCCGACAGCGTGTACGACTATGCCGCGCGGCTCGTAGAAAAGACGCGCTCCAACGCCTTCGTGACGCTCGGCGTCAGCCCGCGCGGCGCGCTGGCGGTCTGCCGCGCGGCCAAGGCCAATGCTTACCTTGCCGGGCGTGACTATGTGATCCCGGACGATGTGGCGGAGGTGTTCCCGTTCGTGTGCGGCCACCGTCTCATTCTCAACGCCAAGGCGCGCCTGAACGAATATACCGCCGAGCAGCTCATCGAGAGCATGATCGGCGAGGTGAAAAAGCCGGATGTGCAGGAGTTTCGGAAGTGAAAGCACGCCGAATCACCGCCGCCGTGCTGTGGCTTCTGGCCGCGGCGGCGAGCGCGGCGGTCTGGGTCGCCGGGGGCGGTGCGCTCTGGCTTGGCGCGGCGATCGCCGTGCTGCTTATGCCGGGGGTGTCGCTGCTGCTCGCTCTCGCGGTACGGCGGGGCGTTCGCCTCTCGCTCACACTTTTGCCCACGGTGCCGAAGCGTGCCGCGGCGCAGGCGGTACTGAAAGTGAAAAACGATGCGCTTCTCAGTGCGCGCGCCCTCTTTCGCGTGCGCGCCGTGAATGCGCTCACGCACGAGGAAACGGTCACGGCGCTTTGCTGCACCGTGCCGCCGCGCGGCTCGTCCGAGCTGCGCTTTCTCGTGGAGAGCCGCCGCTGCGGCCAGATCACCGCGGCCGTGGAAAAGGCGGGGCTTCTTGACATATGCGGCATTTTTTCCGTGCCTTTGAAAACGGAAAACGTTTCCGCGCGCACGACCGTCCTGCCGGACATGTTCGCGCCCGGGATCGACCTTGCGCTCGTTTCCTCTCTGCCGGAGGAGAGCGACAGCTACGCGCCCGGCCGCCGCGGAAACGATCTTACGGAGACGCTTCAGCTGCGCGACTATGTTCCCGGCGACGATCTTCGCCGCATCCACTGGAAGATGACGGCCAAGACCGACCGTCTCATCGTCCGCGAACCCGGCCTCCCGCTCCAGCGCTCGCTGCTGGTGTTCTGGGACAAAACGGCCTCGGCTGCGCTCACACCGGATGCGGCGGACGCGCTCGCCGAGAGCGTTTCCTCCGTCTGCCAGAGCCTGAGCGAGGCGGGCTTTGCCTATACGCTCGGCTGGAGCGGCGAGGGGCAGAACGTTCTCGAGGAAGCGCCCGACACCGACCGGCTGCTCACGCTGCTGCCGCGCATGGTGCGCTCCGCCGGAGCGGGGGAGAGCGGAACGGCTCTGCTCGCCCGGCAGGGCGGCGAGAGCTTTTACGGCCGCGTGCTGCTCTTCGCGCACGCCGTGCCGCCGGAGATCGAGGCGCTCGCCGAACGATGTGCGCTGACGCTCCTCCTCTGCTCGCGCACGGAGACGGCCGCGCCGTGCCGGACGGTCCGGTTCACGCCGGAGGATTATGAGCAGCGCCTGCATGATCTGGAGTTTATGGAATGAAAGTGAAACATAAGACCGGCCTTGTTCTCCGCGCGCAGCGCTCCGCCGCGCCGCCGCGGGGAAAGGCGTTTCTTTCCGCGCTGCTCCCGGCGGCGCTTCTCGCGCTCGGTCTCGGCCAGACGGCTGCGGGCGTGTTTCCGTCCGGGGTGGACAGCGGCTGGGCGGCTGCGGCGAGCCTCTTTGCGTTTGCACTTGCGCTGCTCGCTCTGGCGCAGACGAAGGCCGCGCCGTGGATACTGGCTGCGGGCGTGCTCGTCCTCGGCATCGCAGCGGCGATCTTCTTTGTCCCGCTGCGCGACGGCTTCTGCGCGCTCGGCAACGATATCCTCTCCGTCCTGCCGGAAAAGACCGGACGGATCTATATGCTCTGGGACGTGGAAAACGTCTCGCACGCGCGCGCAGCGGCGCTCTTTCTTGCCGCGGCGGCGGAGCTTCTGCTCTGCACCGGCGCGGTTCCGTCGCTAATCGTTGCAGCGCCCTTTGCCCTCGGCGCGGCGGCAGGCATCGTCCCGGCGGGCTGGGGCACGGCGGCGTTTCTTGCCGGGATCGCGCTCTGGCTGCTGCGCGGCCGCGGCGGGGAGAGGTTTTCTCTCTCGCTCGTCTCGGCAATCCTCTGCGCGGCGCTTGCCGCGGCGGGACTCTTCGCGCTCGGCGGAACGGCTGCCGCGGCGCAGACGGGGGCGGCGCAGGCATGGCACGCGCTGCGCTACGATAAAAGCACAAATTCTCTCCCGGAGGGACAGCTCAAAGACCTCGGCGCGTGGGAGAAAAACGACGCTCCGGCGCTCGCCGTCACGATGGACACGCCGCAGAAGCTCTACCTCCGCGGCATGACCGGCGAGGTATACACCGGCACCGCCTGGGAAGCTCTCCCCGCCGCGGAGAGAGCCGCGTGGGCGGACGATTTCTACTGGCTGCACGCCGACGGCTTCAACGCGCTCACATCCGTTTCCGCCGCGGCGGCGCTCGCCGCCGAAACTACGGCGGAGAATATGACCGTGGAAAATCTCTCGGCCTGCCGGGAGCATGCCTATCTCCCGTACGCGCTTTGCGCATGGGACGGGCTGGACGATTCGCTCATCGGCGATGCGTCCGCGCCGGGCACGGCAGTGGAAACACTCTCGTACATCCCCGGCAGCGTGCCGGACTGGTTCACTGCGCAGTCCGCGATCGCCGTGCGGCAGCGCGGGGCAGACGTGCAGGCGTTCCTCGAACCGGAAGCGGACTACCGCGCATATGTCGAGGAAAACTATCTCGCTCTGCCGGACGAGGCGGCGTCGGCCATCGGCCGCGTGATCGCTCTCCCCGCGGAGGAGCGCACGCTCTCGCAGATCAAGGACATCATCCTGCGCACGCTCGACGGCTGTCTGACCTACAGCGAGAGCACCGTGAGCTACACCGGCGACGGCGACTTTCTCATCTACGCGCTCGAGCGCTCCGGCAGCGGCTACAGCGTCCATTACGCGACCGCTGCGGCGCTCATGCTCCGGTACTTCGGCGTTCCGGCGCGGTATGTCGAGGGGTATTTCCTCTCCGCCGCGGAGGCCGAACGGTATGCCGAAGGGGCGCGGATCGTGCTCACGGAGGCGAACGCCCACGCCTGGGCGGAATATTATCTCGACGGCGTCGGCTGGATCCCGTTTGAAACGACGCCCGGCTATACCGACGACGAGGAGCTCAACGCCGGTCCCGGCACGGGACTGAAGGCTGCGCGGTATTACCGCCAGACCGAGCCCGAGCTGCCGGAGGAGGACGCGCCCGAGGACGTGACCGAAAACGGCGGCTGGATTCGCCATTTCCGTGTGCCGCGCTATGTGATGGCGGTCATTTTGCCGCTGCTCGTGCTGCTCGCCGCGGCGCTTTTCGTGCTGCTGCGGCGGCGGAAGCTGCGCGCGGCGCTGCAAAGGATCGACGGAATGGATAACCGCGGCGCGATCGCCGCGCTCTATGGCTACGCCGCGGCGCTGCTGCGCCGCACGAGTCTCACGCCAAGCGAGCTCGACGGCGCGGCGGAGGCGGCAGAGCTCAACCGCGAGGCGCTCTTCAGCGCGCACGTCATGACGGCCGCGCAGCGCGAGAGCATGAAGGAATACGTCCGCGCGGTGCTCACCGAGTGCCGCCGGCGCTGGAGCTTCGGACAGAAGCTCGTATATCGCTGGATCGAATGCCTGTATCTGTAAAAGGAGAAAAGGAACGAATGAAAAAACTGATGGGAAGCAAACGCATCGCGGCGCTGCTGCTCGCGCTCTGCCTGATGCTGTCGGTGCTGCCGGTGACGGCGGCGGCGACGGATTCGCAGCCGGGGTATTTCTATCTGAGCGTTGCGACGAATCAGAAAACGGTCATCGCGCCGACGCGCGTGACGTATACCGCCGGACAGACCGTTCTCGAAGCCATCGAGGCGAGCGGGTTCGACTTCCGCTTTCAGGGCGTCGACAAGGCGTTCGTTGAGAGCATTGAGGGGGAGAGCGCGAACTTCGTGCGCTTCCACGACTATAAGGTCGGCGATAACGACTACGATCTGACCGTTCCCGCGGAGAAGATCAACGTTCTCTCCTTTTCGGAGACGATGGGGCAGAACAACGCCTCCGTGACCGCGCTCATCCTCGGTCTCGGCAAGTTCGCCGAAATGACGAACAACGTGCAGCGCTACGACCGCGCCGCCAAGGCATATGACGCCGCGCTCGCGGGTCTTCGCACCGCCTCCGCCGACGAGGCCGCCGCGCTCCTTGCGGAGCTCGACGCCGCCGTGAAGGAATACGAGGCGCTGCTCGGCGGGACAAAGTACACCGTAACGTTCGCGCCCACGCAGAACGGCACGGCTCCGGCGGCGTCCCACATCCACATGACCGACAGCTACGGCAACGTGACGGAAGCGGACGGCACGTCCGTCAGCGTCATTGCCGGAGAATACAGCTTTGAGGTCTCGGACGGCGGCGCGAGCAGCGTCCGCGGCACGCTCACCGCCGGTGAGGGCAGCCCCGCCGAAGCGGTGGCCGTGACGCTGCCGTACGGCGAGTGGTTCGCCGGTGTGCGCCTGAGCCGCGGCTCCGGCGCTGCGGAGTTCGACGCGAAGGTGTATAACTCCGCGTCCTCCGGCGCGAACGAGGGGACGTTCTATGTTCCCGACTGCACGACGCTCCTCTATCTTGAAGCGAAAATGGGCGCGGTGCCGGACGAGAAGAACACCAAGCTGCGCACGGTCTACACCTACACCGATACCGGCGCGGACGCCGCCGAAACGGTGCGCTCCTGGGATTCGAACTATACGTCCGTGGCGCGCTGCATCCACTACGGCATGGACGGCATCACCATCCCGCTCGAGGGACGCTACACGGGTACGGACGGATACATGCAGGTGCAGACGTACACGATGCATATCGTGCGCGTGCCGACGCTTAAATCCGTTACCGTGAAAGCGCCGGACGGCACGCCGCAGATCATCGAGCCCGTCTTTGATCCGTATACGAACGAATACACCATGACCGCCGTGACGGACAGGATCCTCCTTGCCGCCGAGGGCTACGGCGAGGATTACGCCGTTTCCGGCACTGGCACGATCCGGACGACGGCGGATGCTGAAACGGTGATCGGCGTTTCCGCGAACGGCCAGACGGCGGAGTATACGCTGCGCATCACCCGCAGCGCGGCGGCAAACGTTAAGCTCGCCGTGCCGGACGGCTGCACCGCGGAGGTGCGCGATGCGGCGGGCAACACCGTTGCCGCCGCGGCGGACGGAAGCTATGGGCTCGTCCCGGGCCACGGCTACACCTGCGTCACGACGAAGAATGTCTGGTATCACGCCTCTGTTGCATTTACGGCATCGGACGGTCTCACCGTGAAAGCGGCAGCGCCCTTAACGGCGGATGCGATCTCTGCCGCGGCGCTCTATGATAACATGAACGCCGCCAAAAAGGAGTTTGCACCCGAAACACCTTTTGCGGCCGGTACGCACAGCGTGCGCTACGTGATCCCCGATACGATCAGCCGTATGTTTGCGCAGGCGACGGCGGCAAGCGGCTACTCCGTGACGGCCATTCACGATTATATCGTGTTCTCCACCGGCGAAATCGACGGCATCAAGGAAACGGTCATCGCTGACGCCGTCGGCGACAGCAGCGTGACGCGCCTCAATAACCTTCTCCAGACCGGCGGCGTTGCCCGCACGCTGACACTGCGCGCGTCCAAAACGAGCGGCGATACCACCTACTACCAGGACTACACGCTCCATCTCGTCCGCGGGCTGCATCTCAAGAGTCTCGCAGTCACCGCCGAGAGCGAAACGCTCTCGTTCACCGACGCATCCGGCAGCCGCATCACCTTCAGCGGCGATGTGACCGACTACTATATGCAGGTCGCCAACACGACCGCGTCCTTCACTCTGACGGCGGCATATGCCGCCGCGGGCGATTACACCGCGCGCATCGGCGGCGAGCGCTTTGAGACGCTCGACGGCGTTACCGTCTCGCTCGATACGGACAAGGCACAGGAGACCATAGCGCTCGAGGTGCTGCACAGCGACACGGCCGCCGTCTCCACGGTCTATAACCTCCACTTCATCAAGAAGGAGCCGGTGGCGGTCACGTTTGCCGTGACGCCGTCCGACGCCAACGTGTTCCTCGTGAACAACAACACCGGACGCTGCGCCTATACCGACGAGAACGGCACGGCGCTGCTCCCGCCGGGGTCGAGCTTCCGCTATACCGTGACCCGAAACGGGTATGTCGGCGTGCAGGAAGCGGCTTACACCGTGCCGCAGGAGGCAACTACGGTCACCGTGACGCTCGAAAAAGCGCCGGACCGCTCGTATGCGCCGATGGCCGAGGTCTGGCCGTCGTTCCGCGCGGACGAATACAATAACGGCGTCGTGAACGCGAAAACGCCCACCACGGCGGAGGACACGGTGCTCTACTGGGCGACGCAGCTCGGCGAGGGCTACAGCGCCGACGCCTGCGGCTGCCCGATCCTCGTGGGCGATTATCTCTATACCTACGCCCGCAGCGTGATCTACAAGGTCAACGTTGTGACCGGCGAGATCGAGGGCACGGGACAGATGGACCACAGCTCGTCCTTCGCCATCAACAGCCCGACGTACGCCGAGGGCATGATCTTCGTCGGCCTTTCGGACGGCACGGTGCAGGCGTTCGACGCCGAATCGCTCGAATCGCTCTGGATCTACCGCGATTCGCTCGGCGGACAGCCGAACTGCCCGATCTATTATCACAACGGCTATATCTATACCGGCTTCTGGCAGGGCGAAAAGCTCAACGCGAGCTTCGTGTGCCTGTCCGTGACGGACGAGGACCCGACGCGCGGCGACGAGGCAAAGCTCCCCGCCTGGCAGTATAAGAGCCTCGGCGGTTTTTACTGGGCCGGTGCGTATGTGACGGACAGCTATGTCCTCATCCCGACGGACGACGGCGATTCCGGCTATACCAGCGGCTACGCGAGCATTCTCTCGCTCAACCCGAAGACCGGCGAGCTCATCAGCTCGATCCGCCTCCCGCATCCGGGCGACGCGCGCAGCAGCGTGACCTACTATAACGGCCGCGCGTACTTCACCACGAAGGGTGGTTACTTCTACAGCGCCGCCGTTGCGGAAAACGGCGAGCTCAGCGATCTCCGGTACATCAAGCTCTATAACTATGCCGACGACGCGAAGAACCCCGCCATGAGCACCTGCAGCCCGGTCATCTACAATGGCCGCGCCTACATCGGCATCTCCGGCGTCGGCCAGTTCAAGGCGTATTCCGGCCACAACATCACCGTGATCGATCTGAGCAGCTGGAAGATCGCCTACACGGTGCGCACGAAGGGCTATCCCCAGACGAGCGGCCTTCTCACCACCGCCTACGACGAGGGCGACGGCACGGTGTATGTGTATTTCTTCGATAACTTCACGCCCGGCAAGCTGCGCGTTCTCCGCGATAAGCCCGGCCAGACGCGCGCCGACCTCACCGTGACCGAAACGGTGATCGAGGGCGGGCAGGAGATCTCCTACGAGACCGCGGCGGTGCTCTTTACGCCCGACGGCGATCAGGCGCAGTACGCCATCTGCAGCCCAATCACCGACGCCTCCGGCACGATCTACTTCAAGAACGACTCGGCGTACATGATGGCCATCGGCAGCGTGATCACCGAGCTTCGCGTGGACACGCAGCCCGACAAGCTCACCTATCGCGCCGGAGAGACGTTCGATCCGACCGGCATGAAGATCACGGCGGTATACAAAAACGGCTTCGAGCGGGATGTGACGAAGTACGTCACCTTCTCGCAGGATCCGCTCGGCGATACGGACAGCACGTTTGAGATCCGCTTCGAGCACGTCATGTATCAGGACAAGGACGGCCAGGGCGGCTCGCAGTACCCGGTCGACCCGCCGGCGGTGACGCTCACGCTGACGGTCACACCGGCGATCGCCGGCGACGTGGACGCCGACGGAAAGGTCACCGCCGAGGACGCCGCGAAGGTGGCCGAGCATGTGCGCAATACCGCCGCCGGAACGGACGGCTTCACGCTGACGAAAGAGCAGCTCGAGACCGCGGACGTGGACGGCGACGGGAAAGTGACGATGGCCGACGCGGAGCTCATCTGGCAGTACAGCCGCGGCGAGATCACCGAATTCCCGAAAACGACAGCGGACGAAACAACCGAATAAGACCCAAAGCCTCCCTTTCATACAAGGGAGGTTTTTTAATTAAGCAAATCTTAAAGAAATCCCATCTTTATTATTAAAGCCGGGGATGCTATGCTGTAGCTGTAAACGAGAGAGGGGAAGAGCCATGTACAAAATACTCATCTGCGACGACGAGCGCGATATCCGGAACGCGCTGCGCATCTATCTTACGGGCGAGGGCTACGCCGTCTGTGAGGCCGACAGCGGTTTAGCGGCGCTCGAGCTCATGCAGCGCGAGGAAGTACAGCTCGTGCTCATGGACATCATGATGCCCGGCATGGACGGCATGACGGCGACGGCAAAGCTGCGCGAGCAGAGCAACGTCCCGGTCATCCTCATCACCGCCAAGAGCGAGGACAACGACAAGATCCTCGGTCTCACTGTCGGCGCGGACGATTATATCACCAAGCCCTTCAATCCTCTTGAGGTCCTTGCCCGCGTCAAGGCGCAGCTCCGGCGCTATGCCCAGCTCGGCGGCATGCCGGAGAAAAGCACCGCGCTCACGCTCGGCGGCATCGCCATGGACGATGAGCGCAAGAGCGTCACACTCGACGGCGAGGAGGTAACGCTCACCCCGACGGAGTATGACATTCTCCGTCTCCTGCTCGAAAACCCCGGCAAGGTGTTTTCGAGCGCCGATATCTACCGGCGCGTATGGAAGGACGAACCGATTTCCGCGGAGGGAACGGTACCGGTGCATATCCGCCATCTGCGTGAAAAGCTGGAAATTGACCCGGCGAACCCCCGCTATCTGAAGGTAGTCTGGGGCAAAGGCTATAAGCTGGAGGAAATGAAAAAATGAAAAAGCTTACGCATAGCGCGGCGGCACGCGCCGCCGCCTTTATCCTGTGTCTGCTCTGCGGCCTTACGGCGCTGCTCTGCGCCGCGGGGTATTATATGACCCAGATCGACCGCGACCGCACGCTGCCTGAGCCGGACAGCGTGTCGGTGTATCAGAACGGCATCCGTGTTCTGCTCAACAACGCGCTGCAGGAGGAACGGTATACCGGCGAATACCCCGAGCTGCCCTCCGGCTACTCCTATGTAGCAACGGATAGGTCCACCGGCAAGGTGCTGTACGACGGCAGAACGAAAAACGCCGTGCCCCTTGGCATTTCGGTCGGTTATTTCAGCGAAGGCGTCGGGGAAGGCGTCGGGATCGACGTGCAGGCGTATCTCGAACCGAAGCAGACGCCCGGCGAGGAGCTGACGCTGCTCCGCACCTCCGTCGGCACGCTGCTGCGCTATCAAAATGCCTATCTCCCCGTGGGCATCATCACGGCGGTGCTGTGTCTCGCGCTCCTCGTCTTCCTCATGGCGTCCATGGGAAAAAAGCCGGACGGCGTGAAGCTGCGCGGCATCCACCGCGTGCCGCTCGATCTCTTTCTCGCCGCGGCGCTGGCGGCGGTGGCCGTCCCGGCAAACTTCTATTCGGGAATTAACCTGCTCTATAACCCGCTCTGGGTATGGATGATGCCGGTTACGCTCATGGCGCTCTGGATCGGCTTTGTCGCGCTGCTCACGCTCTGCACGATCTCGGCGCGGCTCCGCGCCGGGAAGTGGTGGAAAAACAGCATCATTTATATCGTCTGCCGCTTCGTGTACCGCGCCGTGCGCGGCTTCGTCCGCGCGCTGCCCATCGCGTGGAAGGGGATCCTTGTTTACGCCGTTGTTGTGCTGGTCAATGCTCTTGGCATGATACTCGCTTTCGGCGCTGGCAGCTTTTTCGTCTTCCTTCTGACGCTTGTGCTGGACGCCGCGGGGCTATACTTTGTCATCCACACCGTGCGTCAGCTCAAAACGCTGCAGACGGCGGCGCAGAAGCTTGCCGCGGGTGATCTCACCTACACGGTGGACACGGAGAAAATGTACCCGGTGCTCAAAGAGCACGGCGACAATCTCAACGCCGTGAGCGTCGGCATGAGCCGCGCTGTGAACGAGCGCATGAAGTCCGAGCGATTCAAGACCGAGCTCATCACCAACGTCAGCCACGATCTCAAAACGCCGCTCACGAGCATTGTGAGCTATGTCGACCTGCTCAAAAAGGAGCCGACCGAAAGCGAGGCGGCGAGAGAATATATCGAAGTTTTAGACCGCCAGAGCCAGAAGCTCAAAAAGCTCACGACCGATCTCGTGGACGCGAGCAAGGCGAGCAGCGGCGCGCTGCCGGTGAATCTCGAAAAGATCGATCTCGGCGAACTGCTGCGGCAGAGCGCGGGGGAGTACACCGAAAAATTCGCCGCGGCGAGCATTACGCCGGTGCTGAATGCGCCGGAGGGGGAAACGTACGTCACGGCGGACGGGCGGCTTCTCTGGCGCGTACTGGATAATCTCTTGGGGAACGCGGTAAAATACGCGCAGAGCGGCACGCGGCTCTATCTGGAGCTGACGCCGGGTGAAACGGAAACGGTGCTCACGCTCAAAAATATTTCCCGCGAGCCGCTGAACATCCCGGCGGAGGAGATGATGGAGCGGTTCGTCCGCGGCGACGGCTCGCGACACACGGACGGCAGCGGACTGGGACTTTCCATTGCCAATTCTCTCATGGAGCTCATGGGCGGAAAGCTCACGCTGACGCTTGACGGCGATCTTTTCAAAGCCGCTCTTGTGTTTCCGCAGAAAACCGTATAATATTTTTGCCGGACGGGGAACCAAACGACCCCGTCCGGCGTCTATATTTTCGAACACCCAAGGGTGCGAGGAAAGGAAAGAGTTTATGAAGATGAAACGATTTGCCGCGGCGCTTCTGGCGCTTATTCTGTGCGCGGCGTTTATGACGGCCTGCTCGCCGAAGCCGGAGCAGCCCGCCGCAACATCCGGCAATGCGTCGTCCGGCAGCGCAGCCGCCGAACCCGCCGCAACGGCGGAGCCGACGAGCGCTCCGACGCCCGTGCCGCCGGAAACCACCGCGATGCCCGAGAAAACCGACACGTCTGTCACGGTGACGCCGGAGAAGAACGGCCTTTACGACGCGCTGTGCGACCTTTTCAACAACTATCATGAAGGCACCGCCGGCTGCTCGCTCACGGGAGCGCGCATCGCTGCCACGATCATGGACTTCTCGCTCACGAACGGCATGGACGCCGTGCGCAGCGGCGCAGCCGCCTTTGATCTCGGCGAGGAGACGGAGTTCGGCGAAAAGCTTACCGATAAGCTCACCGCGATGTATGAGACCGCCATGGGCCTTTACGGCGAGAGCGGGAAAAACCTCCTTGCCGACGGCGGCTATACGCCGGCGCATTACCCCTACAGCGCCAAGGACGTGCGCGATACCTATACCGCGATCTTCGCCGAGCGCGGCTGCGAAGCCCCCGCCGTGGTGCGCATCTACCGCAGCGACGCGAACGCCGAGCACTTCCTTGCCTTCGGCGCCGCGCTCGACGGCACGGAGATCACCGCCGAAACGCTCAACGGCGCGATGGACGGCCTTATCTTTGAAAACGGCGCGGCGTTCAACACCGTTGCCGCAGACAAGGACGGCCACATCATAGCCGACCTCAACGACGCCTTCGCCGCGCAGGTGCGCTCTCTCGGCACGAGCGGGGAGTACTTCCTCGTCGGCGGCATCGTCAACACGCTGCTCGACGCCTTTGACGGCACGGAGGTAATGCTCACCGTGAACGGTGCGCCGCTCGAGAGCGGACACAATATTTACGACTATGCGCTCACGCGCTATGAGGAGTAAGCATCTGTATGAGCATAAAAAAGAAAGGCCTGTCCCTGCTGCTGTGCGCGGCGCTTTCCCTTTCGCTCGCGGCGTGCAGCACAAAGCCGGAAACTCCGGCACAGCCCACGGCGGAACCCACGGCGATCCCCGTGACTGCCGCGCCGGAGACTACCGCCGCGCCCACGGAGGCGCCGGCGGCCGAAAACCGCAATGTGCCGGTGATTTCCGTCCGGTGCGAGAACGAAGATTTTTATACCGCCGACTTTGCTGCGCTTCTTCTCGTCTATGCCTGCGCCGAGCCGAGCGTTTCCATGAACGGGAATGACGCCTCTGCCGCTGCGATCAACGAAGCGCTGCATAAGCAGTATACGGATTTTGCCGTCGGCACTGAATCGAGCAGCGAATACAGCATTTCCGGCAAGGAAAATTATCTGGCCGCGGCAAAGGAAGAACTCGCATGGCAGACGGAAAACGGCGATGCCTCGGGCTTTTCTTCCTACAGCCTTATGCGCCAGATGAACGTCCGCTATAATGCCCGGTATCTGCTGAGCATCACCTACGACGACACGACGTATCTCGGCGGCGCGCACGGCTACACCGGCCGCTGCGGCCACACCTTCGATATCCGCACCGGCCGGGAGCTGACGCTCGCGGATCTCACGGACAACTACGACGCTTTCCTCTCCGCCGCCGTCGATCAGCTCAAGGATATCATCGGCTACGGCACGGAATACGCTGCCTACGGTCTGAATGAGGGCTACGAGGATCAGCTTGCCGATCTCTTCCGCGACGGCAACTGGTACTTTAACGACGAGGGCCTGGTCCTTATGGCAAACCCCTATGAGCTCGCGAGCTATGCCGCGGGGCTCATCGAGTTCACGCTGCCGTACGCCTGGCTCGCCTATCAGATCAAGGCGGATTATCTCCCCGCCGAGAGCGAGGCGGACGGCACGCTCACCGGCGAGCTGAGCGAGAGCGCCGACGCCGCCAGGAACGCAACGTATGTCTGCGATACCGGTACGGGCGGTCTGGGCGCGTGCGTCACGTTCACCGCCTCCGGCACGGTCGAGAATGTCGAGCTCAACGCCGTGACGTATCTGGAATACTCCAACGCCTACCGCACGGACGGCACGCTCTGGTACGCCGGGCGTCTCGCCGACGGCGAGAGCGTCTGCGTGCAGACATGGATCCCTGACGTGATGCCGAATCTCGCCATCTCCTGGCGCGATGCCGAGGGCGAGCACGTAAAGTATATCTCCCAGAGCGGGATGGACGGCTCTCTCATCCTCGTGGACGGAGAGCAGTATGCCGAGCGTCCGCTGAACATCTCCGGCAAGAGTGTGTATCACTATGACATTAACGGCGACTATGCCGCCGAGGAGATCACCGTGACGGCGGCCGATGCCGGCGGCATCAACGAGTACACGATCGCCGTGAACGGCACGGTGCTCGACCGCACCTATATGCCCGTGGGCGACCGGTACGATCTCTGGATCTGCGATCTGGACGGCGACGGCATCTGCGAGCTTCTGTTTGCCGCCGACCCCGGCAGCGACGATTACCGCACCTGCGGCTGGCACGGCGACACGCTCGAGCCCATCCAATTTACCGGCGACGCGCGCTACGGCGCGGACCCGAACGGCATTACCGGCAGTCTCGACGGGCGCGTCGTGTTCAGCGGCGGCATCCCGATGCTCGAGACGTGGTACTATCAGCTCGGCACCTACTGCGCGGTCATCGGTATGAACGGAACGTCCGACGGCGTCGTAACGCTTGATCCCTCTTTTAAATGGAACTACCGCGGCAGCTACTACTATCTGACCGTGGCGAAGATCCTGCCGGTGTATCTCGATGAGGGCGGCACCGCCGTGCTGACGCCCGGCGAAAAGCTCCTGCTTACCGGAACGGACGGACAGAACACCTTCTTCCGCACCGATGACGGCCGCACCGGATCGATCCGGCTGGAATACGATGGGGAAGGCGGCTGGACCATCAACGGCGAGAGCGAAGAGAATTTCTTTGAGATGCTTCCCTATGTCGGCTGACGCCTTCAAACGAACCCCGGCTGTCAGACAAAATGACCGGAACACAGAAAAGAACCTGTGTTCCGGCCTTTTTTATAAAAACCGGTTGCAGAGCCGGGGAAAAACGGTTATAATGCAGCGCAGGGCCTTGGAATCGTTTCCACGGCACTATTCCATCACCGAAAGGACAGAGAACCATGATTTATTCTCCGCAGGATCTTCTGGGCACCACGGAATCTCTGCTGAAATATGACGAGGACGAGCGCCTGAGCGAGGCCTCGCCCCAGCACCTCCACAACGCTCTCGGGCGGGCGGTAATGATCGCGGTGGGGGACAACTGGGCCAAATCCCGCGCCCGCCGCGCCGGAAAGCGCAAGGCGTATTATCTCTCCGCCGAGTATCTTGTCGGGCGGCTCGTATACAATAACCTTTTCAATCTCGGCATTCTCGACGAAATGCGCCGGGTGTTTGCCGAGCGCGGCATCGATCTCGCCTGCCTGGAAGAGATCGAGGACGCGGCTCTCGGCAACGGCGGTCTGGGCCGTCTTGCCGCGTGCTATATGGACAGCGCCGCCACCTGCGGCGTGCCGCTGAGCGGCTACGGCCTGCGCTACCGCTTCGGTCTTTTCAAGCAGAGCTTTGAAAACGGCGCGCAGAAGGAATCCGCCGACGACTGGGAAAAGCACGGCGATCCCTGGAGCTTCCGCCGCGAAAAGCACACCGTCCGCGTCCGCTTCGCCGACCAGACGGTGCTCGCCGTGCCGTACGATACGCCGGTCATCGGCTATCATACCGACAACGTTGCAACGCTCCGTCTCTGGCAGTGCGAGGCCGAGCAGGAGCTCGACTTTGACGCGTTCAACTCGCAGGATTACGAGCGCGCGCTCACCGAGAAAAACCGCGCCGAGGACATCACCCGCGTCCTCTACCCGAACGACAGCACCGTCGAGGGCAAGCGTCTGCGCATCAAGCAGCAGTACTTCCTCTCGAGCGCGTCGCTGCAGGATATCCTGCGCACCTACAAATCCTCCGGCAACGGCGATCTTCAGCGCCTCGGCGAGTTCATCGCCGTGCAGCTCAACGATACCCATCCCGCCATGTCCATTCCCGAGCTCATCCGTCTGCTCATGGCCGAGGGCATCGACTTTGACCGCGCCTTTGCTATCACCCGCAGCGTCTTCTCCTACACGAACCACACCGTCATGGGCGAAGCGCTTGAGCGCTGGGATATGGATCTTCTGCGCAGTGTTGTGCCGGAGATCTGCGACATTCTCGTGAAGATCGAAGAGCGCCTGCAGCAGGAGTTCCCCGGCGCGGATCTCCACGTCGTCTGCGATAATCAGGCGCGCATGGCCGACCTTTCGGTGTATATGTCCCGCAAGGTGAACGGCGTTGCGGAGATCCACAGCCAGATCCTCCGGGACGATCTCTTCCGCGCGTGGAACGAGAAATACCCCGGCCGCATCGTGAACGTTACGAACGGCATCACGCCGCGCCGCTGGCTCGGTCTCTGCAACCCGGAGCTCACCGAGCTCATCCGCGCCGAGATCGGCGAGGGCTTCCTGCGGGATCTTGACCGCATCGGCTATCTGCGCGAGCACGTGAGCGACGAGCTCGCCATGCTCTTCAACGCCGTCAAGCTGCAGAAGAAGAGTCAGCTCGCCGCGCACATCCGCGCCGCGGAGGGCGTGGACATTCCCGAGGAGTTTGTGTTCGACGTGCAGGTCAAGCGCGCGCACGAATATAAGCGCCAGCTGATGAACGCTCTCTGCCTTGCCGACTTCTATTTCGAGATCAAAAACGGCGGTCTTGCCGATATGCCGCCCACGGCGTTCATTTTCGGCGCGAAGGCCGCGCCCGGCTACCGCCGCGCGAAGGCCGTCATCCGCTATATCAACCGTCTTGCCGAGCTTGTGAACAACGACCCCGACGTGAACGGCAAAATGCGCATCGTGTTCGTGCAGAACTACAACTGCTCCTACGCCGAAAAGATCATCCCCGCGGCGGACATCTCCGAGCAGATCTCCCCGGCAGGCACGGAGGCCTCCGGCACGGGCAACATGAAGCTCATGCTCAACGGCGCTGTGACGCTCGGCACGATGGACGGCGCGAACGTCGAGATCGTCCGGCAGGCCGGATTGGAGAACAACTACATCTTCGGCGGCACCGTCGAGGAGAACAACGCCGTGCGCGATACCTACGACCCCAAGGCGCTCTACGATTCCGACGAGCGCATCCGCCGCGCGATGGATACGCTTGTGGACGGCACCGTGCCGACTGACGACGATCAGAAGGAGCTTTTCGACGCCATACTCCAGGGCGCGAGCTGGCACCGTCCGGACAACTATTTCGTTCTGCGTGATTTTGAAAGCTACCGTGAAGCCCGCCTTCACGCGCTTACGGATTGGAAGGACCGCGTATCCTTCGGCAAAAAGTGCCTTTACAACATCGCCGCGGCGGGCATGTTCTCGTCCGACCGCGCGATCCGCCAGTACGCGGAAACCATCTGGGAGCTGCATTGAACCGGCATACAAGATCAAAAATGTCCTCTGCGCAAATTGGTGCGCAGAGGACATTTTCCTATGCTCGTTTGACCGGTCATTCCGCTTCGTCCGGCAGGAAGGGGGCGAACGGCTTTTGCATGAGCCATAGGTCGGTGTAGCACGTCACTGCCGAGAGCAGCACAAGCCAGAGAACGCTCACGCCATAAAATGCCGCCGGAGAAACGACGAAGAGGATCACCGGCAGCAGATGGATCACCGCCATGAGAAGCGTCCGCGGCAGATACCCGACGCCGAGAAGCACCGCGTTTTTTATTGTGTTCCAAAGCGTGTTTTCAAAGGTCGCCGTGAGCGGGAACGCCCAGAGGAACACCGTCAGCCACAGCGCAAAGCAGACGCCCGGCAGCACCAGCCAGAAAGGCTGCTCCGGGAAAAGCGCGCGGAGAATGTATACGTCCGCGCCGAGGAGAGCGAGCGCCGCAAGCAGAATGAGCCAGAGCAGCGTGGATTTTTTGAAATTATCGCGGAACGCGCGGAAAAAGGCCGCGCTGTTCCAATGCCCCGATTCGCGGATCATGTTCCGCACCGCCGTGCAGAGCGCCGCGGTCGAAGCGCCGAGCGTGAAAACCGGCAGCGAGCACACGACCCACAGAATGTTCAGCCACGCGAGCTCCGCCGCCTGCGTGAGAAAGCGCAGGATGGGGGAATCCGGATCAAAGAGTTTTTTCATATTGCCACCTCCGGGAGAATAAGCCTATTATACAGGAACAAATGACCGCATGACAAGACCAACCGCACAAAAAGTTGACGAGGTTTTTGTGTAAATGACATAAAGTTAAGCGTTTTCGCCGAAACGCACTTGCAATATTTCTACAAAGAGGATAGAATACAGACAAGCTTGGTTGGAATCGTTTCCAATTCAGCGCTTTACTTACGGAAACCCATTAAAAATTAGGAGGAAACAAACAATGAAGAAGCTTCTCGCTGTTCTTCTGGCTCTGGTCATGGTTCTGAGCCTCGTCGCCTGCGGCGCTGCCCCGGCGGAGACCCCGAGCACCCCGGCTGAGCCCGAAACCCCCGCGACGGAAGAGCCCGCCGCGGAACCCGAAACCCCGGCCGCGACCGGCAGCGTGTACTACCTCAACTTCAAGCCCGAGTCTGACGCGGCCTGGCAGGAGATTGCCAAGACCTACACCGAGCAGACCGGCGTTCCCGTGAAGGTCGTCACCGCCGCTTCCGGCCAGTACGACACCACCCTGACCGCCGAACTCGACAAGGACGCCGCCCCCACCATGTTCCAGGTCGGCAACGTCGGCGCTGTCAACAGCTACGGCGAGTTCTGCTACAATCTCGAAGGCACCGACGTGTACAACGAGATGACCACCACCGACTTCAACCTGAAGAACGAAGCCGGCGAGACCGTTTCCATCGGCTACTGCTACGAAGCCTTCGGCATCATCGTGAACAAGGCCCTGCTCGAGAAGGCCGGCCACTCCGTCGATGAGATCACCAACTTCGAGTCCCTGAAGGCTGTTGCGGACGACATCCACGCCCGCGCTGACGAGCTCGGCTTCGACGCTTTCACGTCCGCCGGTCTCGACGGTTCCTCCTCCTGGCGTTTCTCCGGCCACCTGGCCAACATGCCTCTGTACTACGAGTTCCGCGATGACGGCGTGACGGAGCAGCCCGCCACCATCAAGGGCACCTACCTCGAGAACTACAAGAACATCTGGGATCTGTACATCACCGATACCGCGACCACCGGCGCTGCCCTCCTGTCCGCCACCGGCGATCAGGCCGAGGCTGAATTCGGCGAAGGCAAGGCTGCGTTCTATCAGAACGGCACTTGGGAGTACAGCAACCTGACTTCTGCCGACAAGTTCGGCATGAACCCGGACGACCTCACCATGATCCCCATCTACTGCGGTGTGGAAGGCGAGGAGAAGGCTGGTCTCTGCTGCGGCACCGAGAACTGCTGGGCGATCAACAAGAACGCCTCTCCGGAAGACATCCAGGCCACTCTGGACTTCATGTACTGGGTCGTCACCTCTGAGGAAGGCACCACCATGCTGGCCGAGCAGTTCGGCCCCTGCCCGTTCAAGAACGCCAAGACCCCGGAGAACGTGTTCTTCGCGGCTGCCAACGAGTACGTTGCCAACGGCAACTACACCGTGACCTGGGCGTTCAACTGGACTCCTGCCGTTGACGATTGGCGCGCTGCCGTCGTTGATGCTCTGAGCCAGTACACCACCGGCACCGGCGACTGGTCCACCGTTGAGACCGCGTTCGTCCAGGGCTGGGCTACCCAGTACGCCAACGAGCACTAATCCTCTGCGGATATCCGCTGAGATAAATTGACACACAATACAGGCGGGGCGGGCGATCACGTCCGCTCCGCCTGTAGATATATCCGCCGGCATGATAGTATATAGACTGTGACGGCGTGAGCTGCTGCCCGAGACGTTCGGGCAGGAGCTGTCGCCATGACAATTTCGGCAGAACAGGAGTGAAAGAATGAAGCGTATAAAAATACCGCGGGATCCAGCCGCACACAACAGCCGACTGATCCGCCGCCCCATTCAGCGAATGGTGTGGCTGTTTCTGCTGCCCACCTTTGCCGCCTTCTGCATCGGGTTCCTTTACCCGTTCTTTAAGGGCGCGTTTTTGTCCTTCTGCAAGTTTAAGCTGACGAGCCAGTGGACGTGGGTCGGATTCAGCAACTACATCAAAGCGTTCTCGGACAGCAGCTTCCTCCATGCCTTCTGGTATACGGCGCTGTTCGCCTTCGTGTCGGTAGTGTTCATCAACGTTCTGGCCTTCACGGTCGCCTACTTCCTCACGAAGGGCATCCGCGGCTCGAATCTTTTCCGCACCGTGTTCTTCATGCCGAACCTCATCGGCGGCATCGTGCTCGGCTACATCTGGTCGATGATCT
>OIZA01000302.1_pt1 | contig 28204 bp, 20 predicted proteins | sample 1588381 | NCBI WGS metagenome assembly OIZA01 (sample SAMN03283277) | human gut metagenome | biome: human-associated habitat; material: feces | host: Homo sapiens | place: Peru | collected 2012 | reverse complement strand
AGCGGGTCTGATGGCCTTACCCCCAATGCGGGCTACGGGGACGTTCCGCTAACTTCCCAGTTACAGCAGGCTGTCCAGGGTCTCCCGGATGGCCTTGATGAAGTCCAGGCTGTTGAGAATCACGGGGTTCTCGCAGGTGGAGATCAGGGACAGGCTCTTGGTCATCTTGCCGTCTTCGATGGTCTTGATGCAGGCCTGTTCCAGCTTATCTGCAAAGTTGCACAGCTCGGGAATCTGGTCCAGTTCGCCGCGTTTTCTGAGGGCTCCAGTCCATGCGTAGATGGTGGCGATGGAGTTGGTGGAGGTCTCTTCTCCCTTTAAGTGCTTGTAGTAATGACGCTGTACGGTTCCATGGGCAGCCTCGTACTCATAGACACCGCTGGGAGATACCAGCACAGAGGTCATCATGGACAGATCACCGTAAGCGGTAGCTACCATATCGGACATTACATCACCGTCGTAGTTCTTGCAGGCCCAGATGAATCCGCCCTCGGAACGAATGACACGGGCTACGGCATCATCGATCAGGGTGTAGAAATATTCAATTCCCAGTTCCTCGAATTTTGCCTTGTACTCGTTATCGTAGATTTCCTGGAAAATATCCTTGAAGGTATGATCGTATTTCTTGGAAATGGTGTCCTTGGTGGAGAACCACAGATCCTGCTTCGTATCTACGGCGTAGCTGAAACATGCTCTTGCAAAGCTCTCGATGGATTTATTGGTATTGTGGATACCCTGGATGATACCTGCTCCGTCGAAATTATGGATCAGTTCGCGGGTCTCGGTACCGTCTGCCGCGGTAAATACCAGTTCTGCCTTGCCGGGGCCGGGTACCTTGATCTCGGTATTTTTATAGACATCGCCATAAGCATGACGGGCAATGGTAATGGGCTTGGTCCAGTTCTTGACATAAGGAACGATACCCTTTACCAGGATCGGTGCACGGAATACGGTACCGTCCAGAATCGCACGGATGGTTCCGTTGGGGCTCTTCCACATTTCCTTCAGATTGTACTCTGTCATTCTGGCAGCATTGGGGGTAATGGTCGCACATTTTACGGCAACACCGTATTTCAGTGTGGCATTGGCAGAATCCACAGTCACCTGATCGTCTGTCTCATTCCGATGCTCCAGTCCCAGATCATAATATTCTGTCTTCAGATCAATATAAGGCAGCAACAGTTCATCCTTGATCATCTGCCAGAGGATTCTGGTCATTTCATCTCCGTCCATCTCCACGAGAGGGGTTGTCATTTTGATCTTTTCCATAACGATTTCCTTTCCGGTACTTATTCTGAATAATTACATTCTACAGTAATTTTCACAGACAGGCAACCTATTCCTGCGGCTCCGTCTGCTGTGCATAGGCCTCATTCAGGCCATTTTTCACCATGTTGTCATAGGCATTGATCATGTGCTGGTGGGCCAGCTGCTCTGCCAGATCGGCATTGCCCGCCTTGATGGCCTCCATGATCTGTTCATGCTCTTCGTTGGACTTGGGACCGCGGTTGGCACTGGCCAGTGTTTTCTTGCGGACACGCAGGACATACTGATGGAAATCCTTCAGCTGATGCTCCAGCATCTTGCTGTCACAGGCTTCGTACAGAATATCATGGAAACGGTTGTCTAACTCTGCCAGCTGCTCCAAGTGTCCCTTCTGGGCATGGAACTTGGACAGATAGACATTCTCTTCCATCTCTTCCATCTGCTCCTTGGTGATATGTTCCGTAGCCCAACGGGCGCACAGACCCTCCAGCAGGGAGCGTATCATATAAATATCCTTCACATCCTTCTGGGTGATGCCGGTGACATAGGCCCCCTTGTTCGGAATGATCTGGATCAGTCCCTCCAGTTCCAGCTGACGGAACGCTTCTCTGACGGGGGTTCTGCTGACCCCCATCTCCTCGCCGATGGCCACTTCCTTCAATTCTTCATGTTCCTGATATTTTCCGCTTAAGATATCCTCTCTCAGCTTGTGAAATACCCGTCCCCGCAGGGAGAACTTGTCGGTTACTTCCTGCTTTACATCATACTTACTCACTATCTTCCTCGATTCCAGACAACTTTGCTACGGTTGTCATACTAATTCTATGCTTACTCACCGATCTTCAGATTCTTCTCCTGGCAGACACGGTTGACGCAGGCCACAATCTCTTCATCCGTAAGCACGGTAACACGTCCGCCGGCATACTCTTCATCTACCCACTTCTTGATCTCCGCTACCAGTTCGGAAGTTTTCTGTACCTGCTTGTCTCCCTTTAACTTGTAATAGGTGTTCAGCCAGTGTGCGATACCTGCCAGACCGGAGGTATTGGAAATCGCACACAATACCGGACGGTTCAGGAATTTCTCGGTATCGAAAATATTATAGATCTCCTCGTTCTTCAGCAGACCATCCGCATGGATACCGGCTCTGGTCACATTGAAGTTCTTACCGACAAAAGGTGTTCTGGGCGGAATCTGATAACCAATCTCCTTCTCGTAGTACTCTGCCAGTTCCGTGATGACACGGGTGTTCATACCGTTCAGATCACCCTTTAACTGTGCATACTCGAATACCATGGCCTCTAACGGTGTATTACCGGTACGCTCACCGATACCGAACAGGGAAGTGTTGACACCGGAACAGCCGTACAGCCATGCTGTGGTGGAATTGGATACCGCCTTGTAAAAATCGTTGTGGCCATGCCACTCGATCAGTTCGTGAGGCACACCTGCATGGGTATGGATCGCATAGATGATACCCTGTACACTACGGGGAATAACGGCACCGGGATAGTTGACACCGTATCCCATGGTATCGCAGGCCCGGACCTTGATGGGGATCTGGTACTCCTTCATCAGCTTCATCAGTTCCAGACAGAAGGGAACCACGTAACCGTAGATATCCGCTCTGGTGATATCCTCCAGGTGGCATCTGGGGCTGATGCCCTCCTCCAGACAGTCACGGATGACGCTTAAATAATGATCCATGGCCTGTCGTCTGGTCATCTTTAATTTCAGGAAAATATGATAATCGGAACAGCTGACCAGAATACCGGTCTCCTTCATTCCGATCTCTTTTACCAGTTTGAAATCCTCCTTGCTGGCACGGATCCAGCTGGTGACTTCGGGGAATTTATAGCCCCTCTCCATACATTTGTAGACAGCATCTCTGTCCTTCTTGCTGTACAGGAAAAATTCACTGGCACGGATCATGCCGTTAGGGCCGCCCAGTTCATGCAGATAATCATAGATCTTCACGATCTGCTCTGTGGTATAAGGTGCTCTGGACTGCTGTCCGTCCCTGAAGGTAGTATCTGTGATCCAGATATCCTTAGGCATGTTATGAGGCACGATACGATCATTAAAAGGTATTTTGGGGATTTCGGAATAAGGGAACATGTTACGGAACACATTCGGCTTCTCCACATCATCCAGTATGTACATATGCTCTTCAATCTCCAGAAGGTTGTTCTTCGGATTCATGGAGACCGGACGATTCTGAAATGCATCACTTTCTCTCATTGGTATACCTCTCTTCCCTGACATTTGACATCTGCAAGATTTTTTTATTTTTACTCTGCGCAGCAAAAATACATTTTGCAGTTCTCGTATCATTGTATACAATCATACCATTTGTGTCAATATCTTTAGAATTTATTTTATTGACTTATTTTAATTACATTTTTTATTTTTCCCAGTGATTTTATCTTTTTACTTGTTTTCTAATAATCTCCGGACATTGAGCATCCCGAACCCCTGCTTGTTCCACGGTTCGCCGAGATCTGTGGCCGTGAGAGACAGCAGACGGACAAATTCTTCGTTGGAGATTCCCGGATATTTTTCCATGGCAAGGGCTGCCGCCCCGGCCACGATGGGTGTTGCCATGGAAGTACCGCTTTTCGCCACATAAGGTCTGTAAATTCTGCCACCACGATTCTGCCAGAAGGCATTACAGGACAGGATCCTTGTGCCAGGAGCCACGATATCCGGTTTTCTCGTCACGTCGTATCTCCTGCCTCTGCCGGAATAAGTCTCACATCTGCCGGGATCGTTTTTACAATATCTGCCATCATGACAGCCGACAGTCAGTACCTTTCTGCTGCTGGCCATCTCCGAAATGCTCCCATCCTCCGGTCCGCCGTTTCCTGCGGCGCAGACCACAAGAATATTGTGACTCCAGAGCATTTCCAGACATTCCCTCAACATCTGTTCCTTGTAGCGTTCTCTCAGATCCCCGATTCCCACAGAGATGTTCAGAATCCGGATCCCATACCGGTTCTTCACATGAAATATCCATTCCAGGGCATCCTGCATGGAGCTACAGGTGCCTTCTCCTTTACGGTCCAATACCTTTCCCACTACCAGCCCGATCCCCGGAGCCATGCCGCGGAATCTCCCTCCTGACAATTCTCCATTGCCGCAGAGGATTCCGCAGACATGTGTTCCGTGTCCGTTATCGTCGTAGGGAAAAGATCGTCCTTCCACGAAATCGGAAAAAGCAAGCAGACGACCTGCAAGATCCGGATGAAAAGCAATCCCGGTGTCCAGTACTGCAACGGTAACCGGTTCCGCCCACCTGTTCCCACTGTACGATTGTTCCGGCACCTGTACCTGCTCCCTCACCCGCTGCATGTTTTTCCTTTCCCGTAATACAAAAACAAAACCGGCATAAGACTTTATTCTATCTTATGCCGGTTTCTTTTCCGGGTGCCGTGATATGGCACCTATTATTCATTTATAATCTCTATTCCTCCGGGGAATGCACTGTCACCGATATTTGTAACACTTGCCGGCAGATGAACCTTTTTCAGTTCCGTATGCTCCCGGAACGCTTCCTCTGCAATCACACGAACGCCTTCCGGCACTGTCACCTCCGGCAGATCTCCCTTGTAAGCCACCAGAATATCCCCACTGATCAGAAAATCGTCCAGACTGTCCTGTTCAAAACGATCCATCCATCCGGTGTGCGCAAAGGCTTTGGCACCCACTCTGGTCACAGTACCGGGCAATACAACATCTTCCAGATCATCACAATGATAAAATGCTGCATAACCGATGTTCGTAATCCCTTCCGGAAGGTTCACACTTTGTACCGTACTTCTGGAAAAAGCAAAACGTCCGATCTCCGTGGTACCTTCCGGAACGGTTGCTGTCCGGATCGTCTGGTTCCTGTAATATTTCCATTCCGGAACCTGACCGTCTTCGGTCTCCGCCGTAATATCCTGTGGCTCACTGCCGGTCTCCGATTCCGATGCCGGCGTCGTATAGCCTTCCAGAACATTCTCCTCGCCGGGCTGTACCATCACCATGGCATGATTCCCCACAACTACCGTACTGCCGATCACATTACCGGGTACCGATGTCGGAGCGGGTGTTTCCGTAGGAGCAGGCTCTGTCGTTGCCTGCGTATCCGCTGTTCCGTCCGCTGCAGGAGTCGCCGTGGGAACTGCTGTCACCAGAGGATTCTGACTTTTCTGCTCTGCCAGTTTCTGTGCAAACTGTGCCGCTACGCTTCCCTCATCCGCATGGATCGTCATATTGTCACAGTTTAGGAACGCGTCTTCCGCAATGCTGGTGACCGTAGCCGGGATATAAATATCCGTAAGATTCGTGCATCCTGCAAATGCCTGTGCATCAATACTCTGCACATTGTCCGGAATCGTGATCTGCTTTAAGCCCGTACATCCTGCGAACGAATACTCGTCCACCGCCGTCAGGCCTTTCCCCAATACCACTTCTTCCAGATTATTACAGCCCCAGAAGACATAGGCATCCAACCGTTTCACGGATTTGGGAACCACAACGAGCTGCACCTTCTGGTTATTTTCAAAGGCACTCTCGCCCACGACCTCCACCGTATCCGGAATCGTGACACGTTCATCGCTTCCTCTGTATTTTGTCAGTGTGCTGCCTTCGATCTGAAAATCGGAGGCAGACGCTGCCGCATCTGCCTCCGACACAGGAAGATGTGTCAGGATCAATGCGGTAGCCACCAACGCCAGGACGACCATCCACTTTTTATGATTCATAAACCTTCCCATCCTTTATTTTTCACTAAACGGTTGCTTTTCGCAGAGTCTTCTTGTCCTTCTTCATGAAGAGTACCATGGACAGGCAGGCAAGTCCCATGGACAGAAACCACTTCGGGTGGATTCCGTCGCCGGTCTTGGGGGTGCTGTCTGCTATCGTTCCTGCTGTCAGGTTATTCGTATCCACATAGATCACATACGGTGAGAAATGCTCTGCGGTAAAGGTAATACAGGATACTCCGGAGATCGTGGAGAACTTCGGCGACAGCTTATCCAGCTGACCATTCACCACTCCGGCCACCTTATTATTACCTGCATAGGTAATGAGGGAATCCGGAATCGGCAGGGTAATGCTGATCGACAGTCCCGTCGTATCCGTGATCTTGTTATTACCGGTGGAATCATAGAGGCTGATGTCCATCGGAAAATACTTAATGGCACTGATATCACTGCCGTATTCCGCCATCAGAGCCTTTACCACTTCCTCGGAAGCCGTAGCGCTCTCTGTGATCTTGATCACAAAGTTATCAGAGGATCCGTTTACCGTTGCGGATACCACACCGGTATTGGACAGACCGTTCTTGTCAATAACAACAGTGGTTCTGCCGCCGGAAACATTTCCTGTGGTAGTACTGTTCGGCCTTCTGTTGGAATTGGAATTCGTAGAATTACCACTTCCGGTAGAAGTACTGGTGCCGGAATTCGTCTTTGCCGTATAGTTCGCCGTTACGGTTACATTTCTCTCCGGCATGGTGATGACCGTTGCGGACAGCACCTTGCTGGCGATCGTCGTATTGGCCGGATCGATGGACCAGCTGCTGAACTGCTGGTTGGCTGCCGGGTCGTTGGCTATGATGATGGGCTGGGAGCCTGCCACATAGCTTCCGGATCCGGAACCGTTTTTAACGGTCAGCGTATACATCTTTGTTGTCGTTGTGTTATTGCCCGGGCTGCTGCTTGCTCCGGGGCTGGGACTCGTGCTTGCTCCGGGGCTTGGACTCGTGCTTGTTCCGGGACTGGGGCTTGTGCTCGTTCCGGGGCTGGGACTCGTGCTTGTTCCGGGATTCGGACTGCTGCTTGCGTTGTTGGAACTGCTGGTCTCATATATCGCATAAAAATCGGTATCTTCTGTGATGGCTGTAGCGATATCCGGCATCCATTCCTTGAAAGTATAACCACTGATGGTAGGAGTCAGAATACTGGGTGCAACGGAACCTTTCTTGATGGTGGTCTGATAAAACACCTCTCTGGTCACACCATTGATGTATCTTACCACAATATCGTCTTCACTCAGCGCCTTATACTGTGCCATCGTGGTAAAGGACTCCGTAATGTTGGTCAGCGGTCTGTCCCATCCAATGAAGACATAGCCGTCTCTCACCAGCATGGAAGTATTCGGCAGATCTGCATCTGCGATACTTCCGCCGGAAGCTACCTTGATCTCCTTGATCACCGTGCCATTCCAATCCTGGAAAGTTACGGTAAGCTTGTTGGCATCAGGATCATCCTTGCTGTAGATAGCCGTACATACGGTAACCGCAGTAATCTCGCTGGGATCGGGATCCCAGTACTGGAAAGTCTCTCCGCTCTTGCCCGCGGGAGTCGGAGGGGTTGCGGCTTCACCGCCCTTTACTCTCTGCTCCGCATCGGCTACCAGTGCATAGCCGCCCAGTTCTTCATTCCAGTCACGGAAATTAACCGTGAAATACTCTACCAGAGGCGTAGTATCTACTGTAAAGCCGTTCAGTTTTCCATAATTATACAGATAGCTGTCCTCCGGGCTGCACAATACTACATCCTTATTAACATTCTTAAGACCTGCAAAAGCCTCCGCTCCCAATAAATTCAAATACTGGCTTGCTTCCAGTCTCTCCAGACCACTGCCGTTAAACGCATTGTCCTCGATCTGGGTACAGGAAGTGGGCAGCTTGACCGTGCTGAGGCTGTCAGTATCCGCAAATGCATACTGCGGTACCGTTGCAATGGAGCTTTCCGTCAGATCCACTTCACGAAGATTGGAACAACCCTGAAATGCTCTGGGAGCAATGGAAGTAATTCCCGCAAGTTCCGAAGGCTTTACATATCTGCTCTCTCTGCCTTCCAGACACTCAACGATCCTTGCTTTTGTACCGCCGCTCATTCCATAGATAATGGAATTATCACAGGTATAATAATCTGATCCCAGGAAAGTAACGTCTTTCAGCTGTACACATCCTGTAAAGGGAATCAATCCCAGACTGCTGATGGTTCCGGACAATGTCACATCATCCAGTGCGGGGCAGTTTTCAAATGCATAATCGCCGATGGACTGCATATTGCCGCTGATATACACCTTCTGTAATGCCGTACAGCCATCGAAAGCCTCTGCCGCAATGGAGGCAGTGTTGCCATATATATTCAGTTCCTTCAGATGCTGGGCTGTCGCGGTGACGTCGGCACTCTTGAAGTCATTTGCCTCAATCGTATCCAGTCCGTAGATGCTGACTGTCTTATCCTTCGTTACCTGTGCGTCTTCATCTGCTTTTTCTTTTGCTACAAACAGGCCGTCCTGAATCGCCTGAATACCCTCCGGTATTACGACATTCAATGCGGAATCAATGAACTGCTGCTGGTCCTCCGTCAGAGTCTCATTAGAAAGATATTTGGACAGTGCATCCCGTGCAGCGGTTCTCTGTGCCGCTGTCAGATAAGGATAGCTGGTTTCGTCCGTGGCATAATTCGACAGTTCACTGAATGCAGGGAAATTGATCAGTTCACTGACACCCTTTTCCTCATTGTACTGTACTACCAGGTTCGTAGGCCATCCGCTGCAGTATCTGACGTAGGTCTTGGCCTGGCTGGTATTATTGTATCTGCCGGCCTCACTCATCGCATACAGGTACGGTGTGGAAGAGGATGAAATATCTCCCACGAAGGTCAGCTTCACCTTCGGTGAGCTGTCCGAACTGTCGGTCTCTACACCCGTGCAGGTACCTCTGTGGGAAGCACCTGTATAATCCTGTGTCTTAAAGGCATCGGTACCGATTGCCACCGAACTGTTGTTGAAAATAACGGTTGCCAGATTATGGCATCCCTTAAAGGCATTCTCTCCTATGGAAACCACGCTTGCCGGCAGAGAAACCAGTGTCAGATTACAGTTATTGGCAAAAATATTGGCCCCGATATTATAAATATGGTAAGGTCCAATAGGATCCGGGATATCCAGTGTGGATACATTCTCTCCCACTTCGCTGTAGATCAGTTCATTGCTGGAATTCACCACATAAGTGGAACGTCCCTTATCTCCGGGCACCTTGGGATCCTGTACCGTAAGTTCATACCGGTTCATGCTCTCATACTGTTTAGTATCGGAATTGTAATTGATGTAACTGAAGGCGAAGCAGTTCCCTCTGGTGAAATTATGGAGTGCGGAATCCTTCCTTCCTTCAAAATAGAAGGTTCCATTCACCGGATCTCCGGACAACATGTCCTTGAAACAGTTAAAGCAGTAAACATTTCCGTCGGCTCTCTCGGTGAAAGTCTGCTGTGTATTACGGACTGTAATATATCTTAAGTTCTTACAGCCCTTCACCAGGGAAATATCCACCGCTTCACTGTAATTATCAGGGAAGGTCAGAGAGGAAAGGGTCTCACAGTTCTCAAACACATTCCATCCCAGTTCCTTCAGATTGCTTGCGCTGGTGGCACTGCCGGAATTACACATTTCAAAATTACTTAAAAAACGACACTCCGCAAATGCGTAGTCACCAATGTACTGGACATTGATAGGTACGGTAAAGCCGGTCAGATTCGTACAGCTGTAGAAGGCATGATCACCGATCTGTCCCAGATTACACTTTTCGGGAATGGTAACATTCTGCAGACTGCCGCAGGCAGCGAAAGCATAGTTACCGATTACGGTAATACCGTTACCGAAGGAGATATCATTCAAACCGGTACACTCATAGAAAGCATAGTTACCAATACCGATCAGATCCTGTCCAATGATCAGGGTTCCAATATTACCGGCCTGGGCAAAAATACCCTTGGAAGCATTGGCCGCCGTAATATAACCGCCATCCGCCGGAATACTCCATTCATAAGTATTGGAAGCGGTATCCAGAGTAGTGTCCAGATACTGGTTACCGATATATCTTACCTTACCATCCTTGATCCACTGATGATTCGTGTCCGTAGCATTGGCATATCCGGGATAGGTGGCAAGCTTTCCGTCTGCATCCACTGCGCCGAACACGGTTGTTCCGGTCTGGCTGGCATCATAATAGAAAAACTGCGTGAGCACATCCATGTCCTTCCAGGCATTGTCCGTTGCATAGCAGGGCTTGATCTCACCGGTATAATAGGTCTCTTCTACCTGTACAAATAATTTTTTACCTGTAACAGGGTCTTTGGCCTGAGTGACTCCATCCTCCCCCAGGATCGGCTGTGCCGGATCATCTACCATCCTGGTATGCGGCGTAACTGCCTCATAATAAAGAGGATCTCCCATTCTGTTTGCCGCCACATAACCGTTACCGGTACCCAGATTACCCGTAGGTTGTATGTAGGCATCCACGGTATTCGGGATTGTCAGTGTATTATTGGGCAGGGTATTGTTCTTGTTATATCCCAGCAGAATGGCGGACCAGTCACCGCCGTTCCGGATATATGCGAACTGATAGTTGCTTCCGTCCGCTTCGTTGGTACCTGTGGTATAAATAGTCGTACCTGGTGCGACCTCAGGAATCAGGTTGTCCATGGTAGGAACTCCGCTGCCTGTACCATCCCGCAGATCACTTACCTTTTCCGTCGCATTTCTCCGGATGGAGACTTTATAATTCCCTCCGGTATGGGTAGTGGCATGATTGTCAGCAGCCTGCGTTGCAAACTCTTCTTCCGCACGCAGACCTTCCGTAGGGATCGCCGCCACTACGATCGCCGAGATCAGAAACAATGTTCCCAGGGTCTTCCTTACTGTCTTTTTTAATCTTCTGTTAGCCTTCTTTTTACCCTTAGTCATCCTTTACTCCTTTGCCGTCACCTTTTTGGCAACCACTACAAATCTGCCGTTTTTCTCCTGATAATCACAGGTGGACAGTGTTAAAAGCTGGTCACCGAACGAAGCTGTGACTCCCGTGTCATATAATGACATTTCTGCCATATCATTCATATAGGAGTCAAATTCCTGCTCGCTCTGGGCGTCTATAAACTGATAGTATTTGAATACGATTTCATCTTCGCTGTATACCCGGGATCTGAATACATACATGATCTCATACAGGCCTTTTTCATAGATGGTATCGAACTGTATGTAGGGATGTTTCTCATAATAACTCTGGTCACCGTACAACGACAGGCTGCCAAACATCTGCCCGCTCTTCATATGGTGTCCATATAAAATAAAGTTCGTGCTGGGCTTGAGAACATCACAGTCCTTGTCCATAAAAATGGATCCGTTCTTATCATACTCCTGATTCAGATTGTGATCCAGATAATATTCATTATCCGTTGTCTGCATTACAGGGTAATCTATATTAGTATCGTCAATTTTTACCCATCCGATTAGTCTTTTGTTCTTATTTAATAAATTTTTATATTCATCCAGTACGGGAGGCGGGGTACTTTGTCCCTCATCCGCCGTATAATGGATCACCGGCGCCTGATCCTGTCCGGATACCGGTTCCTTGTCCTTCAGGGCACTCAGCTGTTTATAATTATCCGCGGTGCGGAGATTATACCAATTATAAATTCCAAAATAACCGAGGCAGACGATTGCGATCATGCCGCAGCAGACCACGAGAATTTTCCTTCGCTTTTCCTGCTTTTTCAATTCCTCCTGTACGATCCGGTCCATCTCTGCCTCATTGAACTGCGGCTCCGGGCTTTTCTTATTCACAGGAGTTTTCTTTTTGGCCACCGGCTTCTTTTTTGTGATTTCTTTTTTTACGTTTTCTTTTTTCTTTGGTGTCTCTTTTTTCTTTTTGGGAGCCTTCGGCTTCCCGGTTGCTTTTACAGTCTCTTTCGAAACGGCTTTCTCCTTTGCAGATGAAGTTTTCGTCTCTTTTCCTTCCTGCCTCAGGATGTCATCCGACAACTCTTCCATGTAATCCTGTCCCAGAATACTATGGAATCTGCATTTTCCGCTGCGAAGCACTTCCAGCAGTTTCTTCTGATCCGCCAGGCTCATCTTCTTCGTCTGTGCCCGGAGATTTTCGATCACCTGCTGATCCTTCAGGGCATTCTGATAGTCCGATTCCTTACGGAACTGCCGCCCTTCTACCACATATATCTTCTGTGCCATCTATCTATCCTTAATATGTAATATCTGTTCCATTATCTCTTGCCTGTCTGCATAGATATTTATATTTTACTATATCCAAAAATTATTGCAAGTCTTTTCCGGAAACATTGACAGGCTCCCCCGCATACAATAGAGCATAAATAAAATGTGGAGGCACTAAAAATGAGTGACTTAACTGCTACAAATTGCGGCTGCAATAACTCCTGCGGCAATAACAACTGTGGTAACGGTATCTTCGGCAACAGCTGCATCTGGATCATCCTGTTACTGTTCTGCGGCGGTGGCTGCGGCAACAACAACGGTTGCGGACTGCTTGGCAACAATAATGGCTGTGGCGGCAATGACTGCTGTGAATGGCTGATCTGGATCCTGCTTCTGTCCTGCTTCTGTGGCGGCGGATGCGGTAACAACAACGGCTGCGGTTGCTAGCTTTAAGAGCACGATCACTCCGGGGTACGGGCTTTTCCGTACCCCGAAGGACTGATCGGCATAACCAGAATGCCGCTCTCATAAAATACTAGTAACTCTTTTACAGGAAGGTATCGGTACATGGACGATAAGAGGATCGACAAGGCGGCTGCCTTTGACACATTATTCACTTCAAACCGCATTCAGATTCTGAAAATACTGGCTTATTATATGGATCCCCGGCTTCTGAAGGGACTTGCTGTTTACATAAAAATGTCGGAATTGCAATATACCCTGGCACTTTTTCGCAGGCATCCGGAGACCTCTCTTTGCAGCGCTCCCTCTTCTGTAAATGAAGGAACCGCCGCCGAACTGTGCGGTGATCTCATGCCGCTATGCGATGAGGCTCAGAAAGCATCCCTGAAGCAGGTCACACAAATGCTGGACAATATTCATAATTTTCAGGAAATGATGGAAATGGTACAGACCATGCAGGAATTGTTCCCGGAGGGCTTCTCCGATCTCTCCGGCATGGATCCTTCCATGTTATCCGGTCTTTTTTCCACCACCCCATCAGAATCAGGAGGTAAGCAAAATGGATTCTTCCCAGACACCCCTCTGGATGCAGGATGATCTCGTAAAGGACATCCCCAGAGAAAAACTGGATTTTCTCTCGAAACTTTTCGCCCAGGGACATGGCAAAAATCAGAAAGAAATGATGGCACTTCTCATGCCCGCCATGCGCAAAGCCAGACAGGAGCACCTGACTTTTACTCCGCAGGAAATGCAGGCGGCCATCACCGCCATCAAAAAATACAGCACGGAATCGGAACTTCGCCAGATTGAAAATATTCTGGAGAAGAACCGTTCACAAAGAAATAACTCCCGGCAGGCATAAGGTCTGTCAGGAGTTATTTTATTTTTCTTATTTTGCTACGATGTTAACAATTCTGCCGGGAACATAGATCTCTTTTACGATGTTGCCGGTCAGCTTGTCACCCAGAGCCTCTTTGGCCATGGCGATAACGTTCTCCTTGGTCTCATCCTTGGATACGTTGATGGTCACACGCATCTTGCCGTTGACCTGAACACCGATCTCCACTACGCTCTCTACGGTCTTCTCTTCCTCGAACTCGGGCCATGCTGCCTGATACAGTCTGCCTTCGAAACCGGCAGTCTGCCACAGTTCCTCCGTGATGTGAGGAGCCACAGGATTCAACAGTGTTAACAGTGTCTTGTATTCGCCTCTGGTAATGGAGTTCTTCTTGTAGAACTCATTGATCAGAGACATCATAGCCGCGATGGCGGTATTGTACTTCAGGTTCTCGAAATCGCTGCTGACCTTCTTGATGGTCTGATGCATCTTTGTCTCTAAGTCTGCACTGTAGCCTTCTTCGGAGGTCAATATATCCTGCAGTTTCCATACTCTCTCCAGGAATCTGCGGCAGCCCTTTACACCTTCCTCACTCCAGGAGGCGCTCAGATCAAAAGCACCGATGAACATTTCGTAGGTACGCAGGGTATCTGCGCCGTAATCCTGTACGATGTCATCCGGGTTGACCACGTTGCCGCGGGACTTGGACATCTTCTCACCGTTGGAACCCAGGATCATACCGTGGCTGGTTCTCTTCTGGTAAGGTTCCGGAGTAGGCACTACCCCCTGATCATACAGGAACTTATGCCAGAAACGGGAATACAAAAGATGCAGTGTGGTATGCTCCATACCGCCGTTGTACCAGTCAACCGGCAACCAGTACTTCAATGCTTCGGGGCTTGCCAGAGCCTTGTCGTTGTGAGGATCGGTATAACGCAGATAATACCAGGAAGAACCTGCCCACTGAGGCATGGTATCCGTCTCTCTCTTGGCAGGACCGCCACAGCAGGGACAAGTGGTATTTACCCAGTCGGTCATGGCAGCCAGAGGAGATTCTCCGGTATCGGTAGGCATATAGCTCTCTACCTCAGGCAGCTGCAGAGGCAGTTCGCTCTCATCGATGGGAACATAGCCGCACTTGTCGCAATGTACGATGGGAATCGGCTCACCCCAGTAACGCTGTCTGGAGAATACCCAGTCTCTTAATTTGTAATTGGTCTTGCGGTTACCGATGCCCTTCTCTTCCAGATAGTTCATGATCTTCTCTTTGGCTTCTGCCACAGACAGACCGTTGAGGAAATCGGAATTGACCAGAGTACCGTCAGCCACATCGGTATATACAGCTTCTTCCACGCTGACAGGGCTTCCGGCTACGACTTCGATAATGGGCATGTCGAATTTCTTCGCGAACTCCCAGTCTCTCTCATCATGAGCAGGTACTGCCATGATGGCACCGGTACCATAAGTCATCAATACATAGTCAGATACCCATACAGGGATTTCCTTGCCGTTAACGGGGTTGGTAGCGGTCAGACCCTGGATGCAGACACCGGTCTTATCCTTGGCCAGTTCGGTACGCTCGAAATCGGACTTTTTCGCAGCCATCTCACGATATGCCACGATGTCATCCCAGTTTTTGATCTCGTCCTTATATTTATCCAGAACAGGATGCTCCGGAGATACTACCATATAGGTAACACCGAACAAAGTGTCCGGTCTGGTAGTGTAAATGCGCAGCTTCTCGTCCTTGCCGGTCAGGGTAAAGTCTACTTCCGCACCCTGGGATTTACCGATCCAGTTCTTCTGGGAGACTTTGACACGCTCGATATAATCTACGGTGTCCAGTCCCTGGATCAGCTTGTCAGCATATTCGGTGATCTTTAACATCCACTGGCTCTTGACCTTACGGATGACTTCGGAACCGCAACGCTCGCAGACGCCGTTAACTACTTCCTCGTTGGCCAGACCTACTTTACAGGAAGTACACCAGTTGATGGGCATCTCTGTCTTGTAAGCCAGTCCTGCCTTGAACAGTTTTAAGAAGATCCACTGGGTCCAGCGATAGTACTCGGGATCCGTGGTGTTGATTTCTCTGTCCCAGTCGAAAGAATAACCTAAGGAATGCAGCTGATTCTTGAATCTTGCCACGTTGTTCTTGGTTACGATCTTCGGATGGATGTGATTCTTGATCGCGTAGTTCTCGGTAGGGAGACCGAAAGCATCCCATCCCATGGGATACAGCACATTGTAGCCCTGCATTCTGCGCTTACGTGCTACGATGTCCAGTGCGGTATAAGGTCTCGGATGACCTACATGTAATCCCTGTCCGGAAGGATAAGGGAACTCTACCAGTGCGTAATATTTGGGCTTGGAGAAATCATCGGAAGTCTTGAATGCTTTTTCGTCATCCCAGACAGTCTGCCATTTTTTCTCTACCTCTCTGTGATTGTAAGGTACTGCCATAATTATTTCCTCCTAAACTATGAGAAGCTTTCTATTTAAAATTTACGTTCTCAAGTCGTTAAAAAACTACCGATTATTTTATCGTGTTTTACCGGTACTGTCAAGGACTGCGGCTCCATCCGCATGGTTTTTTGCATATTTTCCCCTGTGTGAGCATATCCTGTATACGAGAGGTGATGAATCATGTTTGCATGGATCACATTACTGATCAGTCTGATGCAGCGGTATCGATGAGATATCTGCCGGATACGCAAAAAGAGACCGGAATGCAGCCGGTCTCTTTTTTTGTTTTCTATGTACTCTGGGTATTAATCTTCCGCGTTGTTCTCCGCAACCTTTGCCGCTCTGGCTGCTACTTCCTTCTCTTGTACATCGGAAGGAGTCTGCTCGTAGCGGGCAAATTCATAAGAGTAATCGCCTCTGCCTCCGGTCATGGAACGCAGATCCGTGCAGTAGCCGAACAATCCGCTCATGGGAATATCCGCCTCAATGATCTGTTTGCCGCCGCTCATGGGTGTCATTCCCAGCACCCGGCCTCTTCTCTTGTTCAGATCTCCCATGATGTCACCGGTATAGGCATCCGGAACAATTACCTTCAAGGACATGATGGGCTCTAACAGAACGGGGCCTGCTTCCATCACGCCTTTCTTGAAAGCCTGAATGGCTGCGGTCTTGAATGCCATCTCCGAAGAGTCTACCGGATGATAGGATCCATCGTAGAGTACTGCCTTGACACCGACTACCGGGTACGCGGCCAGCGGCCCTCTGCCTACGGATTCCTGAATTCCCTTTTCCACCGCAGGGAAGAAGTTCTTCGGTACGGCACCGCCTACGACTTCCGTGGCGAACTCATAGGGCTTCGTCAGGTCACCGGAGGGTGAAAAACGCATTTTGACATGACCGTACTGACCGTGTCCGCCGGACTGCTTCTTGTACTTATATTCCACATCGGACTGTTTCTTAATGGTCTCTTTATAGGCGATCTTCGGCCTGGACAGTTCGATCTCCACCTTATATTCGTTCAACAGTCTGCTGACTACGATATCCAGATGCTGGTCACCCATGCCGTAAAGTAAAGTCTGACGGTTCTCCGCATCGTTCACTACCCGGATCGTCAGATCCTCATGGGTCATCTTCTGCAGCGCCTGAGAGATCTTATCCACATCCGCCTTGTTCTTCGGCTTATACCGCATGTAGGTATAAGGAGTGGATATATCGAACTTACCGTATTTGATGGTCGTGGCCTTGGTGGACAGGCTGTTGCCGGTTCTCGCTGCGGTCAGCTTCGCCAGTGCTCCGATGTCTCCGGCATGCAGTTCGCTGACTTCGATGGGTTTGTTGCCCTGCAGTACATAAATCTTGCCGATCTTTTCCTCAATGTCACGGTCTACGTTATACAGCAGATCATCCGTCTTCAGTACACCGGAATTTACCTTGATCAGGGAATATTTTCCGATGAAAGGATCCACTATGGTCTTCCAGATGTAAGCGGACTTTGCTTTGGCGAAATCATAGTCCGCATGGTAGATCTCGTTGGTCTTTAAATTGATGCCCGCCACTTCTCTGTTCTCGGGACTGGGCATGTATTTGATAATGTCATCCAGCAGTGTATACATACCCTGACACAGGATGTTGGAGCCCATGGTCATGGGAACGATGCTGCCGTCGCAGACATTGGTACGGAGGGCTGCACGGATCTCCGCCTCGGAGAAAGTCTCGCCGCCGAAATACCGCTCCATGAATTCTTCGCTGGTCTCGGCTACGGCTTCCATCAGAGTATCACGGCAGATCTGCAGGTTGGCCTGGCTGTAATCCGGTACATCGCAGGGAACAACTTCCTTGCCTTCCCAGCGGTTACCGCTCTCAGTGATGACATTGATATATCCCACAAATTTCTCATTTTCACGAATCGGCAGATGGAACGGTGCCATCTTCTTGCCGTACAGGTTGGTCATATCTTCCACGACCTGACGGAAGGAAGCGTTATCCACGTCCATGTTGGAGACATAGATGAAACGGGGCAGCTTATATTTTTCACAAAGTTCCCATGCCTTCTGGGTACCGACTTCAATGCCGGACTTGCCGTTGACTACGATAATGGCTGCGCCTGCAGCGCTGACTGCCTCTTCCACTTCTCCCACGAAATCAAAATAACCCGGTGTATCAATAATATTGATCTTGTATCCTTCCCATTCAATGGGGATCACGGAGGTACTGATAGAGAAATGACGTTTCTGTTCTTCTTTACTGTAATCGCTGAGGGTATTGCCGTCATCTACCTTGCCCATACGGGAAGTGATACCGGACAGATAAGCAAAGGCCTCTGCAAGGCTGGTCTTACCGCTGCCGCCATGGCCCAGTAATACTACGTTACGGATCTTGTCAGTTGTGTAAATATTCATATCCCATCCTCCATTTATTCTGCATTTTGGGTATTTTGTCCAGCCGTTGGATTGGATTTTTAACCCCTTACGTGTATTTTACTAAATATATGCTGCTATTACAAGTAAATATTGTTAATTATTTCATATTTTTGTAAGCTGTCAGAATTTTGTGATATGGATAGTTGCACAATGTATTTTATCGTCTTTTGAACATTGCTCGGCATTTACGACCATGGGGCGCAATCGGCATTTTTCCTTCTACACGCCCCGGCGGTTCCTGCTTTGCGGGGCTTAATCGGCATTTTTTCTTCCTCATGCCCCGGCAGTCTCTGATTTGCGGGGCTTAATCTGCATTTTTTCTTCCTCACGCCCCGGCAGTCTCTGATTTGCGGGGCTTAATCGTCATTTTTCCTTCCACACGCCCCAATGACACTTTAAATCGCAAAAACACCCGGGGCGGGCAGATAGCCTCTGCCGCTCCGGGTGCTCATATGGTTTGCTATTAATATTCTTCCGCAATGTCGATCTCTTCCTGCTCGGCAGCTGTGCTATCTGCGGAATAGGGAGTTCTGTGGAGATATGCCAGCCAGTAACCACAGCCCACGATCCCGGCGCCACCCACAATGTTGCCCAGCGTGATGGGCAGCAGGGCTTTCACAAGGAAGTTGAACCAGGTCAGGCTCTCTGCCGCAATGCTGTATACCTGTGCCGTCAGGAGACCGCACACGCCGAAATACATATCCGCAACGCTGTGTTCAAAACCACATAACACGAACAGCATCACCGGCCAGTAGCTGGTCAGAAGCTTGCCCGATACCCGTTTTGCCGCAAAGGACATCCATACCGCAATACACACCAGAATGTTACACAGGATTCCACGCACGAAAGCCTCTCCCACACTTAAATTCGTCCGGGAAGCTGCGGCATTCACGATGGCCTGTGCCAGCTGCTCTCCGAAAAGATCCGGGGTCCGTCCCGCCACCACCAATACTGCCACAAAGGCTGCACCGAGGAAGTTGCCAATATAGACAAACAACCAGTTTTTCAACATTTTCCATACGGTGACTTTCTTCTCCAGTACTGCCAGTATGATCAGATTATTGCCGGTGAAAAGTTCACTGCCCGCCACCAGTACCATGGCCATGCCTGCCGGAAACACCATAGCGCCTACCAGCTTTGCCACCGATGCAATGCCGATGGTGCTGGATGCTGTCGTGGATGCGATCCCCGCGAAGCCGATAAACATACCGGCGAAGAATCCCAGCAGGATCGTCTTGAAAATCGACAGATTTACCTTGTGGATTCCCACTTCTATATAATTTCTTGCAATTTCCAAAGGTGAATGCATAACCAAATCCTCCTTATTTTTCGGAGTTGCCGCCCCACATCCCGGGAACTGATGCTCCGAAGTTTTTTCCTTATAATTCGCACCTTCGGTGCTTACCGTTGCTTCGCAACTATCATGATCCAATTCGCCGTTCGCCAACATGCTTGCATGATTGGCGCTCCTGTGCTCATTATATCGTGAGCATGCTTACTCAATGCTTTTGAACAGTACCATCTTGCCATATTTTTAAAACTCTTGCAAGCAAATCTGAAAAGAATATTTCCCTCTCTTGATTTTCGCACGTTAATTTGCTATAGTGTTTGAAGAACAATACCAGATATGTCTGTTTTGTCTCATTGTTCATGCAAATAACAGAATCGAGGAAATCTACATGAGTACTCTTACCTTTGGTTTTATCGGTCTGGGTCTGATCGGCGGTTCCATCGCCCGGGCGATTCGTCAGAATCTCCCTCAGTCTCAGATCATTGCCTATGATATTAACGCAGACACTCTGCGGGAAGCTTCCCAGTGCGGTGTTGCCAATGTGATCACGCCAAAGATCAATGCATCTTTCTCTGCCTGTGACTATCTCTTCCTCTGTGCTCCCGTACAGAAAAACGACGAAAATCTCTCCGCCGTAAAAGATATCCTCTCTCCGAAGACCCTTCTCACGGATGTCGGAAGTGTCAAGAGCGAGATCCACAGAGAGATCAAAAAAGCCGGTCTGGAAGGTCAGTTTATCGGCGGCCATCCCATGGCCGGAAGCGACCGCGTGGGCTTTATCAATTCCAAGGCCGTACTGTTAGAGAATGCCTACTACATTCTCACCCCAACGGATTCCGTTCCGGAAAATAAGGTCAACGATTATAAAAATCTGGTACAGCAGCTGGGCGCCATTCCCCTGATTCTGGAACCGGCCCAGCATGATTACGTCACCGCTGCCGTCAGTCACCTGCCCCATATCATTGCCGCCTCTCTGGTGAATCTGGTGCGGGATAAGGATTCTGCGGACGGACTGATGAAGATGATCGCTGCCGGAGGTTTCAAGGACATTACCAGAATCGCATCCTCTTCCGCTGCGGTATGGCAGCAGATCTGCCTGACCAACACCGAAAACATCTCGACACTGTTGTCCTCCTATATTGCTTCCCTGCAGGGAATCCAGCAGGAATTAAATGCACAGAGCGGTGAGGATCTGTATGAACTGTTCGACAGTGCCCGAATCTACCGTGATTCCTTCATCAATACTGCCAGCGGTCCCTTAAAGAGTTCCTATGCCATCACCATCGATATTGCCGACGAACCCGGTGAAATCGCCGCCGTAGCTACGATCCTGGCTCTGAAAAATATCAGTATCAAGAACATCGGCATCGTCCACAACCGAGAATACGAAGGCGGTGTCCTGCGCATAGAATTCTATCAGGAAGAAGCCATTGAGAAATCCACGAGGATCCTTCGGGAAAAGGGCTACAGTCTTCATGACAAGAACTAGAAAAGCGACTCCATAAATCTCAAAAAGAGGTCACCCCATAAGGTGATCTCTTTTTATGAATATCCAGTCCCACATCATCTCAAGTTTTCTCTACTTTTCGCTTCTGCTTTCTTCTCAGCACCAGTTTTTCCGCGCAGACACACACACACAGTCCAAACGCACCGCCGCAGGTATCCAGCACCACGTCCGCAAAACACCCGTAGCGCCCCGGAACGAACAGCTGATGGAATTCATCCGCTCCGGCGGAGACAAACACCCAGAGCAGGATCAGCAGATACAGCTTCCGGTTCCTCTCCTTCCAGGGTCTCCACACACCGTACAGCAGCACGCCCATACAGGCATACTCGGAGAAATGGGCCAGCTTCCGGATCGGATGTTCAAAATAAGCCGCCATGCTGTCGATGACCGTCTGTGTCCAGTGTTTCCCGGAAATGGCATTCAGAAGTTCCGCGCATTTTTCCGAGATCATGGAACTCAACGAACCGGATTCCTCGCCGTCCTGACCGGAAAAAGCAAAAATCAGCAGATATAACAATATAAGTAAAATAGCAGCCACCAGACTGACTGCTATTTTTTTCTTATTCTTTTCCATCACCATTGACTGTCTGATATACCCGGATCCTTGCCGCATCGCTCTCCGACATACCGATAAACACAGCGCCGTAATCGTAGGTATCTCCCTTCATCTCGATCCGGACGATCTGCAGGAAAGCATGCAGTACTTCATGGGTCCAGATCTTAAGCTTGGATTCATACACAGCACCGATACTCAGCACTTCCTTGCATAAAAAGCCCACTCCTTCGGGAGAGACATCCAGGATGTCAATACTGACTTCCTGCATATCTCCCTGATCCAGACGCTTCACCATCAGGCTGGAACTCATCTCTGTACGTTTACTCCGTCTTCTTTCTTCCATTACTTTTCTCCTTTTAAATCGGCAATGAACATGGCGTCTCCAAAACTGAAAAATCTATACTTTTCCCGAATAGCCTCCTCGTAGGCATGCAGAATATGTTCTCTTCCCGCCAGGGCCGATACTAACATCACCAGTGTGGACTCCGGCAGATGGAAATTCGTGATCAGCGCATCCAGCACCTTGAAACGATACCCGGGATAAATGAAGATCTCGGTATTGTCACAGCCGGGCTGCACCATGCCCTGTTCGTCCGCAGCACTCTCCACGGTACGGCAGCTGGTAGTCCCCACACAGATCACGCGGCCGCCGTTTTTCTTTGTCTCGTTGATCGTGTCAGCCGCTTCTTCCGTCACCTGATAATACTCGGAATGCATATGATGCTCCAGTACATTTTCTTCCTTTACCGGACGGAAGGTTCCCAGTCCCACATGCAGGGTCACATAAGCGATCCGGATTCCCTTGTCCGCAATCTGCTGCAACAGTTCCTGGGTAAAATGCAATCCCGCCGTAGGTGCCGCCGCAGAACCTTCATATTTTGCATAAACGGTCTGATAACGGTTCTTATCCTTCAGTTTGTGGGTAATATAAGGAGGCAGGGGCATCTCCCCCAGCTTGTCCAGCACCTCTTCAAAAATACCCTCATATTCAAAACGGATCAGACGGTTACCCTCCTCCACGGTCTCCAGGACTTCTGCCTTTAACAGGCCGCCTCCGAAGGTCAGGCGCTGGCCGGGCTTACATTTCTTGCCGGGTTTTACCAGCGTTTCCCAGACATCCGCCTCTTTTCTCTTTAACAACAGAACTTCCACATGTCCGCCGGTGCCTTCCCGTTCTCCCAAAAGTCTCGCCGGAATGACCTTGGTATTATTCAGCACCAGACAGTCTCCGGGATGCAGATAGTCGATAATATCCCGGAAAATATGATGGGAGATCTCCCCGGTATTTTTATCCAGTACCAGCAGTCTGGAGGAAGAACGATCCTCCAGCGGGTCCTGTGCGATCAGCTCCTGGGGCAGATCAAAGTAAAAGTCTGATTTCTTCAGTTCGGTCGTCTCTGCCATTACAGGCTCGCTCCTTCCACAAATGCTTTATAGCCGCAATATGCCTCATATACATCGGCCTTGCTGGTAGCTTCCCAGGGGGCATGCATGTTCAGCACTGCCACACCGCTGTCGATGACATTCATGCCATACAGCGCCAGAATATATGCGATGGTTCCGCCACCGCCCAGATCTACCTTGCCCAGCTCTGCGGTCTGGAAGTTCACCTCTGCCTTGTCGAAGATATGGCGCAGATGTGCCAGATATTCCGCATTGGCATCGTTGGAACCGGATTTTCCTCTGGCTCCGGTGAATTTGTTGATGACCATGCCACCGCCTAAATATGCCACGTTCTTCTTGTCGAAGCTGGAGGCATAGGTGGGGTCAAAGGCGCTGCTGACATCAGAGGAAAGCATGCAGCTGTGAGCCAGACATCTTCTCACATTCAGTTCACTGTATTCGCCGGCCAGATTCATGACCTCTGCTACGGCATTTTCAAAGAAATGAGACTGCATACCGGTAGCACCTACGGAACCGATCTCTTCCTTGTCCACCAGAATACAGCACATGGTACGGTCGGTCACATCGCTGTCCAGCATCGCCTGCATGGAAGTGTAGGCACAGACTCTGTCGTCCTGTCCGTAAGCCAGTGTCATGCTGCGGTCGAAGCCTGCTTCTCTGGCTCTGCCTGCGGGAACGATCTCCAGTTCCGCGGAGACGAAATCCTCTTCGTGGATATCATAGGTCTCCTTCAGAATATCCAGAACACCTGCCTTTACAGCTTCCTTACCGGCATTCTTCTCGTCTTTTTCCTTTTTGTCCTTCTTATTAAGCAGCAGGGGCTTGTTGCCTACGATGATATCCAGTGCCTCACCCTCAATGACCTTGGCAGCCTTTTTCTCCAGCTGTTCCTGTGCCAGATGGATCAGCAGATCCGATACGAAAAATACGGGATCATCCTCGTTCTCACCGATGTTGATCTCTACACAGGTACCGTCCTTTTTCACGATGACACCGTGAATGGCCAGAGGAATAGTCACCCACTGATACTTCTTCACACCACCGTAATAATGGGTATCCAGATAAGCGAAACCGCCATCCTCATACAGAGGATTCTGCTTCACATCCAGTCTCGGGCTGTCGATATGGGCACCGAGGATGTTCATGCCCTCCGTCATGGGCTTACGGCCGATCTGGAACATGGCGATGGATTTGTTCATCCATACGCTGTATACCTTATCTCCGGTCTTAAGGGCAGCGCCCTCTTTGATCAGGCTCTCCAGTTCACGATAACCGGACTTTTCAATGGTGTTGACGATCGTATCGATACATTCTCTCTCGGTCTTGCCGTTGTCCAGGAAGTCACGATACTGTGCATTTATCTTCTCCAGTTCTTTTAACTGTTTGGAAGAATAGGTCTCCCAGGTGTTTTTCTTTTCCATATTGCTTTATCCTCATTTCCGCATCCGTCTTACGGATACTCTTATAACAGGAGAGGTCTTACGCCCTCTCCGTATCAGTGTACTACATTTGTGTTCGCAGTTCAATTCCCGTCTGTCAGATTTTCGTCCTGTTTCCCGGAGTTCCTGTCGATCTCCGTATAATGTTTCTTCCTGCGCTGGATCTTTTTGATCTCCCGGATGCGCCTGCGGTTCTCCCTCGCCAGTTCACTCTTGCTGCTGGCATGATTCACCAGCACCCGGTTCACCGGCCGGAAATACCGATTCAGATAGGCCCCGATCAGGATAATATACATACAGAAATACATCCACAGCAGAATGATGACCATGATTGCCAGACTTCCGTAGATACTATATCTGTTTCCATAGGACACATACATGGAAAAGCCCCAGGAGAACACGCTCCATACCACGGCCGCAAAACAGGCCCCCGGAACCTGTTCGGTAAATTTTAACTTTGTATCCGGAATATACGTATAGATCAGCCCAAACAGCAGGATCAGTACCGCCCAGACGAACAGGAAACGGAAGTTCATTAAAAAGCTTACAAACATCTGTAGCTGCGGGATCCTGTGCAGTGCAATATCCACCAGCTGGTTACCGAACACCATCAGAAACAGAGACAAAATCAGCACCACCAGCATGATCAGAGTATAGAAGCTGGCAATAAAACGGATGACAAAATAATTACGTTTCTCATCCACGCCGTTGACTGCATTCAGTCCCCGCATCAGTGCCATAACTCCTTTGGCCGCCGACCAGACCATGGCAATCAGCGCCACCGGCAGGATCCCCACGGAGCTCTCATACACATCCACGATCAGGCTCTCCACCATGGCATCCGCAATATCCGGCGTCACATCCGTCAGCGCCGTGATCAGGTTCTGCTCCGTCACCGGCGTATAAGGGATCACCGCGCAGACCACCATGAGCATCGGGATGACCGACAAAAACAGGAAGAAGGCTGTGCTGGCCGCGTAGGCACTGATATTCTGTTTTTTCATCTGGCTGGAAAAATCCCTCCAGATGCGGATTATTGTCCTGAGCATATTTCGCATCCTTCATAGAAAAAGTTAAGGATCTGTTCCGCGCTAAGCCCCTGCAATGCCATGTTTTTGGCACCGTTCTGGCTCATTCCCACGCCGTGGCCGAATCCGCCGCCGATAATGTTATATCCTACCACATTTTTCTTATCGTGACTAGGTTCTATCACAAAAAAGGCACTGGGAAGAAGGTTCGGCATGGATACCTCGCTGCCATCCTGTCTTACCACTTTTGCCACCCCATCACAGAGTACTGCTCTGATATTATATTCCGAAATCACCTTAAAAGTTCCTTTGTCCGTGACAATGACCATTTCATCCGCCACGCCGCCGGGGCCGCGTTTTACAACGGAAATATCATTTACCTTAGAAAAAGTTTTTATATTTTGACTGATGTAGTCATCATCCTTCAGGGTCAATATCAGCTTCTCATTTGCTTCATACCGTTTCTTCAGAGTCTCCACCATCCGGTCAATATCGATTTCCTTCACCGTGTAAGTCCAGCGGTACCACCCTTCCTGCGCCTCATAATCTTCCGCATGCGTCCCGGTGATAAAATCATGGAAAGCATCTTCCTGCTGCAGATCCTCAGCATCGGGTTCCCCGGTAATTACGTTACTGCCCGTCGTTACCGTCTCACTCTCCATCCGCGCCAGGCTCTCCGGATTCAGCCGGCTGCTCTTCAGATAATCAATGGTCTCTGCCTCCGCCGTCTTCCATACATTCGCGGTGGTTCCCACCCCACAGGAAGTGGAATAATAATAGGTATTCGCCACCTTTCCCGCAGCCGTCAGGATCATCTGTCCGTAAGTCTCCTTCACCGCTGTCGTGGCACTGTCAGCTTCCGTGATATTGTTATAGACCTGATAGGATGTGCTGTCGTCCACATGGGCACCGTACTGGGGATAACCCGCCCGCAGCATATGTCCATAGGCATAGGTTCTGGCACAGATAGCCTGCGCTTTCAGAGCCTCCAGTGGGTAGGATGCCGGCATTTCACTGGGTACCACACTGTAGAGATATTCCTCCAGAGGCAGTTCATTCACCACCGCGATGCCCTCCACCGTCCGCAGCAGTTCTATCTGCCCTCTGTAAGAAGGTGTCCCCTGGCTCCGGTTCACATTGTTCAGCCGGACTCTGCCCGTCAGCACCGCGGGTACTATATAGATCCGTTCTCCCACGAAATAATCACTGTCTGCGTCAATGGTGACCTCTTCTCCTCCGGAAAACAATTCTTCCTGCATTTCTTCCCCGCTGCCGTATCGTAACAGGAAATCACTGTCTGCCGTCAACGTCACTTCTCTGTGTAAATTATCCGCAAAATCCGAAGTCTTAAGCAGTACCCGGATCCGGTCCATCGCTTCCTCTCTGGCCAGCAGGATACCGCAGATCTCGCCATTCTCTCTGACAAAATCTGCGTCCGCATAGCCGAAGACCAGATCTGCGGTAGTGCACATGGCAAGTTCCCGGTACAGACGGTACCCCTTATAATTCTCCGCCAGCGGGATCCTGCCTCTGTCTTCGATCTCTATACCGCTTGCATCCGCCGACAGCACTCTTCCGGTAAATATGTCCGTTTTCAGCATAACGGCTGTCACGAGATCATCCGTAAGTTCCACATCCGCCAGCTGTTCCCGCATCTGCTCCGGTGCCGGCAGAGCGTCTGCTTCCCCCGTCTCTGTATCCAGACAATAAGTCTCTCTTGCGCCATCACGGAATATGGTAATCTGACCGTTTTGTGCCTCCGTGATCCAGACATTTTTCAGTTCCCGCACCACCGGAATGTGCTGCGGCAGGTTCTCCTCTGCTCCCGGAGTCCCCGGTTCCTCCCGTCCGCAGCTATGTAACAGATTTATCAGAAGCCAAAAAAGAAGAAATGCCGCACCTAAAACACACAGGTATTTCTTCCACTGTATTCTCTGTTCCTTCGAGAGTTTATAATAATTCGCAAACAGCCTGTTTTTCTTCAAATCCTTCCCCGCCTATTCAGAATCTGTTTTATGACTTTAAAAGAGCAGTCCCAAAGGACTGCTCTCTCTTTTGTATTGTTATCCCCAAAATGCCGCCTCTTACCTTTTGACTCCTAGCAATGCTAGGTGGGTAACCGCAACCAACCTTTTGCCTTCCCTTCCAATCCTCCTTGCGGAGTGAGGGCTTGACAGCCGCTTGGCAATATAGGAATCCCGTTTAAAGTAAATGTAGGTTCAAAACTGGTAAGAGTTATCGCACATCTCAGGTTAAGTATATTATAGCGAGTTGGGATGTATTTTACAACTGTAAATTTTGCCAATTTCAGGTTATCTTTCAAAAAAAGGCTGCCTCCGAAGAGGCAGCCTTCCCTATTTGCATTTGTCTGTAAAGTAAGATTACAGCTGAGGACCAGCAGCAACCAGAGCCTTACCAGCATCATTTCCTTCATATTTAGCGAAGTTCTTGATGAATCTCTGAGCCAGATCCTTTGCCTTCTCTTCCCACTGGGAGGGATCGGCGTAGGTGTCGCGC
>OIZA01000300.1_pt1 | contig 28340 bp, 30 predicted proteins | sample 1588381 | NCBI WGS metagenome assembly OIZA01 (sample SAMN03283277) | human gut metagenome | biome: human-associated habitat; material: feces | host: Homo sapiens | place: Peru | collected 2012 | reverse complement strand
TCTGAATGTTTCCCTATCATAGAAATATCTTTGGTCGTTTCTATGACTTCTTTCTACCTTTCCGTTGTGCCAAGGTGTTCGTGGTGGTATTAATTTATGATTTATACCTAGTTTGTTTAATTCTATTTCAAAAGGACTTTTCACTTCACTGCTCTGATATTTATATGTGAACTCTCTTCCGTTATCTGTTTGAATAGTCTGTATTTTAAACGGAAATTCTTTCAATAACATTTTCAAAAATTTGGTTGAGTTTTCCGGTGTATGTTCTTCAAACCCATATACAAATCTCATCCTTGTACATTCATCTATTGATAAAAATGCTTTCTGTCCCTTAAAGCCTTACCTCTTAAGCAATTATATGGCACTTCTTTTACATCTATCTGCACCTTTTCTCCAGGTATTAACAGTTCTGGATATCTTCTATGCTTACGGCTCTTTTTCTGGCCTTTTTATATTTTACTAAGCCCATTCTTTTAGCTGCATATATCATTCCTGAGTAGCTTCTTGTATATCCTTTTCTCTTTAAATCACTGTATACTCCATCCCATCCATATCTTTCATAGCACTTTTTTGAAAGAATTTCTAATTTGTCTTTCTTCTCTTTTTGTGTGCCTGTTAGGATGACTATGTGGTCTGTGTGATTTAGGCAATAGTGATTTCCATGTACCGTCATATTGTTTACACCATCTCTTTACGCTTGAAAGACTTACACCGTACACTCTACATGCTTTTTCCTTTTTTTAGTGCGTATTTTATTATGGCTTGCTTTTTCTTTGCTTCTTGTGTTACCATATTCATGAGGAGTACTTCTTTCTTAGGTTAATGTTTTTAGCGATTCCATTATACCATATTTGGAAGTTATTCCTCTTTTTCATTGCTTTCAATATTATTTATTATTATGCCTTGCAATCCTGTTAGTTTTTCGATAGAATAAGTGTAGAGCATAATCTTGACCTCAGTTCTGGTTTTTTGTCAATTCCATTTTAACGGATTTTTCAAATTTATGCTCTGCTTTTTTATATTTTTTTCGTAGGCTCTATTTTTCTTACCCCAACATTTATTATAGAGCCACATCTGAATTAAAGTAACTCATCAAATCCCCTCGCAAAAAGTAAGCAACCAAAAATAATGAATAGTATTAAGTTAGATAAATGATTGATAGGAAACAAAACTATGCAAATTAAAAAACTCGCCGACCAGCCCATTGATATATAAAGGAAACAAACGAAAAAAACGAGCAACCGAAAGGCTACTCAAAAGCAAGGATGAATATAATTAAAAAGCCAAATTAAAACAGTCAAAAGATATAGAACTCCCCAACTTACTAATGCATAGAGGAAGTTTCCTACCACGCTTGAAGATTACACATCAGAATTAAAGTAACTCATCAAAGCCCCTCGCTAAAAACAGTCCAATAATAGAAGAAAATAGTATTAAGTTAGATATATGAATGATAGAAAGCAAAACTATGCAAATTGAAAAACTCGCCTTCGAGCCCAGATGGATTCTATGGGATAAACAAAAACAGAGTAGCAAAAGCTACTCTGTTTCCGTTTGGCTCCCCCAACTGGGCTCGAACCAGTGACATCATGATTAACAGTCATGCGCTCTGGCGAGTGTAGAGGAATGCACATTAAATGTAATCATCAGTGCAATTTTAATTAACCTTTTTATTTCAATTTCTTTAGGATATATGTTAAATATATCTAAATACAAATCACTCCATTAAGTTGCTAATCAAAAGTAATATTGCGCAACTTATGAATTCTTAGAAACTATGACTATGCTCCATAACCTAAGAGTTTGTCTTTTGTTTTAAGAGGCATGTTAAAAGCCGCTAAATGAGACTTATTAGTTAATTTATCTATGTGGAACATTTCCGATACTTCTCTGGGTCGCTGGTTTCGGAAATGGTGCGAAATATCAAAGCTGAACTATCTCAAAACAACTTAGTTTTTTTAAAATTATAATTATAATTTTGAAAAAACGTTATCCTTTCTCCTCTTTATAGTATGTGGATACCGTTTAATTATTGATGAAGTAAGCATATACTTTTGTTTATATTCACATTCTGTGGACATGGATGGCTTAATAATTTCTTCAATACCAAACATATCTACTGATAACAAACCTATACCAGACTTATTCAGATGCTCAATATTCACATTTTTAATTTTATCTTTGGGTAAAGCCAAATATGAATAGTCTGAAAACATCAAGTATCTTTCTGCTTGTAAAATTCCACTTTTCCAATCTTTTAGCTTTGCCTCAATGGAAATCGTCTTTCCTAAATTTAAGCCTAAAACCTTTCTTTTTATGCGAATTCTATCTCCATTTTGAATTACAACTTTTTCGCTTTGTAATTGATTGATATAGTTAGTAGTTTTAGATTTATCAAAACCAAAGCAATCTGAGATCTCACCTACTGTGGCACTACTTTTGCTGTTTAGATATTCAACAATTGACAATAGATAAAAATCGGTTATTACTGGCATTGATTTTGAAGCACCAATATTTATTGAAACATCGGGAACACCAATTCCCATACGCACCTCTTTTGCATATCTTATTTGATATTTATTTAAATAGTTTTCTATTTGCTCGACTAATTCGGATTCCAACATTCTTATAACCATTCCTTCTTTAATTCTTGTATAACTGTGAGCCATGTCTTAAAATGATTATAATCGTCAGTCTTAAAAATCGGCTTTAGCGCTTGATGATAACTAATAGCATTTTGAATACATGTTTCTATGTAATCAACTCTTTCATTAATTGATTTAAATGAACGCAATGTATTTATCTCTTCTTGTCGTCTATATAGAAAATGTTTTTTTGATAGCGGTTCATTTACGAGTTCTTCTGGTTTTTTCCCCGAACAATACGGACACGAACAAGATATATCTTTTCCTGTTGCAGATGATAAAAGCCTAATGATTTTAGCAGGATTTTTTCTCTCAATAGGAACATTTCTCATCAGTTCTGGGAAATAATAATTTAAGTACATATTGTAACTGTCAGAAGCATTTTTATATAAATCCTCATAAAAGGTTTCAAACCTTGATGCTCCAGATTCAAATCCAAATAGGCCGAAAGCCAAAAGAATAAGACCAAAGCTTCCTATTCTTCCTGCAATTACAGGCTTATTTGTGGATTTTTGTAATGTTAACAATGTGTTAGCATAGTGATAAAGTTGAGACGGATTCGAATTGTTGTCAATACAATCAACATAAATCCAGTAAATATCACTTGGTAACGCAGAAACCACATTTAAAAAATATTCTCTTTCCGTTTTTGATGTAAGGATATCTGTTTTAATACAAAACCCACCTACAAGAGGTGATGTGTTATTAATTTGCCTTAGATAATCCCTTGTTTCATACACTAATTTCACATCTAAAGAAAACCAATTTTCATCGTCTGTAGCTTTGATTTTAACCAAATTAGAATTATTGCTTATATGAAACGGAGCTACAATATAAGTAGGATTATATTGTAGTTGTGTATCAACAACTTTCTTAACATATTCTTGTTTTGAACTTAGCGATTTAAGGTCATCAAGTTCTAATCTATTAAGGCCCTGTGGTGCATATGACAATGAAACTAATCCTTTGACTTCGGAAAAAGTATCATATGCTAATCGCATGGTTGCTGGGTCTATCATAAAATTAGAACCAGAAGCTATAATGTTTTTAAGCAAATTTTTTTGTTGATTTTGATGATTGATTGGGAAAATGTAGTTTTCAACATCATATCCATCTTTTCGATAATCTTCAATTACTGTTTTTTCATTCCATGTACGCAAGAAGAATGAAGGTGAAAAGTCTTTGCATATTTTTGTTTTTACTGAAGATGACGATTCTAAATATTCAAGTATTGCATCAATGTTATTAGGACGATTAAAATTTTCTTTTGCTAATAATGCTGTCAAAAGGTTATCAATTGCATTTGATATATTAGGGATAAATTGTCTTATACTAATTGCTGGTTCATTTATTATTTTATAATACAACTCAGTTCTGGAGTGTACTTTTCCATACGGATTATTCTTGCACAATAATTCATAATATATAACACCTAGAGCATAATAATCAGAACGATAATCAACATTTTTCCCGTCCTGTACTTGTTCTGGTGACATATAAAGCGGAGAACCAATTTCTGCACCTGTACTTGTAATTGATGTAAAATCAATCAACTTAGAAAGTCCAAAGTCAAGAATTTTTATCTGACCAGTTTTTGTTATATAAATATTTGCAGGCTTTAAATCTCTGTGAACAATGTGCTGAGCATGAATAGCATCAACTCCATTTATAATATCTTTAAATATAGCCGTTGCTGCATCAGTAGATATATTTACAGTCTGAATATAATGAGCCAAATCTTGACCATCAACATAATCCATAATTACATATAGATATTTAACTCCATTATCCACAAATTCCCCATCATCCACATAAGAAACTACATTCGGATGTGAAACAGATTTTAACGCCGTAATTTCTCTTGTTATTCTGTTGTCATTACCTTTTAAAAATTCTGTTAATACAAAAGAAAAGCTGAAAATCTTTATAGCATATACCACCCCATTTTTCTCGCAAGAATAGACTGTTCCAAATGAACCACTGCCTTTAAATTCCTTAATTACATATCCATTTATATTTCTACCTATCACAATATTATCCTCCAATCCAATTTTTTGAAATACTATTCCAATTTCCCTGACAATCATCCCCATTTACTATTGCATCAAATACAGGCTCAAGGAATGTCTGTATTTCCGTGATTACAACAGAAAACTCAAGCGTATCATCTTTTATTGTTTTCAAAAAAATTTCCAACGCTTCTGCATATCCTCATCATCGGCAAGTGCAACAATACGCTTAAAGCTATCTCTGTCATAGGGAGTGCCCCGACGCTGTAAGATTTCAAATATAGCTGCCTGCAATTTTGCTCCATTAAATTCAAAAGTCCTTGCCAAATAATAGATGTCGTAAAAATCTTTCATTCTACCTGTCAGCTCAAAGCGTTGAAGTATGGCATCAAACTTCTCGGCAATAGTGCTTTCAAGAGAATAAGTTTTGATTACAGGTGCTTCAAAGTCTGGAAGCTGAGTGTTGATTGTGCGTTTTTCGGCACAGGGGACTATAATATCACCCACGCCTATATCAACATTGAATGGTACACGTACATTTTTTATTTGAGCAATAATCTACGTACTGATACCGTGATATTTTCGTTGCGGAGAAATCTCTTCAAAACCTTTTGCTTGCATTTCTATATAATCGTTACCAGTAGGTGTGTCGATGATTTTATAAATCAAATCTTTAACATCATCTATTGAATTAGAATATCCACGGAGCAGGAAATCAACATCAATAGTAGCTCGACTTTCAAAATTAGTTAAAGTATAAATGAACAATCCACCTTTGAGTATTAGTGTATCCTCACACCCAGATTTTGATAGCTTTCTCAAAAATTCTTCCTGCACAAAAAGTTGCAAGCATTGCTGATAGCTGATACCAGAAGCCTTTGCTTTATTTCTCAGCTTTGGCAAAACGGAAGCTGCTATATCTGCCATTACAACCACACTCCAATCAAGTCTTTCACACGCTTTTGCACTCTCAAAACTTTCGCATATTCCATGAGATTCGGTATATTTTTTTTCGGATCTTTTACATACCCCTGCACTGCTTTATTAAAAATCTCTTTATCCATTTTACTCATATTTTTCAGAACATCACAAATTGTTCTGTCACGGTCATAAATTCGCACTGTTGTGAAATTGATCTCACCTGTTGTTTCACCAAGCGTAACCAACTCTGATTCAATGCGATATGCTTTAATAAATGGATAATCAATGTTAGTTCTGAGCTTTGAAACATTTCTGTCTATTGCGAAGTTCCACTCAGCAGGATTTCTGTCGCTATACTTATAATAGAAGAGAGCAGTTTCCATACAAAGAACAGCATCGGGAAACAAACTATTGATGATTACAATTTCACTTTTACCTTCATCCTGAATCCAGTGATAATAACCTCGCCTAACTCTTTCAATCAATTCTTCATCTAAAAGTTGTTTTATATCTGCATAATATACTTTGGATTTCGTAAGTTCAGCAGTAGTCATAACATAATTATAACTGCTAAATAGTTCTTTCAAATAAGCAATTCTATTATTCTTTTGCATTTTTCACCTCTACTTAACTACCCTAACTTTTATTATCAAGCAGGCACTTTAATATAAGTATATCTAATTTAATGATAGAAGTCAACCATATTGAGATTAAATTTAATCTTTTAAGGAGTAGTTTACTAGAAACAATCATGTTTTCCACAAAAGTAGAACACATTATATCTTCATTCAATTCATCTTTGCAAACATCTAATTTAGAGTAATTCAAAATCAAAGCTTGCCACATTATGTTGATTGGCAAGCTTTGATTTTATTCTATAACTTTTCTTTGTCATGTATCATTCACTCTCTACTATTGTTGTCTTTCATTCAAAACTTATATAAATTCATCTTTAACCATTCTTCATAATGAAGGATAACTACGAATTATCAAATAAAGGATTGAAGAAATATGAAATATTATGTAATAGCTGAGTTAAGAGAAAACCACATAAATTTACTAAATCAGAGTAATATATATAATGATTATGTGAGCGAAAAAAGTATGATTCAGTTAGTCGATGCTATCAATGAAAATGGCTACAACTGTGAATTTTTGGGTGGTATGGATAAACTTTTTTCATTATGTAGAAATAACAATGAAATAGACAAAAAAGATTGTATAATAATAAATTATAACTATGGATTTCCAGCTCAATTCAAAAGAGGGCAAAGTCCGATATTTCTTGAGATGCTCGGTTTAGAGTATTCTGGTTCAGATCCATTTGTATCATTATTAGTTAATGATAAGTCTTGTTGTAAAAAAATTTTAGAACAATATATAGATGTTCCTAAAAGCATTGATATATATAATGTTAAGGATATCGATCAATTAATGAATTCAGACATTAAATTGCCTGTTATTGTAAAACCCAACTCTGAAGGGTCATCACTTGGTATTGATGAACATTCACTTTGCTTCTCGTATAAAGATGCAAAAGTAAAATCTCTTAGTCTGCTAAATCAATACAAACCCATTCTAGTAGAAGAATATATTCAAGGATACGAAATAACTGTATGGATTATTGGTAATAAGGGTAATTATGAACTCGTACAACCGCTCATTATTAGTGCTAATGGTAATTATTATTTTGAATCTAAAATATTTACTATTAATGATAAAGCTAATCACATTAGGAATTATTCATTACCTCAGACCGTTTTACCTACTGAAATAGTGGATAAAATAAGAAAAAAGTCAACTGAAATATTTGAAAAATTAGGCATGCGTGATTATGGAAGAGTCGATTTTAGAGTAAACAATAATAAGATATATTTTATTGAAGCAAACGCATTACCTATATTTAGTCAAACATCTGAAATTGGTCAAATTTCAAAATTGTGTAATATTAGTTACAACGAAATTTGCAAAAAGCTAATAACTGCAATAACAAATAGATTAATGACCAAAACTAATTAACCAAGGAACAAATTTAATAGTTCTATGATATTCTGTAGTATGGAGATAATCTACATTTTCAGTTGATATTTTTTCCTTTTCCAAATTAAATGCATCGCATAAATTATTGAATCTTAATATTTCGCCCTCAAAAACATGTTGCTTTGATTCAAGTAAATATTTTATCCCCTCATCATAATCTTTCGTAATAAGGGAACTTGTAGCTAATGAAAACAATATTTTTCGATGTACTCTAAAATCGTTTATCTCGTGCTTTTGTGTTTCATATTCATTATAAAATCTGGTTCTAATGCTTTGTAATGGTGCAATGTTTTTATATAAATAACTGTTAACAACAAGCAAACCCATTTTTGCTATATTAATTGCATAAAACGATTTCGCATATAATTGTGCTTGCGAATAAAAAGTTCTTGCTTTTTGGAGATGCATAGGGTTTTGGTCATTGCTAAATTTAAACATTTCGACAGTACCCATATCAAGTAAGGGGTAGGCTGTTTCATGTCTATACATTCCTAACTTTGTTACTTCATTAAAAACTGTTTCAAATGAAGGATTAAAGTCCAATTTATACTTTGATTTTAAATAAGAATTATTATATAGATCTAACATACATATATTGTGCATACATTTTATCCTTTCGATATCATTTCCTAATTCACAGGCAATACGATATCCTTTGATTGTATATTTCATAGCATCATCATAATTGAAGATATTATTTGCATTCCTATACAATTCAATTAATCCGTTACATTTATTATCCACGTGTAGTTTAATGGTTCTTTTATACAATTCTCTTGCTTCTATTAATCCATATTGGTCTTGTTGCGTCATTGCCATTATCTGTCGATTAATTGCACTTAATTTTTGACTTGTTGTTATTCCATTAATTTCTGAAGCAAATTTAAATGTATCTGCAGTTTGGGGATGTAATAATAGATGTTGAATATCACCTTTTTTCATCAATAAATCATAATCAGGAAATAGGTTTTCTTTTTCAACTTCATTAATCACTTTAAGGGCGTTTTGGTACCAACCAAACCTATAGAGCAACTTAGCTGTTGTAAAAATTTTAAGGTAATCAAAAACTTGGTTCGTTGAAATCATAGTTTTGTTTATAATATCTGCCAATAATTCGTCATTTTTTATAGATATTAATTCTATGCGATATTTTTGGACAATGGAATACAAATCTGAACTTCTTATTTTTATAGCTATTTCAGTATAATCACGAGCAGATAAAGTGACTATACCTTTCTTATGCATTGAATATAATTTTTTCTGTATATAAAAAATCATATTACCATCTACTAAATTTATAAAATCTTGGCGTGAAAATGTAGTAGATATACGATAAAATGTTTCGTTATTATCAATATAAAATTCACAAAATATCAAGTTTTTGCTAATTAAGTGAAGAATTACCTTTTTTATTTCATCTGAAGGATGTTCTAATATTGTTCCGATTTGTTCAGCCGTCAAAGAGATTGGACATATCGCAAGAGCAGACAATATAAACTTTTGAAGAGGAGTTATTGAATCAAAGATACTTTTTTCGATTGTATCACTTTCTTCAAGAATTACTTTTTCCTTTTCATCATCACTAGATAAAGATTCAATTTTATTAAGTGCTAAATCTATAAGTTGAAATATTTTTAAAGAATCACCCTTAAATTTATGGTAAAGTTTTTTAGATAATCTTCTTGTATAAGAATCATTGTTAAAATAAATCTTATGGTTTAGTAATTGAAAATACGCTTCTTCATCGTCAAATTGATTAATATTTATTGGAGAAAACATATTGTTGAATGTACATTTTATATTATCACTTTTCCATATAGTATTAGTATCACATACAGCAATTATATGATTGTTTTTTGATGTGAATTTTTCTGATAAAGATACAAACCATTCATAAAAAGACAAATCACAATTAAATAAATTATCAATCACAATAAAATTAACCTTTGATTTTAAAACAGAACCAACTGTTCTTGCAAAATAGGAGGTTTTTTCAGATAGTTCCTTTTTTATTATTTGTTCAATGCAATCACTTGCTTCTTCATCGCTTATATCTTTTATAAATCCTGTTTTTGTTTTTACAATATCATTATATTTATTGGATATGTATATTTTTTTGTTGGCGAAATTTATAAGAATATCACGTGCAAAAACACTTATCTGTTTACAAAATTCACGCATATAATCTAATTCATACGAAGGTTCACAATATAAAACTAAAAAATCTGCAACTGCATTTTTTACGAAAGCTGTTTTACCTATATTCAGTTCTCCTGATACAACTATCCATCCTTCATATGTAGATAGTTGATGCCTCAAATCTTTAGTTGCTTTATCTCTGTCAAAGAACACTTTAATACCTCATTTTAATTTCTTTTTTATTTTATGATTTCCATTATAAATAGTGATTTTTCCCTTTTTTATAGGAGAAATATTCAATACAGTATAATCTAATGTAAGGGATATAACCCCATCTGGTTTAATAGATAGTAGTTTTTCATTATTTTCTGAATTAAAATACTCTATGATATCAATTTTATTGTCTAATTCCTTAGAATCTAATGATGCTTTTAACACAAAAATGGTATTTCTGCTTACATTATGCAAACATATACTAATTCCAGAATCGGTCTTTGATATAACACTAATTTTCAACTTATTAATTTTATAATGTATGAAGGTAATAATTGCAGGTATTACTATAATAAAAGTATCAAATAAATTAATCATTACATCAAAAACAGTCCAGTCAAAAGTAGAACAATCCATTTTTACACCTCAAAACAATTAGCTGATAATTCGTAGTTATCCTCTTATTGTGAACATTATACCACATTTCGACACAAAATTTAACCCTTTTATCTAATTTTAACTATAGAAAATAGTAATGTATTTTTATACAATATTACTAATAACATAGTGTGTACATTTTTGTTTACACTATATTTTAACCAAACTATATTTGTTAAATGCTCATTTTATAGACTTTTTTATCACTTGATTGCATAATTATCTTATTAAATTTAGGGAGCGTTATGCAAATGGAAACACATTCAGGAAATTTTATCAAACTCACAGAAGAATACCTGCATTTTTGTATTGCCAGAAAAAATCTCGATAACAAGACAATCAAGTCGTATTCGATAGATTTGAAACAGTATTCGGATTTTATATCTGACTTTTCGTTAGATTGGAATGATAAGAAATCTATCGAGAAATTCATTGAGTTTATGCATTCAAAGTTTAAGCCAAAAAGCGTAAAGCGAAAAATTGCTTCTTTGAAGGCCTTTTTTCACTATCTTGAAATTGAGGAAATCATCGAGGTAAATCCTTTTCACAAAATACAAATTAAATACAAAGAACCTTTTATTCTTCCAAAAACTATACCTCTACAAACAATAGAGAAGATTATGAGTTATACTTACTCGGAATATAAGAGGCAAACCACATATTATGCTCATAAAACAGCATTGCGCAATGTCCTCATTTTAGAATTACTTTTTGCCACCGGTATGAGAATTTCTGAGCTTTGCACACTTACAACCGAGCAAATCAATTTCAATGATTACATAATCAAGATATACGGTAAAGGATCAAAAGAACGGTTGATTCAAATTTGCAATAAGAATGTTCAAAAACTTATGGACGAATATCGCACTGAATTTAATTTTGAACTTAACAATTACAACTATTTCTTCATCAACAGGTTAAACAATAGACTGTCGGAACAATCTGTTCGCAATATGATTGCTGACTACACTGAAAAAGCAAAAATTCAACTTCATATTACTCCTCATATGTTTCGCCATTCTTTTGCAACTCTCCTGCTTGAAGAAGATGTTGATATTCGTTATATACAGCAAATGCTAGGTCACAGTTCAATAACTACAACCCAGATCTATACTCATACAAGCATCAACAAACAAAAAGATATCCTTACAGTGAAACATCCAAGAAATAAAATTGATATTGGGATATAAAAAAGCCTTGCAAAAATCCACTTGCAAGGCCTAAAGTTTTTATCATTGTTAACTCAATTTTTGATAATCGTCAAGATTTAATTCTTTCTTAAATTCTTCTTCAGTAGGTAAATATAGTTTATACTTTGAAGCAAAAATCTGTGTATTTTCTTCTGATAGGGTATATTTTACAACTGCATCACTTTTGTCAGCACACAGAACTATACCTATAGGAGGATTATCTCCCTCATTCATAAGTTCTCTTGTATAGTAATTAACATACATCTGCATCTGACCAAGGTCTTGATGAGTTAATTTTCCGATTTTCAAATCAATCAATACAAAACACTTAAGAACATAATTATAGAACACAAGATCTATATAAAAATGTTCCCCGTCAAATGAAATATGTTTTTGCCTGGCAACAAACGAAAATCCTCTCCCCAATTCCAATAAAAACTTTTGCAAATGGTCAATAAGAGCTTGCTCCAAATCTTTTTCATAAAAATTAGGATTCGGATTAAGATTCAAAAACTCTAAGACATATGGATCACGAATTATTTTTTCATATTCCGGTTTCGGCTCAAGTGATCGAATCTCATTTGAAACACCATCTTTATTTTGACTTGATAACAATCTTTCGTAAAAAAATGAGTTAATCTGCCTATCAAGTTGTCTGACGCTCCAGCCGGATTTAATACATTCTTCTGTATAAAAATCTCTGCGTGCCTTATCTTCAATTCTCATTAACTTTTGATAATGTGACCAACTCAATTCGGCAGACAGTGTCTGTCGAATTGGAAACTTAATATAAAATCTACGCATATTCTTAAGATTAGTTTCCGAAAAACCTTTGCCAAATTCAGAAGTAAGTTTATCGGATAAAAATTTAATCAAATTTTTACCATATTCACTTCTATCATTATCACCACATGCTTTATAAATTTGTTCGCCTATTTCCCAATAAGCCTGTACCATAGCAGTATTAACTGCTGTGTAAATCTTATTTTGAGCGACAATTATGCTATTCCTTATTGTTTTGTATGTTTCTTCAGAATTTTCATTATTTTTAATAATTTCCGTTGCCAAAGTTTATCACCTCTATGATTACAGATTTATTATACCAAATAAATTTTTCTATTACAATTACCTTTGCACTTTTATATCGATAAAAACTGCTCATAATTAAGATCAAACACTATCTCAAGTTCATAGCCTCTTGCTACTCTGACCTCTTTTATAAGTTGACAGGCTATCATTTTCTTTTGCTCCATTGTAGAGTTGTCAAATTCATCTGCCCAAGTTCTAAATTGAGAGTAATAAAAATCAAGCTTACCCATCGCATTTTGCTGATTGGTAAGCTTGTACTTTATGTCACTTAATTCAATTTCTTTTTTATGAAGAATATCATTGGTATTATCAATAGATGTTGACAGCATATCGGGAGTAAATCGGCTTTCTCCGAGAAGCGAGCGTCCTATTTCGGCAGATAGTTCAACTACCTGTCTTTTTAGTTTATCAATCTCTTTTTCAAGTTTCGTTTGCTTTCTCTTGTACTCAGATATTTCAGATTTGTATCGTTTTTCGAGTGCTATATCCTTTGGCGTTGATTTGATTTTGGCGAGATAATCTTTCAGTGTTGCAAGCACTGCACCGTCAATTCTATGTGCCACATATGCCGACTGTCCGTCACATTCTCCTCTTTTCATAGCTTTATTTGTACATATATATCTTTGTCTGCGCACTTTATACTGGCTACCGTCTGCTCTATCGTATTTATCTACATAACTAGTTGATACCATCTTCTGTCCACAATGAGCACAATATATGTTTCCAGACAGCAATGTACTGCCCTTAGTAGTTCTCGCAATTTGCTGTTTTTCCTCATTCTTTGATGAGCGCTGTTTCAGTATAAACTGTGCTTGGTCGAAAATATTTTCATCAATTATTTGAAGTTTTTCTATGTAAGGCGACTCAACACCACCCGACACAAAATATCCACAGTATAGTCTGTTTTTTAGAATACGATTTACCGTATTACACTGAAATTTGCTGTTGTTATGAGTTCTGATACCGTGACTGTTCAGATAATCAGCCATACGATATGAGCCGTATCCCTTTTTGACAGTCATCTCAAATATCTTCTTAACTATTGGAGCTTCATCATCGTCAACGACTATGTCCATAAGCTCTTTCCCTTTTTTATTGATTTCACCGCTTTTTATGAGTCTATATCCGAATGGTGCAACACCTCCGGTAAATTTGCCATCCATCGTCATTTGGTTAAGGCGAGTTTTAACTCGAGCTGATGTTTTCTGACTTTCACCATTAGCTTGCCAAAATCGTATGTAATTCATAAGCTTGTCCACATGACTGTCCATACGCTGTTCTCCCTCATTGACGCTCCACACCTCTATGTCGTGCTTTATAAACCATTCGACAACAAATGGCGTTTCATCATCAATTCTGCCTATTCTGTCAAACATAAAGACAAGGAGCACATCAAATTCTTTATTCTCTGCGGCAGTTTTTAAATCCTGAATTGCATCTCTCTCCCTTGCTGAAACTTTAAATCCTGATACACCCTTCTCTTGAAATTCTTTCAGAATAGTCCAGCCGTTGCGTTCAGCAAATTCTCTGCAAGAAGTTTTTTGCATTGGAATATCGTCTTTATCAACCTGACCTTTCGTTGATACTCTGTACAAACAATATACTCTTTTCATCCTATCAACCTTTCATATGATTTTCGCAAACCAACAATACTACATATTTTTCATAATATCCAGCGAAATCAAAAATAAATCGAAGAAAATCAGCAATTTATTTGTGCTTTCATTCTGTTTTCAAATGTATCTAAAAGATTTTCTAAAACATTTCTTTCAACCTGATCATTTCGGTTGTTTATAAAATATATTGTAACCTTGCAGTCATTTACAACAGATTCTATTTTATGTTCAAAATCTATTTCTTTTGATGCTAAATAGTTATTGTTAAAATTACAGCACTTACTTTTCATCTTTGCCCTCTTTCTTATTCTTATCTGCTTCTGATGCGACACTGCAAAGGCACATTACCGCTACTCCGATAAACGCACCAAAAAACAAACCTATAATAAAACCTAACATATCAATCTCTCCATTCTATAATTTTATTTTGTTACGCAGGCAACGGCTATGCATAGCACAACCACTGCCTGCTATTTATCAATCGTTTTGGATAGTTCTGTATTTCACACTATCCGATTGTCGCTATTTATCCTCGATTTCCTGCGACAAGGAACACATTAGACAGTTGTGCATACAACTTCATTGGAATCTCACCACCCTGAGGATCTCTCAGAGCCACCCTCGTATGTTGCGACGTCGTCGGAGCTGATTATGCTATGCTCGCCTTGCTTTGGTAAATCAAGGCTCGGTCGCTCCATAGCTCCTCCTCTCCCCAAAAAGCAATTCTGCTCTTTGGGGTCCCCCTTATACGCTCGACTTTCGACCGGACGGAAGTATCATTATCCCCTCTGCCTGTCATCGCTTTCTTTGTATTTGCCTTACAAAGTCAGAGTCCTAAAGTCCTTTTTAGGAGTTTGCTCTTGTAGCTTGTCCATTCCGAACAGCAGAAGGAAAGTATCTGATGTGCTGATATTTAATTTTCAAAGAACAATACCTGTTCTATTTTTGGCGAGTATAAAAAACAGGCAAAAGAGAAATAAGCTCTTTCACCTGTTTCCTCACTTAAGTGCCAAAACACACACCTAATTTATAAATTTTTTAAAATGTTTCTTAGTTTTGTTATTGCACGATATACAGATTTCTGAACACTCTGATATGTACATCCCTCTTCCAGTGCTATTTCATCAAAAGTTTTTTCTTCAAAATAGTACTTCTTAAGTCTGCGTTTTTGAATCTCAGGCAAATTACCTATTGCCATATGCAAATTTTCTGTAACCAAAACATTCTCAAAATTTTCCTCTAATGATTGACTGACAGCAACATTATTTTTATTAAGTGTCTTTTCATACACTTCAGAATGCTCCAAATGTCTGTCATACTCATTCATTTGAGAAATATCTTGAAGTTCAAATATATTGAAAGTTTCAAATACTCTCTTTGAAACTTCAACCAGTTGAACATGGTTATTAACATCAACAAAATAAACATAGTATCTTCCTTTTTCTGAGCATAAAGTATAAGGATTATACTTGTCTTTTCTTCTCTTAGGACGTTTGTCCATTAATTTTTCCTCCAAACAATCTGAATCTTTTAGTAATTCAGGTTGTTTGGAGGGCTTTTATTTTTATAAATCATAAGTGCCCTTTCCACTTTCAACGCAAAAAAGGCAAAAATAATGCCGACAGGTAATAGCATTAAAAGCTATAACTTGTCAGCATTATTTTGAATGAAGATAAAAAATATTTATGTATTCTTTGAATTTGAACACTAAGAGTACATTTCATCAATAAATTTCTCTTTTAATATACAAATGGAATTTTTTGTGTTATAATCGTCTAGAAACATATATAAGGAAGTAATGTCTATGAAAATACTTATTGTAGAGGACAATCAAACACAGAATGATGTTTTGGCAAATTTTTTAAGACTTGCCAGCTATGATGTTCTATCTGCTTATACATTAAACGAAGCAAGAAATTTATTTTCTTCAGATATAAATTTGGTTGTATTGGATGTTATGCTCCCTGACGGAAATGGGTTAGATTATTTAAAAGAAATCAGAAATTACAGTGATGTTCCTGTCATTGTTCTCACTGCGCTTGATGACGAATACACCCAAGTCAGCACATTTGATTTCAAGGCGGATGAATATGTAGAGAAACCTGTTTCCCCTATTGTTATGACAAAAAGGATAACAGCATTATTGGAAAGAATTTACGGAAACTCTGATTCTGCTAATATTATGGGATTTAAATTTGACTTTAAAAAATTCAGTTGTTATTCCTCGGATAATACAAACTTACAGATGACAACAAAAGAGATACAGATTGTAAAATGTCTGTATGACGCAAACGGAAATGTAGTCACTCGTGATAATATCTTAAACTCTGTTTGGGGTTATGAATATATAGGAGAAGATCGTTTAATAGACACTCATATAAAAAATATAAGGAAGAAAACTTCGCCTGATATTATACTGACCGTGAAAGGTGTCGGTTATAGATTAAACATATAACCAAATTGCAAATATCATCACATATAAGTTTGAAAGGTTAATGCTAATTTACTTCAGCGTTATTCCAATTAAAAAGGAGTTTCTATGAAACATTTTAAATTAAATATATTTTGGAAAACTTTTATTTCCATAACTTTTATATTACTCGTAATCACTGTGATAGCTTACACACTGTTATATGCTTTACTCCCCCATTTTTATAAAGAGTATAAGCACGATCAATTTGAAGAATATGCAAGTCAACTTATAGAAAACTTAGAAACAGCTGATTTATCCGACGAGTATAAAATTCTAACCGATTTTGCAAACGAATATTTCGTATCCATAGTTGTACGAGAACAGGATAAAAACGGAAAAATAGTTTACAACCTTACCCAGACAAGCTCTGTCGCAGTTAAAGATGAAATTATAGACAATGGTAAAGAAGAAATAGAATGGAACGAACAAATAGATTCACATACAGATAAAAATAATAATTTAAGTCTTAATTTTAATTACAATATTAAGAAACAACTTAGATTTTTGGAAATTAATGTGACTTTACAGCCCTTAGATGAAGCAAAAGATGTTATTATAAACATTTATCCGATAGCTGTTTTGGTTTGTATTATTTTTTCTCTGGCATTTTCATATATTTTTTCGTATATGTTCGTAAGACCAATCAGAAAAATCAGAAAAGCTACATTAGAAATGACTAAATTATCACCTGATGTATCAATAGAAGTATCATCTCAAGATGAAATAGGTCAGTTAAGCCGTGATATCAATATGCTGTACCAAGAATTAAAAGGAACTATAGATATATTAAAAATAGAAATTGATAAATACACAAATTCAGAAAATAAAAAAATTGATTTTCTCAGAACTGTTTCACATGAACTTAAAAATCCATTAGCTTCTGCAAATGCTTTAATTGAAGGAATAATTTACGATGTTCCACCATACAATCAAAATCAAAAACAATATCTTTTAGAATGTAAAACATTTTTAGAAAAAGCAATAGAATTAACTAAAGAGTCGTTGAATCTATCTCGTTACGAATACAAAGAAGACGAATGTGAAAAAAATCTTAAAGATGTTGTTACGGCTGTAGCCGGCGATTACAAGGTAATAATTAAATCAAAGCAAATCGAATATTTAGAAAACATTCCTGACAACATTAAAATAGTAACGAAGGTAAATTTATTCTCAAAAGTATTAGCTAACATTTTTTCTAATGCGGCTAATTATACAAACAGATACGGCAAAATTGAAGTGTTTATCGAAACAGACAACGACAGCAATAAACTAATTATTGCAAACACATGCACACCTCTTACAGAGGATGAACTAAACAGACTGTTTATCCCTTTTAATAAGATAAATAAAAATAATTATGATAATGATAATTCAAACGGTCTGGGTTTATATATCGTAAAACAATTATTGTTAATCTTACATATGAGATACGAATTTGCACCTACAGAACTTGGTGACAGTATGAAATTCATAATTTACTTGTAATGTAAAAGTGGCACAGGATTTTTGTCCTGTGCCATTGTTTTTTAGCAGAGAATAATTTTAACCTAAATCTACAGAGTCATTCGCCTGCGGTGATGTAGCATTTCCGTCATTCTCATCTATTTCAAATTCTTGTGTATAATTTGAAGTGTTTTCACTACTGTTATCTGAAACAGTTGTACTTGATTGTGTCGTTGATGTATTTGCATCATTATTATTACTGCATCCGATAAGAGCAAACGATAATATTAACGCTGTGCATACTAAAAGAATCATTGTTTTAAATTTGTTTTTCATAAAATATCCTCCATTATACATTTTTTCCGTCTTTAATTTTTATTGTTCTATCACACATTTCAGCTACGCTTGAATCGTGTGTAACAATTATGAATGTGTGACCTTTTTGGTGCAGTTTACGGAATATCTGCATAATTTTTAATCCCGTATTCTCATCTAATGCACCTGTTGGTTCATCCGCCAAAATAAGTGACGGCTGATTTATTATTGCCCTTGCAATAGCAACTCGTTGAGCTTCACCACCGGATAACTGTTTTGGCTTTTTATCAAGTTTATTTTCGATTTCCAAGTCTTTAGCCAATTCAAGCACTTTGCCTTTGATAACATTTTTTGATTCATGTTTTAAATATAATGGCAAAGCTATATTTTTAAAAACCGAATTGTTTTCAATCAGCGCAAAATGTTGCAAAACAAAACCAATGTTTTCTCTACGAAAAACAGTCATCTTATCGCCTGAAACTTTTGACATATCATTTCCTTTGAAAATATATCTGCCGCTGTCAGCGCTTTCTATACCGGAAATTATATTAAGAACAGTAGATTTTCCTGAACCTGATTTGCCCATTATTGCAACCATTTCTCCTGTATTCACAGACAAACTAAATTCATTCAATACAAGACTTTTCTTATCATATGATTTTGTTATATTTTCTAAACTTAACAATGACAAATCGCATCCCTCCTACTCATTTTCTCTAAGTAATGTGCATAGGCGCATTTTTTTAATCTTGTACAATCCAAAAAACGCCATAAATATTGTCAGCACTGATTCTATTACTAACAACACAACTATTGTGTAATCATTTGTTCCAAAATCTAAAACTGTACCGTTATTCAATATTTGATTAAGTATAAACAGCAAAGCATCTGAAAGAATAAAGATAGTCAGAGCGTTTGCTAACATCAATATGAATAATTGCTTTGATGTTATTCCGTTGATCATATACACACCGTACTTCTTTCGATTTTTTCTTATATTGTAATACACTTGAAAACAGAACATAACAACACTTAAAAGTATCATAAATATAGCGATAATACTGCATGATACTGTTTGATCTCTAAGTCCACCTAAATATTGTTGCATACCGGAAGTTTCATCTATAAGATTAAGTTCATACAGTTTATATTTATCAATCATTTTATAGAACATTTCTGAAGCAGATTTTGCATTTTTATCACTGCATATAATTCGTGCATTTATTAACTTATTAAAGATATTGTAAGTTTCACTAAAAAAGCTTTCATAACTTCCATCATTAAGAACATAATTGTAGCCTATATCATAGTTAGGAATAACCATATATCTGTTTAAGATGACCTTTTCGTTGTTATTATCATAAAAATAACTATTTTCATCAAAAAAGCCTATCACAGATAATGTTACAGCTTTACTCGTAGCAGGATGAGCATTTTCAATCTTGTCACCTATCTGATAACTATCCTTATAAGAACTTCCAAGCAAGACAGGCAATACAACATTCTTAGTACTGTTTACGGTAAATTCATTTGTTGTAAACCATTGTCCTTTTGATAATGTAATATGTTTCTCTTTTTCAAAATCAGGAGAGGCATATATAGCTTTAAGCGACAGCATATCACTTGACTCATAAAAATCAGCTTCACCGTCTTCATAACCTGAAAGACATTCTTTTTTATAAAGAGGAAAATCTTTTGAGGAATAATCTTCATCATTTTCATTATAAAATAACATTGAATCTGCAAATGTATAACTATAATCAAACAAATTGCTTTGTTTTAAAGAGTGATAAAGAGCTTTAACTTTCTCTTTATATTTATCACTTGAAAGTCTGTTTAAAACTTCATCTTCACCTATAAAACTAATTTTATAAAATACTTTGTCACCATAACTTTCCTCTGCAGCTCGTTGTTCATTTGAGGCTGAAATAAAATTGGTTATAGTAATATTTAATGCAATAAAAGAAAAAGAAAATGCAATAACCAGCAATATTGCAACTACAGTACGATTAAATATAAAACACTTAATTTCATCAAAAATTATATTTCTCATAACAACCTCCTATCGCCCTTTCAAAGTTGAACTTATATTTACCTTTTCCGAAAGAAATACTGTAAATACCGTGATTAACAAGCCTATCATAAAAAATATAATTCCTAATATTACAAAGTGACCAAAAACTAACTGCTCCATTGAAAAGAAATCACTAAGAAATCGTGTGAATAATTTTATGTTAAAAACAACAGTGATAAATGCGATACATATTAAAAGCAACATATTTTTACCATATTTTATAAACATTGATTTTTTAGTCATACCACAAAGTTTTTGAATTGCAACCGTATGTCCATTTCGTGTAATAAAAAAGATTGTTGTTAGGAGTAAATGGATTAAAGCAGCAAGAACGGCAAAAATGTATAATGAATTACTCATCGAATCCAATCCATATTCATTAATTGACTCATAGTTGACAAAATAATATTCATAATTTGTGGGTATAATTTCTTTAATATAGGACAACACATTTGATACTGTGTTTTCACTTAATGCATCAGCGTAGTATAATCCGACGCAACCTTCTTTATCAAATAAATATGTTAAATTCAAATAAACACTATTATCCAAAATGCTGTCAGTTTCTTTGAATATTCCAACTACTTCATACAAATCCTGCCCATATCCAAAATAATACTTTTCATTTTTCTTTATTGTTTTAGAAAGCATATTTGAACCGATAACTGCCGTAGATGTTTTATTTTTATAATCATTCAAACTAAAGAAACGCCCTTTGGATATATAATTTGAAAAAGAAAACACATCAGCTGTACCATATATTCCCCTTATTATCTCTTCGTTGTCACCTGATATATATTTATAAAGCATAAAATCATCATTAGAATTAATTGATGACAAATCAAATGTACTGATATTTTCCGATTGTGAATCTGATTTTGAAACCTGTATTCCCTTCACATTTTCGGAAAACATCTCCCTACCTAAAAAGTCCTTGGATGATAAATTCAAATTATAAGCCAACAATATCATCAAAAACATACCGATAAAAACAATTTGTAAATAATATAATAAATATTCTTTTGATATTTTACTCATAAAACATAATTCCTTAATGAAGATTTATAACCAGTAGATTTAGTACTAACTGTTTTACCGTTATTAGATACTTTTGCCCAAGTAGTAACATATTTACTAAATCCAGTTGCCTGAGTAGTAATTCCGTATACATTTCCTGCTTTAGTAAAATTATACTTTGCAGTAGCAGCTGACGCTGATGCTAGTGAGGAAACAGCTAACATTGCAGCTAAAGAAATACCTGCAATGCGTCTTTTAATGCTCTGTTTCATTACGACATTCTCCTTTCTATAAATTTTTGTAGGTTAATCATAAAATGTGATTATTTAACTTACAGACCATATAATAACTTTTTAATCTGTAGTCTATATGTAGTTAAAATGTTTTTTAAATATAGAATTTATATCAAGCTAGTAATTAGAACTATATTCAAATCACATAATCAATAATTTTAATTGCAGATTTAAATTAGTTATTTATTACACATATTCAATTTAAATAATAAAGAACTTGTTCCACCATTTTTACGATAGCGTTGCTGTGTTTTAATCATTCCAACCCTTTTTAAATCTTTAATAGCCCTTCTTACTGTGGCAGGCGACAGCTTTATGTCTCCTGCTATTTTATTTACTGAAGGCCAACATTCGCCGTCTTTGTTGGCTCGGTCAAGTAGATAGCGATAGACGGTAAATGCTCTGTGTGGTAAGTCCATTTTGTAGAGATAATCAAGGTTGCTCATTGTGTTTCGCCTCCGTTTTTAGAACTGTCTTTTTATTGTCGGTGTCTTTTGACTCGTCATCATTTTCATTAGGTTTTGTACTAATATTTCCTTCCTTTGAGTTATCAACTTCATCTGTTTCAGTTATAGGCTTTTCAGTCAATTCAGTGTGATAACTCTCAATAATGCCGTTTATTATTTCAACTCGGTTAGCATACTGGACATTTCGGTTCCCGTTTTCTGTGACCTGATATTGTTCTTCAAATTCAATTCCCCACTTAAAGAACAGTTTTAGCTTGACTTTCATCGGGTAAAAACCTGTTTTCATAACAACAAATGTACCTTTTGGTAGTGACTTTAACTCGTCAGGTGTCATCAATGGTCGTTCTATCATCTGTAAAGACTGTGACGGATCATTCTTGCTTTTACTTACCGAACCACTCATCACAGTTCTACTGCCAAGTGATTTTGACAACACTTCAGCACTTGTGCTGTTGGGAGCAAAGCCACCGAAGATTGTTAGCTGTGTGTTGTCGATTATGACATCTGCCCCCTCTTTTCCGTAGTTCTGCTCAAGTTGTGCGAAGGATTGAATTATTGGTACTATCTGTAATCGCCTTGAACGAGAGGCAGAGAACATCATTTCTGCCGATTCAATCTTAGGCAGAGTGCCGAATTCATCGCAAAAGAACACACAACGGTTTTTAAGTTTACCACCGTTTTCATCAGCAACTGCAAGTATCTCTCGGTAAAGTTGTTGAATGATAAGAGACACCATAAAGAATGTGTTGGGATTCTCCTCCGGCATAACAATGAAGATTGCACTTTTCTCCTTGCAAAATCTTTCCGCATCAATTTCTGTATCAAAGCACAAAATCTGCTCTAACTCGCTGTCAAGAAAAGCATTAAGCCTTGAAAGTGCTGTACTCATAACAGATGCCATACTCTGTTCTGATGTGTTAAGAGCCGCACCGGCAAACCATTTAGCCTTGTGAGTTTCGGGCAGTAAATTCATAAGCTGTTGAAACTGATTTTTGCCTTTCTGTCCTGATGGAGCAAGCAATTCCTGAATGATTTTATAAACCGAAACAATGTGCCTTTCTTCAGGCTTGCAAAACTCTGCAACTAAAAGAATCGTTGCAGTCAGCAAACCCTCGGCGGAATCATAGAAGTATGAGTTTTCACCGAAAGATGCACCGTCCATTCCATTTGAGATAATCGTCTTTGATATGATTTTTGCGTACTTTTCGGCTTTCGCTTTGTAGGAAAGACAGTCGGGATCTAACTTGTATAAATCAAAATATTTATTCACAAGGTGCAGAAGGTTATTTCCGTGTGAGCGTGTAGGATTACGCAAGTCTATAACCGAAACATTGTAACCGTAATACTTTTCTGCAATCGTTCCGTAATTGCGAACTACATCGCCTTTAGTGTCAGTAGATAAGAATGACATACCGGTTGCACAAGCGTATTCAATGCAGGGATAGAGCCAGTAGGCAGTTTTACCCACACCTGCCGCACCAATCATAAGTGCGTGAACATCTCCTGTATCGACAAGTGCTGTTGTACCACCTCTATGGTTTTTACATCCTACAACTATGCCTTGTGCCTTAGGTCTGCTGTCGGGATTTGCTCTCCATTCATTCTGCTGAAAAACAATTTGCTTGTAGGTGTTTCGTATCTCTTTTTTGGTCGCCCACCGAGCTGTTCCGTGCTGTCCTTGTCCAACAGTTTTATCCTTTATACGATTCAGCGAATAGTAATTGCCCACAGTTGAAATGATTATGAACACAGCAAACATTGCACCTGTTACGATAATCAAAGTTATAATTCCTGACGGCATATTTGGTCATCTCCTTTCTCTGATAAAGTTAAATCCTCATTCCAGTCCTTGTGTTTTGGGATGAGGATTTCGTTTTGTATGTTCATTTTGTTTAGCTTTTCTGCAATTCTTTTGTTTGCTGTCTGTCCGGCTTGGTCGTTATCGAAACAAAGATACACCTTTTTGATGTTGGGATTATCTTTCAGGCATTGAAAAAGCACCCTCTCCGAAACTGAACAGGATGCCCCATAGCTGTGTTGTTGCCAATTATCTTTGTGCATTGAAATGAAACTGAGCATATCTATCGGTGCTTCAAACAAATAAAATCTGTCACTTTTTCCATGCCAATGAAAACTAAACTCAGGCTGACTGCCTGCAACATTTCCTTTGTACGGATTGTTTGTTGCAGTTCCTCTCTTATGTGCGTGGCGAGGGTTGCCGTTTAAATCATAACCTATGAATACAGCATTGTGATAATCGGCAGATTCATAAATCATTTTTTTACGCACAAATTCATAAAGCACATTCTTATCAATGCCACGAGTCAACAGCAGATAAGAAAAAAGTCTGCTCATTCTATCATTCTTAGGTGGCAGTTTGAAAGGCTTGTGTTCTTTTTCTATGATTGGTGAAGTTGTTATCTGACCGCCACTACCATTCAAAAGCATTTCCACCGCCTGTGCATAGTCCTTGTTGTAAAATCTGCGGACAAAGTCTATTGCATCACCGCCTTTCTGTTCGTACTGATGATAACAGAGATGACCTCTGATTGTAACCTTTTGTGAGCCGTCAAGCCATTCGTATTCAGAACCTGACTTTTTAACTTTTTCACCTTGGCTTACAAGAAAAAAGGCAAGGTCTGTTCGCCTTGCCTGTTCTCGTTGTTCTTTTGTAAAATGAATGTATGTTGATATTGCTATCACTTCCTTAGTTTTAATATATTTTTCTTTTCTGCTGTAATATCTTAACTTGGGTAAGTTCTTCTCCTATCACCATGACAGGAGGCACCTGTCACAAAAGCAACAAAATTATTTACAATAACAAATTAAATTCAATAGACAATTTTAATTACGTATGTTATGATAATTTTATAATAACGAATTATACATTCAAATTTGGAAAGGACGGTTATCTTATGAAAAAATATCATGTTATTAGTGCAAAGCGTATGGGGTGGAATAACGGAGATAAAACTTACCAATATTTCTTTTTTCCAATAGACGAATTTAGCAAAGAAGATGCAATAGCCCAGTTTCGACCTGTTCAAAAAGAAACATTAAAAAACAATCACTGGTATACATACACAGCATATGAGTATGAAGATGAAATTTTCTATTCTATTATATATAGTGGCATAGCTAACGAAAATGAAATATAATTTCTTTGTTTTTATCACTTAGGAAAAATAATAATCACATTTTCAACCCCTGTGCCTGCTTTTTATCATTTATCTTCTGCTGTAATTTCTTATCTGTTCTTTGTGTTTTCTGCTTTTCTTCAAATCTCAGTTGATTTTGAATCATATTGCAGATGTAACGAAGAAGATTTAATGAAGAAACTGCAACGCTGTTGCGGTTGGTTTTAATTGAATAATGAGGATACAAAACACCTTTGCTTGAATCTAAAACTGATTCAGCAGAGGTGTTTTCTTCATTAGTATCTTCCGTTTCTTCAATAACATATTGAGCAGAATTCAATTTCATTGCTTCCTTGATTATAGCATTCTTAATTGACTTGAACTCCTTGTTTTGAGCAAGAGGTATTCTTTCCGGCACTTCATCTGTGTAGGTTTTGATTGTGTTTTCCTTTTGCTCATACCATAAAGCATACAGTTTTGCTATCCTATCATCACTTGCAAGTTCTTCAACAATAGAATCCACCAAAGCTTTCACATCAGGCTTGAGATAACCGTAAACCTTTTTTCCACTTGTCTTTGAAAGTCTGTGGGCAAGTTCCAACAGCTTTTGCTGAATAGAAGAGTTGATATAGATTTCAGAATTTATTTTAGAAACCAAATCATCAACAACATACCTCGCCTCTGCTCGTAGCTTATCCCTGTGTTCTGTTTGCTTTTCGTATACGCATAATAAGTCCTGCTGGAATATATCCTTCGCAAAAGAGGAACGCAGATTTTCAACTCCCTTTTGAGTAAGATAACCTTCATTTTCAACAGTTGAATATGCAATCAAATGAACATGTGGATGATGTGATTCATTATGAAATGCAGCATACCAATGAAGATTTTGTGTAGGTATTTTCAAGTTTTCAGCAAGAGTTGCTGTCTGTGTTCGTAGCATATCTCTCCATCGAGTACCCGTGTTAAAGCCAAGCCGTTCAGCATCTTCTCTGCGAATTGAAATAATTGCAGTCCAAATATTCCCTTTGTGATTGTTAAGTTCTTCAGATACCTTTGACAACTGAACCTGTACGCCATCATCTGTGAACAGACCATGAGAACCAAATCTTTCGGCACGGGGACGGGTAGCAATATATTTTGCATATGATTTTCTGCCCTCAATTTCATAAGCATTATCCTCAATCGCACGGGAAATAAAATCGGATGCCGTACCCATATTCAGCTTTTCAAGGTAGTCCGCATACTCAAACATTTCCTTGCAGTCTGGAAAATCTTTTATGATTTTTTCAATTAGATTCTTCTGCTTAGTCGTTGCAGGAGCAAACTTTTGCGTATCGTCTATCTTGTCAACGCCATCACGAGTAGCAATATACTTTGCATAACCGCCTGCACTTACTTTTCGATTTGGTTTGAGATATTTGAATTTGGTAACCAGTCTTGGCATTATAATTTATCCTTTCTGCCAATTGTAAGCATCGTCTAAAGAAAAAGAACCATTTAATCTTTTGACTTCCTTTACACATTCACCACGAAGTTTATTAAGCAATTTCTTATCAATATTCTGCGTAGCGGCAACAACATTCATTGTCATCGCAAGCTCAACAGCAAGTTTGAAAATCATTCTGTTCATTCGATTGTCGCTCTCGGCAACAATTGATTTTAAAGTTGATGTAAGAATGTTTGGAAGATACTGACTATTGTCATTAGAAGAAAGGTAACCTATATAAAAAATGATTGCTTTTTCTATAAATTCACTTCTACTACCACAGTTATCCTCCTTGTAAATATTTTCAACCATATCAAGTGTTGATTCTTTTATCCAAAGTGCAAATTTTCTTTTAACTTCTTTTCTATTATCCTTTTCATTCAAGTACAAAACCTCCTTTAAAGTCACAACCCATAGTTGTAACTCCTACAATTATGGCTGTTTATTCGGCAAATCGGGCAGAACAATCCACATATATAACCCCAATGCTTAAAATTAACTCCTATGAAATTATGAGACCTAAAAGTGCGAAAAACCGCATGGCAGTCGGCGTTGCCGTCTGCTGTGAACCGACACGAGGGAGCAACTGCAACCCCGTGTCTTTCTCCTGCTTAAAATTCCACCCTTGAAAAACTGCCCGAATTGCCGTAACTCCGATTTTTCACACCTTGCCACAAACCGCCCTGTTTCATTTTTTCTTTGAATTCGGATACTTTCCCAACTTATTGTTTAAAAGCCGACACAGGGCGAATGTGGCGAGAATATCACTGTTATTCTGCTTTTATTGATTTACCGTTTATCACTTCAAAATTGCACTCGGTATAGGACAGTCCGTATTCCTTAACCTCACGGTTCAGAATATCAAACATAGCCTGTTCAATACTGCGAGGGGATAACTTGATTTCATCACTCAAAGTGTCATAGCAAATCCATTCTTCACTCTCGGGTTTGTCCTTTACAAGAATATCAAAGCCGAGGTGCATTTTATCGGGAGTTGAAAATACAACAGCATTGATTTTCACACAGCCGACTGTAAGTGAAGCAAAGAGAGTGTCATGCTTGTCCTTTGGATTTTCGGAAAGTAATTTCTTGACTTCGTTCACCGACAAATACATTTTGAAAATATATTTATCACCGAGTAACTTTTTCAATTTCTTTCTCTCGTTCATAAACTCATACCGCCAATCTCATTTGTAAAATCTTCAACCTCATCTTCATCGGGTGAATCAAACAGATTATTCTGTTCAATGTTTTCGTAGAACTTTTCTGCACTGTCATTTACGGCTTCGTTTAAAACTTTCATATCAAAACCGCAGTCCTTGTAACCCTGTGACA
>OIZA01000299.1_pt1 | contig 28390 bp, 26 predicted proteins | sample 1588381 | NCBI WGS metagenome assembly OIZA01 (sample SAMN03283277) | human gut metagenome | biome: human-associated habitat; material: feces | host: Homo sapiens | place: Peru | collected 2012 | reverse complement strand
GCTGCCTGTCGCTGATGATGAACTATGAGGAGCAGGCTTTGTATCAGATTATGTTCTGGTTCGGCAAGGATAAGGATGGCAAGAACGTTATCTATATCGGTGCGCTACAGGGACCGCAGAACGGCAATGAGCTGATTAAGGGCCTGACCAAGGCGTTCTTTGGCTATCGCACGAAGAACCTTGTGTTCTATGGCTTGCGCAGTCTGGCGAAGTCTTTGGGCATAGAGAAGATTTATGCTGTGGGCAACGATGGCTATTATGCGATGAATCATATCCGTATGGACCGCAAGCTCAAGACCGACTTTGGCGCGTTCTGGCTGGAATGCGAGGGCGAGCAGTGCGAGGATAAGCGTTTCTTCGTTATGCCGGTGGCAGAGCACCGCAAGTCGATGGAGGAGCTGAAGCCGTCGAAGCGTGCGCAGCATCGCCGTCGCTTTGCGAAGATGGACGAGATGGAGAGTGCAGTGGCAGAGTCACTGAAGGCTTATATGCGGTGAGAACGTCTGCGTTGACGGACGCAGCGTTCTTGCCAGTTTTGGTGAAGAGAAAGAGGGCGTACCAGTGGAGCGGAAGTGAAGCTGGTACGTTTTTTGGTATATTGATATTCGAAATATAAAAATTTGGCTTGGGCATATTGTATGAATGGAGATGGCTGACATGATTAAGTATTTAGAGGGTGATATATTTACTTCGCCAGCACAAGTTATAGTTAATACTGTTAATACTGTTGGAGTTATGGGAAAGGGAATTGCTTTATCATTTAAAAAAGCATATCCGGAAATGTACAAAGTATATCGAAATGCTTGCGAGGATAATACATTTCAAATGGGAAATTTAATGCTTTGGCGTGAAATTGATCATTGGATTTTGTTATTTCCAACAAAAGAAAACTGGCGCAATCCGTCTAAGCTGGAATATATTGAGCAGGGCTTAAAGAAGTTTGTTGAAACATATTTTGAAATGGGGATAACTTCTATCGCCTTTCCGCGCTTGGGTTGTGGGAATGGAGGACTAGATTGGAACGATGTAAAGGCCTTGATGGAGAGATATTTAAAGCCTCTTCCTATAGATATATATATATATATTGGCGAGTACCAGGATTTATTAGAAGAACATAAGAATCAAAATGAAACAATAAAATGGATGAGAACTCAGGCTAAGGATATGTCGTTTTATGGCATTATTGATGATATAAAATATAATAGCAGTCTTGCTCCATATGAGTTTGCTTACAATAATGAAAAAATAGAAGCAAGATATGTGGATAAACAGCTTGTTTTCACAAAAAATGGAGAAGATATTTTTATAGTTGATGAAAGTAGTCTTTATGAAATTTGGGATCGAATTAGAAGTAATAGTATTATTATTCTTCCTGAAGTAGCTAACGAAAAGATGGTTATAGCATTATTGGAAAGTTTAGGGTATCTATTTAAGGTTAAAATAATCAAGGGTGAAGAGGGTTTTGAAGGATATCAGCTGAATTCTGGTGCAGGACGTAATTTTGCAGCTAAAGGAGACTGAGATAATGAAATTTGAGGATATTATTCAAACAAACTATAAAAGTCTTAGCGGAAATGGAAAATTATGGTGTAGGTATGCATTTCATTTTACTGATATTAGTAATGCTGTAGAAATTTTAGCTAATAAGACCTTATATAGTCGTAATGTTGCCAAAGAAATGGATGTTATGCATAATGATAACGCAAGTCGTCAGGTCATAAATGTTACGAAAAGCAGCATTTTAGATTACGTACGCTTTTATTTCAGACCTCTGACGCCAACGCAGTATCATAATGAAGGGTTTAAGCATAAAGATATAAGATTAAATAATGCGAATGTTCCTGTGCCAGTTTTTTTCGTTTTTGACTTAAACAAATTATTAAACAATCCGCATACTAGATTTTCTGAAAAAAGCTTGGCCGGCTCTGGTTGCGAAGCTTATTCTAGTACAGAAGAGTTTTCTAAGCTTGATTTTGAGAAGATTTATAGTGATGGAGTCATGGCGGATAAAGAAATAAGGAAATATAGACAGGCCGAGATAATCTTTCCTGAGAAATATAATATTGACGATAGTCTAGTGTATATAGTTTGTAGAAATAGTTTAGAAAAAGAATATTTGACTACAACACTCTATAAAAAGGATAAATCAACATATGAAAAATATATAAACAGAATTTATGTGAGCAAAAGGGATAATATATTCTATTACAATGGCTTGTTTTTGGATGCTTGCTCATATCATGATAAACAGTTATCTATTGTTTTTTCAGATGAATACAAGAGGAAAAAGTATGCACTACAGTGTATGCAAAAACATGATATTGATAAGTTATCTGCTGTTGATGAGCAAATCAGCCTTGAGTGGATTAACAACGGGCATTTGTTAAAACGAACAGTTATAGAGAGTCAAGTGGACTATTTAAATGAAAGATACCAAAATATTAATTTACCTGATATTGAGGACGCAGAGTATTTAAACGTCAAAGTGTCTTTTGAAAATCATGTTATGTGTAATATAGAATTACCGATGAAAAAGAAGAATATTTTTTGAGTTTATTATTGGTTTTAAACTATATTTAAGAATGGTGGTTGTATTATGAAAAAATATTTTTTAGCATTTTTAGCATTACTTGTTATTCCGTTTTGCTTGCAGTTGGTATTAGTGGATAATAGTTCTTTTAAGTGGGCACATTTTAGATGGTATTTAATAATATCCGTTCTATTTGGCTATGTTTTAAGTAAATTTGAATATAAAAAGAGCTTTTTAACAAATTTCACGTTGATGTATGCAACTATGGGGATATCTGTTGCTGCTACTTATAAATTTATAAAAAAAACACAGCTTAATGGAGAATTTTTATGGGATGAGCTGACGACATCTATAGCAATTCTAGGTGTATTGTATAGTGTTTTCTTTGCATTCCAATACCGTAAGATAAATATATCTAAAATATTTAGTGTTATAGAAATGCTGCTATTAGTACCATATCTTGCGAATATAGGATATGCAGTAGTAGAACATGATTGCATAACGGCTAACTCTTTAATAGCAATATATCAGACTAATCCAGTAGAAATGTGGGAGTTTATGAAAGCTACTGCTCCATTGTATATCTATGGTTTTGGAATACTTTTTCTTGTAATCTTATTTTTATTACTATATAAAACATTAAAGAATACAGAAATACTCAATAAGTCGATTTCAAAAAAAGAAATATTTTTTCTGGTGATAATATTTATATCAGTAGTTTTTATTGGCAACAAAACTTTTAAGGATTCTTACTTTAGCAGAATTGCTTTGGAAAGCAATGGTTATCTCAAGAGTGTAAAGGCTTACAATGAGTATCGATTAGATGCTAGTGGAAAATCTAAATACATAGAAGCAAGAACGACAAGTGCTGATAATGAAACATATCTTGTTGTAATTGGTGAATCGCAAAATCGTAAACATATGTCAGCATATGGCTATAGCAGAGATACTACACCTTGGCTTAAAGAGCAGTTGAATAATAAAAATTTTGTGGTTATGGAAAATGGCTATGCATGTAATACACTGACGATGTTAGCTTTATCTCAAGCGCTTACGGAAAAAAGTCAATATAATCATAGAAATTTGGAGACGTCTTATTCGTTGGTCGATATTGCAAAGGCAGCTGGTTTCAAAACATATTGGATAAGCAATCAAGCTCAGTTTGGATCTTTTAATACTCCGATTACTTTAATTGCTGATAGTGCAGATGAACGAATTTGGTTAAATAGCGATAGTTCTGCAGGCAGTTCTTATGATGAAAAGATTTTGCCTATACTAAAGAATATCAGGGGAAATGAAAGGAAAATAATTTTCATACATTTGTATGGTAATCACTGGGAATATAAGCATAGATATCCTAAAGGAAGTTTTGATAAATATGATGGGCAGAAGGTTGCTGAAAAGGTTGTTGATTTGCAGAAATTAAATGAATACGATAATAGTATTTACTATAATGATACTGTTGTCAAAGATATATTTAATTATGCAGTGAAGAATTGGAATTTATGCAGCATGGTATATTTTTCTGATCATGGAGAAGCTGTAAAGAGTAATAATAAGCATATTCCTAGTAAATATGAGGATGATATGGGAACAGTGCCAGTTTATTGGTATTTCTCTGATGATTACAGAAGAAATCATCCTGATTTAGTAAAATTTGCTCAATTGCGTAAGGAGGTATATTTTACGAATGATATGATGTATAATGCATTGTTAAACGTATTGAGGATAAATACACCGTACTATGATGCAAGGGAAGATTTTTTGTCAGAGAAATATGGTTATAAAAAAGATGATTTGTTGATTTTAAATAATTTAAGAATAAAATAAATAGGAGAAAGAAAATGTTCAGTCAGGAAGAGTTCTCGAAAAATCAATTCATTGAGAAAAAAATACTATTCGAGGTTAGAAGTATTAATGAGGAAAATGCTATACATATAGCATTTAATATTGATGACAAATTTTTTATGCAAATGGGAGTAACGGTTGTATCTATTTTGGAGAACAATAAAGATAAGTGCTTTAGCTTCCATGTTTTTTGCGATGGCATTAGTGATGATAATCTTGCAAAGGTTAAGCAGTTAGCAGAAAAATATCAGCAGAATTTTTATGTTTACATTATGGATATGAAACCATTCCAGACTTTTCATATAAAAACAAAGCATTTTTCTCGCGTTACCTACTTACGCTCTGTTATGCCAAAAATATTAAAACTACTGACTGATAAATATCTATATATGGATGCAGATATGCTTTGTGTTGGTGATATAAGTGAGATAACATCCATTGATTTAGATGGGTATCCTTTTGCTGCTGCGAGTGAAACTCCGCAGGCTGTGGCATATAAAACAAGCTTTTTACATCAAAAAAGTGGTAAGCATTTCAATGATGGCTTGATGTGGATAGATATTGCGGAATGGGAAAAAGAGCAGATAACGGAGAAAATTTTTTCCTATCAGGGAGCAGACCCAAGAAGATTTTCCGGACAAAGTCAGGATATTATGAACTTAGGTTAGATGGAGAGATTAAATTTATTGACAGGCGTTTTAATGGCGGCTCTGATAAGGGTGTGTTGATTTATCATTTTTGTGGTCGTAATAAGCCTTGGCATATGGTGATTTCTGAGGGCGATAAATTATGGCGCCATTATTTAGACTTATCACCATGGCCTAGCCTGCCTGATCCATTGCCACCAAAGGAGCCTAGTCATTATTATAACTATAAACTTTTGATGGAACTAGCATGGAGAAAGAAAGAGATTATAAAAACATTCGAGTATATGTTTTGGTATAGCGTTTTGAAAATACAATTCAAATTAAGAGGCAAATAACTGAGCGTAATGCTAATTATAGACTATTAAATTAATTTCAGTTCTAAGAAATAAAAAATAGCTTTTATGCTATATGAAAAAGAAAACGCTAGAGAAGTATTTTATGCGCAATGGCTTGGGCTGTTGCGCTTTTTTCATGCATACAAGCTGTAGATATGGTATAATACAGTAAAGGTGTAGAACATTATAATCAATGAATTTTCAAAGGTGTTTTATGGAGAGAGCAGATAATCTTACAGTAGTCATTTTGACGAAGAATGAAGAAAAGGATATTGTTGATGCGATTAAAAATGCGCAGAAGCTTACGGATAAAGTGCTCATAGTTGATTCTGGCAGCACGGACAAAACAGTTGCTTTGGCAGAAGCAAACAATGCCAAAGTGGTTTATCGTGACTGGGATAATGATTTTGCAGCGCAGCGTAATTTTGCGTTGCAGCATGTAGATACTGACTGGATTTTATATCTCGATGCAGATGAGCGTATGAATGGCGAGCTGATAGAAAGCATTGCGAAGGCGACTGCTAGTGGTAAAGAAGCTATGTTTAGGCTTGAAAGACGCAACAGTGCTTTTGGCAGGGATTTTAAATATGGTGTGCTCGGTCCAGATTCAGTTGTGCGTCTATTCCCATCTAAAGGCGTAAAATGGGAAGGAAAGGTGCATGAGCGTCCTGTTGGTGAGTTTGCCGAAAAAACGCTTGGGGGATATCTTAAGCATTATACATATGCTTCTTTTGATGAATACTTGGAGAAGATGAATAAGTATGCCAGCATTGGCGCTGAGGATAGAAGACAGCGTGGGAAAAAGTGCTCGATTCTCAAGGATCTTGTTTTTAGACCAGCATTTGCTTTTTTTAAGATGTATGTTTTGAAGGCAGGATTTCTAGAGGGCTGGCTGGGTTTTGTGCTGTGCCTTAATTATGCTAATTATACACTGAACAAGTATGTTAAGCTGAAAATGATGGGAGAGAATTAATATGCCGAGACTTTCTGTGATAGTACCTGTTTATAATGCAGAGAAGTATATTATAAAATGCCTTGATAGCATATTGAGTCAAACTTTTACGGATTTTGAGCTGCTTTTGGTTGATGATGGCTCTTCTGACAAATGTGGCGAAATCTGCGATCAATATGCTAAGCTGGATAAACGGATTAAGGTTCTTCATAAGGATAATGGAGGTGTTAGCAGCGCTAGAAATTTAGGCTTATCTAAGGCTGAGGGTGCTTATATTGCTTTCATTGATCCTGATGATTATATTGATAAAGATATGTTTAAAGATACTATGACATATCTGCAAAAGACTGATGGCGATATAGTTTGTTTTGAGGTTTGCGAAGTAAAGGGCAGTAGGAATAAAATAGGCTATCATTTTGATGAAAATAAAATTATGACAGGTCGAGAGGCTCTTCAATTTATTTTAGAAGATATTATTGATAATTCTCCATGTAATAAAATATATAAAAAAGAAGTTTGGAATAATGTAAGCTTTCCAAATGGACGTAGATATGAAGATGTAGCTACTATATATAGAACATTCGCACAAGCAAATAAGGTAGTATATTTAAAAAAAGCCTTATACTACTATATTAAGCATGAAGGCAGTGCTACAGCGGTGAATTTTGATTTTCAAAGAAGATATGAGTGCTTCACTGGCTATAAAGAACGGTTAGATTTTGCTTTGAAGAAGAATATTGATGCAGTTACGGCTTGCAGAAAATTAGCGGTTGAGACGGCATTAGCTACGTTGACAGCTTTTTATGCTAAAGAGAATGATGAATATCTCCAAGAAGCAGGCGATATAAAAAAGTTTATAAGTGCGAATATTAAAGAGTTACGAAATATAAAATTAAAAACAAAGCATAGGTTTTTGTTGTTTAGCTTTGTGTATTGTCCAAGCTTACACAAAGTATATGCTAAATTATCTGCTTTGAGCAAGAAGGTGAAATAATGAAGAAAATATTGGTGTTCGGGGAAAGGTATTTCCATTATACAGATAGCACTGTTTATGCATTAGAGCAGTTAGGATTTGATGTAAAAGTAGTTTATATGCCTTTGCTGCAAAGCAAAGAGTTGTCTAGTTGGGAGTATTTACAATATAAAACTAATAGAAATTCTTTCTGTCAAAAATATTATGAGCACAAGAAGCAGCAGATACAAAACGATGTGTTAGAGTATAAGCCGGACATCTTTTTTTCAATTAATGGAAATGCGTACTATGAGTTTATTGATAAAAATCTTATTATGATGCTCAGAGATATAAAATGTAAGAGCTACGTTTGGTATATGGATACTGTTAGACGCTTTGAAAATGTTGAACAAAACATAATGTTGTTTGACGAAGTGTTATCTTTTGAACCAATGGACGTTACTTATGTTAAGGAAAAATATGATAAAGAAGCAAGGTATTTACCTATAGGTGTTGCGGAGCAGTTGTTTTGTAAGAGCAGCAAAAGTGAAAAAAAATACGACATAAGCTTTGTAGGTAATAGCACAGAAAATAGACTTGCTGTTTTGGATGAAGTAGCTAAATATTGTACTGCTAATAATAAAAGTATGATAGTTTATGGACACTATTGGCATAATAAGCATTTTTGGCAAACCTATTTTGCAAAAAGAAGCTTTGCTAGAAAGCATCCGGATTTAGTAAAATATGTGACTAACAGTTTTTTGCATGATCAGGAGGTTGCAGAGCTATATAATACGTCAAGAATATCGCTTAATATACATATTGCACTACATAAGGGGATTAATCCGCGAACCTTTGAGGTACTTGCTAATGGGAATTTTGAATTATGTTGTTATCGCGAGGATGCTAAGAAGATAGGATTAATTGATGGAACTAATATAGTTATGTATAATAATGCCGAAGAATGTGTAGAAAAAATAAGGTATTATTTGAATAACGAAGATGAATGCTTGAAAATTGCAAAGGCAGGAAAAGAGTTTGTGATGAAGAATTATACGATGAAGAAGCTTTTAGCCGATGTGTTAAAAAAGGATGGGTTGTATGAGTGATAAGTTGGTAGAAAAATACGGAATAACATTTTTTGAAGCTAGCTTATGTGCTGTTATTAGAAAAATTATCGGTACATCTAAATGTCCAAAATGGATTTATAAAAAATCAAAAAAGAAATATGGTTGGGCCGATAATCTTGCAAGGTATTGGTGGAAAAAGTATAAAAATGTTGATATTGGTAGATATACATATGGATATAAATACTTAGATTATAGACATTTAGTGAGTGTAGGTTCTTTCTGTTCCATTGCAGATGGTCAGACTGTTGTACCTAATGACCATAGAATGGATTGGATTACGACTAGTCCGATAGCTTCATTGAAAGAGTTTGGTTTTGCTGATAGAGATTATATGAATGACTATATTTCAGAGGATGATAGAAAAATAGTTATTGGTAACGATGTTTGGATTGGAGCCAGATGTATAATCTTTGAGGGCGTTACAATTGGAGACGGTGCAGTTATAGCAGCAGGAAGTATAATAAGGAAGAATGTTCCTCCGTATGCAGTTGTCGGGGGGGTAGATAAGATACTAAGATATAGATTTGATAAGGAAACCATTGAAAAATTGTTAAAAATAAAATGGTGGAATTGGGACGACAAAGATATTAGGGAAAAAATATATATGTTCAGAGAAACTGCATTTTTTATATAAGTAAGTATCGATAGTTGGTTTAGAGGTGTTTATAATATGCGTATAGTTGATTTGTTTTCTGGAGCTGGAGGCTTGACTTTTGGTTTTTATTACAATTTAATAAATAGAAGGTTTGTTAGAAATGCAAATTGTAATATAATTTTTGCTAATGAGTATGATACAGCAGCCGCAGAAGCATTTCGACATAACTTTCCTGATATCAATATGATAAATAAAGATATTAAAATGCTGACAAAAAAAGAAGTTTTGCAATTAATAGGTGATGAGGAAATTGATTTAATAGTTGGAGGGCCGCCGTGTCAGTCATATAGTTATATAGGAAAACGAGTATATGATGACAAAGCAAAACTTTATAATGAATACTTCAGAATGCTATCTATAATTAAGCCTAAAATGTTTTTATTTGAAAATGTTAAAGGCATTTTATCGATGAAAGATTCAAATGGAGAGTTAGTTATAGAGGATATAAAAAAGAAATTCGAACATATAAATAGACGATTGGGATATAATATAACTTATGATGTTTTAGATGCCGTAGATTATGGTGTACCTCAGCATAGAGAAAGAGTATTCATTATAGGTATTAGAAGAAACTTACATTTACATTGGGATTTTAAATCGTTGCAAAAAAATGAGTATAAGTGGACTTTAAAAGAGGCAATTTCAGATTTGCCAGTAGTTGGGCCTGGAGAAGAAATTAGACGATATGGAGTAAAACAACCGGTAAACAAATATCAGCGTTTAATGAGAAGAAATAGTAGGACATTAACAGCACATTTTTCTGGTGTATATGGAGATAAAATACAAACAATAATGAATAATGTTATTCAAGGAGAAGGGAAAAATTATATCAATAAATTAGTAGATGATGGAAAGCTAGATGAAAAATATAGATTAACTTCTGGTTATAATAATACATATGGAAGATTATACGCTAATAAACCTTGCACAACAATAACTAATAATATGTCAACGCCTTCAGGATTACGTTGCATTCATTATGAACAAAATAGACCATTAACACCCAGAGAAGGAGCTAGAATACAATCATTTCCTGATTGGTTTGTTTTTTGTGGGAATAGAGGTGAAATTAGAACACAGATTGGGAATGCAGTACCACCATTATTAGCTATGAAATTGGCTAAACAAATAGAGAGGCTATTGGAATAGGAGACCAGCTATGAAAAGTCAAGTATAAATTAGGTCAAAATTCCACAAACAGTATCTTTTTATATCATGTCTAAAAAAGGGTAACCTTAATAAAGCTCCCTTACAGGTGCTTTTCAAAAACTAACGATATGGATATACAATAACTTTATTCGAAATTAAATTCTACATTGTCAGTCAACATTTTTAAGATGACTCTGACAAGTTTACCAGCACAATGCCCTAAAGCGTTGTAATGGGTTCGTCCCTCGGAAATTTTTGTATCATAGTACTTTTTGAATGTCGCATTGTTCTTAACAACATTATGAGCTGCATTGACTAAAGCATAACGAAGCACACGAGAACTGCGTTTGGACATTCTAGTTTTCTTAGCGCAAAAATTTCCGGATTGGTAAACAGAAGGATCTAAGCCAGCAAAGGCTAAAAGCTGGCAGGGCTTAGAAAACCTGTGGATATTACCAATTTCACCTAAGATCATTCCACCATTAATATAACCGATACCCGGAATGGTCATAATGACAGAATCAATACATTGCATAATTTCTGTCATTTCAGATTCAATTTTATCTAATTGGCTATCAAGTAACTCTATCTGAGCAATGGAATGGGTTACCTGTATAGATAAGGAGCTGTCACAAGCACCTACAGAATTCTGTGCGAGAACTCTTAACTCTTTAGCCTTATCTTTCTTGAAATGGCCGTGGGAAGCAACTTCAAGAGTATGGCTAAGATGAGTCATATGCATAGAAGCAATAGCTTTAGGTGTTGGAGCCTCCTTGAGGATGGCATAGACAGCTTTCTGGTGCAAACCAGATTTAAAGAAATACTGAAGCTCAGGAAAAACTTCGTCAACATAAGCAGTAAGCTGGATTTTCAGCCGAGTACGCTGCTTAATGGTTTTCTGACGAAATCTGCCTAGAGTTTTAAGATTCATAATATCCAAATCATAGAGAGTTATGAATCTGTAAAAATCCTGCATCATGAGCGTTTTAGCAATGATGTAAGTATCGACCTTATCAGTCTTTGTTTTACGTATGTTGTTTTTACGTAAAGAAGAAGTCTGAAGAGGATTGATAACACACACCTTGTAGCTCGATGCAACAAGGTATCTGACAAGGTTGTCGCCGTAGTGTGCCGTTGACTCAAGACCGAAGATGATGTTGTCTTTTCTAAAGTTGGAAAGCTTAGAAAGCAACATATAGAAGCCATCAGCGTCATTAGTGAATTTAAACGGCTCAATGATTATTTCGCCATCAGAAGAGATAGCAGAAGCAAAATGGTTGAGTTTGGCAATATCAATACCAACAAAAATCATGAGAATCAACCTCCCAGTAAAAAGTCTAATACTGTGATATCCACCAGCGATTATCATCGTAGACTTGATTGAAATAAGCATTCAGAAGAAAAACTTCGACGCATCCAGCTATAAACGATTCAGATAAAGGTAGCGGCAATACACTCCTGTTGAGTAGTCAAAGCTACAGGTTACCATAAATTGTCCACAGTATCTGAATGTATTGAACCACAATATTAAAAGAAAGGAAAGTATGGATTTTTGCTTCTATAAATATCATACAAGAATTATTATGCAGAATTCAAACAGTACTATATATTTTAATTTTTCATATTTTGCTTTAAGACTTTTAGGTAAAGGCTTATATTCAAACCATTGGACTGCTATTGCAGAATTGGTAGCTAATGGTTTGGATGCGCAAGCTACAAATATTAAAATTTATATAAATATGACTGACAAAAAGAATTCTGTTATTGAAATATTTGACAATGGAACAGGAATGGATTATTCTGATTTAGCTCATAAGTATACGCTTATAGGAAAAGACAAAAGACAGGATGTAGAATTAACAGATGAGTTAAAAAAACAAGTTATGGGAAGAAAAGGGATAGGTAAATTAGCAGCATTGTACTTATCTAATAAATATTATTTAATATCTAAAAAGTATAATAGTTCAGAGACTGCATGGTGTTTAGATGCATCAAACGTTAAGGATACAGATATTCCTAAATTAGATAAGTATGATATAGATGAAGTAGGCATAGAATGCCAAGAAGAATGGAAAGCTTTTAATACAGGAACAATGATTCGCCTTACAAATGTTGATCTTACTAATTTTGGTGTACAAACAATAGAAGGATTGAAAGCGAGACTATCAGATTTTTATTTAACAGATTTCCTTAATGGGCAGGTAGAAGTTTGTATATTAAACAATAGAAATGATAAAAAAAACTTCCAAAAAATAGAAAAATCAATAGCTTTTAAGAATTTTTATGCTTTTTTTAATAATACTAACATTGATTTTGATGATAAATTATCATCTGGAGTGCAAATAAAAACAAATGTTGATATAATATCTCAAAAGAAATGGCCAATCAAAAAAATAAACGCTAGTCAGTTTGAGGTTAGCGGAAAACGCTTTTTTCATAAACCTAATGGTGAACTGTCTGAGAAAGAGATAGAATATAATATGTATGGATGGATTGGGATTCATACGTCTATAAAAAAAGAAGATGCAATACAGAATGATCCTGATTATTTACGAAATAAAGCATATAGACCTAATCAGTTGAGACTATATGTGAGAAAAAAGCTCGCTGTAGAAAATTTTTTAGATTACATAAAAAATACGCAAGCATTTAGTAATTATATTGAAGGAGAAATTAGCTTTGATATTTTAGATGATAATGAGTTGGGAGATATTGCAACATCTAATAGACAAGGTTTTATTGAAGATGATGAAAGAGTGCAATTATTAGTTGAAATACTTAGACCAATAATAAATCAATTGATAAGATTGAGAGTAAAAGTTGCTGATGAAGTTCAAAATGAAGTAAAGGAGTATCTCGATGCAGAAAAAGCTAAAATTGAAGCTCAAAGAAAGAAAGAAGAAAAACAGAGAATAGCAGCTGAATTATTGGCGAAAAATATAGAGTTAGAAAAAGATAAAGTAGTTGAAGAGAAAAAGATTGCTGAAAAAGAAATTGTCAAACAAAAAAATCGTGCTGATAAATTAGATGCAAATTTAAGCAGCGAGAAGAAGAGAAATTTTTTCTTGGTTGACTCAATGAGTGAAAAACAAATTGATTTTGCAAAGCGATTGCATATGTTGAAAATTAATACATACACAATGCAAAAAACAATTAAAAGTAGTATAATGAAGTTGCAAAGAGGAAGATTTAACGAAGATGAAGCTTGGAATTATTTAAAAAAAATGTCGTATCTTGTGTCTAGAATTCAAGCAGTTTTAGAATATGGTGCTGTGGCAAGTTTTGACACAAAAGAAGAATACATTGTTGAAGATTTATTTTTGTTCATCAAAGAGTATTGTGATAAAATACTCGCATACAATCAAGAAATTACTATTTTCACAGAAATAGAAGATAATGACAAATTTTGTATTAAATTTGTTCCTCAAGATATTGTAATTATTATTGATAATATTGTTAGTAATTCATTGAAACACAAGGCTGATAAAATAAATATAGTTTTAAAAAGAATCACAAATGGTGCTTCAATAGAATTTATTGATAATGGCGAAGGATTAAGCTCTTGCGTAAATAATACTGAAGAACTCTTTGAGTTTGGTAAGGGATTTACAAAAATTGGTACTGGAGTAGGGTTATATCATGTAAAGGATATTGTTGAAAATAAATTACATGGATTTGTGGAAATAACATCAAAAGTCGGTGAAGGGTTCAAATTACAGATAAGGATTGACGAAAATGAGATATGATTTGAAAATATTGTGGGTTGAAGATAGCAGAGTTTTTTATGATTCTGCAAAAGTAATTTTAATTATGTATGCTGAAGACAATGGTATTTCATTAGATTTTGAATATGTTGAAGATGTGGAAGTTTTTATTGAGAAAATAGAAAAAGAAACAAATAGATTTAAGGCATATGATATTTGTTTTGTTGATTACAATTTATCACAGAAGATTTTAGGAAACGATTTGATAAAACAACTAAAAAGAAAAGAGTTAGACTCTGATATCTTGTTTTATTCATCAGAATATGAACCTAAAATAAGAGAAGATATACGTGAAGATTTAAGTTCTTTTGAAGGGGTGTATATAGCTAATAGAGAAAATTTTGAGGAGAAAGCTAACTATTTAATAACTAAAAATGCTCGTAATTTGACTAAACTGTCTAATATTAGAGGTTTTTTAATGGATCAAACATCGGAAAACGATTATATAATAAAGTCGTATATTTTACGTAAATTTGCAGAGCTTTCAACTGAACAAAAAGAGGAAATTTCGAAGTTCGTTTTGCAATTTATTAGAGAATCAGTAAAAAGCTTTGATACAAAAGCAAATAATTTACTTGAGCAACTTGATGATAGAGGAATAGGAAATATTAAAAATTTTATGAGGAATATGAATGATGTTGTTCCATTGAAATTAAAATATCAAATATTTGAAAAAATGATTACTTTTTTAGGAGAAGTATCATTCGAAGAAGTTACTTTAGAAAAATATTTTGAGGATATAGTAAAAGCTAGAAATAATTTAGCTCATAAGAAATTGGATTTGTGTAAGATGCAAAGATATATAAAATATTATGATGATATTGACCAGTTTGAAAATAGAAAGTGTCCAAAAGATTGTAAGGAGCATACGAATGATAACAAATATTCTATGGATGATTGGAATGAAATACGTAAAAATGTACAGAAATTTGGAAGAAGTATAGATGCTGTGCAAGAAAAACTTTAATAGTAAATTTTTATTTGAAGGTGATAACTATGGAACAAATGATCACAATTGCAATACCAACATATAATCGACCAAAACAATTGCTAGAAACATTGAAAAACTTACAGCGGCAAACAAATCAAAATTTTAGAATTTTTATTTGTGATAACGCTTAAGAATAATGTGGCGACCATCCTCGATATATTGGCAGGTTGCAAAGCGAAGAATTTGGGCTTTATCAAGCTTTCTGTCTTCTAGATATTCAATATCTTCAATTGAAGCGTTGTTGTTGGAGAAATCAGCATTGCGGATATAGCGATTTAACTTGTTTGCTTGCCGCTTATTCCATTCAGCATCGACTAGAAAGCTGAATCTGTCCTCAAAACCTAATGTATGGTATGCAGGACTGCTGAGCTGCATTTCATATTCTTTCGCCATAGCACTGAAACGCATAGCTTTAAGGTTTTCAATAATTGTTCCGTGTCCGCTCATTTAGAATCACCATCTTTCCCATAATATTCATAGCCTCTGACAAAAGCATAGCTATTGTCTGTGGATTTGTTTTTTAGTTTAGGGAATGCAGATTCATTAGCAGCTTTTACTTTGTTGTTTTTAATGAGCAAAGTAATATTTTTAACTGTTGGGATACTGGTAAGTTCTAAAACCCTTTGGCAAGCTTCTTCAATTAAAGAGTTATCATATTTGCTTGCTAAGCGTTTCAAGCTACCGCAAGGTTTGTAGCCTTGTTCTGGTTCTTTTCCTTCACTGAGAAAGTATTCGATTACTTTTAATGTGGATGGGCCAATATTTTTAGCCCATTCCCTAAAATCATCTGCGCTGTATGTAAGAAATTTTTTATGTTCTGGTGGCATATGGTTAGTATTAATTACAGGATCTTTTTTATATTTCTGTAACCGTTTATGCGTAGCAACGACAGTTCCATGGAAGAAAACTTCTACTTTATTTTTGGTAAGGCGGATATCGACCTGCTCATTAATAAGATTAAAAGGCACCGAGTATTTATTTAAACCATCAGTAATCAGGTAATCTCTATTAACCTTAGCTGTAGACCAAACTGTTGGTTCAAAATCATCAGCTGGCAAAGGTTGTAAATAGTTCTTTTCTTCATTAATGAAAGCGTCATAGCGGCATCCAGGCATCTTCTGAAACGGACGCTTGTTAAGTTTGGCAAGCATCTCCAATACAGCCTATTGTGCTTCAGCAATACTAAAAAACTTGCGCTCTCTCAGAGCGGCAATAATCAATGTGCTTGCAAATCTGACGCTGCTTTCAGCAAGACTTTTGTCCTGAGGATGTCTTACACGACATGGCACAATAGCAGTATTGTAATGGTCAGATAAATCCTGATAGCTTTTATTGATTACTGTCTCGTATATTGTATTGGTAGTAATTCCTGTAGCAAGGTTGTCAGGAATAAGCAATCTTGTAGAACCACCAAAATATCTGTACGCATGTACGTGGCATAGTAACCAGTTTCCGGATTTCATGTCAGAACAAACTTCTGCATACGTATAACAGCTACATGGTAAAACTGCAACAAACAGGTAGCCATTGCTTGTTTCGCCAGTATATGAGTCGCTTATCGGAATGGTAGTGCCCGCCCAATCAACTTGCATTGCATCACCTGGTTTGTGCTTTATACGCATTGTAGCTTTTTTACGCATTGCCCACTTGCGATAATTGTCACAGTACTGTGTATAACTGTAAGTAATTAAATCAGCCTGGCGTGCTGTAACACAATATTCTTCCCAAAGCAGTGTAAGATTTGTACCTTTTTTACATAAATCTGAGTGCAGCTTTTCAAAATCTGGTTGTGCTCTAAGCTCAGGTACTGACACAGACCTTTCGGGAAAAAGTAATGCTCTAATAGATGCATTAGTGGTTTCCTCAGGCAAAGGCCAACTTAATCCATAAGAATCAGCTCGTTCAAAGAACTCGCTGATTGTGTGGTGAGAACTTTTAAGGCTGAGTTCAATTTTACGCATAGAAGTATGCAATGCTCTAAGCCTTAAAACTTCAAGGTAATTCAACATAAGGAATGCCTCCTGTAATAATAGTAGTCACGAAAACACGTGCCATTATTATTATATACAGAAATTGCTTATCGTGGCAGTACCGTTTTTAGTGTGGCAGTTTTGCCGTTGTACCGTGGCAGTTTTACCGTGAAGATGTGGCAATTTAATCGTAATATACATATTTGATCTCAAAATGTATCTAAATTTCCTAACGTTAATAAGGGAGTGCTTCTAAAAAGAGGGCGGTGATTTGTATGAACAAATTTATTGAAAACTGTGATATGTTGCACGATGTAACACTAATAGATAATTTAATATTACATTATAATACATTTGGTGTACTTGATCGCCGAAGTGCTATTGATTTAATTCGAAAAATACATTCAATAAATAAAGTTGTACGGATGTTTGATACGGTAAGTAATATACAGGCACAAGATAACTATATACCTTTCTATTGTGCTACTGATTCACAACTTGTTTGTGAGTTAAATAGATTACAACGAATATTGATTGCCAATATAGGTAAAAATAATACTGATGAATTGCAAAAACGATAAAAATACTTGCTTGTTGATTGAAAGAGGCTCAATATGAAAATAAAAACAATCAAACTCCAAAATTTTCGTTGCTTTGAAAAATTCACTGCTGAATTAAATGAGGACTTAACTGTTATTGTTGGTAATAATGGTAGCGGTAAATCAACATTATTAGATGCGTTATCTATTGCTATAGGTACGTTTCTTGTGCCATTTTCAACAGGTAGCAGCATTACTATTGCTAAAGATGATGCGTTGAATAAATGCTTTGATTTAGGCAGCGTGGTTGAACTACAAGCACAATATCCTGTTGAAGTTTTAGCAGAAGGAGTAGTTTCAGATAAAATGCTTCAGTGGAAGCGAACATTAAATAGTGAAGAAGGTAGAACTACTGTTGGCGCTGCTAAAGACCTTATTAATGTTGCGAAAAAATTACAGGAGCAGATTCAAAAAGGAGAAAAACCGTTATTGCCAATTCTGTCATATTATGGTACTGGCAGATTATGGGCACAGAAAAGAGAAAGAAAAACTGTTGCAAGAACAACTAGATTTAATAGGCAGATGGGTTACATAGATTGTTTGGATGCAGCTTCAAATGAAAAATTAATGTTGAAGTGGTTTGAAAAAATGTCTCTGCAGGCTGCAGCATCTGGAAAAATAGCACCTGAACTTATAGCTGTAAAATCTGCTATCTGCAAATGCTTTATTGGGATAACTGGGTATCAAGATGTTGATGTTCAATTTAATTTTGATACACACGAATTAGATATAGTATATTTGGGTACGGATAATAGTCATAAACGCTATCCTATGAAGCACTTGAGCGATGGTTATAAAAATACTTTGAGTATGATTGCTGATATTGCATATCGCATGGCAGTTTTAAATCCTTGGTTATTGGACAATGTATTAGCAGAGACACCAGGTGTTGTATTGATAGATGAAATTGATTTGCACTTACATCCATTATGGCAGCAACGCATAATTGGAGATTTACGTAGCATTTTTCCCAAGGTACAATTTATTGTATCTACTCATGCACCTATTGTGATAAGTTCTGTAAAAAAAGAGAATTTGTTAGTTTTACAGGATATGCAGCCTGATAGTCCTATGATAGAAACATACGGTAAGGATGCAAATGCTATTTTACTTAGCATTATGGGAGCAGATGAAAGACCAATAGCTGTCAAAAAGCAATTTAACAAATTCTATGATGCTATGGCTAAAGAACAATATGACATTGCAGAAAAAATTTTGAAAGATCTTCAGGCAATAATTGGAGAAAATGATACTGAGCTTAATGCTGCACAAGTATCATTAGCTTTAGAACGCATGTAGGTGACATCTATGCTTTATACAGAAAAACAGAGAGAACCCATTGAGCTTATAAATGAAAAGCGAAATGGTTTGAAATCTTATAATGATATGTCTAGTAATACTAAAACTGCGATAAGAAAGACATTATTGCGAGAGCAAGGCCATTTATGTGCTTATTGTATGCAACGTATTGATTTACAGAATATGACAATAGAACATTATATTCCGCAGAATCCATCTGATAGAGAAGCCGATGATATGCTATCAATAGATTACAATAATATGCTTGCTGTTTGTAGTGGCAATATTGATGGTGCTAATCGTAAGAGTGATTTAACTTGTGACAAGCATAGGGGAAATATACCATTAACTGTCGATCCTAGAGATGAATATAGTATAGAAAAAATTTGCTATAAAGATGATGGCACTATGTATTCACTTGATCCAAATATAAATAGAGATCTTGATGAGACGCTTAATTTGAATTGTACAACGACACTTTTTAAACAAAATAGGAAGAGTGTACTAGATGTTGTGAAGCAAGGAATTTTAAAGAGATCGGCTGAAAACAGAATAGCTAAACGTCAGTTAGAAAATATGTTAGCTAAATTGCAAACTAAAAATGATGAAAAATATGTACCTTTTTGTGGTATTGCTATTTGGTATTTAAGAAAGAAGTTATCTCGATATTAGATTGCATTTAATTTTGTGAATATAAAAATATATAGTAGGTGAAAACAATGAAAGGCATTATTCTCGCCGGAGGTTCCGGCACACGTTTATATCCAATTACAATGGTAACAAGCAAGCAGTTGTTGCCTATTTATGACAAGCCGATGATTTTTTATCCGTTGTCTACCTTGATGCTTGCTGGTATCAAAGATATCTTGATTATCTCTACGCCGCAGGACCTGCCAAATTTTGAACATCTTTTAGGCGACGGCAGCAGATACGGCATTAATCTGAGCTATAAGGTTCAGCCTTCTCCTGATGGTTTGGCGCAGGCCTTTATCTTGGGTGAAGAATTTATTGCAGGCGATAAGTGCGCGATGATTCTGGGAGATAATATTTTCTATGGTGCAGGTATGACGAAGCATCTTCAGCAAGCCGTAGCCAATGCGGAGGGGGCAACAGTATTTGGTTATTTTGTCAATGATCCTGAGCGTTTTGGCGTTGTCGAATTTGATGCTAACGGCAAAGCAGTTTCTCTTGAGGAAAAGCCTGCACAGCCTAAGAGCAATTATGCTGTTACCGGTTTGTATTTTTATGATGAAAAGGTTTGCGAATATGCAAAAAGCTTAAAGCCTTCTGCGCGCGGAGAGTTGGAAATCACAGATTTAAACAGAATCTATTTGGAAGATGACAAACTTTCTGTAGTAACCTTAGGTCGTGGATATGCATGGCTTGATACCGGTACTGTAGCAAGTCTTAATGAAGCTTCAGACTTTGTAAAAGCAGTACAGGAAAACGCAGGTATTCCTATTGCAGTTCTGGAAGAGATTGCTTATCTGCATGGCTGGATTTCGAAAGAGCAGCTTTTGGATGCAGCAAAAATGTATGGCAAATCTCCTTATGGACAGTATCTGCAAAAGGTTGCTGATGGCAAAATTCAATACTAAGGAAGTGCGTATATATGAAGTTTGAAAAGACCAAATTAGAAGGCGTTGTTATTATTACGCCCGACGTTTTTGGTGATCACAGAGGCTTTTTTATGGAAAGCTGGAGTCAAAGAAAAATGGAAGAGGCTGGCCTGTTCTATAATTTTGTACAGGATAATCATTCCTTGAGCACAGTAAAAGGCACACTGCGTGGTATTCATTTCCAAAAGGGAGATAAAGCTCAGGCTAAGCTAGTAAGATGCGTGCGTGGCGCTGTACTTGATGTGGCTGTCGATTTGCGCCATAATAGTCCGACATATAAGCAGTGGGAAGCAGTAGTTTTGAGCGAAGAAAATAAAAAGCAATTGCTTATTCCGCGTGGCTTTGGTCATGGATTTTTGACCTTAACTGATGAAGTGGAATTTTTGTATAAAGCGGATAATTACTATGCTCCTGAGGCTGACGGCGGTATTCGTTGGAATGATCCGGATATTGGCGTTGACTGGGGAATTGAGAAGCCTATTCTTTCGGCGAAGGATGAGAAAAATCCGTTTTTGAAGGAATTGGGAGAAGTTTTTTAAAGTTTGATATAATTGTTCTTGAGAAGAAGTGGAGGTTGTTATATTATGGAAAATATAAAATGGACGGATATGCAGTATAATGTTATGTTTGAGCCAGTTTCTAATATTAGAGATAAGGCTAGTGATTTTGAAAAATGTTTAGAAAGTGATTTTCCCAATAAATTTAATATATTGCCTAATATGCCTAATGTTCCATATTCTGCGCCAAGAATGCTTGCTAATAATATGCATGGGCTATCGCTGAATATTTCTGCAGAAAGTATCACTTTGACGCATAATATTGTTAATGAAAATGATGAAATAAAAGTTAGTGATTTTATGAATAAGGTCTATCCTTTAGAAGCGACACTTAAGCAAATTCAAGACAAAGAATTGTTTTCTGGTATTGTTTTGAGAGGATATATGGATTTACACGAAAATCCCGTAGAGTATATTCAGAAGCACTTTATGAAAAAGTTGCTTGAACGAGAAATATTTGACTTAGAAACCAAAGTAACTTTTAAAATTAGCGATAAGTATTATGTTAATATTACTTTAGGAAATTTGCGAAAAAATGAAAATGAATCGTTACTTGTTATTGAATTAGATATCAATGATAGATATAGATATAATTTTAAAAGAAAAGAATCTCCTTATTCAGAGAAAAATTCTATGAATAATATAAATTCTATATTAAGCGATATTTTGACAGAAAAAATATATAATTTTTTAGAAAATGGTGATTTGGATGTTAGAAACATTAAATTGGAAACAAACTAATTCTATTATGTTGGCTGGAGTTGCAAGTTTAGGGTTATGTAATTATACAGAATTACCCAATAATATATATCAATATCCAGCGGTTAATATGAGGTCTAGCATTATAGAACGGTATAATACTAACAGTTCTTTTTTGGATTCTGAAAATGTATATGTTGATTTATTTGATGTAATTATGGCGAAATATAACATAAATGCTGAACAAATATTTAAAATCAGACGCTTATTAGATAATACGCAAATTTCTTCTTTGAAAATGGCTATAATTGATTTAGCTAGTGTCATATCTAAATATGTTGCTGAAGTACCTAAGTTAACTATTTTTAACGATGAAGGTGTTTTTAGATTTTTGGTAACTATATCAATAAGTGAAGATGTTGATAGAAGTTTAGATAAATTTGATGCAATATCTGAAGAGTGGTTTGCTAAGTCTTCTATTGAAATTAATGAAGTATTATTTTTTGATATAGTTGCTTAATGAGGTGTATTATATTGTATGATTGGAATGATTATCTGAAAATCGCATATGATATATTAAACAATAATAGTATTGATTCCTTAGATGAGACTAGATTTCGTGTGTCAATAAGTAGAGCATATTATACAGTTTTCCATAATGCTAGGATTTTATGTGAAACTAGAAAAGAATTAAAGAAGGCTTATGCTCAAGGTGGCGGAGAGCACGAACAAGTGTATAATAAATTAAGACAAGTAAATAAAGGAAGTAAAGAGTTCATTTCTAAATGTCATAGTATAGCTAATAATCTTAAAATGTTGAAATGTGAAAGACAAAATGCAGACTACGTTGCAGACACTGAAATCACTAAAAGACAAGCTGAATTACATTATCAAAAATCAGAAAGATCACTTCGAGCTATCGAAGAGTTAAAGAATTTATGAATGGAGAGAAGAAGTTCGTTATGAAAGTTTTTGTTACAGGTGTTGGCGGTCAGCTTGGCTATGATGTAATGAATGAATTGGCTAAGCGTAATTTTGAGGCCATAGGCAGCGATATTTTGACAAAAGAAAATATTGCTTTACCCTATGAATATATTCAATTAGACATAACTGATAAAGAGGCAGTGGAGAAAGTTATAACTTCTATTCAGCCTGACGTAGTTGTTCACTGTGCTGCTTGGACTGCAGTAGATGCTGCTGAAGAAGAGCAGAATAAGGTAAAAGTTTTTGCTATAAATGTAGATGGAACAAGAAATATAGCAGCAGCATGTAAAAAGTGCGATTGCAAAATGATTTACATTAGTACAGACTATGTCTTCAATGGTCAGGGAGAGGAGCCGTGGCAAGCAGACTGTAAGGATTATGCACCATTAAATGTTTATGGTGAAAGCAAGCTGCAGGGGGAATTAGCGGTAGCCGAACTATTGGAGAAATATTTCATTGTACGAATTGCTTGGGTGTTCGGCAAGAATGGTAATAACTTTATCAAAACTATGCTCAATGTCGGCAAAAAGTATGATACTTTAAGAGTAGTTAATGACCAGGTTGGTACACCTACGTATACCTTCGATTTAGCACGCTTATTAGTTGATATGCTCGAAACTGAAAAATATGGGTATTATCATGCAACAAATGAAGGCGGCTATATATCCTGGTATGATTTTGCTTGCGAGATTTTTAAGCAAGCTGGATATGCAACTAAGGTTATTCCTGTAACTACCGAAGAATATGGTTTGAGCAAAGCAAAAAGACCGTATAATAGCAGATTGGATAAGGGTAAGTTAATTAGCAAAAACTTTAGCCCATTGCCTGAATGGAAGGATGCTTTAGCAAGATATTTAAAAGAAATCGAGGTATAATTTTATGAACATTATTGTAACTGGTGGCGCTGGCTTCATTGGCAGCAACTTTATTTTTTGTATGCTGAAAAAGTATCTGGAATACCGCATTATTTGTCTGGATAAGCTTACATATGCAGGAAATCTGTCGACGCTGGAGCCTGTAATGGATAATTCGAACTTCCGCTTCGTCAAAGCAGACATCTGCGACAGAGCAACGGTGAATAAACTGTTTGAAGAAGAGAAGCCTGATATCGTTGTAAACTTTGCTGCTGAGTCGCACGTTGATCGCTCTATTGAGGATCCCGGCATCTTCTTGCAGACGAATATCATGGGCACAGCAATACTGATGGATGCGTGCCGTAAGTATGGCATCAAGCGCTATCATCAGGTATCTACCGATGAGGTGTACGGCGATTTGCCGCTTGACAGACCTGACCTGTTCTTCACGGAGAAAACGCCGATTCATACCAGCAGTCCGTACTCTTCCTCTAAAGCTGGCGCAGATCTGCTCGTCATGGCATATCACAGAACGTATGGCTTGCCGGTGACCATTTCTCGCTGCAGCAATAACTACGGACCGTATCACTTCCCTGAGAAGCTTATTCCGTTGATGATTGCCAATGCTTTGGCAGATAAGCCGCTGCCGGTTTATGGCGAAGGCTTGAATGTTCGTGATTGGTTGTATGTTGAGGATCACTGCAAGGCGATTGATCTGATTATCCATAAAGGCAGAGTAGGCGAGGTGTATAATATCGGCGGTCATAATGAGATGCGCAATATTGATATCGTCAAGCTGATTTGTAAAGAATTAGGCAAGCCGGAGAGCTTGATTACGCATGTAACCGACCGCAAAGGCCATGATATGCGTTACGCAATTGATCCGACGAAAATTCATAATGAACTGGGCTGGCTGCCGGAGACGAAATTTGCTGACGGCATTAAAAAGACCATTAAATGGTATCTTGAAAACCAGAAGTGGTGGAAGGATATCATTAATGGTGAGTACCAGAAGTATTATGAGAAGATGTATGGAAATAGGTAAATAGGTAATTATTCAAATCCTATTATAATGCTCAGAGTGATAATCTTAGTTTGAGAGGTGTAATTCATGTATACTAAAGAACAAATTATCAACGAATTTAAGAAGGTTTATGGAAAAGATGCTGAATTTCATAAAGGTCAGCTAGAAGCAATAAAAGCTGTGCTTGACGGAAATAGAGTATTGGTTGTGCAAAAAACAGGCTGGGGAAAAAGTTTAGTGTATTTTTTGGCTGCTAAGATGATGCGTGCTCAAGGCAAAGGGTTAACCTTAGTACTTAGTCCTTTGCTTGCACTGATGAATAATCAATTAGAAGCAGCAAGAAAATTTTTTCCTAAAAATGAGTCTATTCGTTTATATAATTCTTCGGTAGACAGTGATTACAAACAGAAAACTATAGAATTATTAAAAGAAGATAAGGTAGATGTTCTCTTTGTAACTCCAGAAAGCCTGACTAATAATGATTTTATGGAAAAGGTTATGGGTGAGATTCGTCAGATTGGTTTTCTGGTTATTGATGAAGCTCACTGTATCTCTGATTGGGGACATGATTTTAGACCAGACTATATGAATATAGTTAAGATAGTAGATAATCTGACCAGCAATGATCCAGTGCTAGGCACGACAGCTACTGCTAATGATAGAGTAGTCAATGACATTGCTACTCAGCTGCGATATAAAAATGATATTAAAAAGGAAATGCTTATTTTACGTGGTAACCTGCAAAGAGAATCATTGTATATTCAGATTATCAAAATAGCAGATTATAAAGGAAAGTTAGCCTGGTTGAAAGAACATATTGATGGTCTACAAAAGCGTGCTGGTGGCGCCGGGATCATTTATTGCGCAACGATAAATGATTGTAATTTAGTGGCAGACTGGTTGAAAAGCTGTTTTTCTGATAAGCGTATAGAAGTATATAATAGTAGAGTAGATCAGCTGTGTAGAGTACAAATAGAAAAAGATTTTCTGCATGATAAAATTGATATCTTAGTTGCTACAAGCGCATTTGGAATGGGGATTGACAAGCCTAATATAGGCTTTGTAGTACATTTCAGCAAGCCAAAAAATGTTATTGAATATTATCAGCAGATAGGTAGAGCTGGTAGGGGACAGGAGATTCCTTTGGCTTATGCTGTGCTGTTAACTTCTCCTGATGATGATAATGTGAATAATTTCTTCATCAGAAGCGCTTTTGCTAGTTATGAGGAAATGAGTGACATCTTCAATACTATAAAAGAGAATCCCGGCATTTCTCAAACGGATATTGTAAAAAAAGGAAAATATACTAAGGCATTAATAGATAAAGTAATACGTTACCTTGTTGCTCAAGGTGCAGTGAGCAAATATTATAATAACAAAAATATGTATATAGTCAAAGATGATGATTGGCAGCCTGATGTAGAGCATATCCACCAATTGACGCAGTTGCGTTATAAAGAATTAGGAGATATGAATGCTTACATTGCCAGCAAGCAATGTCATATGCAGTATGTAACCGCTTTATTGAATGATAAAGAATCTAAGCCGTGTGGACATTGTGCTTTTTGTAAACCCGAGCAATCCTTGTCAGAGAAATATTCGGATAATACAGCAGCTACAGCAGAGTTGTTTATTAATAGTTTTGATTATGATGTTGCTACAAGAAAGCAATGGGCAGATTTAAAACGTATTCCCGAAAACGAGAGGATTTGTGGCGGTAAAATTTTTGTCTTAACAAAGTATGGTACAGGTAATTATGGTAAGCTTGTTAGAGAAGGCAAATATGAATCCAAGCCGGCATATTTTGCAGATGAGCTTGTTGTAGCTGCTGCCAATAAGCTAAGAGAAGTAGTTAAAAATGAAAACATAAAATATCTTGTTCCTATACCGTCGCTCAATCATCCAACTTTGGTAAGCAGTTTTGCACAGCGTTTAGCAAGCAAGCTTAGTTGTCAATATTTGGATATATTGGGGAAAACTAGTAATGAAGAGCAAAAAAACAAGCATACATCAGTACAACAGCAGAAAAATATTGAGGATAGCGTTTTTATAAAGGATAATACTTCGTTGAATGCTAATGTACTTTTAATAGATGATATGGTAGATTCCAAATGGACGCTTACAGTTGCTGCTAGCAAACTGGTTCGTGAGGCTAACGCAGACGGTGTGATTAAAGTATTTGCCTTTGCTTTAGCAAATTCGCAGAACAGTGAGGATTAAAAATGTCTAATATAAGTGATAATGCAAAGGTAACAATTTTACTATGTTCTTCACTTGCATTGAAGGATGATGTGAAACCGTTTACTGCCATTCAATGGTATGATTTGAGTGTCAAAATATATAATTCTGAGCTGAAGGAACCGGCTGCATTGCTTGGTTTAAGTGAAGATGAGTTGGTTGCTAAGCTTGGGATTTCAGCAGATGATGCTATGAGAATAACCATGCTCTTGTCAAGAAGTATTAATGTTGCTTTTGAATTACAAAATCTTGAGACTCAAGGTATCAATGTTATTACTAAAAGCGACGCTGATTATCCTAAACGTCTGATAAAAGTTTTGGGCGGACGTTATGCTCCGCCTATGCTGTATTATAGTGGAAATCTTGAATTAGCAAAAAAAGATTGTATTGGTATTGTTGGCTCTAGAAATATTGATGCCAACGGGAATGAGTTGTGTGCTGAGATAGCCAAAAAGGCTGCGTTAGCAAATATAACAGTTGTTTCTGGCGGTGCCAAGGGTATTGATAGTACATCTCGTACCATAGCATTAAAAAACGGAGGTTCTTGTATTGAATTTTTAGCTGATTCTATGTCTAAAAAAATAGTGCAGGCGGAATATATAAAACCGATTTTGCAAAATAGACTTTTAGTTTTTTCTGCAGTAAGTCCTAAAATGGGCTTTTCGGTAGGTTCGGCTATGAATAGAAACAAGTACATTTATGCAATGTCTAAAAAAACCTTTGCTATAGCTGCTGATTTAAATAAGGGCGGAACATGGACGGGCGTAATGGAGGCTCTCAAAAGAAATTGGGGACATCCCTATGTCTGGAATACAGAAATCTATAGTGGCAATAAAGAATTAATAAAAGCTGGTGCTGCTTCTTTTGTTAATTCTGATGAACTTGATTTTTCCAACTTAGATAAGGAAGAAGTAGTCAATAAATTAACTATGGATAATTTGTTTGCAGAACCTTCTAACATAGAAGCTTGTTTGGTTAGTGAGAATACAGCGACATATAATCAAGAGGCGATATTTGCTGGTGAGGAGATTTATAAGGCTGTTTTGCCGATAATTAAAGCTTATCTAATAAATGAGCATTCTGCAAAGGAGATAAGTGAAGCATTAGATATTTTTCCTAAGCAAGTAGAATATTGGTTGAAAAAAGCTGTTGCTGAAAAACAAATTATAAAATTAATCAAGCCAGTACGATTTATTACTGCGGAAGGTAAGTAGGGCATCTTTGACTAAACTTCTGCTAGGATGTCTGAAGTGATTTGCGCAAAATAATTACAGTGCGAAAAGAGGCCAGCATCGCTGACCTCTGGGTTGCTATATCTTCGATTGTCCGCAATTCGTCCTTAAATCTTCACGCTTATACTTAAATTTTTCTGATGCCAGCGAATTAGCTTCATCAAAGTGATTTGATTCAATATCAAATATACTGCATAACAGCTCATAGGCTAAGTCATTAGTCCAATAAAAGTTTTCGTGCTTTTTGAGCGTGTCATATACATCTTGATGCTGTGCTATATACTCATCAGCAAAATAAGTGAAAAATGGAATTCTTACGCTCGCCAGGCCCTCAAAGTTTGGCGAGCGTCTTTTGTCTGGAA
>OIZA01000298.1_pt1 | contig 28391 bp, 26 predicted proteins | sample 1588381 | NCBI WGS metagenome assembly OIZA01 (sample SAMN03283277) | human gut metagenome | biome: human-associated habitat; material: feces | host: Homo sapiens | place: Peru | collected 2012 | reverse complement strand
TCGCCATTAAACTGGATATGGGCAAGCTGGTATAACGCCTGCCGAAAGCCATGCTTCCGCAACCTATGACGAAATCAAAGCTGTAATGCAAAAGGCAAGCAAGGGCAAATATAAGGGTATTATTGGCTATACTGAAGATGCTGTTGTTTCAACAGACATGGTTGGTTGTGTAGATACTTGCGTTTTTGATGCAAGTGCCGGAATCATGCTTAACCCAACATTTGTTAAACTTATCGCTTGGTATGATAATGAGTGGGGTTATTCTTGCAAGGTTCTTGATTTGATTTCACACATGGCAAAAGTTGACCATGCAAAATAGAAAATAATAATCAAAAGGGAAGAATATTGTTTCTTCCTTTTTTTTATGCATATTTTTCAGTATATTTTGCATATTTTTTACACTTTGAAACAAAAAATTTTAACTTTTTCAAATAAAATTTCAAAACACCTGTCCAAGCCGGACAAAAAGTTTTCTGCCGATATGACTTACGGTATGCTTGCCTCCGGAAGCTGTCTTTTAACCGATGTTGTGGAGCAGCTTCATGAAGATACTAAAAAGGTCAATTCTGTTGAACGGCTGACCAGACATTTAAACAATGGCACTTCCTCCACCGCACTTAAATCTTATCTTACTGCCATCCGTAAATGGGCTCCGCAGGAACCTGTCATACACATCGATGACAGCGACGTTGTAAAGCCTGATGGTTACAAATTTGAAGCTCTCGGACTTGTCAGGGACGGCTCTAAAAGTACTGCTTCCAAAACAGTTTATGAAAAAGGTTATCATGTAACGGAAGCCGGTGTCCTCACTAAAAATAATCATCCTGTCAGTATTTTTTCAGAAATTCATTCTTCAAAAGAAAAACATTTTACCTCTATAAATGATGTTACTTTTTCTGCAATGGAACGTGGGACAGCTCTCTTTGGCAAAGCAACCTTTGCCATGGACAGAGGCTACGATGACAACAAGATGCTTCTGAAACTTGATGAACTGCACAACAGGACTATGTCATCCGTCTTACTGCCAAAAGAAAACTCTTCTTCCGCGGAAAATGGGTTCCTGCCACACAGCTTCGCAATCAGAGAAAGGGTAAGATCAAAACTGTCCTGACATACAAGGGCAAAAAGCACGATGCCTGTCTTTCCCATGTGAAAGTACAGATTACCGCTTCAAAGAAAGATATTTATCTCGTACTGGTTTACGGCATTACGGAGCATCCCATGATGCTTGCAACCAATAGGAAAATCAAATCCAAAGAAGACGTGGTAAATATCGCCCTGACTTACTTTTCCAGATGGCGCATTGAGGAATATTTCCGCTGTAAAAAGCAGATGTTTCAGTTTGAAAACTTCCGTGTGAGGAAGCTCGCTGCTATCAATGCCCTGAATTTTTATATTATCCTGTGCATGGCATTTCTGGCACATATGTCCACGAAATCAGAAACGCATGCCCTGAAGGCTGCAATCATACAGAAAGCAGACCCAATAAAAGAAAAAGTTCAGTTCAGCTATTACCGGTTAGCTAAAGGTATCTTAGGCATACTCTCGTATGCAAAAGAAGGCATCAGGCTATGGTTCCGGACAAAACGTCCGGCATACCGTCAACTCTGCCTTAAGCTGACCGCTTAGATAGATAAAAGTATATTTCTCCCAAAGCCCGGCTCCGGTGGGGTTTATTAAAGTACCTCTATTCGTAAAACTGCTATTCTCAACGCTTCAAAAATTCGGCAGATTGGTGCTTTGGGAAGCTGTGTTCATTTTTTGATTACAGTTTGCGGAAACTCAAGTGGGATAACCTTGAGTTTCCGCTGTTTTTTTCCACAACCGGATTGCTTCTCGGATACTGTCATAAACAACTTTCAAAAAATGCCCAAATTATAAGGAATCTTCCCAATCTGAGTTATTCAATCTTTTTACCTTCATTAAAAATGTTTTGTACAATTGTTTTCCATTCTTCCTTAATGCTCTTCCATTCATTCCAATTTTTATTGATATAGCAATATGCTTTGTATGGTTTATCAGATGTTGGCGCCGTATATCCCAACACATCCTCAATGCAATTCCTCAATACAAACAAATGCTTATCATTATCTAAGGCCTGTCTGATAGGCTCATTAAATATCACTGCTCCTGATGTATTCTCATCTTTATCATGCATCACATAAATGTCTATTTGCATCGCCCTTAAATATTTTATTAATGGAATAATGGCAGCTTTTCCTCTTGCTCTTAAAATATACCAATCTGACAAAATATCACTTTTCAAATTTTCTGGTAATTTGCTAATAGTTTCCGACAATACCACCTGTTCAGTATCACCCTCTATAATCAATACCTTTTTAACGAAAAAACATTTAGCAATTGCGTCTTCCACTCGGAGAAGCATCTTAATGTGATTTTTATCATCTTCCTGCAATTCCAAGAACTCTTTTGTAATATTAAACGGAATACTTTCTACAGTTAATGCCGTACTTTCCCCTAAACCACGTGTGGCAAGAGATAATCTGTTCAATGTTTGCTTGGGTTTTTTGCTTAAATCAATCATATACGGCGAATGTGTAGTACAAACAATCTGATTATTCCCAGATTCAGCCAAAGCATAAATAGTATCTCTCATTTTGCTTATTGCATTTGGATGCAAATATATTTCAGGTTCCTCAAATCCTATTATAAGCTGTCTCTCCTGTGTAGTATCCTTTCTATTATCACGTAAAGCTTTATATCTAAGCAATGCAAATACAGTTGAACGAATTAATCCTGTTCCTTGCAAATTAGAAGGTGTAGAAACATTACTATTCATTTGAATATCAAATGCCGGCCTTATCACTTTGTCTGCATCACTCAAATTTGCCTCTGCACTTATACCAGTATGCGGGAAAACATCTGAAATAATACCATTGATTTCGCCTATCATCTTAGATATTTCCGTACTTTCATCGGATGGATCCAATTCTCTGGCAAGTCTATTCAAATATTCCTGCGCCAATTTGTAATTCTCTGATTTATCACGAACCTCATTGAATAGTTCACTCAAAGTTTTCTGCAATGTTCCTGATGTTCCAGAAATTTCTCCCTCACTGTCTTGTGCCGGAATTAATAAATATTTAGGCAACTTGCTCAGCACATTTTGCGGAATACCGCCCGGATTTTCGACCCAGCATTCCTGACTACAATCAACATCAAATACCTCTTCGATGACATCAAATAATGCTTTTTCCTTTGCAGTAAGTTTTTTTTCATAATTTATCTTTTTTATATCATCAGTAAGTTCAGCTTCCGAAAGCCCCGCATCCAAAAAATCTTGAATGCATGTACAATTTGCAAATTCACTTTTATATGACTTCGGATTTTCAAAAGTCTCTATCTTAACTTTTCCACTCTTGGAATATGTTTTTCTATATATAAATTTCAATCCCGTATCTAGTGGATCCTTTTTATCGGGCTCATACTGCAACAAACGCCCCTTAAATCCTCTCCATAAATTTGCTTCTCTAGGGATTTTACGAAATTCAGCTGTAAAAACTATATTTTCTACTGCCACTTTTCTTTCTCCACCATCTTCTAACGCATAGAATTCATCTGCCGGAATACTGGTACGGGCTCCCAAAAGATAATCCAACGCATATAAAATACTACTTTTTCCAACATTGTTCTCTCCGATCAGAAATGTTGAATCCGAAAAGATAACTTCCGTCTTTAAGTGTTTTCTGAAACCTTCTATAAGTAATGAATATAATTGCATAATTGCCCTCCTCAAAATTATCTTGTTCTATCAATGTTCATGCAACTTTTCAACCCACTCGACTTCTTCCCTTACTTCTCATAGTCGTATCTCGCATATTTCATAATATATGAATTAAGTCCCTGTCCCGAGGTCGCACGCCTTTTCATCTCCTCGACCTTTTCCCGCCCAGCACTACGATATGAATAGCGGTAAACTTTACCTCCGTTAAACTGTACATCAATATGATCCGCTTCATACTGATACGCATATACGTTTGAATTTCCTCCCAAATTCAGATACCTGATCATTTTCTTATACCTCCTTTAAATAATGTCTTGTCGTTTATTCAAGTTTTCACTTGTTTCAATGATATCATATTATCCGAATTATATAAATAGATAATTTTCTATAATTTATTATTTTCATCGACAATATTCGACTTTTGTTATAAGTATATGGTATTTCGGTGTGTCTTGGCTGTTTCATATTACGTTCCTCACCCTGCATAAACGTCAACACACCATAGCAATTATCTTTTTTGTTGCAGAACAGGTTTGAGTATCCACAGTCTGTCTTCTGACTCTGGTCAAAAAAGATAAGTACTGAACTTTTTTGATTGTGTATAGCATGAGACTATTATTAAGGTACTTGCCTGCAGGACGGGGATGTCCCGATGGATAGCGTTTATTTTCGTTTTTGCAATATACTTTCGTGAAAACCCACTCAAGATTTTGAGCATAAAATTTTAACCGTAGAATTCTGCTCCCAACGTTTCAGAACTCTACGGTTAACTGCTTAACTTGACCTATGTGATAATTTCAGAATTTTACTCAGAACTTTCTCCACACCATCTTGTTCACGATTCCTGTGTAGCTCTGGATGATTTTGACTACCTTTGTGCTTACATTTTCCTCCACATAGTCAGGAACAGGAATGCCATAATCGCCTGCACGGTTCATTTCCACGGCTGTATCGACCGCCTGAAGCAGAGAATTCTCATCAATTCCTGCAATGATAAAGCACGCCTTGTCGATTGCCTCCGGGCGCTCTGTGGAGGTACGGATGCAGATTGCCGGGAAAGGATGACCCACGGACGTGAAGAAGCTGGACTCCTCCGGCAGGGTACCGGAATCAGACACCACCGCGAACGCATTCATCTGCAGGCAGTTATAATCGTGGAATCCCAAAGGCTCATGCTGCACCACACGCGCATCCAGCTGGAATCCCGAAGCCTCCAGACGCTTCTTGGATCTCGGATGGCAGCTGTATAAAATAGGCATATCGTACTTCTCAGCCATTTTATTAATTGCATTGAACAACGAATTAAAGTTTTTGTCTGTATCAATATTCTCTTCCCTGTGTGCAGAGAGCAGAATATACTTCCCTTTCTCAAGTCCCAATCTCGCATGAATATCAGACGCTTCAATCCTGGCAAGATTATTATGAAGCACCTCCGCCATGGGCGACCCGGTCACATAGGTGCGCTCCTTGGGCAGACCGCAGTCTGCCAGATACCTGCGCGCATGCTCTGAATAAGCCATATTTACATCACTGATAATATCAACAATTCTACGGTTGGTTTCTTCCGGCAGACACTCGTCCTTGCATCGGTTTCCCGCCTCCATGTGGAAAATCGGGATATGAAGTCTCTTTGCGCCGATTACTGACAGACAGGAGTTGGTATCACCCAGCACAAGTACCGCATCCGGCTGAATCTCCACCATGAGTTCATAGGACTTTGCAATAATATTTCCCATTGTTTCGCCCAGATCTTTGCCTACCGCATTCAGATAGACTTCCGGATCCTCAAGCTCCAAATCATGGAAAAAAACACCATTTAGATTATAGTCATAGTTTTGTCCGGTATGCGCCAGAATCGTATCAAAATAGGTTCTGCACTTCTTAATGACCGCCGCCAGACGGATAATCTCCGGACGTGTTCCGACAATAATCAGCAGCTTCAGCTTTCCGTTATTTTTAAATGATGCCATTCTTATTTCTCCTCTCGCACTACAGGCTCGTATATCGTATCCGGCTTATCGGGATTAAAGCATTCATTACACCACATAAGAGTGACCATATCCGTATCACCCTCATTGATAATGTTGTGGGTATATCCTGTCGGAATATCCACCACTTCAAGCCTTTCCCCACTCACATGATATTCTATAATCTCATCCGAACCGATTTTTCGGAATTGAATCAATCCGCGTCCACTGACTACAACGAACTTCTCGTTCTTTGTATGATGCCAATGGTTTCCCTTAACAATTCCCGGTTTGGAAATATTAATCGAAACCTGTCCGCGATCCGCACTCTTTAATATCTCCGTAAAGCTTCCTCTGGCATCCTCATGCATCAGCAACGGATAGGAAAAACCGTCTGTCGGGAGATAGCTCAGGTAAGTACTGTACAGCTTTTTTGCAAAGCTCCCATCTGTCATGTCGGGAATCATCAGGTTTTCCCTACTCTCCTTAAAACTATATAACAGATCCACTATCTCTCCCAAGGTCACTTCATGTACTGTCGGAACATAGCAATACCCATCCGGATTCAAATGCGGATGACGGTCAAGCGCCTGCAGCAGCTCCTCAACAACATCATCAATATAAACCAGATGCATTACCGTATTTCTATCGTTTACCTGTATCGGAAGTCCATTTGCTATATTATTGCAAAAGGTTGCAACTGCGCTGTTATAGTTCGGGCGGCACCACTTACCAAAAACATTGGGAAAACGGTATACATACACCTCCGCTCCCACTTCCTTTCCGTAGGCATAAAGCATGTCCTCGCCGGCCTTTTTGCTCTTGCCATAGGGGTTGTCCAATGCGGCCTGAATAGAGGAAGAATTCATAATCGGACATGTATTTTGGTACTTTTTCAAGATCTGCACCAGCGTGGATGCAAATCCGAAATTGCCCTCCATAAACTCCTCGGTATGCTCAGGACGATTAACGCCCGCAAGGTTAAAGACAAAATTGCATTCCCTGCAATATTCCTCTAACACTTCCGCCGGTGAGTCTATGTCAAAAGGCATAACCTCAACATTTTCCCGCCTCTCTAACTCCGAAATCAAGTTTCTTCCAATAAATCCCTTTGCTCCGGTTACAAGTACCTTCATCAGTCTCTCCCGCCTATCTGTTCTCCCACTTTGCAATTTCATCGCGAATATAGGACAAAGTCAGCAGCTTCTCCTTCACCTGCTCAACATCCATCAACGCTGTATTATTTGAATTGAACTCCGAGAGCTTTGCCCTCTGCAGATTGCCATCCGTAAAGTACTTATCGTAATTCAGATCTCTCTTATCAGCAGGCACACGATAGAAATTACCCATATCGATTGCATGCGCACACTCTTCATTTGTCAGAAGTGTCTCATACATTTTCTCGCCATGGCGAATACCAATCACTTTAATCTCATTGTCAGCATGGAAAAGTTCCTTGACTGCCTGAGCAAGTACGCCAATGGTACATGCCGGTGCCTTCTGAACCATAATGTCACCGCTCTCAGCATTCTCGAATGCATAAACCACCAATTCAACAGCCTCCTCCAGACTCATCACAAACCGAGTCATGGAAGGCTCCGTTACTGTCATCGGCTTTCCATCTCTGATCTGGCTGATAAACAAAGGAATGACAGAGCCTCTGGAACAGAGCACATTTCCATATCTGGTACAGCAAATCGTCGTCTCCTTCGGATCAACTGTTCTGGACTTTGCAACAATTACCTTCTCCATCATTGCCTTTGACGTACCCATTGCGTTTACCGGGTAAGCCGCCTTATCCGTTGACAGACAGATCACCTTCTTAACGCCGGCCTCAATCGCAGCCTGCAGAACATTTTCTGTTCCGAGTACATTCGTCTTCACAGCCTCAATCGGGAAAAACTCACAGGAAGGAACCTGCTTCAATGCTGCTGCATGGAAGATATAATCCACCCCGTGCATAACCTTCTGAATGCTCTGCGGATCACGCACATCGCCAATATAGAATTTCAGCTTATTACTGTATTCAGGATACTCGCGCTGATAATAATGACGCATATCATCCTGCTTCAACTCATCACGGGAAAAAATACGAATCTCCCCTATATCTGTCGCCAGAAATCTATTTAATACTGCATTTCCAAAAGAACCTGTTCCTCCGGTAATAAGTAACGTTTTTCCTGTAAACATAGTAAACCTCCACTTGATCTAAATCTATTCTTTGTTATTGTACTACACGCAAAACAAATAAGCAAACAAAAAGCATGGCAAACATTATATTTAATCAAACTCAAAGGCTTGCTGCGTATATATTTCCACGAATTCTGCATCGTTATAAATAACCAATACCATATCCGGTTTCGTTTTTTCAATATAACCGCGAATACTCTCGCTGTAAGATGCATTATGAATAACATCAATATATTCAATATCAGCAATCAGGTAATCCGACAAAATCCAATTATATGAGTCACCTATTATCAAGATTCTCTTTCCTTTATTATTCTGGGTATTCAGATTATGAAATTCGTACAAAGTGGAATTGCTAACCACAGAGAGTCCATGGTACGCTGCTTCTGTATATGCATCCGGTACCTTCAAAAACACCTCACTGTATGCCCCTTCCGTTATTGTCCCCTCATGTTCCAGTGTAAATGTCATATTGTCTACTGCTCGAGGAATTGGAAAGGAATATACATATCCCGTATTATCATAAATTATTTTTTCCCATTCTTCTTTATCCTCAAAATAATCCGTCGTATTATTCAAATCAAATACAGACAAATCAAACTCGAAGCCATATTGATTTAAGCTTTGCGCCACAACGCCTGCTGCATACAACGCATTTTCCGGAAACCAATGATTGCTCACATCATATTTTGTCATTTCTGCATCTGCCAGATCTTGTGCAAGGTCAATAACATCTATCCCTGCTTCCTTTAAATTCTGCAGCAAATACCAGTTCCGCTCTGATAACTCATGCTCATACAATGTTTCATTTCCCATTCTGCATAAAACACTGTCTTTATTCGGGGTTGAAACATATAAAAAAGGAATATCCGCCTCTTTCACAAAACCTGCAAAATCTATCACATGATCTGACGGCTCCAATACATACCTTATATTGGACAAAGTGGCCGGAATGTTAATTAACTTTGTGTCAATATAATTCACCACACTATCTATTTCCCGATTAAAAGCCATTGCAGATGTAGTATACGCCGTCAGCTTATACTTGCATTCCTCAACAGTTTTTTCTATATCAAATCCCTGTTCTTCTGATTCTGATGCCGGCATTTCTATTGTCGTATTTAAATCATATAAAATATACTCCGCGCCCGCAAAAGTTAAATTACACTTATCAATCAGGACTTCCTTAACCAAAATTCTCGCGCACACAAACATACACAATATTATACTCGCCAGACAGATAAAAAAAACATCCAAATACCTGTATAATTTCATCTAAGCTCTCCTAGAAATTAAAATAAACAAAAGGGCTGTAGTTTCCATTGATTACACTCAATAAAGAGACTATAAATATTACAATGACTGCCATCTGTCTCAACACTTCCTGTGCCATCCGAGGTATTTTTCTTATAATTTTCATGTTATTCCAAGGCAGGCATGCAAGTCCCGATACCACTAACAACACCCATGCCCCTCTAAGTGTTCGTACAGCTGTCTCATCCAGCATCGGCACACCAACACCAAACATTTTCATTATGTAATGAAACGCACTCGTCACAGAATCACTCTTAAAAATAACCCAACATATCATTACCCAAAACATTGTATAGATATGTCCCCATTTGCCCACTTTATGAGTTGGCATTACTTTCTTCTCGAAAAACTGAAGCACAAAATAGATAATTCCCCAAATTATGAATGTCCAATTGGCTCCATGCCAGATACCGGTCAACATCCATACTACAAAAAGATTAAAGCAATGTCTTACATCGGAACAACGGTTCCCACCCAGCGGAATGTATACATAATCCCGAAACCAGCTTGTCAGCGAAATATGCCATCGCTTCCAGAAATCCGTAATCGATCTGGCGATATAGGGATAGTTAAAGTTTTCGTCAAAATTAAATCCGAAGCATCTCCCTAGTCCTATCGCCATATCAGAATATCCTGAAAAATCAAAGTAAATCTGAAAAGTATATGCCAAGGCGCCTATCCACACCAGCAGCACGGTAACCCCTTCCACTGAATCCGATGCCAGAAACACCTCGTCCGCAATTTTTGCCAGCAAATCGGCCAATATGACCTTTTTCCCCAATCCGATTACAAAGCGTCTGATACCGTAGACAAAATCCTCTCTGTTTTCCTGTCGTTCGCAGATGCTTTCGTAAATGCTTGAGTATCTGACAATGGGGCCTGCTACAAGCTGGGGAAACATCATAGCATAAAGAGCAACTTTCGTTAAACTTTTGGATGCCTGTACCTTTCCACGGTATACATCCAGAACATAGCTGAGCATCTGAAAAGTAAAAAAGGAGATTCCGACAGGAAGCACTAATGCTATCAACCGTATATGCCCGTGAAAAACCCGATTAATATTCTCTATCGTAAAATTCAAATATTTATAGATGAATAACAATCCCAGATTCAATATAAGCAGAACAATCAGTAATACTCTCTTGTTTCTCTCCCTCCTGCAATGATCCATCAGTCTCGCCGCTGCCCAATTCAGAACAACGGATGCCATCATTATCATTACAAATCTGGGTTCCCCCCATGCATAGAAAAAAAGGCTGACAATAAGCAGCCAATTATTCCGAAATTCCCTGTTTTTCACAACCGGATTATAGTAAATAGCAATTGCTATCGGTAAAAATAAAAGCAAAAAGACACCAGAAGAAAATACCACTCGTTTTTCTCCTTTCAGTTAGTTTTCAATCGAGAAAAAGACATTGTCCTCGCAAACAGCATTCGCATAGTACATCACAATTACCACATCCGGATCATACTCGTCTAAATAGGCCTGTGTTACCCCTTGCATGGTGGAACACCACTGCACTTCCCCATAGCTGAGAATCATATAAGGATTAACTGCCTTTCCAAAGGAATCGGTTACAATCAATACTTTTACATCATTCTCCGCCATGTAATTTTTATAGTTTCCCAAAGCATTTCCTAAGACATAATCATAGGTATAACGCGATGTATATTCCCTATTCTCCAGCGGTGCATAATTAATAACCAGATCGTTAAAGGTTCCTTCAACAGTTCCGTTTGACAATGAGGTCTCAAAGTCAGGAGTTATTAATACAAAATCATCAATTCCGGCATAATATATGCCTGTTCTCTGCCCTCTGCTTCCCAAATGCCATTTGCGATATGTTGTCTGTGTATAATTAGAAAGTTCCATCACTCTCGCATCGATTTCACAGTTTGTTTTATCCTGTATCCATTTTGAGAGCTTTGTATATGCATAAAATCCTGCTTCCGTTGTCCAATGGTGATCTGTTCGATACATCATATCATATTGGTTTATGCCATCCGCATACATTTCCTCCCGAAAGTCCAGCTTTTCAATCCCGTATTCCGAAACCATTTCCATAAACCGGTCAATATTCGTATTTCCATAATCCTCAACCCCAATCGGAAGCTCGGGATCCCACTTGCTGGATGTATAAGGACATATTGCAAACAGCAACGGAATATCACGCTCCTTCAGACGTAAATCAAGTGTGTGCAAATTTTCCGCTTTATTTCTCAGCATTTCTTCTGACGCATACGGATAAGTGAGTACTAAATAACCATTATTCAGCTTCACCACGCCATTCATTTCATGCTGTCCTAGAACTCTACGCATTAATCCATTGAAATTAACAAACTGCATTTTCCCCAGAAAATTTGATATATAATCTGTCTCTACCTTGCTTCCTAATGTCACACTCCATTCGTTATAGTCCAGTTTATCATAAATCCAGAAGTCCATTACTCTCTTCGCATTTGCAAACCCAACACCAAAAATAGCCAGTCCAAAAAGCAAACCATATATTCCCAGTTTTGAAATAATCTTTTTGCATTTTTTGACCATTACATCACTGCTCCTCAAAAGTTGAAATAGATAAACGGATTGTGTGCTCCCAGAATCAGATAAGAGACTGCCCATGCTCCCCCACCGATATAAAATGCCGGTATTATACACAATCTTACTACTTTGTATTTGCTCAATCTGTCTGCCAGACACCTTGCAACCGGAGTGGCAAACAGAATGCCTGCAGCCAGGAAAACTCCGTACTCTCTCATCATTCGTACTACCATTGTATCAGTCAACGGATTTGCATAGTATGCCCCCGCCATAGACAGCCAGTACCTCACCCCTTGCTTTATTCCATCTGCATTAAATATTACCCATCCGAAATTTATATAAAGCAAAACAGCAATCCTGTAAAGGAGCCCGAACACTACGTTTTCATGTGTCTGGGGTTTCACTACATATTTCTCAATGACCAATGCCACAAAATACATAATTCCCCATACTATAAATGAATAAGACGCTCCATGCCATATTCCGGTAAGCAGCCAGACGATTGCCAGATTTAAAATATTGCGGGGGATTGATACTCTCGAGCCCCCAAGCGGAATATACACATAATCTCTAAACCATTTGCTTAGAGAAATATGCCATCTTCTCCAAAATTCAGTAACCGTTTTTGAAATGTAAGGATAATTAAAGTTTTCCTCAAATTCAAACCCAAACATTTTCCCTAAACCGATAGCCATATCCGAATATCCGGAAAAATCATAAAAAATTTGCAGAGAAAAGCAGATTGAGCCAATCCATGCACCCAAAATCGAGTTTTCTGCCGGTTGATTGGTAAAATAATACTCTGCAACATTTGCTAAGTTGTTTGCTAAAATAATCTTTTTGCAAAAACCTCTTATAAATCTTTTGGCGCCCGAACCAAAAAGCTCCAGTGTACAGTTTCTCTGTTGTATCTGTTCCGCAATCGAGTTATATCTCACAATCGGTCCAGCTACCAACTGTGGAAAAAGCGAAACATATAATCCCAAATTCAGGATGTTATGCTGTGCCGCCGTTCTGCCATTATAGACATCTATTACGTATGAAAGAGCCTGAAAAGTATAAAAGGAAATTCCGATCGGCATAATGATCTCCGGTATCCGAAAGCCCTTTCCTGATACCGAATTGAAAATGTCAACCGCAAACCCCAGGTACTTGAATACAAAAAGCATCCCTAAATTGTACAAAATACTTGCAACCAGTATCTGCTTCTTACATCGATACCTTTCAATCCCCAGTGCAAAAAAGTAATTGCATACAATAGATGCTATCATAAGCAGCACCATCTGAGGCTCTCCATACGCATAAAAAAGCAGACTGGCTACAAGCAATATAAGATTTTTATATTCATTTTTGCTGAGATAATAAATACCCAATGTCAACGGCAAAAAAGCAAACAGGAAAATCACATTGGAAAAAGCCACTGCTCTGTTTTCCCCTTTCCTCTAATCAGTACTTCTACGGAATATTTTCTGCAGACTTTTCCGATTTCTGACAATCAATACAGCTGCGCCGCAGCAATAGCCTATAACAAACACTGTCAGTCTGCCAGAGAAAGCAATCAGTACAAAATACAGAGCCAATACCAGTTCTTTCCAATGCTCCATCTTATCTAAAGTGATTTTCTTCTTAAGGTAAAGCTCAAAACCCAGACTCCACAGCTCATACACGATAAAAGTTGTCAGCGCAAGGAACAGGGTACTCGATGTCAGCCGGTAAACAAGACTATCACACACCCAGATAGCCGCTGCACTGATCAAATTTGCAATAAAATATTCCTTCTCCAGACGATACGCTTTCATGTAGGGAGTAATCAAAATCTGCATTTTCCCCAGCGGTATGCAAATAGCCACAAGCAGATATACATATCCCAGAACCCCCATATACTCTGTCAGGTAAAATCTGATCACCAACACTACCGGGACATAACAGAGCAAGGCACCATAAATCAGATAATTATATACATTCTTGATCTTTCCGTAATACTTTGGCATATCCTTCGCATCTAACTTCTTCAGCATCGGAAAGAAAACAACCCCTGCTGCATTAGTAAACGTTACTATCAAAGACAAAACCGACATTGCAAAGGAAAAGAGCGCATACTCTTCAATTGTTGCATTATGCTCTAATACCACTCTGCCTGCCAACGGAGCAAAGGACGCGAGTAACGCTCCCATTGTGATAAAAATTCCACCGCCGCAATTCTCACGAACCTCGTTCCATCCCTCTCGCCAGCTGCTTTTCTTACCTTTCCAGAAATATATTCCCACTGCTGCACATGCAACCGCGATCAACACACGGACTGCATAATCAATTCCAATCATCGGAATATATCCCTGCATCCCCACAAATAAGAGGACACAATATCCCACCGTTGCTACAAACCGATTCACAAAGTTCAGAACATTATATTTTTCCTGCTGATTAATTGCCAGAAACAACGACGATATGATATTAAAAATACTGACAAATGGCATACTGGCAAAAAGGGTAGTAAAAATAATCCTGTTCTCTACCGGCAATTCCAGTATTTGCAGCAGGATAATTCCGCACACCGCAACCATTGTACTGCACAGCAGCATCAACAGATTTCCTCTGCGAATTCGCTCTATCGGCAAATCCTCCCTTTTCTTACCTCCATACTTCAAAACGGTTCCATCATTATAGCCAAAGGTAATAAAGTTAATATAATTGAGATAAAAATAATAAATCTGCCAGTACCCATAGGTCTCCTTTTGCATATATTTGGGAACAACAAGGCTGGTCACCAATGAACACACCAGAATCAGTGCCTGCGTTCCTATTGCAAACCCCATTTTACGAATGCCTGACTTTATTGTTATCCTTTCTTCCAAGTCCTTCACCTCATTGCGCACCGGATATGATTTCATAAATATGTTTTGCATTTTCGGTTTTAGAAAATCTTTGTCTGGCAATTTCTACCGCCCGATCACACATATCATTACATTTTTCCGGTTCAGTAATGTAGCATCTTACTTTTTCCTTTATCTCATCCGTTGACTGGTTTGTCACTACCAACGCGGCATTATTATCCTTCAGAAATTCAATGGATGCCGCCTCCTCAGGTCCAACAGCCAATATCGTCTGTCCGGAGCCCATATATTCCGATATTTTTGTAGACATTGCTGTATATGTCAACTGACGATAACGCTTTTCAAATGCCTCTACATGAACCAGTATATCCGCTTCTCCCTTGACTCTGTTCAGCTCCTCACCATATACGCTGCCGCAAAACTGCAGAGCCCCCGGAATCGTTAATATCTGCTGAATACGTTTTGTCGGGATATAAGAGGAATAAATATCTAACTGTGCCTCGATCCCCTCTGCGCGCAATTCCTCCAGTGCACGTCCTATCAGGTTCAGAACCTTCCACCGGTTAATTCCCAAATTGCCGGCATATACCAGCTTTATCTTCTTACCGCTTCTCTCTCTGTTCACACGGCGCTGTTCCGAAAAATCAATACTGTTCATACAAGTATAATAGCGTCCACCGTATTTTTCCTGAAATACTCTGGACATCTTATCACAAATTGCAATCACATAACTGGATTTATTAATAGCCTGTGCCAGCTTCTTAGACATTCTCCTTCTCTGCAAATTCTTCCAAGGATTCAGTCCCGAGCGATAAATAAAATAATCATCTCCTATATAGATGTACAGTGGAATTTCGTATTTTTCCGAAATAAATAGTGCCATGTCATAAAAAGCCGAAATATTACCTGCTGCAAGACAAACAAACTGCGGAGAAAACTTATCCAGCCACTCAACTAAACCGTCATTGTTCCAACAGCTTTTACGCCAGACAAAATCTCTGACCACCGCAACGAAGCAGCTTTCTCTCATCCAGTCCTGAACTGCCTTTACAAATCGATTGGATTGTACCGTTTCTACATTTTCGTTGCCAAACTGCTCTTCTGTTTCCTCAATTTGAATTCCAAACGGTTTCCTTTTCAGAAAAGATTTGAATGCCGCACCATCAGTCATCTTGAAGTAATTTTTACAGATAGAAAAATCTGTCTGCAAATTACTTGTATATATCTGTGCCAGATTTTCACTGTCCCATTGAGAAAACATAGATGCTATTGTCTTTCCGTTTCCAGTCTTATAACTAAATGGATTATTCTGAATAACGAGCCCTCTGTTTTGCCCATGTACTTTGTCTTCTACATTATTTATAGAACCATTCACATCCACTTACCTACTCATTTCTCTTCCTATAATATTTGGAGGGTACTTTATAAATCAACAAGTCTCCTTGTAATGCTCTTTGCGTTATGAATTCCTCAAATACTTTTAAATCAGGTATATAGGAGATTGCAACATTATGGAACAACTCTTCCTTCAATACACCCTGTTTTCTCAGCACATAACTACATCTAAATTCGGTTGCATATTTTGACCAAAACTGCTTTCTAATTCTTGTATTTCTTTCGGTCTCTTTCTCGCCATCTACAATCTTATAATGGCGCTCTTTGAACCACCCTTTGACAGGCCAGTCCTTATCCAAATTGTCTTCTGGCAAATGTATTTCCGTTATAGAATCCAACGCGGGTACACCCAGAAACAAAACCTTTGCATTGTGTTCAGCACAAAATTTCCATGCACTATTCGGCCCCAGAGCCAGATCGCCTTCCTCTTCTTCTGCGAACATTTCCGTCGAATATTTTCCCCATGCAGCCAACGGGTTATCGGGATAATGGCTTCTTACTACATCCTCCTCCCTCCAGAACAAGTCAGTAATAATTCCTGTCCATGCTTCGCTGCTGTTGACATCATAAATAAATTGTTTATGTGATGTCTCATCAAATGTTCCACTGATTTCTTCCGGGAAAAGCGCAAATGACGGCATTACTAATGTACCTTCTGACCCTATAATCTCCTTAAGCATTTCGATTATTTCATTTGGTTTCATTCCAAAGCATTTTAAGGGTCGATAGCTGGAATGTACTATCAATATATCTCCTTTTTTAATGCCTAAACTCTTTAGATAATCCACCAATTCTTTTCCGGCTACCTGCTCCTGCTTACCGGTATCTTGTTTCTTCTTTTTGCGCAGTGCCTTATATATCGATTTCAAAAAAGACAGTTTTGCAGAACACTTTCTAACCTGAACCTCTAACCATGGCCAGCGCTCTAATATAAATTTCATAACATTTATCTCCTTATTTAGGGGGCATTACCCAAGCTTCACCCTCAACCAATACTTCATTTTGTGCGTTTATGCAATAGGTTCTAAGCCGCACCCTATTCCTTTCATCATTCTTTTCAATTACCTCAACGCCTACTGTTACCGTGTCTCCAATAAAAATAGGCCTCTTAAACTGCAAATTCTGGGATATATATATGGTTCCCTTTCCAGGTAACTCCATTCCAATGATACGGGAAATTACTGCTCCGATATACATTCCATGCACCAGGCAATGCCCAAATCTTGTCTCTTTCGCATATTCCTCATCCATATGGATAGGACTGAAATCACCGGAAACTTCTGCAAACATGTTTACCATATTTCGTGTGGTCGTAAGTTCTACTTCCTTTTTAATTCCCACTTCAATTTCTGTTATTTTCATATTCTTCCTCCCAGACTAGTGCCATTTCAGCTTTTATATTATATAACCTGCCATGTCTTACCAGAAGGCTTACCGACCGCTTGCGGAACACAAAGCAATTTTTCCGCATCCGGGAACAAGACATTTCCAAATTGGAAAAGCCCCATGGGCAACCAATCCTTCTTCCACGCATAGACTTCTTCAAAGCCACTTTCAGGATTTCCCCTAAAGATGTGTGTATATTTGTCCTTAACTCCTTTTCCTCTCTTGGATGTCAGCAAATATTTCCAACCAGTTATCCTGCTATCTGGTTCTACCGATGTTGCAAAAACATATTGCATACACCCTTTATCATCAACGTATTTTGTTCCATAAATGCATGGCCCCGGTAACTCCTGTAGCTTATTAACCTCCTGTTTGGACTCATCATAAAAATAAATTGCATTATTCTCTAGAGGAGTGTCTGTTGCATAAAGGATTCCCGTTTGATACCTAAATGCAACACAACATCTATATTGTTGACTTCCTACAAGCAATGGCTGTACCTGAGAAAAATTCTGCTTTGCCTCCCAAATTCCAGATCCTTTATCAAAATCCCCCGTCAGGATTAAAATTCTATTTCTGTCCCGGTCACATACAAATCCGTGTACATGAGTAATGCTCCCTGCCGGAAATGTATATACTATTTTCCATTGACCTTCGACTCTTTGAAAAATATTTACTTCTTCTCCTTCTGTATTTCCCCAATACTCCCCATAAAGAATCCCATCATTAAATCCTTGCACCCCTTTAACTACACATAATTGTACCGGATTATTCATGGACTTTCTATATGCGTGTTCTTTCTTCACAGTATATTTATCCCAATCGCAATAATAAACAAAACCGTGATGGCTCAATATACACTCGTTTTCTGAGCAAACCGCCAGCTTAGGTTCTAAACGCAGTGCCCTCTCAATCCATGAACATTTTGCACAAAGGCTTTTTACTTTTGAATTGTACATAGGAGTGATAAATCGGATTGCACCTGCTTCTTCAAAGTAGATTTTCCCATGCTTATAGTATATAGCCTTATTACCTTTAGCACAGAGTAATCTTTTATCATTTATCAATTTCACTTGGTTGCCCTTTCTTTGCTCGTATTTGAGACATTAACCATGCTAAAAACAAACTCCAAAACGTAACGAAGAATCCCCCGCTATTCTCTAAGATATTATTTGCCGGTATGAACAATACCCCCAGCATCAGCTGTCCCAAAAGTAATACACCCCAATAATTACGATTAACCAGAATGGATGCCCAAACCTTCGCTATGCAGAAACCTACCAGCAACATAACCACTACCACCCCGACAAATGTAAAATCATCTGCCCATTGCACAAAGGTACTCGGCCAGAGACTCTTAGATACCAAAGGGTACTCCTCATCCTCCGATAAGCGTGAATAGTAAGTTCTGCTCGAAATGTCCGTACCCAAAAACCTGTCCACATAACTGGACAAAAAACTGGAATGCCCTATTCCAAAGGTCCATTGATGCGGTGTGTGTAACGCCACCGTCAGACAGTTATATCCATTTGTAATATAAACCGTTCCAACCGCATAAAGATTAGATAATGTCGACGGTAAATTCCTGACCAAAACGTCATTCATATTGACGTAGCCCTTGGACCACACATCGGTATAATTGGGAAAAACACTGTAAACTGTGCTAAAATTTGCTAACTGCACTGCGTCAATCACCAATCCGTTTTTATTATACTCTCCAATTCCGATAGTTTGTCCATCACCTCTTTTATTGTATCGTTCCGCATCCCTCTCAAATATTTTCTCAGCATTCTGCTCTTTCTTTTTTTGATCTTCCTTTTCCCGCTCTATCACTTCTTCCGATTCTTCCTTTATTTCCTCTACCGATTCCCCTTGCGCTACTGAACCAATAGTATTTGTGCCAGACTGCTCCGTCACTGTCGCATCCTGAAGAGCAACATAGACCTTCTCGTCATAACCTGTTCTCTGCGACATCGTCGTACTGAAAAAAATTGCTACCAGAAAAACGTAAGCAACGGACATCAGCGTTATCCTTGCCACACCCTTTTTCTTCTTTGAGAAAACAACACTCAGCCACACAGCAACCACAGACAGCATCTGAATAGCAACCACAATGTTCCGCGCGCTGGATATATAAATCATCAAGTAAGCGATTGCCACAATAATAGCAGTGAAGCGCACACTTTTCCTTACTTCATCCCAGGCCCATAATGCCAGTGGCAAAAGCACATAAGAAAACACATCCAAGAAACCCCAGATTCTGACTCCGGTTCTGTTCAGCGCAACGCCTGCCAGCTCATAATATGTTCCCTTCAAATTCAGCAATGTTTCCACAATCGGGGGATACCATGAATTTGTATATGCCTTACAAACAGGAATATAGAGTATCACCGAAATAATACACGCCGCAATTAATACCTTCTCCGGAGACAGAGAAAGAATGCTGTCTTCTCTTTCCAGTCCTTTGTACTTCTTAACAGCCAATACATATCCCACGCCACAGGCAACAATACACAAAAGAACAAAAATAGCTGTCAGCAAATCATTCCTGAACGGCCATACATAACATCCAAAACGATACATGGCGTAGCTGACTACTAAGTATAAAATTATCAAGACCAACGGCAAATATATTCCCTTAACCTTTTTCATGGAGTCCTCCCGAATTATTTATTACAATTCTCTCATCCTTAATCACTCATGTGCTTCATAATTGTATCGTAGCACACCTGTACAGTATAATTTGTTTCAAGATATTCTCTGGAGTTTAAGCCCATCCGTCTTCTTGTCTCACCGTCTTTCAGCATCTCAACATTTTCCAAAAAGGCCTTCGTATCTCCATTCAAACACCAATATCCAATATCTGCCCGCTCAAAAATCCGTTTCAAATCCGTGCTCCTATCCGTCGCAGCCAGCATTGGCAGTGCCGCCTGCATATAAGACAGTATTCTGGACGGTATATTGGGAACTGTAAAACAGGGGTTTAAAAATACCAATCCTACATCACTAATCGGAACAATCTGTTCGTACTCTTCCTTGGGCAAATACTTAATCAGCTTTACCTTGTCTGAGTCCATGCTTTCTACGGCATCATGAATTTTCTGATATTCCGTGCCATCGCCTACAATCAGGAAAAAACACTCTTGATCCTCACACTGTTCTATTGCCTGTAACAGGAAGTCTAACCCTTGCGGTCGCCCCAAATTTCCGCCGTATAAAAAAATAATCTTGTCCTTCGGTATTCCATATTTGTCTTTAAGGCAATTTTTCGTTTCCGTCGAAATAGTCTCCGGTTTCACCGGTTCAATCGAGTTCGGACACACCTCTATGCGATTTGCATCTAACCACGAATCATGCTCACTGAGATACTCTACATTATTCTCCGACATACACCCTATATAATCAGAAACCGCATAAATACGCTTTTCCTTTTTCCGAAAATAGTGATATATAGGACTTCGCGTGGATATAATTCCCAGATCCACCATACCCTGCGGCCAGATGTCTTTCAGCAAAAGGTACGTCACTGCCCCATACTTTTCCTTAACATATTTCACCACATTACATAAAGTCACCGGCGGTGTCGCATATAAAACCAAGTCAAACCTTACATTCGGAAAATACGTATTGATCCCGTGTATATACTGCCTTTGCAGTGTCAGTAAAGAAATTCCCTTTTCAATATAGTTTGTTTTTTGTATATTTCCGATTTTGAGTTTTAAGATTTTACAGTCATCCTCATCTATCAAAGATGTTTCGCCGCTTTTTCTCCGTTCTACCGGACTTACCGCATATATGACATGACCATTATCCCTAAATTTTCTCAGCAAATCGGTGTATATGCTGCGTTCATTGAGGGACGAAAAATCCAATAAAGACAAAAAAAGTATATTCATTACTTTGCCGGATTTCCTTTCACTACACTTCCGTCTTCCACATTTTTAACTACCACAGATCCCATGCCCACCAGAGCCTGTTCCCCGACATGAACTCCATTCCGTATGGTGCTGTTCCCGGAAATAAATGCCTGCTTTCCTGTAGAAGAGCTTCCAAACATAATCGTTTCACCCACCACGAAGGTGTCCTCACCCACACTGACATTGTGGGAAATAAAGCACTGATTATCTATTTTGGAACCCCTTCCGATAACAGTACTGTCAATTGCGCCTCTTGCAATCACCGTATTAGCGCCGATCTGCACATCATCCTCTAATATTACGCCGCCAAACTGTGGCATCGTGGCAGCTTTTCCGCTCCCGTCCCTGTCAGTTGACAGACCATCTGCTCCAATTACTGTATTCTCACGGATAACCACGCGATTTCCGATAATCACTTCTCCAACAATTCTCGCGCCCGCACCGACATAGACATCATTGCCGATTTTAACTTCCCCGCCAATATAGGCTCCCGGCATAATGCTGACTCTTTCCCCAATCACAGCGCCGTCCGCAATAAATGCATAATCAACCATTTTACCGCTTTCTTTTTCAGGTAAATACCGAATTGCATTATCTCTGAAAAATAAGCAATATTCCAAACGAGGAATTTTACATTTTACAATCGCATGCATATTTTCTATGCTTTCCGGAACCGATACCGTATCCGGCCAGAAAATAAGACATTGCTTCACGTTTAAAAAGGCATCTGCCTGTGACATATATTCTTCTCCAATAAACATGACCGCATTGTCCTTCGGATGATTCAGAGATGCCGGTCTGTATATTGAAAACAGTTTCCCTTCTACATATTTTGCAGCCGGAACGTCAAAGTACTTTTTCATTGTCATTCACCCCTTTAAACTCACTTGCTGTCGAACTACCGGATTCATTGACCCCCTCCCTCTTGAAGACAATCAGAATACACTTGAAAAATATCTGCATATCCAGTTTAAATGAGAGATGGTCAACATAATATATATCATATTCAAACTTGCTTTCCCACGATTGGGCATTACGTCCGTTGACACCTGCCAGGCCAAATAACCCCGGTCGTACATTGTGTCTGCGATGTTGTTCCGGTGTATAACGATCCAGATAAGATACCAGCAAAGGTCGCGGTCCTATAATGGACATATCCCCCTTTAAAATATTCCATAACTGTGGCAATTCATCCAAAGAAGTGCTTCTCAATATTCTTCCGAATCTGGTCAGTCTCTGCTCATCCGGCAATAAATTTCCCTCTGCATCCCTCTCGTTTGTCATAGTACGGAACTTATAAAGGCAGAATATTTTTTCCTTATAACCGGGGCGCTCCTGCTTATAAATAGCGGGTTTTCCATGCTTTATTCTCACAAGAATCCATATGATTGGAAAAAGCCATGACAGCAAAAGGATTCCAAGGAAGGACAACAATATGTCTATACCTCTTTTAACATATCTGGCATAAAATGAGTGAGTCATCTTGCACTCCTTTACCGAATTTGTCTAATCAGCATAAAAGCCTCTGCCGCGTTTACCTTCACCGTACTTCCGCGATATTTTGCAAGAGCCTCCACTGCTTCCAAAGATCTTGGATCCGGGAACGCCGATACCTGTGACTTAAAATACGCAAGTGCTTGTTTTTTTGTGTCAATATAATTACTAATATCCGTATACACGGTAGGAATAAAGGCGTTGGAGGTGTTCGGTATATTCCACTCTGTCTCGGACAATGTTTCATAGGCATAAACCGTACTAATTTTATGGGCATATTTGGGTCTTACCGCTACCATTGCCGCCTCATTCACGAGCTGATGATCCTTCTGCATATCGCCGATATGCGGAATATATACCTCATCCGGCTCAACCTCCTGAATTACTTTACTGATTTTGTCATTTAGCTGGTATCTGGGAATCTGCTCCAGCATCACTGCGGGTAGTTCTCCAAAATACGTCTTTGTAATTCCAAGAAATTTGTGAGCCTCCAGAGTTTCTTCTCGTACCTGCTTTACAATCTCGTCTGAAAACAGCGGCTTTTCCCCATGTGTCACAATAAGGACAAAAACCTGATTCCCTTCGGCAATATTTCTTGCCATTGTGCCCCCGGCTCCCAGAATTTCATCATCGGCGTGAGGTGCAATCACCAAAATCTTTTTCATTTAAATTTCCTCTTATTCCTTATATTTTACCGGTTGCGCAGGTGCCCCTACCGCAGTGCATTTACATGGCAAATCCTTAACAACCACTGCTCCGGCACCTACTATCGTTTCATATCCGATTCGCTTTCCCTGAATAATCTGCGCACCCGTCCCCAGCTCCACTTCCTGTTCTACTGTTGCACAGCCCGAAATATTTACGCTGGGATAAACCGTCACAAAGTCTTCCAGAACCGCATCATGACCAACCGTGCAGTCCAAATTAATCAAGACATGCCGCCCGATGCTTATATCTACTGTCAGAATACATCCAGCACAGACAATCGTTCCCTCTCCTATCTTCACGGAATCGGAATACAACACGGACGGGTCTATCAGAGTAGCGAACTTAACGTTTTCATACTGCATTACCCGGTTAATTATTTTTTTTCGGACATGTGCTGAGCCAACTGCGCAAACAGCCCATACTTCTTCCTTGCATTCCTTCAGAATATCGCATCCACCCAGCACACGGTAATGACCTTCCGGCTGTCCGTGCTTCTCATTATTGTCATCCAAAAATCCCTGAATGTCCCACTCTTTATGATTATGATTGATTCTCTCTATCAACCACGCAACTTCTCTGCCGAAGCCGCCCGCCCCGATAATATATATCTTTTTCATTCCACTATCCACTCTATGCGAAACAGCCCTTCACAATTTCAATAATTACTTCCTGCTCTTCCGGTGTCATCTTATTGTCACTCGGCAAACACAATCCTCTGTGGAAAAGATCCATTCCCACATCCAGCGGTCTTCCGTCCTTGCCCTTACTGCCGCCTGCAATGTAGGCATTGGTTTTCGCCCTGCCGTTGCCCTCTCTCGTGACAAAACCGTTCATCCGGTAAATCGGCTGCATATGCATGGGTTTCCAGATAGGGCGTCCCTCCGCATTGTACTCCGCCAGTGTTTCAAGGATTTCCGTCGGGCAGCTTTTTCCGGGCTCTGTGACATATAATGCCTCACATTCCCCTCTGACCTGTCTGCACATAGCATCCTCGTCTATCAAAAGACAGCTCAGCCAGAAATTTGGCTCGCTGTTCTTCCCATCATAAGGATTCATGCTTACCGGCAAAGCCTTAAAGCCTTCCTTATACCTTTCATAAATCGCCTTTTTCTGGGCAATATGCTCCTCCAGATAAGGATATTGTCCCCTTACAACTCCGGCAATTACATTACTCATTCGATAATTATAGCCCAATTCCTCGTGCTGATACCACGGAGCATTTTCACGCGCCTGTGTAGACCATTTACGCACCTTGTTTGCCGCCTCAAGGCTGTCCGTCAACAGCATACCTCCCGCCGAACCTGTAATAATCTTATTTCCGTTAAAGCTGATTGCGTTATAGGTTCCGAATGTTCCCGTCTGAACCCCTTTATAGGTTGCCCCGAGTGCTTCCGCTGCGTCCTCGATAATCACCGCGTTATGTGCGTCGCAGACCCTCCTGATCTCGTCAATTTTACCGGGCGTGCCATAAAGGTGTGCTACAACCACCACCCGAACCTCCGGATACAGTTCAAATGCCTTTTCCAGCGCAACAGGATCCATATTCCATGTGTCATACTCAGTGTCAATAAAAACCGGAATGCCTCCCTCATAGACCACCGGATTGACCGTCGCGTCAAAGGTTGTATCCGAGCAGAAAACCTTATCTCCGCTCTTTACGCCCGCAAGTTTAATTGCCATATGGAGCGCCGCCGTACCTGCCGACAATGCAACCGCATATTTACATCCGATTTTCTCGCAGGTCATTCTCTCGACTTCATTAATGTTTTCCCCGACCGTTGACATCCAGTTTGTCTCGTAGGCTTCTCTTATATATTCTATCTCTTTTCCATGCATAGTCGGAGAAGACAGCCATACCTTTTTTTCAAATCTTTTGATACTCACGTTCCTTCCTCGTCCTTTCTCTGCTTACTGTGATTGACTTTTTATAGTATTTCTAATGTTTATTACCTGCTTCATTCTGATATGTCGGCACGATCTCCTTGATCTCACTCCTAATGTCTGCTGTTTCTTTCTTTGCATCAGCAATCAGCCGCTCCAGCTGTTTTTCAAATACATCTGTCTCAAACTCAATCGGCTTGCCGATAAAGATCAATTTATTATCTGTCTTCTTCAATCCTTCTTCGTCCATTAGCAGTTCTTCATACATCTTCTCTCCCGGGCGGAGTCCGGTAAACTTGATCTCTATATCCTCTCCCGGCTTATATCCCGAAAGCTTGATCAGGTTCGTCGCGAGATCGACAATCTTGACCGGCTTTCCCATATCAAGGACGAAGATCTCTCCGCCCTTCGCATAGGCTCCTGCCTGCAGGACGAGGGACACTGCCTCCGGTATCGTCATAAAGTAGCGGATAATATCGGGATGCGTCACCGTCACCGGCCCACCTTCTGCAATCTGTTGCTTGAACAGTGGGATGACACTTCCGTTGCTGCCCAGGACATTTCCGAACCGCACCGCCACAAAGTTTGTCTTTGATTTCTGGTTCATCATCTGGACTACCATCTCACAGATACGTTTGGACGCTCCCATGACATTCGTGGGATTTACTGCCTTGTCCGTTGAGATGAGTACAAACTTCTCAGCTCCGTATCTGTCCGCCGCCATCGCCGTCCTATAGGTTCCCATGACGTTGTTCTTAATCGCCTCGTTCGGGCTTGTCTCCATGAGCGGCACATGCTTATGCGCAGCCGCATGATAGACGATATTCGGACGATACTGCTCAAAAATCGAGTTAATGCGGTTTGTATTTCGCACCGATGCAATCAGAACAAGGAGATTTAAATCAGGGTACTTTCTGATCAGCTCCTGTTGGATCTGATAGGCATTATTCTCATAAATATCCACAATAATCAGCTGTTTCGGGTTATGGGACGCAATCTGTCTGCACAGCTCGCTTCCGATCGAGCCGCCGCCGCCCGTGACAAGAATCGTCTTCCCGCTGACATAGCCGAGTACCTCTTCCGTATTGATTCTGATAGTCTCTCTTCCAAGCAGATCCTCGATCTCTACCTCTTTCAGCTTCGAGACAGAGACTTCTCCATTGACCAGCTGATACATTCCCGGTACGATTCTAAGCTTGCAGCCCGTTTCCTTACAGATATCCAGAATCTCCTTCCTCACCTGCACACCCGCAGAAGGAATGGCAAGAATAATTTCATCTATCCCATAATGGGGCACCGCCTCGAGAATTTTATCCCTGCCCCCGACAATCGGTACCCCGCGGAGCATCTTTCCATGACAGCCCGGCTGGTCGTCAATAATACACTTTGCCTGCAGATTCAGATAGCTGCTGCTCTCCATCTCCTTCAGGATCATATTTCCCGCAGCGCCCGCGCCGATCACCATGACATTCACGCGCCTGTTCTTCTCGCTAATCTCCGTCCGCTTACTGTTAATCAGGCGTAAAATCCTGTATCCAAACCGGATGCAGGATGTCATCACCGTCAACAAAAACCAGTAGAGCGCATAATAGCTTCTGGGCATCTTCTGGTTCAGCATATAGCAATATACCACCTGTGCCACTGCAGTACAGGTGGTTGCAAATACAATATTAATCAGTTCATTCGCGCTGGCATACCGCCATACACTCCGGTATAGCTTCCAGATCGTGTAAAAAAGCAACGTAACCAGAATATTAGGAAGCAATATATGCTCAAGTTGCATCATATACTGCTTCTCAATATTTGCAAAGCTAAAGTCAAACCGGATATACAATGCCGCAAAAGATGCCGCGACAATGCTCATCACATCCAGAATCACTAATATTGCGATCCGGTTTGCCGGAATTTTCAAAAAATTTGTTTTATTCTTCATCTCAACTTACCTTGCGCTTTTTTGCTTTGATCTTTTGACAGCGTTTTCATTATATCACGCAGAAATAGAATTGTCACCCCATAACCGTCTCGCCAAAATGATCTTTTTCCGACCCGTCATGCATTATCACCGCCATACACACAAAATATAAGGTTAAACTGTTCTGTCCGATTCTCCAGTCAATTTCCAGCATTCCAAAGCTGAATAGAATGACGGTGAAAACAATCGGCAGAAGCAGGTACTGCAATACCGGCTGCATTTTCCGCCGCTTTGCCTCCCAACCCGCCTTGCATACCGCATAGATCGCAATTCCCGCGAAGAGTCCCGCCGGTATAATGCCAAAATTAAACGCAAGCTGTAACAGCAAATTATGCGCATGAGGTGCATAATATCCTTCTGTCAGCCAGAAACCATTTTCGTCGTCCTTATGTCCTCTCATATTCAGCCGTTCCAGATAATACTTGTGAATTGTAGTACGAATGACAACCGGATTCGATATCTCTTCCGGATCCGTCAACACCGGATGCTGCTCGTCAATTCCCGTACCGGCGAGCGGGTCATAAGCTGTCAGTTCTCCATCCTGCTCCGCAGCACCTGCCTCCTCTGCATAAACAATCAAAGACGGCCGAAGCCACTCTCTGACCTCTTTCTTTGAGAAATCCACAAACCACAGTACACGTCCCAGTGACTGCTGTAGAAATTCATCAAAATCGACATACTTTTCAGAGTCAACGGGATCCCATGAATGTACCTTATATTCACTATATTCCCCTTCAAACCAGATCGGATGATGAAAATACGCCGGGATATATCTGACACAGCCGAAAACCAGCGGAAAGCTCAGCACCGCAGCCGCCACAATCAGAATACCATTGCCGAAAAAACGGGCCATCCTATGATCGGGCAACGTCACTGCACAGTAAATCAGAAATACAAGCGTGGTCACTGCCATCGTCAGCATCCCTGCCCTGCCCATCGATGCCGTGCAGCTGCAAAGCCCCATTCCCTGCCCCGCGCAGGATGTGGTGTGCCTTGGCATCAACTACATGGCCCACTCGGACGAGGCGGAGAAATACTCTGCCGATGCC
>OIZA01000294.1_pt1 | contig 28542 bp, 30 predicted proteins | sample 1588381 | NCBI WGS metagenome assembly OIZA01 (sample SAMN03283277) | human gut metagenome | biome: human-associated habitat; material: feces | host: Homo sapiens | place: Peru | collected 2012 | reverse complement strand
AGTAACCGCGGAGAAAGCTACAGTCATCAAGTCCAAAGGTGAAATTGAACAGTATTCTGACTGGGACGAAGAAGATGAATGGGAGTAGTAATCGGCAACAATTGAGCGTAGAGAGTTAATTTTTACAGGAAGTTAAGAATAACTGGAAGTTAACATTTATATACCTATTGATTTTATTGAAGGTAGAGGGTATAATAATATCAAATCAGGATTTAGTAAATTAGGATTAGGTATATAAGGAGGCGCTTTTATGTTTATAGGCAGAGAAGCAGAATTACAATTCCTAAACGATAAATATGAAGAAAACAAAGGACAGTTGATTGTCTTGTACGGCAGACGACGTGTTGGCAAAACGGAAACACTCAGAGAGTTTTGCAAAGGCAAGTCGCACATTTTCTTTTCCTGTACTCAGACAACTGACAGAGTGCAGCTCGCAAAGTTTTCAAAACAACTCTTGAAAGAGGATATTCCTGCAAAGCAGTATGTTACGGAGTTCGCTGATTGGGAAAAAGCATTTAGAGCTATTTTGGATTTGCCTTATGGGGATGAAAAGAAACTTGTTATCATTGATGAGTTCCCGTATATGTGTCGAGGAAATAAAAGTATTCCTTCCATTTTGCAGAATTTGTGGGACGCAGAATTTAAGAACAGTAATGTAATGCTGATTCTTTGCGGTAGTGCAATGAGCTTTATTGAGAAAGAATTGCTTGCTGAAAAGAATCCGTTGTACGGCAGAGCTACCGGAATTTACAAGATGAAAGAAATGGGATTTTATGACGCTATAAAATTCTTTCCGGATTACTCACCGAAAGACAAAGTGCTTACCTATGCTGTGCTTGGAGGTATTCCTCATTATCTGAACCAATGGAATCCGAAACTGTCTGTTGCGGAAAATATTAAACGCAACATACTGACGAAAGGTTGTATTCTATACAGTGAGGTGGATTTCTTGCTTCATCAGGAACTGCGAGAAACACCGATATATAACTCAATTATTGAAGCTGTGGCACTTGGAAACACAAAACTTAATGACATTAGTCAGAAGTCGCTTGTTGAGGATACTTCAAAAACGAGCGTATATCTGAAGAACCTTATCGAATTGGGAATAGTGGAAAGAGAGTTTTCGGTTGACGCCGGAATAAAAGAGCAGGCAAATACCAATAGAGGTACTTATCGCCTGACGGATAACTTTTTCCGTTTTTGGTATGCGTTTGGATATACGAATTTCTCTCAGCTTGAGGATGGAGATGTCGAAGGCGTTTACGATTATGCGGTAGAACCGCTGTTGCACGAATTTGTGTCCTTCAGCTTTGAAGATATATGCAAAGAATTTGTTCGTGAAATGCAAAAGAAAAATGAACTGCCATTCCGTTATAACAAAATGGGAAGATGGGTTGGAAAAACAACGATTCGTGATGAAAATGCTGTTGATGGTTTGAGAGTAGCTGAAACAGAGATAGACCTGCTTGGAATCGGTAGAGGTGCAAAGGAATATCTTGTTGGTGAATGCAAGTTTAAGAAGTCGCCGTTTAGCTATTCCGAATATCTTGATACACTTGCTAAACTTACTCCAATGAAGCAAAAGGCGAAATTCTACTATGCACTGTTTTCTGAAAACGGTTTTGATGAAAAGATTGAAAGTGCTGCTGAAGAAAATGATGTGCGGTTATATACACTCGAGGATATTGTCAATTATAAATAATCAGGAAAAGCCGGTCATCAACTATGCCATAGCATACGATTGGGATAACAGTGAACCTTTTCGGCGATGATTGGATGTTTACCATACATGTACAGAAAATTTCAAATACAGTAACCGCGGAGAAAGCTACAGTCATCAAGTCCAAAGGTGAAATTGAACAGTATCCTGACTGGGACGAAGAAGATGAATGGGGGAATGTAATCCAATATGTTTAAACGCGAAAAAACGGAATGAAATCCGGAAAACTCTATATGACAAAATAAAATGGAATGAAATCCGAAAATTCATTGATAATTCCGAGGAAACAGAGTATACTGTAATCACGGAGGTGGTAAGATGAAAAGGCTTGAACGACCGGATTATCTTAACTGGCTTATTAGCCATAAAGATGAGCAGATCATCAAGGTGGTTACAGGTGTAAGACGCTGTGGAAAATCCACGATCTTTGAAATTTACAGAGACTATTTATTGGCGCATGGGGTTTTGCCCGAGCAGATCATCGCACTGAACTTTGAGGACTTGGACTATGAGGAACTGACGGATTATAAATTGCTGTACAAATATGTGAAAGAGCGACTCTGTGCGGATAAGATGAACTACATCTTTCTCGATGAAATTCAGCATGTAGAGTCGTATCAGAAAGCAGTAGATAGCTTGTTCCTTAAGGAAAATTGTGATGTGTATATCACAGGTTCTAATGCCTACTTTATGTCCGGGGAACTTGCAACACTTCTGACGGGGAGGTATGTGGAACTTTCCATGATGCCGCTTTCATTCTCGGAGTTTTGCGAGGGTCTGGACGAACAGAGACAGGGTTTGTCTTTTGCTGAGAAGCTTACGCAGTATATGGAAACCGGTTCATTTCCGTATGTGTTGAAATACGGGTACGGATCGGATCAGGCAAAAGAGTATATGGATGGTATCTATCATACGATTTTGCTGAATGATGTTGTAAAGCGTCAAAAAATATCCGATGTGAATATGCTCGAATCTGTGACGAGGTATCTGATGCATAATATCGGAAACCGGACCACACCGACAACGATAGCGAACACGATGGTCTCTAAGGGACGTAAAATCGATCCTAAAACAGTAGACCGATATCTGCGGGGACTGACAGACAGCTTGCTGTTTTACGAAGCCAGACGATACAATATCAAGGGAAAAGAACTGCTTGGTTCCATCAGCAAGTATTATGTCTGTGATGTCGCCATGAGAAATATGCTTGTCAGAGGAAAGAATACAGACATCGGACATATCCTTGAAAACCTAGTTTATCTGGAGCTTCGTCGCCGTGGCTTTGAGGTCTATGTCGGCCAGTATGGTACGGACGGTGAGGTTGACTTTGTGGCTATTAAGGATGGACACCCTGAATACTATCAGGTCGCTCAGACAACACTTGAGGACTCGGTGTTGCAGAGAGAGTTGGCACCGCTGAGAAAGATTCAGGATAATTTTCCAAAGTATCTTATAACGCTTGATGAGATTTTTGGAGAGATGAATTATGAGGGCATTCAAAAGAAAAATGCTTTGAAGTGGATGCTGGGTCAGGAATAAAACAAATTTGAAGAGAGCATCTTGGAGAAATCCAGGGTGCTTTTTTTCATGCCAATTTTTAAGGAGTAGCAGATGGAGCGTAAACGCACCATAGCCAGTACTTTGACAATCTTAAGCCGCTTTCGCGGCCTGTCGTAAATTTTATTTTCGAATGTTTTCCGGCAGTGCCGGTGACCAGGGGAGCAGTTCTTCCAAAAAGCTGCGGTCTGTGTCCTCCATGTGTTCCGGAATCACGGTCAGCAAATGCTCAAAGTATTCGTAGGGCTTCAGGTTATTGGCCTTTGCGGTCTCTGCTATACTGTAGATTACAGCAGATGTCTTGGCTCCGTTTATGGTATCAATGACTTCCCGGTTCTTCTTGCAGATACAATAAAAACCTTGCGCAAAAATCAATTATCCGCAAGATACCTATGAGGAGATCAAAAGAATTCCTGGCCTGCCGTTTACATATGAGTTTAAGCTGAACCGGCGCGGGGAGAAAGGGAACGAGATTGTGGTGAGCAGGAAAGAGAAGACAATCACACGCAGTTCTGTGGAGAAAGCTCTGGCTGTGGTGATGGCTGCCGGGGATATACCAGTCAAGATGACCACACCCAAAGAACTAAATGTCTTCGGTGCATCTTACATGATCGATGTGGACGACAACACCTTCAAGTAAGGATCATAAGCCAAATTGCCGATATCGGCAAGAAAAGATGAATTATTAACAAATAATATCTTGATTTCTTGCCGATAACGGCATATACTAAGAGCAGAGAATGCAAGCAGGCAGTTGCTGTGCAGCTCTTCACGGAGGTGGCTTATGAAATATTTATCTGTAGCTGATACGGCGAAGAAATGGGGCGTATCGGAGAGAACAGTTCGCAACTATTGTGCCGAAGGACGAATTCCAGATGCTTTCCTGACCGGAAAGACTTGGAATGTTCCTGAAAATGCGGTCAAACCGGGTAGGACCAAAAAGCAGCAGAACGCGCCGAGAAACCTGCTCGAATTTCTGCGGGCTGAAAAGGCCAGCGGGATGAAAGGCGGGATTTATCATAAGGTACAGATTGACCTGACCTACAATTCCAACCACATCGAGGGAAGCCGCCTGACACACGACCAGACGCGATATATTTTTGAAACGAATACAATCGGCATCACTGACGATAGGGGCGGCACGGTCAATGTGGATGATGTTGTTGAGACAGCCAACCATTTCCGCTGCATCGATATGGTGATCGACCAGGCAGACAAGCAAATCAGCGAGAGCTTTATCAAGGAGCTGCACAGGACGCTGAAGAATGGAACGAGTGATTCCAGAAAGAGCTGGTTTGCAGTCGGAGACTACAAGAAGCTGCCGAATGAAGTGGGCGGTATTGAAACCGCAGCCCCGGAAGAAGTGGCAGGGCGTATTCAAGAACTGTTGCGAAACTACAACAAGGACAAGAAGAAAACATTGGAGGACATCCTCGCCTTCCATGTAGAGTTTGAATCCATCCATCCGTTTCAGAATGGCAATGGCCGTGTTGGCCGGCTCATCATGTTTAAGGAATGCCTGAGAAATGGCATCGTACCCTTTATCATTGACGAACAGCATAAGATGTTCTATTACAGAGGGCTGCATGAGTGGAAATCTGAGAAAGGGTATCTGACGGACACCTGTTTATCCGCTCAGGATAAGTTTAAGGCAAGTCTGGACTACTTCCGGATTCCATACGAGGAATAGTTTTTTTCGTTTCATATGCCGCTCTTCTTTTTGATTAGCGGATATTTTTTAGGCAAAGTGATGTGGAAGCTTTGTGTTGCAAAGCAGGAACTTCCAGAATAGGTCAGAGTGTTGTAAATTTCAAGTCAGCATTCTAAATTGACGCATGGGCTCTAAAGCTTGATATGGTTATTTTGCTTGACTTTGCAAGTTATCTGATTTATTATACTCACAAGAAAGTAACTCACGAGTATAATAATTGGAGGCGATTGGATGAGCCGGTTTTATTGCCGAGAGGATGAACTTCGAAAGTTGAATAAGCGGTATGCGGGCGATAAGTTTGAGTGTATTGTCATCTATGGCAGGCGGCGTGTTGGCAAAACAGCACTGATTAATGAGTTCTGTAAGGATAAGCCGACTATTTTCTTTTCGGCATTGAATACGACAGGAAAGGAAAATCTGGAGGCTCTCTCAAAGGCGATTATGAACTTTGAACGACCCGATATGGAGTCTGCACCGGAGTTTAGGTCTTACGATGCTGCTCTGGAAGAACTGACAGCACTTTCCGAGGAAAAACGAATAGTTTTTGTTATTGATGAATATCCGTATCTTGCAAAAGCGAAGCCAGTCATTTCAGCAATGCTGCAGCACATTATTGACCACAAATGGACAGAGTCCAAGATGTATCTGATTCTTTGCGGTTCGTCCATGAGCTTTATGGAGAGTCAGGTACTTGGTAAAGAAAGTCCGCTGTATGGCAGACGAACCGGTCAGTTTAAGATTGAGCCGTTGGACTATAAAGAAACAGCGGTGTTTCATCCGAATTTGTCCGCAGAAGGCAATTCTCTGATTTATGGAATCACGGGAGGAGTTCCTCATTATATCAACAAACTGGATGTGAAGGACAGTGTGGATGACGCTTTGCTGGATAACTTCTTTGACCGTTCCAGCTATCTGTATGAGGAGCCGGGAAATCTGTTAAAGCAGGAACTCCGTGAGCCGGCTATTTACAATGCAATCATTAAGGCGATTGCAGAGGGAGCCTCCCGAATGAACGATATCAAGATGAAAGTTGGTGAGGAGAATTCGGTCGTAGCGAAGTATCTGAAAACATTGATCGACCTTGGTATTGTGAAAAAAGAAACTCCGATTGCAGAAAAACCGGGCAAGAAAACCATATATCTGTTAGTAGATAATTTCTTCCGGTTCTGGTATCGGTTTGTGCCAATCAACATGAGTGCCATTGACTCCGGTAGAATTGCAAAGATTTACCCCCAAGCTGTAAAACAGTATCTTTTGGATTACATGGGCCTGATTTTTGAAAAAATGTGTCAGGATTATCTGCTTTATTATTCGGACAGCCTTCCCATTGAATTGAGCGAAGTCGGTCAGTGGTGGGGGACAGGTTCAAAGAAGAAAAAGCAGATACAGATAGACATTGTCGGAACACCTGTTGAAGGTAGGAGTTATATTATTGGATCGTGTAAGTATAGGAATGAGAAGATCGGCGTGGATGAGCTCGATTTGCTCAGAGATCATGCATCAGTTTTCGGAAAAGGCAATGACTACCATTATTATATCTTCTCTAAAGGCGGATTCACGGATGGACTTTTTCAGGCACAAGAGCGTAGTGAAGTTAAGCTGATAACGTTGGAAGACCTCTACAAGTAAACAAGGTGCTCTGCCATGATATGCTGGAGTGGATGTTGGAAAAATGTGTGGGAATGCCGGTAGATGTCCAGCAGCAGAAGGAATTTGATGGCAAGCCGGTGCGTCTGGATATGTATGCCAGGGACCGGAGGAGACCTGACCTGGAGGACGGGCGAAGCAGTGCGTAGGGCCAGAGAGAACGAATGGAGTATGGAAGTACGAGTGTCGGATAATGTAAATGGAGACATTTCGTTGAATGAACAGAAGCAACTCATCGTTCAATATGCGCAGGAAAATGGCAGTGTTACAAGAAAAGAAGTAGAGGAGTTGCTAAATAAGCATTAATGTTTGTAAATGAGAAAAAGTGATTCCTTCGTACAGTTGAAGTGAAAAAAAGAAAATGCTACAATTTACATGAAGATGCAAATTGTGGCTTTTTTTAATGATTTTAATAATGTAAAAATGGGAGGTTCTACATGGCAACACAAAAGCAACAACGTATTAAAGAACAGTTAACGCGAGGATTTGTAAAAGTCGCGATCATCGGAGCAGTAGCAGCAATCATGGGCATCGGAGCGCTTCTACTTGCGGCGGCGCAGTATGAAAAAGCCCTGAACCGTTATGGTTTTACACAGGGCGACATCGGTAAGGCAATGACAGCTTTTTCGGAAAGCAGAAGCGCATTGCGGGCAGTAGTGGGTTATGATGACGAAGCGGTGATAGAGAAACAGATCGCACTGCACGATCAGAAGAAGGCAGCTTTTGAGACATACATAGAAGAACTCGACAGAAGTATCAAGTTCGCAGAGGGCCGGGATGCTTATAATCAGGTATTACAGGAACTGGAGGGCTACTGGGATCTGGATGCACAGGTCCTGGAACTGGCGACTTCGGATGATGAGGAAGGCTACCTGCAGGCAGAACAGCTGGACACAGAGGAATTGACGACACAGTATGAACGAATTTACGCAGTGTTCGTTGATCTGATGGATCTTTGTGTACAAAAGGGCGACCAGGCGGAAGCGGATTTGCGGAACATGGAACTTATCATGCTGATAGTAATTCTGGCGATTGTTGTGGCCTCTTTCGTAAGCTCTGTAATCCTGGGGCGGAAAACAGCGGGAGATATCGAGAGGCCAATGGTAGCTCTTGCAAAGCGTTTGCAGACGTTTTCCCAGGGAGATTTAGACAGTGCATTCCCGGAGTACGATAATGGAAACGAGATTTCCTACATGATACAGGTGGCGAAGGGAATGGCAGCAGATCTGAACCTGATCATCACAGATGCCGGTGAACTTCTGGGACAGATGGCAGAGGGAAATTATGCCATTGGCACGAAGATCGAGGACAAATATGTAGGACAGTTTGTGGCATTGAAGGATGCCATGCGCAAAATGAACCGTCAGATGAACGGCACCTTACAACAGGTGGAAGAGGCTGCAAAACAGGTATCTGCGGGAGCGGAAAATCTGGCAGAATCCGCCCAGTCACTGGCGGAAGGCGCGACAGATCAGGCCGGCTCCGTGGAGGAACTGACAGCAACCATCACGAATATTGCGGATGCGGTGACACGGACAGCCAATGAACTGCAAAAGACCACGCAGAAAGCGGAAAATTATGCCGGCCAGGCCGATGCTGGACATGCACAGATGAAATCCCTTATGGGAGAGATGGAACGGATCAATGAGACCTCAAAGAAGATTCAGAATATCATTGCCGAGATTGAAGATATTGCCAGCCAGACCAATCTATTGTCCCTGAATGCGGCAATAGAGGCAGCCAGAGCCGGAGAAGCCGGAAGAGGCTTTGCGGTGGTGGCAGAGCAGATCCGTAAGCTGGCAGAACAGAGCGCACAGTCTGCAGTAGATACCAGAAGTCTGATCGAGGGTTCATTGGAGGAAATCGAGAAAGGGAATCAGGCTGCGGAAGCGGCGGCAGGATCTCTGGAGCAGATCGTGACAGGAGTGAAGGAAATCGCATCGGATGCAAAACGGCTTAGCGAAGAATCCACAGCGCAGGCACAGGCAATGGAACAGGCTGAGGCAGGCGTAAATCAGATATCCGAAGTAGTACAGTCCAATTCTGCGGCTGCAGAGGAATCCTCTGCCACCAGCGAAGAACTGTCGGCACAGGCGGAAGCTTTGAATGCACTGGTGGGAAAATTCACATTGCGCAGAGATAAAAGGTAAGGCCTTCTGCGGATCTTCAGAGGAATCCCAGCTTAATTACCCAATAACAATAATAGAGCAGGAGAAGACGTGAGAAGGAACGAGAAGTCTGTTTAGAATAATGAACGCCGGAGGAGATGCGGATAAAGTAGCAAAACTGGATGATCCCAAGCTGCTGGAAGTAATGAAAAAGAAATATGCTTTGGACTAGAAAGTGCGTTTTATTATAATTCTGCATTTTTGTAAAACAACAAAATTTATCTGAAAATACCGATTTTCACAGCCCTCCAAGTGCTGGCAGGACGGGAATCGGTATTTTTGTATAGGGAACTTTCATTATAACTGAAATAATTATTTCCACATTATCTATTAGAATTGTAGAAGTAGAAAACAGGAGATGTGGGAATGAGTCAGAAACATTCGGAAGAGTATAAGATCGTAGGACAGGCCATTAAGAAATATCGGAAGCAGAAGGGACTTACGCAGGAGCAGCTGGCGGATAAAGTCAGTATCAGCATCAGTTACCTGACCAAGATTGAAGCGCCTAATTGCGACCAACCGTTTTCGCTGGAGGTAATATTTGATATAGCGGATGTTCTGGAAATGCCGGCACACGTATTGCTGGAAGATGTCTGATCCGGCAGGAAGCTGAGTCGCGGATGTATGGGAATGTCTACAACTGTCTACAGCGTTTATGGGAAAACAAAAAGCGGAAACACTGTAAAATCAATGTTTCCGCTTCTTCTATGAGAGCTGCTGACGGGAATCGGACCCGTGACCTCCGCACTACCAATGCGACGCTCTACCGACTGAGCCACAGCAGCATCACGTGACGGCTAACGCAATCACCGTGATCTATTCTAACAAAAGAGAACCTGTTTGTCAACAACAAAAAATGCAAAATTTTGCAAGATTTGTCGATGGGAAAAAATTGACAGAGAATCTACGAAAAGTAAAATATAAATATGTGAAAAATAAATTTTCCACATATAGTAAAACATCTATATTTAGTAAGGGGATAAATGTTAAATTATAGTAGAAAGATTTTTTAGAAAGATAAAGCATCCATATGAGGTGATGGTAAATGCACATGCAGAAGGAAGAGACAACAGTAGACCATCAAGAATTTGATGAGATGTACCGGAAGACTTATGAGGAAATATACAGGTTCATCCGGTATAGAGTGACCGACAGAGAATTGGCACAGGATGTTATGCAAGAGACATTTTGGGTAGCGTATAAGAAATGGGACATCGTCCGGGAGCTTTCCAATCCCATGGGCTGGTTAATCAATACCGCTAAGAACAAAATACGTGAACTCAATAAGACGTTGAAGAAACTGGAATGTGAAGTGGCCCTGGAAACGGATGAATATACCATAAACGAGGACGGTTACGGAAAGACGGAGTTAGACATTATATTGTTAAAGGGCTTATCCGAGGAAGAGAAACGCCGGTTTGTCAGATATTTTGTCTGTGGCTATACGATATCTGAGATGGCAGAACTGGAGAAAATCTCCGAGAACAATATGAGTGTCAGAATCAGCAGATTGAGAGATAAAATAGCCCAGAACATATCCGGTGAACTTGTTTTCGACAAAAAACAAAAGAAATATGTAAGAATCGACAAAAAAAAGCCATGTACTTAACGAGGGACATTGATGGCATGACGTCAGATAAGGATATGCAGAAGGGAAAGGAATTAAACGAACATGAAGAAGCAGGACAATGAAAGCCTGATTCAGGAGCTTACAAGACGTCTGGACTGGTATATGATGGAAGCGCCAGACGAGGAATTCGACGCGGAGCAGGTGCAGGCGCTGATGAAGCTGTTGGACAGTCTGAAATCTGAGGAAGAGGGAAAAAAAGAAGAGGAACTGCCTGTGGAAGAGGCAGTAAGCAATTTCTGGAAATATTGTGAAGAACGTGAAGAAGAGGAAAAACTGCTGTTTGGGGCAGAAGAAAGCAAGGAGAACGATCCTACAGACCATGTTGAAGAGAAAGAGGAGCCGAAAGAAAGTAAATTTCACAAAGTGCTCTGGTACTTTCACAGACATAGAATGGTTGTAGTGACAGCAGCGGTACTGGTGGTGATCATGCTGGGAGGCTCTTTACAGGCAATCGCCAATGCAGAGAAGCATGGAGGCTTCTTCTGGTGGATGGATAAGAACGAGGAAGGAACGACTATGATTACGTCACCGGAGGGGAGTGGCGTAGATCATATAAATTCATCGGTTGAGAGATTTTATAATGTGGAAGATATACCGGAGGAATATAAGGTATATATAGAAGAAATATGTGAAATTTCAACAGTAACAGAGGATATGTTTGATAATGCAAGTATAGTTAAAGGAAAACATAATGACACAGTACATATCTTCATGAAAGATGATGTTATAAGATTTGAGATTAAGGTGTATCCACAGGAGATTCTCCGAGCAAGAGAAATATATCTGGGATTTTCTTTTGAAAGTGAGTTTGAAGATGATGGAATAATAGTTTCCGTTTTTTCGAAAAAAGAAGCATTAGGAGGAAACAGCTATTTAATGTACTTTTATTACGGAAAAGAAAAATATATTGTTATGGCGAATGGTAATGAAAGTGATTTGAAAAGTTTGGTAATAGAGTATAAAAACATAATTGTAAATTATAATCAGAATAAAGAAGAATGAAAAAAAGGTCGAGAGATTTGTAACATCATAATTTCTCGACCTTTTTTAATTAGGTGGTAAAAATAGAAAGGAACATACAGAAGTAGGTGCCGGCACTGATTCAATGTTTTTCACTTTGCAATCACCTTTTTTCACTTTTTTTAAAAAAAGGTGTAAGAATTTTAATTATCTTGTCATGAAGTATATAGAGGGATATCAAAGAACGATTGATATATCCTAAAGTGTAGCAAGCATATTGTAGTAGGAAGGAGTTAGATAATTGAAAAAGGGCAATATGAAAAAATGGTGCGCAAGAGTAGTAGCAACATTTATGATAATGGTATTTGCTATGAGAAGCTTTGGCACTATAGCACAAGCAGAAGAAGTTACAAGTACTAAAATAGCAACAAACGAGATACAACAATATAATAATGAAGTACGACCATTAACAACGATGTTTGATTGCGAAATAATTTTAGCGTTTACAGGTCAAGGATTAGAAATGGATTTTACTACATCATCGTATAAGGTTTCGTCTGTTATTGGCGTAAAAGACATTAAAGTACAACAGAAAATGTGGTATGGATGGAAGACTGTGTTTACGTCTGATGGAGCAGAAAATAAGGATGAGGCAGCTTTTTGTGCAAGCCTTACCTACCCTGATGCCGTCAACGGAAAAACATACCGCGTGACCTGCGTACATTACGCCAACTATGACGTATACGAAGAGGTTAAAAACGACACAGGTGCTTTCAAATTCATATACTAATTAAAAAGGTATAGTATAAAAACAACATAATGTAACCAAAAAACATTGCTACACTAATGAAAACTAAATAAGTCGGTGATTCTGCATTCCATAAGGATATGCAGGAACCACCAGGGGGTGGGGATACACAAAAAAGTATGCGTAAGACCTGCATAAGGGGTAACACGAAGGAAAAATAATATATACTGCGTTTGTCATAGTGGGTGGGACAAAAATCTTCACGTGAAAGTATAAAGGGGAAATCTTTCAGAAAAGATATAGCTGAATGCCTTACAGCTAATGGACATTTATGTCAGGGATGACAAACAGCAGAATAGAAAGAGGATTAATTATGCAGAGAATAATGTGGAGAAATCCCATGATCAAGTCTGCTGGCTACGATGCCCAGCAGCAAATGCTGGAGATCGAATTTGCAAGTGACGGCCAGATATGGCAATTTGACAATGTGCCGGAAGATATCTGGTATCGCTTTCGGAGTCACCACCTTCCGGAGTTCTTTTTCCATAATTTTATTATGGGACATTACCCGGAAAGAAAAATGCAGGAAGTCGGGTAGGGGGCCCGGGCATACGGGGGAATACACTACACAAAGGGGAATGATATGATATAATAGCGAAAGCCACGGAGATAGAAATATCTTCCGTGGCTTTTGTATAAAATGCGAATGGCATTGCAACATGAAAAACCGGACAAAATAACATTTTACATAAATCTCTTTCCCAAAAAAGTGGAATATGCTATACTGTTACAGAAGTCTTGTCTGATGGAAGGTAAGATTTTCGAAATAGGAAGAGAGACGTTAATAGATTCATGGCAAAAGAACTTCAACAGATATCGCCGGAAGCCCGGCGAAAACGAGTGCAGCGGTTGAAGAAGATAATCGTAGGTATCGTGGCGGCGGGACTGGTGATCCCGATGCTGTGCTGTGTGTATCTGATCTGCAGGCTGCATACCATTAACGGAACCCTGAAGGATCTGGAGCAGAGACTGGAAGAACTGGACAACAGGAATCAGGAGATACAGACCTTACTACAACAGCTGGGAGAACAGGAAACATCTCCGGCACAGACATCGCAGATCCAGGAAAATTCATCGGTCAGCGAGCCCTCGGAGTCGGTGGTGGAAGGTTCCGGACAGGAAACGATACACAAGGTGTATCTGACCTTTGATGATGGCCCCAGCATTTATACGAATGAGATCCTGGATATTTTAGACCAGTATCATGTGAAGGCCACCTTTTTTGTAGTAGGAAAGGATGGCAGCAGCGCAGAGGAAGCCCTGCAACGCATCGTGGAAGAGGGACATACGCTGGGAATGCATTCCTACAGCCATAAGTATAAGGAACTGTATGAATCCATGGACAGCTTCACGGAGGATTTCGAGCAGATTCGGGATTATATCTATCAGGCTACCGGTGTGGAGAGCGTCTGTTATCGCTTCCCAGGAGGAAGCTCCAATACGGTCAGTGAGATCGATATGCATGACTTTATCGATTATCTGGACAGTCAGGGAGTGGAATACTACGACTGGAATGTATCCTCCGGAGATGGAGGAAGCATGAAGCTTTCTACGGATACCCTGTTAGAGAATTGTACGAAGGATATTGATACGAGAGATACATCCATCGTACTGTTGCATGATTCTGCGGAGAAGCCGACGACAGTGGAGGCTCTGCCGGACATCATAGAAAATATTCTGGCCAGGCCGGATACGGTGATCCTGCCGATTACGGAGAACACCCGGCCGGTGCATCATATAGAGTAGCAGACACAGAAATGTTGCGGTTTCGAAAGAGTACATAGTACAGAAATCGTTTATGAATAACAAGAAGTGAATGGAGGTACATAATCATGGGATTTTTCTCAGATTTGAAGGAAGATCTGTCTCAGGCGGTCAATGAACTGATGCCGGAGGAGGATCTGGATCAGGCGGTTGCGGAAGAGACAAAAGAACAGCCGGTAGAAAATACGCAGGAAACACCGGCGGCACAGCCCGCTGCGGAAACTGCAAATGAAAACGCAGCATTGGAAGAAATGCTGAAAAACCTGGATTCCATTGAAATTCCGCATGAGCAGGATGCGGACGAGGAACAGCCGGTAGAGAAAGCCGCAGAAGAAGCACCGCAGACAGAAGAAGTGCCGGAGGAAGCAGCTGCGCCGGAACTGGATCTGGACAGTGTACTTCAGAACGATATGACCGTAGGCAATGTTCTGGAGCAGGAGAATACAGAGAAGAACAAAGGAGCAGAGAAGAGAATGGACGCAAAAATCGCATCAGATGAAACAGCAGTTATTACCGCAGGCATGGTGATCACCGGAGACGTAAGCTCCGAAGGTTCTATGGATCTGGTAGGTACGATCAACGGAAATATTGATATTCTGGGTAAACTGAATATTACCGGATATATCAATGGTAATTCCAAGGCTGCCGAGATCTTTGCAGAGGGTGCCAAGATCAACGGTGAGATCGTCAGTGAAGGTTCTGTGAAGATCGGTGCAAGCTCTGTAGTCATCGGTAACATCACAGCCACCAGCGCAGCCATTGCAGGCGCAGTAAAGGGTGACATTGACGTACAGGGACCGGTAGTGCTGGATTCCTCTGCCATTGTAATGGGCAATATCAAATCCAAGTCCGTACAGATCAACAACGGTGCGGTCATCGAAGGTATGTGCTCTCAGTGCTATGCGGATGTCAGCCCGACTTCCTTCTTCGATGATTACAAGCCCGAGAAAAAGAAAGTAAAATAAGGAGCATAGGACGATGAAGAGAATATTATTGAAGCTCAGTGGAGAAGCACTGGCAGGAGAGAAAAAGACCGGTTTTGATGAGGAGACCGTCAGAAAGGTAGCATTGCAGGTAAAAGAACTGGTAGATGACGGCATTGAGGTAGGTATCGTTATCGGCGGCGGCAATTTCTGGAGAGGACGTTCCAGCGAGAACATTGACCGTACCAAGGCAGACCAGATCGGAATGCTTGCTACGATCATGAACTGCATTTATGTCTCCGAGATCTTCCGATCCGTAGGCATGATGACCAACATTCTGACTCCTTTTGAGTGTGGATCCTTTACCAAGCTGTTCTCCAAGGACAGAGCCAATAAATACTTTGCAAAAGGCATGGTAGTGTTCTTTGCAGGCGGCACAGGACATCCTTATTTCTCCACCGATACCGGCGTTGTTCTTCGCGCTATTGAGGTAGAGGCAGATGTGATCCTGCTGGCAAAGGCCATTGACGGTGTCTACAATGCAGATCCCGCCAAGGATCCCGCTGCGAAGAAATATGACGAAGTATCCATTGATGAAGTCATTGCCAAGAACCTTCAGGTAGTGGATATGACCGCTTCCATTCTGGCCAGAGACAATAAGATGCCCATGTGGGTATTCGGCCTGAATGAAGAGAACAGTATCGTGAATACCCTGAAGGGTAAGTTCAACGGAACCAAGGTAACCGTATAATTTCATAAAATAAAATGGAAAGGCGCAGAGCGCAGAAGAGAGGAAAATATGGACGCAAGAGTACAGTTATACAGTGATAAGATGCAGAAGGCTTATGAGTTTCTGGAGGCAGATTATGCTGCCATCCGTGCAGGACGTGCGAACCCTCACGTATTAGACAAACTGAGAGTGGATTACTACGGAACCCCTACCCCTATCCAGCAGGTAGGTAATGTCACCGTTCCCGAGGCACGTATCATTCAGATCGCTCCCTGGGAGAAGTCTCTGATCAAAGAGATCGAGAAAGCAATCATGACTTCCGATATCGGCATCAATCCTTCCAACGACGGAAGCGTGATCCGTCTGGTATTCCCGGAGCTTACCGAGGAGCGCAGAAAAGATCTGGTAAAAGAAGTAAAGAAGAAGGGTGAGGAAGGCAAAGTAGCTATCCGTAACATCAGAAGAGACGGCAACGACGCTTTCAAGAAGCTGGCTAAGACAGAAGTATCCGAAGACGAGATCAAGGGTCTGGAGGATGATCTGCAGAAGCTGACAGATAAGTATGTAAAGGACATTGATGCCCTGATCGACAGCAAGTCCAAGGAAATCATGACGGTTTAAGAAGGTTTGAAACTATGGAAGAGAATCTGAAAATTCCGAACCATGTGGCGATTATTCTGGATGGCAACGGCCGTTGGGCCAAGGCAAAAGGAATGCCCCGCAATTACGGGCATGTACAGGGAGCCAAGACCGTGGAAGTGATCTGTGAAGAGGCATACCGTATGGGAATCCAGTATCTGACGGTATACGCTTTTTCCACAGAGAACTGGAACCGCCCGCAGGATGAAGTGGATGCGCTGATGAAGCTGCTCCGTAATTATATGAAGACCTGTCTGAAGACGGCAGAGAAGAACCGTATGTGCGTCAGGGTTCTGGGCGATAAGACCAGACTGGACGACGATATCCGGACACGGATCGCGGAACTGGAAGAGGCCACAAAGAACAATGACGGTCTGCATTTCCAGATCGCCATCAACTACGGCGGCAGGGATGAGATCGTCCGTGCTGTGAAGAAGCTGTCCGAAAAAGTACAGAGCGGCGAGGTGGATCCCGGGACCATTACGGCAGATACTCTGGAAAGCTATCTGGATACTGCGGGGATCCCGGATCCGGATCTTCTGATCCGTACCTGCAACGAGCAGAGAATCTCGAATTTCCTGCTGTGGCAGCTGGCATATACGGAATTTTACTTTACTCCGGTCCCCTGGCCGGATTTTACAAAAGAAGAATTGATCAAGGCTGTGGAAGCATATAATCATAGAGACAGAAGATATGGCGGCCTGAAGGAGGAATAGCTTATGTTTTGGACCCGTTTGCTCAGTGGCATCGTGTTGCTCGCTATTGCACTGGCTACGTTCAGCTTCGGTAATGTATTTCTGGCAGTACCGTTGTGGCTTATTTCTCTGATTGCATACAGAGAGCTTACCAAGGCATTAAAATGTGCAACGGATGAGAAGAAGTTTAACGCATTGGAATGGATCGGCTTTGTGGGAGTGACAGCCTATTATGCAACGTTATTTTTCACAAAGGACCACACATTACTGCTGATGTGTATTGTGGCACTGTTCATGGCAGAAATGTTCTGCTATGTGGCAGCCTTTCCAAAATACCAGGCCAGTCAGGTCATGGCGGCGGTGTTCTCTTTCCTGTATGCACCGGTGTTATTGTCCTTTGTCTATCTGACCCGCGAGTGCGAGAACGGAATCTATCTGGTATGGCTGATCCTGATCAGTTCCTGGGGATGCGATACCTGTGCCTATGTCGTAGGCAAACTGATCGGAAAAAAGCACATTTTCCCGGAATTAAGTCCGCATAAGTCTCTCGAGGGATGCATCGGCGGTGTCGCAGGAGCGGCTCTGATCGGTGGCCTGTACGCACATTTCTTTGTGGAGGCGGCATTCCCGGAGCAGATCATTACCTGGACGATCGCATTTATCTGTGCGGCGGGAGCGGTGATGAGCATGGTCGGCGATCTGGCGGCATCTGCCATCAAGAGGAATCATAACATCAAGGATTACGGCAGACTGATCCCCGGACATGGCGGGATCATGGACCGTTTTGACAGCATGACGGTGACGGCACCGATGACGTATTTTCTTGCCATTCTGATGATTGGACTGCGGTAAGGTACAAGGAGCATAGAACTATGAAAAAGATAGCAATTCTTGGGTCTACCGGTTCTATCGGAACCCAGACTCTGGAGGTCGTACGCAATAATCCGGAATTGCAGGTGGTAGCACTGGCAGCCGGGAAAAGCGTGGATCAGATGGAACAGCAGATCAGAGAATTCCATCCTCTGATCGCAGGCATGTGGAGCGAGGAAGCGGCTGCAGATCTGAGAAGCCGTGTAGCAGACTTACCGGTGAAGATCGTAACCGGTATGGATGGACTGCTGGAGATCGCAGTAATGCCCGAAGCGCAGGTATTAGTGACGGCAATTGTGGGAATGATTGGTATCAGACCGACGATCGCAGCCATTGAGGCAGGGAAGGATATTGCCCTGGCCAATAAAGAGACGCTGGTAACAGCGGGGCATATCATTATGCCGTTAGCAGCGAAAATGGGTGTGAAGATCCTGCCGGTGGACAGTGAACACAGCGCGATCTTCCAGTCATTGAACGGAGAACCGGCCGGAAGGATCGAGAAGATCCTGCTTACGGCATCCGGCGGACCTTTCCGCGGCAGGACCAGAGAACAGCTGCAGAATATTCAGGTGGAGGATGCCCTAAAGCATCCCAACTGGTCCATGGGACGGAAGATCACCATTGATTCTTCCACACTGGTGAACAAAGGACTGGAAGTCATGGAAGTGAAGTGGCTCTTCGGTGTGGATCTGGATCAGATCCAGGTTATCGTGCATCCCCAGAGCATTATCCACTCCGCAGTACAGTACGTGGACGGAGCGGTGATCGCACAGTTGGGAACCCCGGATATGAAGCTGCCGATCCAGTATGCCCTGTTTTATCCGGATCGTCGTCCGATGCCGGGGAAACGTCTGGACTTCTACGAACTGGCACAGATCACATTTGAAAAGCCGGATATGGAGACTTTCTACGGTCTGAAGCTTGCTTACGATGCTCAGCGCATCGGTGGCAGTATGCCTACGGTGTACAATGCAGCCAACGAGAAGGCAGTAGGATTGTTCCTGGACCGCAAGATCGCTTATCTTCAGATCCCGGAGCTGATCCAGGAGGCCATGGAGCAGCATAAGGTGATCGAGAATCCCAATGTGGAGGAGATTCTGGAGACAGAGGCATCTGTCTATGATTTTATTGAAAAAGTGTATTCTGAGAGGCAATAAATGGTTACTTTGATCTTGTTTGTATTGATCTTTGGGGTGGTGGTGATCTCACATGAATTCGGACATTTTCTGCTGGCGAAAGCCAACGGGATTCATGTGATAGAATTTTCCGTGGGCATGGGCCCGAATCTGTTTTCCTTCCAGAAAGGAGACACGAAATATTCCCTGAAGCTTCTTCCCATCGGCGGAGCCTGTATGTTCGAGGGCGAGGACGGTCTGAATGAAAAAGAAGACGGGGAAGACCACAGCGGATCCTTCCTGAATGCCAACGTGTGGGCGAGGATATCCACCGTGCTGGCAGGCCCGATCTTTAACTTTATTCTGGGCTTTATCATTGCCTTCATTATGGTGAACCTGATCGTGATCCGTGATCCGGTGGCCACAGAGATCGTGGAGGGCGGTGCCGCACAGGAAGCGGGACTGGAAGCCGGAGACAGGATCCTTTCCTTAAATGGCAGTAAAATACACCTCTATGAAGAGATCCAGTTATTTACACTGACCTATCGGGGCGGAGAGGTAACGGTGGAATATGAAAGAGGCGGTGTAAAGGGAACTACAACACTGACCCCGAAGTATGATGAAAGTGAAGGACGTTACCTGATCGGCATCAGCAATGCGGATTTTGTGGAACTGTCCGGACTGGACTGCTTCCGGTATTCCTGGTACGAGATGCGGTACTGCGTAACGATGACCTGGAAGAGTCTGGCAATGCTGGTACAGGGGCAGGTCTCCAGACAGGATGTGGCCGGACCGGTGGGTATCGCGGTGAATGTCGTAGGTAAGACTTACGAGAGTACCAAGGATTACGGCTGGCAGAATGTACTGGTGAACATGCTGAATATCACACTGATGCTTACCGTGAATCTGGGAATCCTGAACCTTTTGCCGGTTCCCGCACTGGACGGCGGCAGACTGGTCTTCTTAATCTGGGAAGCCATCACGCACAAGCCGGTCCCTCCGGAAAAGGAAGGCATGGTACATTTTATCGGGCTGATGTTTTTCATGTTACTGATGGTGTTCCTGCTGTTTAATGACCTGGTGAATATCTTCGGATAAACCGATATTTTGATAATACAGAATCGTTGACAAAGAGCATACCGCATGGTATGCTCTTATTATATACGTGCAAGACACCATGGCACGTTTCTATAAAAATTTCATGCCGATCGGCAAAAGTTTTCCTGATGTAATGCGGAGGTAAGAAACCGTACAGACAAACAGAATAAAAGGGAGGAATGCGTATGGAGCATGTGACGGCCTGCTATTGGCAGAAAGAGACCCCGGCAGGACTATTTTTATCTTTGCAGCAGCGATGGTATCGCAGACGGAGAGCTTCTGTGGTAAGCGCCTGCATCTCTGACAATGAGGAACAGGTGAGAGACCTGCAGAACCGAATGGAAGAGGAACTGGAAGAAGAGACCATCTGGCGCCCTTTCACCGAAGAAACAGTGCGGGAAAAATGGACGGATCTTTTGAAATTACAAAAGGATGACAGCAGCTATGCAGGTATTCTGTGTGTGGAGAACCGGGTATTGTATTTCAGCCACGGGAGAATGCGGATCTGCGGAGTTTTCCGTAGATTCGGCAGGACACAGTGGAAGATACTGCAGGAATCGTGCATGGTGGGAGAAGTGGAACCGGGAACGGCTCTGCTGGTGGCAGACAATGGATTCCTGAATTTTAACGAGGAGGATCTGACCGCCTGCCTGCAGTCGCAGACCGCAGGAAGAGGCAGTAGACAGGAAGCTGCAGAAGGGGCGGCAAGACGGCTGAAGGAACTGGGCGAACGGGCAGAGAGGCAGGGAGGAAAGCACATGGGAGCCGTGTGGATCCTGCCGGTGGAAGGAGGAGACGGATGGAACAGAGAATAACGGAAGCGGTCAGTGGGGTGCTGGAACAGCGCGGATACCGGGATCCGGTATTTGTGGGAAAAGGCAGTTTTTCCGAAGTTTACCGGGTCACGAACAGGGAAGGACAGTTTCAGGCCTGTAAAATATCGGAAGCTACCGAACCGTGGGAGCGGGAATGCCGTAACAGCAGGGAAATCTGCCATCCCCTGTTCCCGGCCTACAGAGAACACTGGACAGAGGGCGGAAAAGGCTATCTGATCCTGGAATTCTGGGATGGCTGCGATCTGCGGGAGCTGCTGGACAGACGGGGAAGGCTGTCGCCGGGACAGGCGGTCCGGATCGCCCTGCAGATCACAGAAGGGCTGCAATATCTGCACGAGCGTCCCCATCCGTTTCTCTACCGGGATCTGAAACCGGAAAATATCCGCATCCGTGTGGACGGCAGCGCAGGAATCCTGGATCTTGGATGCCTGTGGAACCGGGAACAGGACTGGTCTGCGGCGGGAAACCGGGGCTGCAGTGCGCCGGAACAGTTCCTGCCGGGGGAGATTCCCGGGGAAGAGAGCGATGTCTATGGGATGGGGAGACTGCTGGCGGCGATGCTGGGCGAAGACAGAGGCGGTGCAATACGACGTTTCGGGGGAAAACGGGGACATAACATGGTAAGACGCTACGGCAGAAAACAACGAAGACAGGAGAAGTGGCTGTGCAAAGTGATCGCCATGGCGACCTGTGAGGAACGTAAGGATCGGATTCCGGATATCAGGACACTGCGTGCACTTCTTATGGTGACGGATGCTTCCGGAAGGGAGAGAAGACGGGCCTGCAGGGCCGCTGATTTTTACTATATCCGGAAGTTGTACTGTCCGTAGTTGTACGCTCCGTGCTCGAACACAATCAAGAAATTTTACAAAAAAGTGCTTGCCGTTTGCAAGAGAAATGAGTATACTGTAACTAAAGGTTCAAAAGAAGCGTATGAGGACCGGAAGCAATTAAATTTACATAGCAAAAAGGAGAAGAGTTATGCGTTTTTTTATTGACACTGCAAAAGTAGAAGACATTAAGAAAGCAAATGACATGGGGGTTATTTGCGGAGTAACGACCAATCCCTCCCTGATCGCAAAAGAGGGCAGAGATTTCGTAGAAGTGATCAAGCAGATCGCATCCATCGTGGACGGACCCATCAGCGGTGAGGTAAAGGCTACCACCGTAGATGCAGAAGGTATGATCAAAGAAGGAAGAGAGATCGCAGCGATCCATCCGAATATGGTCGTTAAGATCCCTATGACCGTAGAAGGCCTGAAGGCTTGTAAGGTATTAAGCTCCGAGGGCATCAAGACCAATGTGACCCTGATCTTCTCTGCAAACCAGGCATTACTGGCAGCACGTGCAGGCGCTACCTATGTATCTCCTTTCCTGGGCAGACTGGATGACATCAGCACCAGAGGCGTAGACCTGATCCGCGATATCGCAGATATTTTCGCAGTGACCGATCTGGATACCCAGATCATCGCAGCAAGCGTGCGTAATCCCATCCATGTAACCGATTGTGCACTGGCAGGTGCGGACATCGCTACCGTTCCTTACTCCGTTATCGAGCAGATGGTAAAACATCCTCTGACCGATGCCGGTATCGCCAAGTTCCAGGCAGATTATAAGGCAGTATTTGGTGAATAATCAATAAGACGAACACACAGTAAGAAGCTGTACAGAGAATATCTCTGTACAGCTTCTTTTGGATTTCGTGATCCCGGCAGGGCTTATTTCATCTGTTCTTCCTGCTTCTTGATCATACGACGGACCATCTCACCGCCGATGCTTCCTGCTTCCTTAGAAGTAAGGTCGCCGTTGTAACCCTCTTTCAGGTTAACACCCAGCTCAGATGCCACCTCAGTCTTGAAACGGTCCATTGCAGCCTTTGCTTCGGGAACTTCTACTCTATTGGTTTTACTTGCCATTTCGTTCACCTCCGTTTGGATTTTGGTTTTCTTGTTTCAGATAAGCGTTTTTTGTGATCACTTATCTTGGTATTAGTATGAGCATCGGCTTTTTTTTCATGCTGGTAAGTTTTGCATTTTTGAGTTATAATCAAACGGCAACAACAAAAGGGACGGAGACCGGAAAGCGTGACAAAAGATCCACTGACCGGAATCCCACAGAAGTGACTGACCTTTGAAGCCCGGGAAGAGTTGACGGAGCTGAGAAGAGAAGGTGTTTTTTTGTTGCTGTAATTTATGCTATACAGAAAGGCGAAAAAACAATGAAAAAGAAAACAAAAATCACAAAAACACTGGCTCTGGCGCTGACCCTGGGGCTGTTATGCAGCGGTCTGGCAGGCTGCGGACAGGCACAGAATGCCGAAACAGTGTCGGAAGGTCTGGCAACGGAGAGCGTACAGACAGCTGCTGTAGAGAGCACTGTAGAGAGTACGGAAGCCGCAACGGAGACTGCGCAGATCCAGACAACAGAAGCTGCGGACGGTGCGCTGGTACGCGTGGCATCCTTAAAGGGACCGACTTCTCTGGGACTTTTATTTTTAATGGATAAAGCGGACAAGGGAGAGACTTCCAATACTTATGAATTCCAGATGGCTACCGGCGCGGACGAGATCCTGCCGTTAATGGTAAAAGGAGATCTGGACATTGCACTGGTACCTGCCAACGTGGCCAGTGTTCTCTATCATAAGACACAGGGCGGCGTGGAAGTCATTGATATCAATACCCTGGGCGTATTGTATATGGTGTCGGGAGAGGATGGCCTGACGAATTTTACCGATCTGAAGGGCAAGACCATCTATCTGACCGGAAAAGGAACCACACCGGACTATGTACTGCAGTATCTGCTGACAGCAAACGGCATGTCCGTGGACGATGTGACACTGGAATACAAATCCGAAGCAACGGAAGTGGCATCCGTACTGACAGAGGATCCCACAGCCATCGGTCTGCTGCCCCAGCCTTTTGTTAGCGCAGCCTGCATGCAGAATGATGCGCTGAAGGTGATCTTTGACCTGAACGAAGAGTGGAACAAGGTACAGGGAGAAAACGGCAGCAGTATGGTCACCGGTGTGACCGTCGTTCGTAAGGAATTCCTCGAAGAGAACGAAGCAGCAGTGAAATCCTTCCTGGAGGATCACAAGGCAAGTGCGGAAGCTGTCAATGCGGATCCCGCCACCGGTGCGGCCCTGGCAGTGGAAGCACAGATCGTGGCCAAGGAGCCCATTGCCCAGAAGGCAATTCCGAACTGTAACATTACCTATATTGACAAAGCCGAAATGAAGCAGGCACTTTCCGGTTATCTGGAAGTGTTGTTCGGACAGGATCCTCAGTCGGTAGGCGGCGGACTTCCGGAATCCGATTTCTATTATGATGCAGAATAAGGGTAAAAAATACATCAAAAAATTAATAATAGTATTTTTCTGGCTGGGGATATGGCAGCTTCTGGCAATGTGCGTGGACAATTTCCTGCTGGTGGTAACACCCCTGCAGGCATTGCGGGCGTTGTTTACCCTGACCGGACAGGCGGAGTTCTGGCAAAGTGCCTTCGGCTCGCTGTGGCGGATCGCCCTTGGCTTTTTGCTGGGGGCGGTACTGGCACTGCTTCTGGCGGCAGTCAGCTATCGGTACAAAATCGTGGAAGAAGTGCTGCGGCCTTTTATGGTATTCTGCAAGGCAGTACCCGTTGCAGTGTTTGCGGTGCTTTTGCTGATCTGGTGGGGTTCCTCCATGCTGGCGGTGGCCATCTGTTTTCTGGTGGTGTTCCCAAATATTTATCTGAACACACTGGAAGGCTTAAAAAGTGCGGACAGAGAACTGCTGGAGATGGCGGAAGTGTTTCGTCTGCCCTTCGGTACCCGTTTCTTCTATATTTACCGTCCGGCCTTAAAGCCTTTTCTGCTCAGTGCCTTTCAGCTGTCGTTAGGGATGTGCTGGAAGTCCGGTGTGGCGGCGGAAGTGATCGGCACACCCACTCACTCCATCGGAGGCGCACTGTATCTGGCGAAAATCTATCTGGATACGGCGGATCTGTTCGCCTGGACGGCAGTGATCGTAGTGCTCAGTGTACTTTTTGAAAAAATAATATTCTATGGAATCGAAGTCTTTTTCCGGTGGGAGCCTGCCTGCAAAAGACCGGTTCTGCCGCAGAAGACCGCCACCAGAGAACGCCGCACCCTGTGTGTGCGGAATCTGGGAAAATGCTATCATGGAAAATGGATCTTCCGGCAGGTGGACCGGGAATTCCACGGCGGGGAACCGTATGTGCTGGATACCCCTTCGGGCAGCGGCAAGACCACCTTTTTCCGGTGTCTGTGCGGGCTGGAGAAGCCGGAGGAGGGAACCGTGTCGGGAATGGATGGCTTTGCCGTACAGTTTCAGGAGAACCGGCTCTGCGAAGAGTACAGTGCGGTGAAAAATCTGGAAATGATCCTGGGAGATGCCACACAGGCAAGAGAGGCACTGGCACAGCTGTTGCCGGAGGAAGCGCTGGAGCAGCCCTGCAGCGAACTGTCCGGAGGCATGAAGCGGAGAGTATCCCTGGTAAGGGCCATGGAGGCGGGAGCACAGTGCGTTCTGCTGGATGAGCCTTTTACCGGACTGGATGAAGAGAACCGGAAAAAAGCGGAAGATTATATCCGGAGGAAGACGGGAGGACGGATCGTGATGCTGGCCACCCATATCCGCCCAGGACAGTGACAAGGAGACCGTCATGGAGAAAAATACAGAGAATACAAGAGTTACCCTGATCGGCATTATCGTGGAAGATCCGGAGGCAGCAGTCAGGATCAACGGACTTTTGCATGAATACGGGGAATATATCATCGGCAGAATGGGGATACCTTATCATGAGAAGCAGATGAACATCATCAGTGTGGTCATGGATGCACCGCAGGAAAAGGTCAGTGCTCTGTCGGGGAAGCTGGGAATGATCCCCGGAGTCAGCACGAAGTGTCTCTACGCCCCGGGTACGCAGAAAGCCCCAAAATAAAAGGGTTGTCAATTCCTCCAACTTATGCTATAATTGCAAAATGACTGCGACTGGATACAGACCCGCAAGGGTATAAAGGAGGAAATGTTATAATGAGTTTACAGGTTGAAAAGTTAGAGAAAAACATGGCCAAGCTGACCATCGAAGTATCTGCTGAAGAACTGGAGAAGGCAATCGAAGGTGCTTACCAGAAGAATAAGAACAAGATCAGCATTCCCGGTTTCCGTAAGGGCAAAGCTCCCCGCAAGATGATCGAGCAGATGTACGGAAAGTCCGTATTCTATGAGGATGCTGCCAATGCGCTGATTCCCGATGCTTATGATAAGGCTCTGGAAGAGTGTGAGGAGCAGATCGTATCTTCCCCGAAGATTGATGTGACCCAGTTAGAGGCTGGCAAGCCTTTCATCTTTACCGCAGAAGTTGCTCTGAAGCCCGAAGTTACTCTTGGCAAGTACAAGGGTGTAAAGGTTGATAAGATCGACATTAAGGTAAGCGATGAGGATATCGACGCTGAGATCAACAGAGAGCGTGAGAGCAATGCGAGAACCATTAACGTGGAAGACCGTGCTGTTAAGGACGGCGATATGACCGTTATCGATTTCGAAGGTTTTGTAGACGGCGTTGCATTTGAGGGCGGCAAGGGTGAGAACTATCCCCTGACCATCGGTTCCGGTTCCTTCATTCCCGGCTTCGAAGAGGCACTGGTTGGTGCTGAACTGAACAAGGAGACCGAAGTAAACGTAACCTTCCCCGAAGATTATCATGCAACCGAGCTGGCAGGCAAGCCTGCAGTATTCAAGTGCACCGTTAAGGAGATCAAGGAGAAGCAGCTTCCTGATCTGGATGACGAGTTCGCAAGCGAAGTATCTGATTTCGATACTATGGCTGAGTATAGAGAAGATGTACAGAAGAAGCTGACTTCCAAGAAGGAAGAGGAAGCTAAAATCGACAAGGAAGAGGCAGTTCTGGACGCAGTGATCGCAGATGCCCAGATGGAGATTCCCGACGCTATGTTAGAGACCCAGCAGAGACAGCTGTTAGAGAACTTTGCACAGAGAATTCAGGCACAGGGTATCACTCTGGAGCAGTACATGCAGTTCACCGGTCTGACCGCTCAGACCATGATGGAGCAGCTGAAGCCCGAAGCACTGAAGAGAATCCAGTCCCGTCTGGTTCTGGAAGCTGTAGCAGCTGCTGAGAAGATGGAAGCTACCGAGGAAGATTTCGAAGCTGAGATCAAGAGCATGGCAGAAGCTTACCAGATGGAAGCTGACAAGGTAAAAGAGCTTCTGGGCGAGCAGGGCGCTAAGCAGGTGAAGGAAGATATCTGCGTAAGAAAGGCAGCTGATTTCATCGTAGACAACGCTAAGGAAGCAAAGGCTGCAGCCAAGAAGACCACCAAGAAGGAAAAGGCAGCAGAAGAGAAGCCCGAAGAAGCATAAGATGCTTTAAGATACGACAGGAAGAGAAAGCGGATTCCCACGTCCGCAGGGAGGTGGGGATACGCTTTCTTTTAAATTTTTATTAAATCTTAGGAATCTCGTTGAAAAAGCCTGCTAAGTAGGATACGATAGTAATATTAATCAGAAGCAATGGAGGTTTTAGAATATGAGTTTAGTACCTTACGTCATTGAACAGACCAGCAAAGGTGAGCGGTCTTATGATATTTATTCCAGACTGTTGAAAGACAGAATCATTTTCCTGGGAGAGGAAGTCAATGAGACTTCCGCCAGCATTATCGTGGCACAGTTACTGTTCCTGGAAGCAGAGGATCCCGATAAGGACATTCATCTGTATATCAACAGCCCGGGCGGAAGCGTTACCGCAGGTATGGCCATCTACGATACCATGAAGTACATCAAGTGTGATGTATCTACCGTATGTATCGGCATGGCAGCCAGCATGGGAGCATTCCTTCTGGCAGGCGGTGCCAAGGGCAAGCGTTTCGCACTGCCCAACGCAGAGATCATGATCCATCAGCCTCTGGGCGGTACCCAGGGTCAGGCTACCGAGATCCGCATTGTTGCAGAGCAGATCCTTCGCACGAAGAAAAAATTAAATGAGATTCTGGCTGCCAATACCGGTCAGCCGCTGGAGGTAATTGAACGCGATACAGAGCGCGATAATTACATGACTGCAGAAGAGGCTGTAAAATACGGTCTGATCGATGCAGTAATCTCCAAACACTAATTAGAATGAAACGCTGTAATCTGGCGTGACCAAATAAGGAAGCGAGGTGTGAATATGCCGGGCAGAGTTGACGAGAAGATCCGCTGTTCTTTCTGCGGAAAGACCCAGGACCAGGTTCGTAAGCTGATCGCAGGAAATAACAATGTGTTCATTTGTGATGAATGTATTGACCTGTGTTCTGAGATCCTGGAAGAGGAACTGCCGGAAGAGGAGCATGCCGCTGAGAGCTTCGGAGATATTAATCTGTACAAACCGAAGGAGATCAAGGCATTTCTGGATGAATACGTCATCGGACAGGACGAAGCGAAGAAAGTACTGTCTGTGGCCGTCTATAATCACTACAAGAGAATTACTTCCATTAAAAAAATGGATGTGGATGTACAGAAGAGTAATATCCTGATGCTTGGACCAACTGGTTCTGGTAAAACTTATCTGGCACAGACACTTGCCAAAATCTTAAATGTTCCATTTGCGATTGCGGATGCAACAGCTTTGACGGAAGCAGGTTATGTAGGTGAGGATGTGGAGAACATCCTG
>OIZA01000293.1_pt1 | contig 28729 bp, 26 predicted proteins | sample 1588381 | NCBI WGS metagenome assembly OIZA01 (sample SAMN03283277) | human gut metagenome | biome: human-associated habitat; material: feces | host: Homo sapiens | place: Peru | collected 2012 | reverse complement strand
GTAATGGATCACGATCCCGTTCACCTGGTCAAGTGCCGTTCCCGGTCTTGAATACGGATTCACCGTCAGAAGTTCCACATCAAGCGGTGGTCGGTTGTCCATATCTGCCGGTTCGGACTGTACCACAGCAGACCGGTTCTTTTCTTTCCAGATAAGGAACCCGGGCAGCAGGATTCCGATCACCACGATCCCGGTGAGGACACGTGCAAGCGCCTGCTCTTTTTTTCGTTTTCTTCTTCTTTTGTTCCGCTTCATTTTTACCTTTCTGTCTTACATTTCTATCCCGTCTCTGGCGCCGACGCCCCGGTCAAACGGATGCTTTTTTTTCTGTATCTCCGAATCATAGTCGCATTGTTCGCGGATCGCCCCGGACGGATTTCTGCCCGTCAGCACGACCTCTAAATCTTCGGGCTTCCGTCTGAGGAAATCGAGCAGTGCCTCTTCTTTGATCATTTTAGAATTACATGCACCGATCACTTCATCCAACACAAGAAGGTCATAATGTGTCTTTTGCACTTCGGCTTCGATCTCTTTTAAATATCCTGTGTAATAAACCGCAGCCTCTTTTTTCTCTGCTTCTGTCATCCGGAACGTGAATCCAAATTTCCTTGTCGCAGACAGCACTGTGATCTGCGCAATGCTTTTTAACACCGAAACTTCGCCCGACGTTCCATCTTTTAAAAACTGGGTAAAAAGCACCCTTCCTCCGTTCCCGGCACACCGTATGCAAAGTCCGACTGCTGCCGTCGTTTTTCCCTTACCGTCGCCCTCATATAAGTGTATCAGCCCGTACATATTTTTCCTCCGTTTTTCCATATTATTTATTATACCCGCTTTTTGCGCAAAGGAAAAGACACAGGACATGCCGAATTTATTTTTCCGGTATCTCCTGTGTCTGTATCATAAAATCTTCTGTCGGTGCATCATAATAAACCACCTTATCCGGTGAAGGATAGGTCATGCCAAGCTTCTTTGCCTCCTGCTCCACCCACTGGTAATCTGCCGAGTCGATCAGCCGTTTCCTGGCATCCGCATTCTCGTTGGTGATGCTGTTCAACTCCGACTGGAGCCTTGCAACCTGAAGAGACTGGTTACGCACCTGCATCTCCATAAAGACCAGAGACATGCAAAGCGCAATCATAACAAGAAGCACGCCAATGCCCAGCCATGTCTTATACTTCTTTTTACGCAGTTCCCTGCGTTTCTGAATACGGTTGTATTTTCTTTCATTTTCTTCCTGTATCTTATTGTAATAATAGTCAATGCACCGCTCTGCAACGGTAGCTGCCAAATCATTCTGCATCTGTTTTCATGCCCTTCTTCACCCGTTTTATCAGCCACTCGGCATCTTTGGTTCTGCCCACTACCGCAATCCGAAGCAGCTTTCCGTCCGTCTCATATTCCCAAGCAAAATCCGGCGCTCCTCCCCGCTTTTCTCCGATTTCCTGCCGCAGTTTTTTTAAATTCTTCTTCCACAGTTCTTCTTCCACACGTGGTATATCCACAATACGGCACTCCATCTCTTCCGTCCTGTCCGTCTTCCGCAGAAAATCCGCTACCAGATTGTCTCTCGCCTCCGTCAGCTCCTGCGCATGATCCGCCTCCTGGAACAAAGCCTCGATATCATTCTCCGTAAAACGCCACTGCACACCGACTTTCTTTCCGTGCAGAGTGCCGTCTTTCAAATAATTCCGAATGGTCCGGCCGGTCAGCCCGGTCAACGCCGCCACATCCGCAACCGTGTACCACTTCTGTTCCAGCATACTGGCGTCCTCCTTCTTATTTTTCATTATATTTCATTTAACTTCCTATGTAAACATTTATTTTACTTTTTTTGCATTCTTTTTGTTTCATTTACCTTTGTTTTCATATTTTTATATTTATTTTCATATGTTTTCCTATCTATGCATAAAAAATTGCCACTCAAACGACCTTTGTCGTAAGAGTGGCATCTCTTTCTGGTTTGTTCTATGCCTTTACATTCAGCAGGCTTCGTATTTTAATCGGCGCCGTTGTCTCTGTGACCATCACATATTTCTGCACACTCACCATGTATGCATCATCCGGCATTTCCTCACTGTCTATGGCGGCTCCGGTCCGTGTTTTCTCCACCGGCACTTCCTGCTCCAATGAGTTCTCTGCCTGTACTGCCGGGACGAGCACCCGCTTTAAAACAAGCTTTCTCTGGCGGATTGCTTCCCGCTCTTCTTTCCTCTGTTTGCGTTCCTCTTTCTCCCGCTTCTTTTTTTCAAGCTCATCCGCTCTTTTCTGATTTTTCTCCATGATATCGCTAAGGTGCTCCTGCACCTGGCTCATACAGGTTGCAATGATTTTTGTGCTTAAAGCAGAAAGCAGATCATTCGCCTCCGCCCTTGCTTCTTCCATCGGCGTTTCCTGCTCCATTGCATCCGTAAGGACTCTCATTGCCTGCTTTTGCCCTTTTTCTTTTATCCGTGCCGTCTGTGCCAGCTGTTCCTGCCGCTTGCGCAGCGCATTTTTATCATAGGAACCGATCGCCGCACCAATCCTGCTTCCATCCACCGTCATAACTCTGCCTCCCAGAAATCAAGACCTTCGAGTTTCTTCCGGTATCTATATCGGCAGTATTTCCGGTTTTCTTAAGTCCGGCCCGTGCTTATCGATATGAACTGCGGCTTAAGCTGTGTTCCTTCTTTCCCCTAGATCGCGCGCGTCTCATGTGCCAGCCACGCCTTTTCTTCTTCGTCCAGGTAAGGGCTGATCTTCTCAAATACCTCTGCATGATACGCATTCAGGCGTGCTTTTTCCTTTTCGGTCATAAGCGATGGTTCAACCGCATCGAGATCAAACGGAACAAATGTGAGCGGCTTGAACTGCAGAAACTCACCATATTCATTTTCCATATATTTTTCGCATACGATCAGGTTTTCCAGACGGATACCATATTTTCCCTCCAGATACAGTCCCGGCTCGTCGGAAGTGATCATGCCTTCCTCAAACGCCGCACTCTCGTTGCGCTCCGGAACCTGTTTCCAGCGGAAGCCGTTCGGTGCCTCATGCACATTCAGGTAATAGCCGACACCATGTCCTGTACCGTGGTTGTAATCCATTCCCATCTCCCAGAGTGCCTCTCTTGCAAGATAATCAAAGTTGATGCCCATACAGCCCTTGCGGAACTTGGCAGAGACAAGATTTAAATTTCCCTTTAACACTGCGGTAAAATATTTCTTCATTTCATCTGTAATATTTCCCAGGGCAACGGTTCTTGTAATATCCGTCGTACCTTCCAAATACTGTCCGCCGGTATCCAGAAGAAGAAAACTGTCCGCTGTGATCTCCTTATCTGTTTCCGGTGTTGCGGAGTAATGCACGATCGCTCCGTGCTCTGCGTAAGCTGCGATCGGCCCGAAGCTCTGTCCTCTGTAATTTTCTCCCATCTGGCGGAACTCATCCAGCTTTTCGGAAACAGAGATCTCTGTCATCGGAATCTTTCCGACATTTGTCTTGATCCAGTGCAGGAATCTGCACACCGCAACGCCGTCTTTGATATGCGCTTTCTTTTCATTTTCCACTTCAACCGGTGTCTTAACTGCTTTCATAAGGACAGTCGGACACGGAAGGTCAAGCACTGCAACTCCGTCCGGAATATTGCTGACGATCGAGAAGTTGGTCTTTGACGCATCCACCAGTACCGTGTGCTTTTTGTTGATCTTTTTCATGTCCTCATACACGGAATCATATGGATAAAATGCTACGCCTGCCTGCGCCAGTGCGTCACGCACCGTTTCATCCAGCACTTTTTCGTTGATATAAAGACGGATCTCTTTTTTCCCAAGCACGAGATAGGACAGCACGACCGGATTGTACGCGACGTCATTGCCACGGATATTAAGCAGCCATGCGATATCATCCAGCGACGCTACGACAAACAGATCTGCCCCGTGTTCTTCCATCACCCTGCGTACCCGCGCGATACGTGTCTCTCTGGATTCCCCGGTATATTTTTCATCCAGCAGCGTTACCGGTTCCGCAGACAGGGCCGGACGGTCTGTCCATACAAGACCGACCAGATCTTTGTCATAGACCACCGAGGCACCTTTTTCCTCCAGATCCTTCTTTAATGCAAAAGCTTCCCTTGCATTTACGGTACGGCCGTCAAAGCCCAGAACCTGTCCCTCTTTTAATTTACCAACGATAAATTCATGTACAGTCGGAACGCCCGGCTCTCCCATCTTAAAAAGGTCAATGCCGCTTTCCGCAAGCTGATTTCCAGCCTGTAAGAAATATCTTCCGTCTGTCCAGAGACCTGCCATATCCTGTGTCACCACAAGCGTTCCTGCCGATCCGGTAAAACCTGACATATAAGCTCTGCATTTAAAATGATCACCCACATACTCCGATCCGTGAAAATCATCGGTCACGATCAGATACGCATCTATATTCTGCGCTTTCATCTGCTTTCTCAATTCTGTAATTGTTTCCTTTACCACAATATGCACCTTCCTTTTACCTTTCTATATCGTAGTTGATCTTTTTATAAAACAGCTTTCGTATCTCCTCATGCGTATAGGCTTCCGCCATCACCCACATCATTTTGGTAACGATCGCCTCGATTGTCATATCATAGGCCTCTAAGATCCTCGGGTTCTGCTTGAATGTCCGTCCCACCTCATAAATGTCAAGATTGCTGCCTTCCATTGGCACCTGTGTCGTGATGACGATCTCCATGCCGGCATCAAGGAGTTCCGCAATTTTTTCTTTGTACTGCATGGATTCCAGACTCGGGATTCCGCCTACTCCGAACCCCTCTATTATAACCGCATCATAACGATTTTTCAAATAGTCCAAAACTCCGGCATCCATGCCCGGTATCAGCTTTAAGACAAAAATATTCTCATTTAGATGATGATAAAATTTTACCGGTTCTTCGCCCTTATCTTCAATATAGTGAAATACCTTGTTGTCACGGATGACTGCCTTGTGCGGAAAATTCACACTGGAAAACGCATTGAAGCTCTTGCTGCGCACCTTTCTTCCGCGTGTCCCCGCGATCACTTCCCCGTCAAACACGAAGTTTACGTTTGTCGAATCATCCGATGTTGCATACAGTATACTCTGTATCACATTGCTCTTTGCATCCGTGATGTCCTCATCGATCGGTTTTTGTGCACCGGTGAGCACGATCGGCTTTTTGCTGTTCTGGATCAGATAAGAGAGCGCCGCCGCCGTAAATGCCATCGTATCCGTGCCATGCAGCACCACAAAGCCATCGTAGTTGTCGTATTCCTTCCGGATCGTCTCAGCGATCGTGATCCAGTCAGACGGCTGCATATTCGTACTGTCCAGATTCATGAGCTGAATTGCATGCAGTTCACACATCTCATGGATCTTCGGCACATAATTTAAAAAGTCTTCCATTTCGATCTGCGGCACAAGCCCTTTCTCCGTAGAACGGCAGGCGATCGTACCGCCGGTCGCAATGACCAATATCTGTTTCATAGGTTATCCTTTCTGAAAAATCCACTGTGTCCCATTGTATTATCCCTTTTTCTGTTATATATTATCTAAGTATGAAAAACCGATACTGCTTGCATATCGCCTGCAGGACTTATAAATTCTGTTCCCGGTTATTTTTAAGAAATGCTTCTTCCTGATCGGATGCTTCTTTGGCAGAGCGCAGTGCTCCATTCTCTGGCGCGGCAGTTTTTACAGACAGCATTTTGTCTGCCCGGATAACCCGCTGTCTCCCGAAGGTTCGAACAAACCGGCACGGAAATGTCCGCCATAAGCACACAGATTTCTGGTACAGTTTTTCCGGATGTCCCTTTGTGGGCTTCCGAACAAAAGAGAATGCTGCGGACAACTGTTTGAGCATAATGCAGTAAAATGTTTTGCTGTGTACAAAGCGAGTTTTGGAAGCAGCATTCAATATACTTTGTGAGAAGCCCACTTAGGGACTTCAGAAAAACTGCGCGAAAGCTGTATGCTATGGTCGGACATTCCGCGCCATTTGTCGAAGCCACGGGCGACACAGGACTTGCAGACAAAACACTGTCTGAAAACGATTCCGTGCCATCGCAAGTCGTACTGCTTCTCTCGCCAAAGAAGCCATCCGACATGCAAAATACTTTTCTTAAAAATAACCGGAGGCAGAAGTATTACTCCTGCAGGCGATATGCAATTTACTGTATCAGTATTTTCAATCTTCTACATTATATAAACAGAAAAGAGGTTTTTCAATGGATACCGAAAAGTATTTCAATTATATTTTATCTGAGACCCAAAAGATTCTGGCGATCGACAGCCCATCGGGCTTTACCAGAAATGTTGCAGAATATGTGCTCTCCGCTTACCGTGCGCTCGGCTATGAGCCGGTACAAACGGTAAAAGGCGGCGTGTTCTGCGAGATTGGCGGTGCTGACACGAAGGATGCCCTGCTTATGGAGGCACACATCGATACCCTTGGCGCCATGGTCTCTGAAATCCGCCCGAACGGTTATCTTGCGCTCTCTCCGATCGGCGGCATGAACGCAAACAATGCCGAGGCGGAAAACTGCACGATCTACACGAGAGACGGCAGAACCTACACCGGCACTTTCCAGTTACAGAATGCATCCATCCATGTCAACGGGGATTACGATTCCACAAAAAGAACCTATGACAACATGGAGGTTGTTCTGGATGAAAAGGTTTCTTCCAGGGAGGACACGCTCGCACTCGGCATTCTTCCGGGCGATATCGTCTGCTTCGATCCGCGCACCACATACACCAAGAGCGGCTACATCAAGAGCCGTTTTCTGGATGACAAATTAAGTGTCGGCATTCTGCTCGGCTTTGCCAAATATGTGAAAGAAGAAAAGATCGCACTTCCAAGAAAAGTATATCAGCACATCACGGTCTACGAGGAAGTCGGTCACGGTGGCGCCGCTTCCATTCCATCCGATGTCACTGAGGTTCTTTCCGTGGATATGGGCTGTGTCGGTGACGGTCTTACCTGCCGTGAGCATCAGGTATCCATCTGCGCAAAAGACAGCAGAGGCCCTTATAACTATGACGTTGTGTCAGGTCTGATTGCCGCCGCAAAACGCAAAAATCTTGACTTCGCGGTTGACATTTATCCGCATTACGGCTCCGATGCCGATGTGGCGCTCACCGCAGGCTACGATGTAAAGCACGGGCTCATTGGCTCCGGTGTCTATGCTTCCCACGGCTATGAACGCAGCCACAGGGACGGCGTGATCAACACCTTCTTACTGCTGACCGAATATCTGAAATAGTTTTTCTTTAAAAGGGTCAATCTGCGCAACGCAGACTGGCCCTTTCCCTATTTGTTGTAATTTCTGCTTTTTAACTGACAGCCCTCTTTTCTGCTTTCTCACGGATATGGATAAACCTCTGATAACGTCCGTCCTGCTGTGAAAGTTTCTTATGCGTACCTCTTTGCGTTAAAAACGTCAGGCTGCACGGCGATAATACGCCTTCAATCTATTTCACTCTAAAAACCGAAAAGTTATAAATCCAGCATATAGAGAATACTGTCTCTGTCGGGATATGAATACGCAATCGGCAATTCAGATGTATTAATTTTATGAAATCCCGCTTTTTCATAAAATTTGTGGGACGCATGAGCTACGGAAGGCGTATCCAGTATAATATGCTGAACGCCCACTTTCTCAGCAAAATCCAAAAGTTCATTGTATAAAGCAAGCCCTGTCTTCTGTGATCGAAACTCTTTTTTGACAAAGAATTTTTTCATCACAGCGCATTTCTGTTCTTTCAGCATGAGTCCAATTGTTCCGATCACCTTTTTCTCAGATAAAGCAATCCAGAATTCACCACCGTCCTGCTGATAATAGTGATTTATATCAAGAAGATCAGGTTGTTCTTCAATCGACAAATCGATTTTAGCTTCCTTATTTTGAATATCGAGAATAAGTGAAATTATTTCACCATCGTATTTTCCACTGTATGTTTCAATTTGCAAAACAATCACCTCCCCAATTTCCAATTTACCACACCGGTTTCATATACAAAACGGATACGGATTACCAAATGTTTTAAAGACCGCCAATAATTGCGTTGTCCTTACTTGAGCTTCATATATTTTCACGGTTATACATTCTTCCCATTGATTATAATGCTTTTCCTGTTTTCACGTTCCGCTAATTTTTCGTTTCCTCATCCTTCTGATATTCCAGAATATCTCCCGGCTGGCAGTCGAGCACCTCGCAGATCGCCTCTAACGTTGAAAAACGGATCGCACTGATCTTTCCGGTCTTGATCTTTGAAAGATTCACATTCGACACACCCACGCGCGCTGACAGTTCATTCAGGCTCATTTTCCGGTCTGCCATTACCCGGTCCAGACGTAATATGATTTTTCCCATTGCTTTTCCCTGCCTCTTTATAATGTCTCATCCGATTCTCTCTGCAGCACAGCGCCATACTGGAAGATATACGTCAGTGCCAGAATCATAAGCACAATAAATACCATATTAAAATTTACGGACAGTGAAAATTGCCGGTTGTTAAAAATTCCCTTGGATGCCATATCCGAAATACTGGAAAATACCACCCACGGAATCAGCGAATAAGCAAACATCCTCATCTTTTTGATGACATTCTCCTCAAACGGGGACTGGCACTTCTCCACTGCTTTAAAAAGCGCCCCGATAAAGAAAAGTGTAATCAGTGTCATAACCAGGTGAAGTGCCGCCGCCACCAACGGTCCTACCAGTTTTCTAAGATTAAAGTCACCCATTTCCCCGTTTCCGCTCATCAGGATATGACTGCCTTTGGTCTCAAGTTTATCAATTCCATAGGAAACGCCCTCTATATCCAATTCAGATCCTTTTTCATATCCATATTCCGAGAGATCTTTATCCGCCAGCACATTCTTCGCCTCATTTTCCCCTACGATAGCCGCAAGATTTACATCGATATTTGCCTTTCCCGCTATACGGATACGAAGGGTATCCTCCGGAAGCGCTGCCAGCACCATCGCTGCCACGATCGTTCCAACCAGCCCGAGAATCACAAATATCCGCAGAATGATTGTGATTATACTTCCTGCCTTTCCCATTTTATTGATCTTACTGATCGCATCTTCTTTCATAGCCTCATTCCTCCATTAACATTTTTCGTTATTTATTTAATGTTTATCGTTAAATTTATTTTAGCAGAGGAATACTGTCCTGTCAACGTTTTTTAATGTTTGTCATTAAATTTTATATATTTTACAATAAGGCTTTACCGGAAAGATCATAATTGCATTCACGTAACAAGGTCTTACCCATAGAGACAAAAAGAGACTGCCGCCCCACAATCTTACGATTGTAAAGACAGCAATCCCTTCTTATCTTTTTACATCAACTCACTGCTGCTCCTGCAATTACTCGATGTTTGCATACATAAAGTATTTGGTACCGAATTTTGTATTGTAGATGCCGGTTACATTTGTCTTGCACATATAATCATCATTGTAGTAGTAGATCGGTACTGCAGCCCAGGTATCCATGAGCATATCCTCTGCCTGATGTAACATCTGTACACGGGCAGTGTTATCTGTTGTTGTTCTGATCTCGCTGATCAAATTGTCATATGCTGTCCAGTCCGGTGTTGCGCTGTTTTCCGGGTTCTTTCCTAACTGCGCATCATTGTTTCCGGAATCAGAAGTGAAAATCTCAAGCATGTTGATCGGGTCATCGTAATCTGCGATCCATCCTTCACGAGCAATAGAGAATGCACCTGCTTTACGGTCATTAACGAATGTATCCCACTCTTCTGTCTTAATGGTTACATCAACACCGATGGAAGACCAGTCAGACTGGATTGCTTCTGCAATTGCCTGATGTGCTGTGTTTTCATTGATCAGATATTCTACAGAGATCGGGTTCTCATCACTTAAAGTTCCGTCATCGTTGAACTTGTAACCGATGCTTTCCAGTAATTCTGTCGCTTCTGCTTTTGCAGCATCGAAATCATATTCTGCTGTGTAGTATCCATGAGAATCCGCATCCGGATAATCATAATCATCTTCACGGAAGATTCCGCCGTTACCATCAGACATTCCGTCCGGAACGAACGCGGTAGCAACCTTCTGTCCGGTCTGACCGATGTTCTCTGCAATGTAGCCACGGTCGATCAGGATGCCAAGTGCGTGACGTAAAGTCGCTGCGTCTTCTGCAGACATTCCGTCAAACATCTTGTCGTTTACGTTGAATGCGATATAGTAGTTTCCTAACTGATCATCAACATGGAAATCAGCGTTGTTGATCACAGATGCAACTTCATCACTCGGAATGCTGTCGATGAAGTCAAGGTCTCCTGCGTTGTAAGCGGAGAATGTAGCAGTATCATCTGCGGATAACATGAACTCAAGTTTTTCTACTTTTACATTATCTGCATCGTAAAAGTACGGGTTCTTTTCATATACCATGGATTCATTGTGTTTCCAGGATGTGCACACATACGCACCGTTGGATACGAATCCGGCTTCAGCGCACCATGCGCCCGGGTTTGTTCCGTCTGCGTTTGCTGCTTCTACTGCTGCCTGCGGTACCGGCATAAATACAGGGAATGCGCAAAGCTGCAGGAAATATGGGCACGGAGCAGCAAGAACTGCTGTTAAAGTATTTCCGTCTGCTTTTACATTGATGGTGTCACCATCTTTTGCAAATACATCGAACAGATAAGAATAATCTGCTGCAGTCTGAGGATCTGCTGCTCTCTTCCAGGAATATTCAAAATCTGCTGCGGTCAGATCAGAGCCATCGCTCCATTTCAGACCATCTTTTAAAGTAAAGGTGTAAGTAAGTCCGTCATCACTTACGGTATAGTCAGATACCAGAGCCGGAACCGGATTGCTGTCCTTGTCAAAGGTAAACAGACCTACAAAGCTGTTTGCTGCCAAAGCTGCACCATCAACGGTTGTATTTAATGCCGGATCCAGTTTGTCCGGTTCACTCGCAAGGTTGATGCGAAGGGTAGAGCCGTCGGAAGTAGATACAGAACCTTCTGTAGACGCTTCGGTAGAAGCTGCTCCGTTAGATGCAGTACCTGTTGTACTTTCGTTGCTTGCAGATGAACCACAGCCTGCGAACATGCTGGTAGCCATTGCTGCAACTAACATTGCTGATACAATTTTCTTCTTCATAATATTCCTCCTGAAAATATTTATTAATTAAACATACCGCAGACGGTACGAATAATTCTCTCTCATGTCCTAGCGGTTAAAGCAGGAAACCATATGTCCGTTTCCTCTGTCCGTCAGGGAAGGACATTCTTTCGCGCACTGCTCGGTCGCGTAACGGCATCTGGTGCGGAACGCACAGCCGCTCGGCAGATTCATCGGGCTTGGAACATCTCCCTCTAAGATGATACGCTTGCGCTCTTTTGCCATGTTCGGATCCGGCATCGGGATCGCGCTGAGCAGAGATTCTGTATACGGATGCAGCGGATTTTCATTTAACTCATCCGCGTCCGCGATCTCTACGATCTTGCCAAGGTACATAACCGCAATACGATCGGAAATATGATGTACGACCAGAAGATCATGGGCAATAAAGAGATATGCCACACCAAGTTTTTCCTGAAGATCTTCAAACATGTTGATGACCTGCGCCTGAATGGAAACATCCAGTGCGGATACCGGCTCATCACAGACGATAAAACTCGGATTTACGGCAAGTGCACGGGCAATTCCGATACGCTGTCTCTGTCCGCCGGAAAATTCATGCGCATAACGTGTTGCATGCTCGGCATTTAAGCCTACCAGATCCATGAGCTCTAAGATCTTCTCTCTTCTCTCTGCCTTTGTGCTGTAAAGTTTATGCACATCCAGAGGCTCTCCTATGATATCTTCTACTGTCATACGCGGATTCAAAGAAGAGTACGGGTCCTGAAATACCATCTGCATTTCTTTACGCAGTGACTTGATATTCTTATCCGTCACTTTTTCTCCCTTAAAGAGTACATCACCGCTGGTCGGTTTATACAACTGAAGCAGGGAGCGTCCTACGGTCGTCTTACCGCAGCCTGACTCACCTACCAGTCCCAATGTTTCTCCCGGTCTGATTGCAAAAGACACGCCATCCACTGCTTTTAACGGAACCGTCTTTCCAAAACCGGTCTTGATCGGAAAATACTGTTTTAAATCTTTTACTTCTACTAAATATTCATTCTTGTCATTACTGCTCATTGCTGATACCTCCGTTTTCGGCCTCATACTGGGCTTTTACATTCATCCAGCAGCTTGCAAGATGCGTATCGCCTACCCGAAGTTCTTCCGGTACTGTGTCCAGACAGATTTTCATTGCCTTGTCGCAGCGGGCACAGAACGCACAGCCCTTCGGCATATTCAAAAGGTTGATCGGTGTACCGCCGATCGGTACAAGCCGTTCCTTCATGCGGCTGACGCTCGGAATAGAGCGGAGCAGTCCCTTGGTATATTCATGGCGTGGGTCATAGAAAATATCCTCTGCCGTACCGCGTTCACAAACACGTCCACCATACATAACGATGATCTCATCACACATATCTGCGATTACACCAAGATCATGGGTAACAATGATGATCGCCATACCCATCTTCTTCTGCAGTTCCTGCATCAGTTCCAGGATCTGCGCCTGGATCGTCACATCCAGTGCCGTTGTCGGTTCATCGGCAATCAGAATATCCGGTTCACAGGCAAGTGCCATTGCGATCATAACACGCTGGCGCATACCACCGGACAACTCGTGCGGATACTGTTTCAGACGTTTTTCCGGCTCATTGACCCCTACTAATGTAAGCATCTCAACCGCACGGTCTTTTGCCTGCTCTTTATTTCGGTCCGTATGGAGCAGGATTGCTTCCATCAGCTGATCTCCGATTGTAAATACCGGATTTAAACTGGTCATGGGGTCCTGGAAAATAATGGAACATTTCTTTCCGCGGAAGCCCTGCATCTGCTTTTTGTCCCATTTGGTGATGTCTTCGCCCTTATATAATACCTCACCGCCTGTAATCTTTCCAGTATCTGCCAGAATCTGCATAATGGAATATGCGGTAACACTTTTTCCGGAACCACTCTCTCCTACGATTCCAAGTGTCTTACCGGCTTCCAGATTAAAGGAAACACCGTTTACTGCCTTTACTTCGCCGGAATCTGTAAAAAATGATGTATGTAAATCTTTTACCTCTAATATATATTCGCTCACTGTCCATGCCTCCCTTATTTCTTCAGCTTCGGATCTAATGCATCACGAAGTCCGTCACCTAACAGGTTAAATGCCAACACGATAAGGACGATGGTAACAGCCGGGAAAATCAGTTTGTACGGATAACTGGTAAGTCCGTCTCTTGCCGCATTCGCCAGAGAACCAAGTGAAGGCATCGGAGCCTGCACACCAAGTCCAAGGAAGCTTAAGTAACTCTCGGTAAAGATTGCCGATGGGATCTGTAATGCCACGGAAATGATAATGACAGAAAGACAGTTCGGCAGGATGTGCGTACGGATGATCCGGGATGCCGGAGTACCGATCGCTCTGGAAGCCAGTACATAATCATTCTGTTTGATCGTAAGGATCTGTCCACGCACCAGACGTGCCATACTTACCCAGTACAAAAGACCGAATACAATAAACAGCGACAGCATATTACTTCCGAGTTTTGCAAATACCGTTCCCTTGATCGCCGTTCCAAGCGTCTCACCAAGTACAACACTAAGAAGAATAACCATCAGAAGATCCGGCAGAGAATATATGATATCAACAATCCGCATCATGATCAGATCGGCTTTACCACCCGCATAGCCGGATATAGAACCGTAAATAACCCCGATGATAAGTACGATGATACTTGCGAAGAGACCGACACCAAGTGATACTCTCGTTCCGTATACCACACGGATAAAGTAGTCACGGCACTGTTCATCGGTACCAAAGATGTGCGGGAATACAGTTCCGCCCTTTTCCATGTATTTCTGTTCCATCTTTGAATAGGTAAACGGCGCAAGGTTCTTTGCTGTCTTATCTCTCACTCCGTCTACGGTAATGATCTCCGAATAACCGTAAGGCACAACTTTCGGGGCAAAAATAATTACAAGAAGGATCAATATCAGTACAACAATACTTGCCATTGCAAGCGGATTTTTGCGTAAGCGTTTCATACTGTCCTTAAAAAAGGTAGTAGATTCGCTCATGACATCCTGCTGTTTTTTCTCTTCTTCAGTTGCAAAATCAAATTTTCTTAAATCTATCTGTGCACTGAGCACATTCTTTTTCGGCATTCCGTTCTCGTTAGACATATCCGGGCCTCCTATTCCAAATTAATTCGCGGATCGATGCACTTGTATGCAATATCAGTAAGCAGGTTTGCAATAACCATGATAATCGCAAGAAACATGGTTGTTGCCATGATCATGGAATAATCACGGTTGTAGATACTGGTAACAAATTTCTGACCCAGGCCGCCGATTGTGAAGATATTTTCGACAACCATGGAACCTGTGATAATGTATGCGATCTCAGGACCTACATAAGTAACGACCGGGATCAATGCATTTCTAAGCGTATGTTTGAAAATGACTTTCGCCTGGGAAACGCCCTTGGCACGTGCTGTCCGGACATAATCCTGTCCCAGTGCATCCAGCATGCTGGTCTTGGTCAGACGTGTGATATACGCCATCGGGTAAAGCGCCAGTGAAATTACCGGAAGCAGATAATTGTGTGAATGTGCGCTCCATACCTGAATCCATCCGAGTTTAATACAGAACAGATACAGCAGCAGGGTCGCCAGAACGAAACTTGGCATTGCCGTCATAAGTGTCGTGAAGAATACGATCAGACGATCCGGCCATTTATTTCTTGTCAGAGCTGCAATACTTCCGAGTACAATACCAAACACAACGGAAATGCAAAGTGCCATACCGCCGAGTTTTGCACTGATCGCGAAACTGGTGGTCATCGTCTGCCAGATATCACGTCCGGTCTTGATACTTACACCCCAGTCACCGTGCAGCAGGTTTCCCATATAAATGAAATACTGCTCTACCACCGGTTTATCCAGGTTGTAACGTTTTTCCAATACCGCCTTTACCTCAGGGCTTGTTGCCTTCTCTGTGTCAAATGGTCCGCCCGGGATCGCATTCATGGCGAAGAATGTGATTAAGCTGATCACGACCAGCGTAACGATTGCAAGACCAATTCTTTTTATGACATACTTGTTCAAAAAAATCCTCTCCTTAACTTGTAGTATCGTTGTCATTTACTGTCCGTCTGAGATGCACGTTTGTCTTTTTTCTGCTTCGGGTAAAAAAAAAGCGTATAGTACAACCTATACACTCCCTTGTGTCATACCGTCCATTTATATACAATTTCCGCATATCAGGCTTACAGTCTTGAATGATTTTAGAATGTTTTTTTTAATATGTCAAGGCTAATTTTCGGTTTTGGTGTCTTGCAGATACGTCATTTTTTGTCGCTTTTCAATATTTTTATACTGTGAAATTATTAATTTTTGTCGCATATATATACACAGACATTTTTGTCAAGCCTCTGATGTCCGTATATGGCGGACACTCGTTTTTCATACTAATCCACTTGGTTTTTTATTTTTCGCAACCTCACGCACATTAATATAAAATGGGAAAACTGCGTTTTCCTGATTTTCCCGGTTTGTTTCCCAATCAAACACAATTCTCCCATTTTCTGATTTTATTCAGTTTTTACTTTTATTCACTTTTGTCTTTCCTCCCGATTTAAATACATATAAATAGGAAGAAACTATTTTAAAAATATTTTTTGTTTTTATTCGGAAACAAGCGATTGCAGGCTTGCTTTCACATGATCTGCCGTCTCTAAAATGACCTGGGCGGAAGCAGATATTTCCTCTGTGGATGCTGCCAGATTCTGTGTCCGGTCATTGACCGCATGCACGATCTCCATCAGTTTATCGGCATCCGCCACGATTGAACTGATCGATGCAAGGATCTGCTCCTGACTCTCACTGCTGCGGTTCGCGGTATTTCTGGAATCTGTAGCAAGATTGTTGATCTCTCCTGCAACTACCGCAAAACCTTTTCCTGCCTCTCCTGCTCTTGCCGCCTCGATACTCGCGTTTAACGCAAGCAGATTGGTCTGAGACGCAATGGATACGACCTCAGCGTTGTTCCTGGAAAGTTCTTCCAACAGCTTTTCAATATCTCCCATCGCGTTGCTTAAGTTTTCACAGAAACGGAATACATCCTGCATATCGCCGGAAATTCCCGTACTCTCATTGGCATTGTTTTCATTTCCTGCCGCCATGTCATCCACCGACTGATACAGGGTCGCGAACTCTTCGTTGATCGTGTTGACGGCCTCCAAGACTCTCTTACGTCCGTCTTCCACTTCCTGTTTTTCACTTTTTACTTCTTCCGCAAGTTCTTCCGCATGCTCTTTTTCGATCTGCACGATACTCTTTACATAATGAATGCAGTTTTCCTTCCGGTTAAATCCGTTAAAGATCGCCTCTGCCATCTGCTTACAGGACTGATAGCCACATGCGGAACAGTCGATGGTCTGCTCCTGCTGCGTATTCTTATTCATGGAAGTAAAAATTTCATTCAGCTGTGCTGTATCCGGCATCTGGCAGACGCACTGCGCCGAACGGTCTGTGTACTTGCGCAGATAATCGGAAAGATCTAAGTCCTTAAACTGCTGGTTTAACTTTTTTAAGCGCTGTTTCGGTGAAAGCTTTTTCGCCCATGCGCTCATGCCCTTATCTTTTTTGACTGATTCCCGGATCTTTAATAACGCACACAGCGCGTCATCCGTATCCGCCTTTTCCTCTTCGACCGCAGTACCGCAGATACAGCCATTTGCGCAGTTTAACGCGTCGATGAAAAGATACGGGGTCTTGTCCTTCGCGATCTTCTCCTTGTTGCGCTCAAGGTATTCATACATGTGTTTTTCGCCCTCGATCTGGCGGATAAACACACTTTCTCCAAGAAACCAGTAGACATTTTCCTTCAGTCCGCCCGGTGTCGGGTAGATCGAACCAAGCCCGTACTCCACTTCATCGGTTGCATTCTCCCCTGAGATCCCATGTGTACGGATATATTTCATCAGATGGTCAAACGTCACATTATAGGAAATATAACCGCCGTTGTTTTCATCTTCGATCTCCATTTTCTTTGCAATGCACGGGCTTAAGAATGCAAATTTATCCGTGATCCCCATCTGCTTTCTGGCATAGATCGCTGCACACATCATCGGGCTCTGCACCGGAAAAAGCTTCGGCAGAAGTTCCGGCAGATAACGTTCAATGTAGCCGACAACTGCCGGACATGGCTGGGAGATCCCGCCGGTAAAACCATAACGTTCGATGTAATTCAAATATCCCCACGTTGTGATGTCTGCTCCGAATGAAACGCTGATCATACGATTCACCCCGAGCTTTTTCAGTCCTCCGAGCACCGCACCATATTCTGATGGATAATTGGCTTTAAATGCCGGTGCGATCAGAAGCGATATCCTCTCTCCTTTTTTCAGATCCTCAAAAAAGCGCTCTGTATCATCTGCAAATTCTCTTGCATGGTGCTCGCACACATCAAAGCATGCCCCACAGGCAATGCATTTTTCACTATCCACATCAATGCGGTTTGTTCCGTCTACAACATGTGAAACACATGCACCCATACAACTACAGACACTGATACATTTATTGCATCCGATGCAATTATCATTTGTAAATACAAGTGTGTTTCTTTTTTCTGTCATAAAACTTCCTCACTCTCTAACTGATATCTTTTGTTTTTATTTAGATTTATTATATCATATTTGCATAGTTTTTTAAAGCATTTTTGTACTTTTTCGTCTGTTTTGCACAATTTTTTCAAATTTGTATCAGACAAAAAACACACATGTTTTTCCCCGTTTTTCATATTCTTTTTATTGAGAAAAAATTTTTCAGGAATAATATTATTATGTGTGGTATTTCAGGTTTTTTTGATGCAGCTGCCGACTTTACGGCAAACCGGCATCTTTATGAACAGATCTTACAGAATATGAAACAGTCTCTTGTCTCCCGCGGACCGGATGACTCCGGCATTTTTCTCGCGCCGAACTGCGGACTTGCCCACACCAGGCTCTCGATTATCGATCCGGGCGGTGGGCATCAGCCGATGACACGGACGACAGAGGGCGGCTGCTGCCATATTGTATACAACGGAGAAGTTTACAATACCGATGTCTTAAAGCGGCGGCTTGCAGCACATGGCTGTGTACCGGAAACCACCTCGGACACTGAGGTGCTCCTGCTCTCCTATCTCACATTCGGCGCTGATTTCATCTCCCGGGTTGATGGGATTTTTGCCTTTGCGGTCTATGACGAAAGACACCGGACTCTCACACTGTTTCGCGATCCCTTCGGCGTAAAACCGTTATTTTATACAATGGTCAACCATACATTTCTCTTTTCCTCGGAACCCAAAGGACTCTTTTGTTTTCCCGGTGTAAAAGCCATCTTAAAGCGTGACGGATTAAACGAACTGCTCGGGCTTGGTCCGGCAAGAAGTCCCGGACATGGAATCTTTTCCGGTTTCAAAGAACTGCTTCCGGGTACAAGGCTTTCCATAAGTCCGGCGGGCATCCATGAGACCTCTTATTTTTCCTTAAAAAGCCACCCGCATGAAGATTCCTATGAACAGACCATTGAAAAGACACGCTTTCTGGTCACCGATGCCATCAAGCGCCAGATGGTATCCGATGTCCCGATCTGTACCTTTTTATCCGGTGGCGTAGATTCGAGCCTCGTCTCCGCCGTGTGTGCGGCGGAATCGAAAAAAAAGGACGGCAGACCGCTTGCCACCTACTCCTTTGACTTTACCGACAATCATCGTTTCTTTCAGGCGAACCGTTTCCAGCCATCGGAAGACCGCCCTTATGTAGAAAAAATGGTGGATTTTTTAGGCAGTGAGCACCACTTTCTGGAATGCTCCACCCAGACGCAGGCGGACTATCTGAAAAAATCCGTAGATGCCCACGATTTTCCCTGCATGGCAGACATCGACTCCTCGCTGCTTTATTTCTGCGAGCAGGTTGCTGCGCACCACAAGGTCGTTCTGACCGGAGAATGTGCAGATGAGGTGTTCGGCGGTTATCCCTGGTTTCACCGGGAAGAATTTTTATCCTGCGGCACTTTTCCCTGGACGCCGTCTCTTGCACCGCGCACACAGCTTTTAAGTCCGGAGCTTTTAGCTGAACTGGATATGGATACTTATGTAAACCAGGCTTATGAGAAAGCCATATCGGAAGTCGATGTTCTTCCGGGTGAGAATGAGACAGAGACCAACCGCCGCCGTATCGGCTATCTGAACATCCGCTTTTTCATGCAGACACTCTTAAACCGTATGGACCGCACCAGTATGTCCTGCGGACTGGAAGCACGCGTTCCGTTTGCAGACCGCACACTGGTCGATTATGTCTTTAATACTCCCTGGGAAATGAAGGCGAAGGACGAAGTCGTAAAAAATATCCTGCGCCAGTCTGCAGTCGGACTGCTGCCGGATGAGATCCTGTTTCGCAAAAAAAGCCCGTATCCGAAAACCTACCACCCGGAATATGAGGCTCTTTTAACCCGCAGACTGAAAGAAGCGCTCTCCGATTCCGCTTCCCCGCTGCTGCCGCTTTTAAACCGCAAAGCTTTGGACCGTTTTCTGGAACACCCGAAAGATTACGGCGCTCCATGGTACGGACAGCTCATGGCAGGGCCACAGATGATCGCCTACCTGCTCCAGTTTGAATACTTCCTCCGCAAATATAACGTTTCCATCGAACTATGATAAAACAACAGCTTTCTTTTTCTGTAAAAATCATGTATATTGTAAAAAAGGGCAATACTATATGGAGGAAACAAAAAGGAGGAATTTGTATTGCATCCGATATTTACCATTGAAGGTCTGCGCCCCATACGAAACGGAATGACTGTTTCAAGGGATTCCGGACTTGGAACCCGAAATAAAGTCACCTATTTTTCGATGGGTGCTGACACATCCATCAGTCCGGAAAGCTATGACCGGATGATGATGTATCTCTGTGCTGCAGGAAACGGACAGTTCATACTCGGAACAGACAGGAAAAAGGGTTCCATGAAACCGGATACGGCACTTCTTGTTCCCTCAGACACCCTATGCGGAATGCAGACATCAGAAGGACTGGTGTACACTGAAATTATTTTAGATAAGGAGAACATCATGAACACAAATGTAAAAACAAACGAAGTTTTCGCGCTGAAAGATCTGATTTCCTACGAAGAGGGAAGCATTGCAAATATGGACGTGGTAAGCAGCGACACCATGAAATATGTACTGATGGCATTTGATGAGGGAACCGGACTCACACCTCACCGCGCCCCGGGAAATGCCATTGTTTTCGCACTTGAAGGCAAGGCAATGATCGGATATGAGGGCAAAGACTATGAACTCTCTGCCGGAGAATGCTTCCGCTTTGAAAAGAACGGCCTTCACAGCGTCACCGCAAACGGACGGTTTAAAATGGCGCTTTTGCTGGTCATTGAATAAACAGATATGTATAACAGGGGGCAGTCATCCAAATGGACTGCCCTCTGTTTTGATTTCCGAAGCGCTATCCGTACAGCACCGGCTGGATCTGCCTGCCGCCAAGCGCGGCCTCTACTGTTTCCGGGATTCTGCTTACATCTGCGATCAGCGAATTGGGTTTCTTTTTATAATCATCCTGCCCGAACGGCACAAAATAAATATGCTTTACATTATACAATAATCCGATATTTTTAAAATTCATTCCCATCGCATCATTGGTCGATACTGCGATTATAAGCGGCTTTTCATTGCGCAGATGCGCTTTCGCCGCCATAAGCACCGGCGTATCTGTAATTCCGGAAGCAAGCTTTGCCAGTGTGTTTCCGGTACAGGGAACAATGACGAGCACATCAAAAATCCCCTTAGGTCCGATAGGTTCTGCCTCCGGGATCGTAAAAATTCCATGCTCTCCCGTGATTTCCTGTATCTGTTCCACAAAATCCTGCGCTCTTCCAAAACGGGTATCCATACACTGCGCATGTTCGGAAAACACCGGTATTACACGCCAGTCCCGCTCTCTTAACTCTGTCAGCGTTTTTTTCAGTTTCTCATAGGTGCAAAAGGACCCCGTGATAGCAACCCCCACGGTAAGTTTCTTTGTCTCTCCCATTGTTTATTCCCCTTTTGCTCTTATTTCCATCTTATTTTCAATCACATCCGCCAGAATTTCCGCGGCTGACCTTGGTGCATAGCGCGCCGGCAGACCTGGGCAGCGTCTGGCGCATATTCCACGCTCTTTGCAATATGCCAGATCCACACCGCCGGGCTTTGATGCCAGGTCAAGAATGCATACATCCTGCCTGCAGCAGCGCAGCACTGCTCCGGTAAAAAGCAGTTTTGGCACCGTGTTTACGATCAGCGCATAGTCTGCGGGATCCACGCGTTCTTTCCAGTCCGCTCCCGCTTCCATGACCGCCTGTTTTTTACTCCGGTCTTTCTCCAGCACATCCACACGGCCTCCACAGGCGACAAGACGTTTTGCAACGGCACTCCCGCATCTTCCGAAGCCGCATACCAGACAACGGCTTCCGCAAAGGTTCTGCTTCATTGTACCGATCGCCTCTGCAAGAATACCCTCTGCAACAGACACCGCATTTTTTTCCGCCACCCCTTCTTCTCTCATGTAATCCACCGGGCAGATATTTCCTGCTGCGGCCTGCATCTCTTCGTTTGATCCGAAATTGCTGCCAAAAACCATCTGCCCGGGCCGCAGGTTCTCCTTTATTTTTTTTAAATACCTCTCTGTATCCGACGGCGGCAGCAAAATAGCATCAAAAGAACCGGCAGAAGACTCCTCCGCTTTTTTAGCGACATGCCCTCTGTTCTCCAAAATATCCTTCAGACAGCTCTGTCTTTCATCTTCTCCATAGACAAGGAAATGATATTGCTTCATCTTTCATCCTCCTGCCTATATCTTATGCGGATTTCTTCTGCCGGTTCCTGTTCCTTTTATTTGCTTTTCAACTGCGTTTTACTGAATGCCCTTTACCTCATATCCTGCATCGGTAACTGCTTTCTTTAATACATCTGCAGCCACGGATTCATCCGCCCTTACGACTGCATTTTTATTTTCCAGGCTGACCGTTACTTCTTTCACACCCGGTATTCCTGCCAGTGCCTTTTCTACCGTTCCTGTGCAATGGGAGCACATCATTCCTTCAATACTGATTGTTGTTTCTTTCATACCTTTTTCTTCCTTTCCTGCTGTCTGTTTTTCATCTGATTCTTTTGGGGTTAATTCTGTGGCTGCTGCATCTGTCACGGCACGGTCATCCGAATGACCTGCTTTTCCGGAAAGCTTTACACCCTTTAACCGGAGTGCATTGCTGACCACGCAGATACTGCTTAAACTCATCGCTGCCGCTCCGAACATCGGATTTAGCTTGATGCCGAACGCCGGATAGAGCACGCCTGCTGCAAGCGGAATCCCGATACTGTTGTAAAAGAACGCCCAGAACAGGTTCTCCTTGATATTGCGGATGACCGCCTTGCTCAAACGGATCGCACGCACAACATCAAAAAGATCATTTTTCATAAGCACCACATCCGCGCTCTCGATCGCCACATCGGTTCCAGCTCCTATCGCGATGCCGACATCTGCACGCGCAAGTGCAGGTGCATCGTTGATCCCATCGCCGACCATTGCGACTTTGTGTCCGTCTTTTCGCAGCAGGTCAACCTTTTCCTCTTTCTGTGCCGGAAGCACACCCGCAATGACCTCGTCCACACCGACTTCCCTCTGGATCGCACGTGCGGTCACTTCATTGTCTCCGGTCAGCATGATCGTGCGGATTCCAGCCTCGCGCAGCGCTCCGATCGCATCACGGCTGGTCGCCTTTACCACATCTGCGACCGCAAGGATTCCGATCAGCATATGATCCTTTGCAAATAAAAGCGGCGTCTTTCCTTCCCCTGCGAATGCCTGAACGCGTGCTTTCTGTTCTGCCGTAAGCGAAATCCCGTTTTCCTCCATCATCTTTTCATTTCCCGCAAAATACAGGCTTCCACCGATCTTTCCACGGATTCCCTTTCCAAAGACCGCCTCAAACTGCCCGGCTGTCTGCGCTGTGATACCCTTTGTTTCACAGTACTTTACCACCGCCTCCGCAAGCGGATGTTCACTGCCTTTTTCCAGGCTGCCCGCCACTTCAAGCAGTTGTGTTTCTTTTGTTCCTGCAAAAAGCTCAACATTTGTTACGACCGGTCTTCCTTCCGTGATCGTTCCCGTCTTGTCCAATACCACGGTATCAACGAGATGTGCCGTCTCAAGCGCTTCTCCGGATTTGATCAGGATACCGTTCTCCGCACCTTTGCCGGTTCCTACCATGATCGCCACCGGTGTTGCCAGTCCAAGCGCGCACGGGCAGGAGATAACAAGAACCGCGATCGCACTCGACAGGGCTGCTTCCACACCCGTACCACAGAGAAGCCAGATGATCGCTGTGACAACTGCGATCGAGATGACCACCGGAACAAAGATTCCTGCGATCTTGTCTGCCAGTCTTGCGATCGGTGCCTTGCTTGAGGATGCCTCCTCCACCAGCCGGATGATCTGCTCGATCGTTGTATCCTCGCCGACTTTTGTTGCCTTTGCCCGAATAAATCCGGCCTTGTTGATGGATGCGGAAACCAGCTTGTCCCCGGCTTTCTTCGACACCGGCATACTCTCTCCGGTGATCGCGGACTCATCAAATGCCGACTCGCCCTCTAATACAACACCGTCCACGGCAACCGCTTCGCCCGGTTTGATCAAAAAGGTATCACCAAGCACAACATCCGCTGCAGGGATCACGGATTCTTTTCCGTCGCGCACGACTGTCACGGTCTTTGGCGCGAGGTTCATAAGCTTCGTGATCGCTTCACTGGTCTTTCCCTTTGATTTTGTCTCAAGATATTTGCCGACTGTGATCAGTGTCAGGATCGTTCCCGCCGACTCAAAATACAGATCATGACGGTACTGCATGACTAACATCATATCTCCGTGTCCGAGTCCGTAACCGATCCGGTAGATCGCAAACACACCGTAAACGATCGCCGCTGTTGCACCGAGTGCCACCAGTGTGTCCATATTCGGTGCTTTCTTTGCCAGTGTCTTAAATCCGTTCTTAAAATATTTCTGGTTGGCAATAAGGATCGGCACTAAAAGCAGTATCTGTGTAAATGCATAGGTGACTGCATTCTCATCTCCATACAGATAGTTCTGCTCAAATGCAGGACCTGCAATACCAAGCGCCTCATAGAGCATATGCCCCATCGACACATACATGAGCGGTATCCAGAATACGACAGAAATGATCAGACGCTTTTTCATCGCAAGCACCGGATCTTTTTTTGCTCCCGCATCTTTTGCCGCCACACTCTTTGCTGCCCCGGCGGCGCTGTGTTCCGGCTTTACCGATGCCCCGTAGCCCGCATCTTCTACTGCCTTTATGATGGTTCCTTCATCTGTGGTCTGCTCGTCAAATTCCACCTGCATGCTGTTCGTCAGCAGATTGACACTGACCTTCGTAACCCCTTCCACCTTGCTCACGCTCTTCTCCACATGCGACGAGCATGCCGAACAGGACATTCCCGTAACATCAAAGTTTTCTTTCATAATCTCCTCTTTTGCTCCTTTCTGTCTCTATTTCATCAACTTTTTGAGCAATTCGCACAATTCATCCACCGCTTCCTCTTTTCCATCCTTAATATCCTCAGAAACGCAGGTTTTTATGTGTCTTGCCAGCAGTTCCTTATTAAAACTGTTGAGTGCTGCCTGCACCGCAGATACCTGTGTCAATATATCCACACAGTACCTGTCATCCTCCACCATTGCACGGATGCCCCGGACCTGTCCTTCAATTTTATTTAAACGGGTCGTCAGGTTCTTTTTTTCCTGCATCTCCCGGTGTTTGTGCTTTACCGTGCCGTCTTCGCCGCTGCAGCAGTGTTCACATGCCATATATTCTCCTCCTTTTCATATACCCCTATGGGGTATGTAATATATATAAAACAATCCGGCTACTTTGTCAAGTACCCGGATCTTTTTCCCGCACATTTACAAAAATATCATCTCCGTGTGCCTTCATTCCGGTCACATGATAATCCTGTGACAGCTCCGTGGTCTTTTCTTCCAGGAAACGGTAAGTATATAAGCTTCCACCGTACTCAGATGTATAAAATAGCAGTTCCTGTTCTGTACACGCCATAAACTCAAGATCCTTTGCCGCCGCAAGTATTTCTCCCGTATCCGCATCACAGACCGCATCATTTTCATACAGATAGGTACTGCTGCTGTTTTTACACAGATACGTGCTTCCACTGACGCTTCCATCCACAGAAAGCACCTTACAGTCTGTTACGCTGTGTGAGCCGCACCCGGCAAATAGAATGACAGACAGTCCACAAAGTAATAGCATGCCAATACAATCTTTTCTCATTGTTCCCCTGCACATTTCTTATGCAAATGCTGCCAAGATCTCCCGCGTGATCTCTTCCGCACTTTTTTTGTCTGTTGCAACCACAACATCCGCCACTGCGAGATAGCGGTCTTTCCGCTTCTCCATCAGCTCACGGATATAATCCACATTCATATTTCCATTTAAGATCGGACGGTCTGTGCTGTCCTTCACGCGCTCATAGATCGTCTCAGGCGTTGCCGTCAGCAGCACGATCTTTCCGCACTGTTTCATCAGAGCCGCATTCTCATCACGCATAACTGCTCCGCCGCCACAGGATATGATGATTCCTTTTTTTTCAGTCAGATCTTTTAAAAGTGCTGTCTCCGCATCCCGGAAATAAGGCTCTCCCTTCCGGGCAAAAATATCAGAAATCGCCATGCCCTCACGCTCCACGATCAGCGCATCCATCTCCGCACGCGGAATGTGAAGCTGATGCTCCAGCTCTGCCGCAACCGTGCTCTTTCCTGCGCCCATAAAGCCGATCAAAAATATATTTTCTTCCAGTTTTTTCATAATTCTCTCCTGCTATGCCATGTCTTCATGTAAAAGTGTCAGTATCCGCCTTAAATCCTTTGCATCCATCTGTCCCGGTGCCGATGCCTTTCCTGCGGTTCCAAAAGTCAGTGCCGAACCAAATGTTTCTCCGCAGATACGGCTGACAAGCCCCGTCCCCGCCATTGACATGGTGATGATGGGGCCTTTTATCCCTGCTGCCGCCTGACCGGTCGCTGCAAGCAGTGTCAGCACATCTGCCCTGTCTGCCGGCATCACTGCGATCTTTGGTATGTCCGCACCGAGCTCCTTCATCCGAAACAGCCGTTCTGCGATAACATCCGCAGCCGGTGTCTTCTTAAAATCATGGTTGGATGCAATGACCTTCACTCCGGCTGCATGCGCGCATGCGACCAGTTCTTTTACTGCGGCATCTCCGGTAAAAAGCTCTACATCCAGAAGATCCACAAGCCCGCTTTGTGCCACCTTCTTATTTAAACGGACATATGCTGCCTGATCCAGCATGCGCTCGCCACCCTCTCCTTTCGTCCGAAACGTAAATAAAAGCGGGATATTGCCAAGTATCTTCCGGAGTTCTTCTAAGACTGTACGCACCTGGTTTTCTTCTTCCACGCAGGAAAACCAGTCGGCACGCCACTCAACGACATCCGGCTCTGCCATCTTCGCCACATGTGCCGCCGCCTTTATCTCTTCTGCCGTCACTCCGACGATCGGGACACAGATCTTCGGCATGCCTTCCCCGATCCTCACTCCACGGACTTCGATATAATCTGCCATCTTTTTTCCTTTCACAGTGCCCGGTTTTCCCGGAAAACTCCACTTAAACCTGCTGCTTTTCCTTCTTTAGCTGAAATATAATTCCTTTACTTCTTTTACCGGCATATCACAGCCAGTGTAGAGTTTGAATGCCGCAACGCCCTGCCACAGAAGCATCCCTTTTCCGCCAATGCAGGTACATCCCGCTTCTTTTGCTTCTTTTAAAAGCCTGGTCTCCTCCGGATTGTAAACCGCATCCGCAACCACAAGTCCCGGACGGAACGCGGAAAGATCCTTTACCACGCTCTCATTTTCCATCGGCTTCATGCCTACGATCGTCGCATTGGCAAAAATGTCGCTGCTTTTTATTTCTTCGGTCATCTTTGCCGTGTCTGCAATATCATATACATTCACAACGATCCCCGGCACTTCCTTTCTGATCTTTTCCGCGGTCTCCAGGGTTCTTCCGAAAAATTTATCCCTGATATTAAAGATCGTGATCTCTCTTGCACCGTCCAGGGCGCACTGCACCTGAATCGCAGTTGCTGCACCTCCGCCGCCTGCCACCGTGATCTTCCTGCCCTTAATATCAATGCCGTGATCCTTTAAATTATTGACAAAGCCTTCCCCGTCTGTGATGTAGCCGGTCAGTTTTCCGTCATCATTTACGATCGTATTGACCGCACCGATAATACGCGCAGCCGGTGAAAGCACATCCATATGCTTTGCGGCTTCCGTCTTACATGGCATCGTTACATTCATCCCACGCATCTTAAAAAGCTTCATCGCGGAAAGCGCCTCCGCCACTTCGTTTTCCCTGATATCAAAGGCCACATAGGCATAATCCAGTCCGAGTTTTTCAAAGCTGTAATTATACATTGCCGGTGAACCCGAATGTCCCACCGGTGAACCGATCAGTGCCAAAAGTCCTGTATGTCCTGAAATTCTTTTTTCCATGCCATTTTCCTCCATCTGCAATTTTCCTATCTACTATCATAACCATCCTTTGTCGGAATGACAACTCATTTCTCCGCATCGTCCTCTTTTATCTTCTGTAACTGCTCCGTTACTGTTTCATCCAGATCATCCAGCAGATATGTCTTTCTCTTTTCCTGCACCTGTGTTGTCTTATGGTTTACATAATTTTCATTCATATGCTTTCGCGCATCGGCGATCTCCGCCTTTAATTCCCGTGAAGATATCAGCCCGCAGCCCGCGCCTCTTATGATGATCTGTTCCAGACCGTCTGAGGTTGCCACCGTAACGCGGTATCTGTGTCCGTTTTCATGCGCAAATTTTTCAATAAACTGATCCGCCGTCTCCGCCTCTTTCGTAAACACGACATGGATATTGTGATAATCAAAAATCTCTGTCGGATGCCCCGCAACACGGTACGCATCAAATACTGCGATCAGTTCACACCCCCGGATACCCTGATAATCACACAGAATATCTAAAAGCCTTCCTCTTGCACCATCTAAATTCACCTTTGCAAGTTCATTCAATTCCTCCCAGGCAAAAATCACGTTATAGCCATCGACCAGAAGATATTCTTTGGTGTCCTGCTTTTTTGATGCGCTGCGCACCACCGGATCTGCGTATACCGGCTTTGCCTTCGGTCTGCCCCACTTTTTTGTATTTACATCCTCTTTTTTATTAGCGCGGTAAGTGCGGTCCAGGATCGCATCGATCTCCTCCGGGTCCAGCCACTCTTCCTCCGGATATGCCGATACTCCTGCCCGATTTTTTCCGCCGGATGACTGTTCCTCAGACATCTCCTGCATGCTGTCTTTTACCGTACTCTCCAGATGCATATAATCTTTTACTTCCTGCCACGGAACGAGAAAGCCCGCACCGTGTGCGCAGAATACCGAGCCGGTCGGATTTTCCAAATCTGCCTCCGGATCATAACCGGCTGCCTCGATCACCTCTTCTGCATTGTGACAGGGCTCATAATCTT
>OIZA01000291.1_pt1 | contig 28799 bp, 15 predicted proteins | sample 1588381 | NCBI WGS metagenome assembly OIZA01 (sample SAMN03283277) | human gut metagenome | biome: human-associated habitat; material: feces | host: Homo sapiens | place: Peru | collected 2012 | reverse complement strand
TAGACAGTGGTATGTTGCATAGAGATTTTCCAGACGCTGTCTGGAAAATCTGCGGGTAAGCCTTAAAAGGATTTCGGCAAAAATTATTGTCCATGTCCACTTTTGAAAAAACAACTTCTGCAAAAATGTTCCTCATGTCTACTTTTGAAAAAGTAAATTAAAAATAAATATTTTTCGTGTCTACTTTTCTTGACTGCTACACTTATTGATGCGGTCAAAAGAAAAAGTGTCAATTAATAATCGTATTTCCCTTGAAAAAGTGTCGCACCGTAGGTATAATAGCCTTGTAAAACGCACAGGATAGATGTGGAGGTGCTGATGATGCTAAAAAGGAAAATTGAAAAAGAGATTATGCATTGGATCGAGAGCAGCAACAAGGCTTTGCTGATCTATGGTGTCCGTCAGGCTGGAAAGACATTTATTATTCGGGAGTGTCTGAAAGCGGCGGGGTGTGACTATATCGAGTTCAATCTCATACGGCAGCCGGAAATTGTCGAGATTCTGGCCGGTGCAACAAGCATTGATGACCTGATTCTGAAGCTATCCCTGTACAGCGATCAAAAAATTGTTCCCGGTAAGACCGTCTTTTTCTTTGATGAGATTCAGAAATACAAGGAGATCGCCACGAAGGTCAAGTTTCTCGTGGACGATAAACGATTCCGGTACATTCTGTCCGGCTCCCTGTTGGGTGTGGAGATCGTGAATCTGAAATCCGCACCGGTCGGCTATTTGCAGACGCTCAATATGTACCCGCTGGATTTTGAAGAGTTCCTGCAAATCTTCCATGTCGGCCAACCCGTATTGGATACGCTGCGGAAGGCGTTTACATCCAAAACGCCCGTAGAGGAAGTCATTCACGGCAAAATCATGGAGATGTTCAATCTCTATCTGATTATCGGCGGGATGCCTGCTGCGGTGGAAAAATACCGGACGACCGGAAGCATTGATGATGTGATGGATGAACACAGAGCGATCATCGAGCAGTACAAGCTGGATTTTACGCAGTATGAAGCGGAAAACCGCAAACTGCTCCTCACGCACATTTATGAACTTATCCCGGCCGAACTGAATGAGAAGAACAAGCGGTTTATGATTGCGGACATCAAGAAAGGACTGCGCTTTGACCGGATCGAGGACAGCTTCACCTGGCTTTGGAAAGCTGGTGTTGCTTTGGGTGTGTTCAACACAACGGAACCTACGGTGCCGCTCATGCTGAATGAAAAAAGCACGCTGTTCAAGCTGTTCCTGTCAGATGTGGGACTGCTCACCACCTTATACGGAAAAGCCTGTAAGCTGAAAATCGTCACCAAAGAGAAAGATATCAACAAAGGTGCCGTCTATGAGAATGTGGTGGCTCAGGAACTTTATGCCCACAAATATTCCCTGTATTATTATAACAGCAAGAAAAAGGGGGAACTTGATTTTGTTGTCGAGCAAGCAGGGCGGGTACTCCCCATTGAAGTGAAGAGCGGAAAAGACTACGAAAAGCACTCGGCACTGGACAATGTGATGGCGGTTCCGGAATACGGGATTCAGGAAGCCTATGTATTCACGAATGATAATGTAAAGACTGACGGAAAGCTGACCTATCTCCCCATTTACATGGTCATGTTCCTGCAAGACGAACCGATTGGGTTTATCGATATTTCTGTGGATAAATTCAAACTGTGAAATACCAGAACGGCAATGGAAGCGCTCCGTTCCCTAAAAGGGATGCGGGGCGCTTCCATTATATCCTTTCCTGCGCCAATGCTTCTGCCTGAGTGGATATGGGACTGCTCTTATGTTTCACGCTGGATATAAATCGTTTTAGAGGTACAGGTGTTTGAGCTTTTAGCTGCCCAGAGCGTTTGCCGCCATTATTGGGGACTTCCTTGCGATGCTGATCGAAATGGAAGTAGCGAAATGAGATTTGTTTTCCATGGTTGATGGCCGTATTGATGTTATCTACCAGATAGTATATCTGCTCATTGAACGACTTGACCCGTTCGGAGACATACAGATTGCTTTTTAACTCCGCAGCCTGGTATATGCTGCTCATCCGGGAGAGCTTTTCGATAAGCTCTGCGCTTTTCTTGGCTGTAATAAACTTAGAGGATTCCACGGCATCGATCAGTAGCTTCAATTCCGGCAGCGTAAGCAGATGACTGCTCAAAGAATAGCGATTTTCCCGGCTACGCTCCTCCTCAATGTCAATGCCAATGTCACAGAGCTTCTGAATATCCCCGGGTATAGTCTTCCGGTCACAGCGAATATCATTCTCCCGCAAGTATGTAAGGATATCCCCGGTCGTGGCATAATGCTCGGCATCTGTTTTTAGCCAAAGATATTGCAAAATATATAGGAGTCTGCTCTTAGACTCAGCCATACATCCACCCCATTTTATCAATTCTTCTGTGATTATAGAAATGGCCTCCCCTGCTTGCGACAGGGTCAAGCTGGGGAGGTCATTTCATATCCGGGTTATTTCCGTGTACCACTATGATTTATTGTTCCACCGGGAACTTTGTAATGTTGCCCAGGTAATACTGGCAGACCATCATGGCGTCGGAGACATCCATGGTGCCGTCGCCGTTTACATCGGCGGCTTTTTTCTGTGTATCTGTCGGGGTAACATTGCCCAGATAGATTTGGCAGATCAGCATGGCATCGGAGACATCAATGATGCCATCTGCATTTACATCTCCATATTTGACTGCACTCTGATTTGCAATGGTCAGGGTCAGGGTGGTCATGGGCTTGTCACAATGGACGCCGTATTCCATCTCCAGGGTGTCGCTGTTTTCTCGATTTTGGTACATGGCGTAGGGGAAGGTGATCTGGAAGTCGGTATCACTGGCCTTCAGCGGCTTATCGGACCAGGTGACATACTTTGTCACATCGCGGGTCATGCCGTTGGCGTAGTAGGCCGTTACCTGCATACCGGTGGGGTCGAAGGTGTCTTTTACATTGTAGGTCGTCTTGTCCGGCAGCTTCGTGACCTCGATGCGTTCAATGGTGCTGCCCACAGCCATCAGGTAGGCGGAGTCGTTTTTGAAGTAGATCGTGCCGTACTCATCCATGATGGGGCTGCAAATGGCATACTGGGCCTGTGCGCCGCTGGGCGTGAAGATGTTGTAGGGCGTCGTATAGGTCTCCGTCTGGCCGCTGGCCGTGTAGGTCTCCATGGTCTTCAGAGAAACCTCGGTCTGACCGGGCTTGTCCTCCAGCACCCGGAGCTTGCCGGGGGTGAAGTTATCGAAGAAATACACATAGACGCAGCCGGTTTCTTCCTCATAGGCCGTGGTCAGAACGCCGCTGGTTTGGGGATAGCCGTGGGTCCGCACGGTGTAGGCGATCTCCCAGTTGGGGATGTCGATGACCGTAAGGTTATGGCCACTGTATGCGCCGAACTGTGCCGTGCCGGAGATGCCGATATAGGCCCGCCCATTGTAAATGGTGGGTGTGCAGGTGGACATGGCGGGATTGGCGGGATCGTCCGCATAGTTGTAGAGCTTCAAGGTGCGGACATCCTCAATGGTACCCTTTTCGTCCACAGTGGCCTCGTAGAAGTAGCCGCCCTTGCTGGTGAAGTAATACTTGCCGTTGTAATGGGTGATAGAGCTGCGGATGTCGCCGGTCACATTCATCTTGTAGGAGGACAGCAGTTCGCCGGTCTTGGGGTTAAAGGACAGCAGACTGGGCTTGCCGGTGGTGTAGCCGGAAGCGCCGTCATCCGTGCCGATCAGCAGGAAGTCGTCGCACACATAGGCACCGGCCCAATAGAAGCCGCCCTTGCTGGTGTAGTACCAAGTGGGGAGCTTTTCTTCCATCGTCTGCGTGGGGTCCTCGTCGGTGGCGCTCAGGCACACATAGTGGGCCTCGTTGATCTCGCCCACCCAAAAACCGGTGTAGATGTAGCCATCGTGATAGACAATAGAGCTGTTGGGCTGACCGCCGATGGAGTCCCGGTAGATCCACAGGGAGTCCAGGGTATTGGCGTCGAACGCCTGGATCGTGCCGTCAGACAGGCCCACGAAAATCATGCCGTTGGCGTAGGTGGGCGGGTTGATGGCGAAGCTGGAGTTGTGATCCATGGGCTTATCAATGAGAATTTCGCCGGAGATAGCATCCACCTTGTAAATGCGGGAGCCGGAGTAGGTGTAGATGGCACCGTCCACCAAAATGGGGCAGCCGCAGGCGTTCACATCGTAGCCGGATCCAATGGAGGTAGCCCAGTACAGCTCGGCATCCTTGGCGTAGACCGGCGTCTTGTAGTCCACCACACCGTTATTCTCATTGTTTTGGCGTAAGTGGGGCCACGCAGAATCGAAATTGATGAGCTTGTCGTTGGCTGGAGCCTTCTTTAGCGTAATGGTCAGCGTGCCGTCCTTGTCGGGAGCGGTGTAATGCTCCACCTTCTGGCTGATATAACCGGCGCAGGTGGTAGTGTAGGAATAGCTGGCACCGGGGGTCAGGCTGTAGGTGCCGTTTTTCTCCACGATGCGCTTGCCGTTCAGGTCGTTGGTCAGGAACACCGTGGCATCTGCCGGGGTCGTTTGGATGGTCAGTTGGATGGGGTCACTTTTCTGAACATGGACGGTATAGGTCAGCTCAATGCTGCCGGTATCTGCGTGGCAGACCTGTACCGAAATATCCTCATTATAAAGGTCTGTGTCCAGGACCGCTTCCGCGCCGGCCAGCGTATCATAGCGTACGCCGTTGACCTTGGCATAGTACCCGCCGCAGCAGGCGGTGTCTGTGCTGCTGTTGGGATAGGTGCCGGAGAGGTAGAGAGCGGCGGTCTCCCGGTCTACCTTAACATAATAATCCGTGGTATCTCGATCAAAGCGGGCCGTTGCGCCCTTTGGAGTTACAAAGGGCAGTGTCTCATCCTTTGTGGCAATAGTCAGGCTGGACAGGTGCAGCTGCCGCAGCAGCTGAATATCGTAGTCCTGATAGTAGGTAGTGCCGTTTTCTGTCTTGGAAATGCGGATCGTCACCGTCTGGCCGTAACCGGCCTTGGCCACGGCGTAGGTCAGGCTCTGAGCAAGACCCGTTTTGCTGACAGGCGTTGTGATCGTCTCCATCCGTGCGAGATTATGAATCTCCGGCACGGTGCTTTGGGTCCGATACAGCGCCGTCACGGTTCCGGTTGCCGTGGCCTGCATGGCAACGGAGCTGTTGCAGTCGGACACCGTATAGTTGTAGGTGTGGTCTGCCGCCGTGAAGGTCTTGTCGGCGGCGTAGGCGATCCGGCTGGAAGCATAGGTGCCGTTGTAGAATGCCAGATCGGTCAGCCAGTCGGTGGTGACAGGCTCCGGGACGGACACATTCAGTCCGCTGGAGGCCGTGAAGGTGATCTGCGTATGATACCAGGTGTTCTTCGTGGCGATGCAGGTATAGCTCTCGCCGGGGACCAGGTGATAGATCCCGTCCACCGGGGCAATCTCGGAGCCTGCTCCATTGATCACCTGCACCATTGTTCCGGAAGGCACAGCCAGCATCACCGGTACGGAAGCTACCTTCTGAATGTGGAGGGCATAGGTGCTCTGCTCCCCGTTGGGCGCTGCTACCTGAATCATGTGATCCTGCGTGTCTCCGGTCAGCTGCACTGCCCCGGTTCCGGTGACGGTATAATCCTCACCAAAAGGTGCGGCGTCAATATCCACCGTGGAGGACACGGTTTTTAGGCTGTACTCTCGGGTGTTGGGCGCAAACTCCAGGGGCAGCTTGGTTCCCTCCGCCGTGGCTGCCAGAGCCTTCAGCGTGGGCACACGGGTCACGGTAACATCGTAGGACTGGATCTGCGTGTAGCCGTCCGAGCCTGTATACTGTGCTTCCAGCGCGAAGGTCTTGCCCTCCATGCCGGAGGTCAGCAGATAAGTAAGGGATGTGGCTGTGCTGTTCCAGCTGCGGGATGTGCCCGACATATCCTTGCCGTTGGTGCCGGTATAGATGGTGCGGAGCTTGGTGGTCTTGGTATTCGGGACATTGCCCATCGCCGCATTCAGATACACGCTGCTCAGAGCATTGGCTGTATCCTCGATCCAATACTGCGCCGTGTGGCTTGCACGGTTTTGTGCAGCGCGGTAGGGTTCCTGATCGGCATCCAGCAGCCGGATATTACCGAACCACTGGCCGTAGGGCAGGGTCACAGAGACTTGGGCATCGGCGGAGACCGTCAGCGTTCCCTCTGTGCGGTTATATCCGCCGTCGGACACACAGAACTTATAGTCGCCGGCGATGACCTGGACGCTGCCGGTGCCGGTGGTGACATTGCCATAGGCATCTGTAAGGGAGAGGACCGGAGCCTCCACCGCGCTGCCGTTTTGGGTCGCTGTGGCGGAGACGGTGTATTTGGTCCCGTCCAGAAGGGCCGCATACTCGGCAATGGCGGCCTTTAGGTTTTTCAGCAGGGTCCCTGCCGAGTCGGCAGTTGCCGTCCGCAAGCCCTTCAGCGCCGCCGTGTAGGCGTTAGCCGCTGCCGGATAATTCTGCACATGGTTGGTCATGTCCAGGTAATCCGCCATCTGGAGGATCAGCTGAAATGCCTCGTCCGAGTAAGTCGAAGATACATGGACGCACAGGGCCTTGATTGAAGAAGCCGGGGCGTCCAGCTTGTAGCCGCCCTTGTCATAATAGAGCAGATAGTTGGCGGAAACGCCGTTGATCTCATAGATGAATCCCTGCTCCAGGCCAACAAATTCAATATCTGAATCAGCCAGCGCCTGTTGAATGGTTTGCCCCGATTTATACTGGATACGGGTCGGCTCCACGATGGTGCTGTTGGCGTTCATAGCCACAAGCACGAAGCTGCCGGCGTACTCCTCTGCGGCCATCGCCGTGACCGGCATGGCGGCAGAGAGCAGAAGCACCAGACTCAGCAGCAGAGCCATTACTCTTTTGTGCATTTTCCTTCCTCCTTGTTTTCAATACAGGCAGTTCCATAGCCGGTACCGTATTTTCTCCCAGGTTGTCCAGCTGCCCTTGCAGGCATCCAGTACACGCACGGCAAACGAGTCAACCTGCTTGCGCTGTTCCGGGGTCATCTCCTGGGTGCTGAACAGCGCCTTTTGATTCAGTTCTGCGGCTTCTGCCGCACCCTCTGGGAACTGCACCGTGCTGTGGCGCAGCAGGCAAACGGCATAGCCATAGCGCATGGCAATGGCCTCCCGGTCGTCTGCGGCGTCGATGGCGGCCAGCTTCTTCCGAAACACCCTGCGGCGATGGAAAATACATCCGGCCAGCAGCAAGATCAGCAACAGCGGAAGAAGCAGCAGGTAATGGGCATTCAGTGAGAAGGTAAAGCGGTCCTGCTTGTGCTCGTTGATCTCCTCCGGCTGCTCCACCTCTACAAATTGCTGGGTGTTGTTCTCGTAGGTATTCTCATCCGGGCTGTCGCCGCCCAGATCCAGTTCCTCGTCGTCTATGTAGCCGGGAGTCACCTCGAACGGCACAAAGCCGACACCGCTGACATAGTATTCCGCCCAGGCGTGGGCATTCTGCTCCGTCAGGGTAATGGTCTCACCGGCCTTGTAGCGGGCGGCATCCTCTGCCGAGAGGTAATATCCCTCCACATAGCGGGCCGGAACGCCCATGTAGCGTAGCATCAGCACCGCCGCCGTGGCGTAATGGACGCTGTAGCCGTGTCCGCTGCGCTCCAGCGTATATTGTAGGAAGTCGCCGCTGCCGTTCATGGTCCGGGCAGTCTCATCGTAGGTCATGGCTTCTCGTAGATAGTCAAAGATAATGGTGCGGATGTCGCCAATGGTCCGGGCCTGGGTGTCCAGCTTCAGCTGCCGCCGGAGGACGGCCCAGCTGTCCTGAGTCATTTGCAGGTCGATGGCCCGGAGATAGTCGGCGTATGCCTGCTCCTTGGATAGATAGGTCTCGATGTTCTCCCGGCCCTGGGCCGTGGAGAGGTTCCGCTGGATCTGATACCAGTCCGGCACACTGCCTTTCAGATAAGACAGATTCTCTGCGGCGGGCAGGTCCGTGTCCCCGATGCGGTCTGCCTCCAGCGTTTCACTGCCGTAGACGGCATAGGGATAGTAGCCGTGGGCGGAACAGGCGGAGAGATTTCGTATAGTCATGGACAGCGGTGTGGCCGTCTCCGTATAGCCATCCGCCAGTGCGATCTGGCTCTGACCGTAGAAATTTGCCTCATGGAGCCAATAAAAAAGGTCCTTATATTGGGCTGTTTCTTCGGTGTCGGCTGCCTTCCAGCCTGTGCCGGTGTAGGTGTCGTAGACCTGCCCACGCAGATACATTTTTTCCGGCTGCTCCATCGTGACCTCCAATGCCGGGGTGTCGCTTTTATTCCAGGCAGGCAGGTTTTTGAGATTCCCCTCCGGCATGGAATTGGTATCGCTGTCATAGCGCCGCTGGTGGAGCTGGGTCTGGATCGTTTCTACCAGGTCTGTATTCAGCTTGTCTTGGCAGGACAGGCCAATCAGCAGGCACAGGGCCGCACACAGGACCGGCAAGATCAGCTGTGCCGGAGCGCCTGCAAGGGCTTCTCCCGCTGCCGTGCGCTGCACCATCAGCAGCACCGTGCCGATGATCAGCAGCCCACCGCCGATGCCTATGGGAAACAGGTCCAGCAGCAGGGCTGCATAGCAGGGCAGCAGAATCGGCAAGGCCAGCAGTAACCGTCCGCCCCATGCGCTGCGGCTGAGAAGCAGCGACACCGCCAGCAGCAGGACCGTTACCGCCAGAGGTAGAAACCGGGCATCCGCTGCCGCAATGTCCAGATAGATCTTCCCGGTCTTTCCGGTCAGCAGGGTCAGGAAATCATTTGCCAGTGTTCCAAAACCGGGTAGGACAAATTTGTGCAGTGCCAGGCTCAGAAGAAGCAGCACGCCAATGCCCGCCGGAACGAGCCAATTCCCGATTTTGCTTTGGAACGCTGTCAGTAACGCCGCCTGCACCAAAAGTGCGGCCAGCGCCATAGCCCACCAGGGATAGGGAACGGACGGAAATGCAGTCGTCAAAAGTAGGCAGAAGCCCGCCGTCAGCACGGCGCAGGCCGCCCAAGCGCCCCAGGGGAAGTGCAGCTTTTTCTGTGCCGTTTCGGTGACGGTCCACTGGAGTCCATTTTCATTTTTTCGCATGATGGGCTAAACCTCCAGTCGCTGCATGGCTTCGGAATAATTCTGCGGGGCAAAGGTGGTCGCACCGGGGTACTGCTCTTCGGTACAGAGAATGCAATGCACCCGTCCGTCTGTAAGCAGCTGTTCCTCCGGCGCTGTGCCGAAATAGAGGATGCGGCTGTAACCGTCTGTTTTGGGCAGGCGGCAATCTGCGCTGCCCCCGGTCTTTACCAGAGCCGGGATAGCCTGCAAAAGCTGGTTTTCCTCTGAGATGTCCTGGGTCTGCAGATCGTCCCGGTCCGTCCAGCACAGGGTATAGGGTACTCCGCTTTGCAGCAGTGCCATGCCTGCGGAGGACACGACCTCCGCCAGTGCGTCCATCTGCTGGGGGGTACCGCCGGTACGCTTATCCCAAAATACCAAAAGGGAACGGCTCTCCGGCTGGCTGGCCTCCTTTAGGATCAGTTCGTCCAGCTTGGAGGACAGCTTCCAGTGGATCTGCCGGATGTCGTCGCCGGGTCGATACTCCCGAAGCTGATACACCTCGCTGCGGTCCTCACCCCGTCGATTGGAAGCGCCGTCGTCAGCATAGGCCGGTCGGGCGGTCATGTCCGCCTCCATGGGATAGAGGTCCGGGAGGATGGTCAGACGGGCATCCGCTTTCACAGGGGCCTTCATGGGGAGCAGGCCCAGATAGTCCAGCAGAGTAAACCGGCTGATCTGCACATACACTCTGCCGCAGAAGCTGCTTTGCAGCAGGATGGTTTTGCTGCTTTCGCCCTTGGCTCCGATGCTGCCGGTCAGCGTCACTGTCTGCTCATCCTCAGTGAGATCATTGCGGATAGAGACCTGACAGCCATAGCGCATTACGGGCAGAAACGCTCCGTTGCGGATACGCACCCGACAGCTGGCTGCCGTGCGTTTTGCCGCTGTGGTCGGGGTCAGAATGTCCGCCTGCAGGTGCCTGCGGACATAGATATTGACTGTCCAGGAGGCCAGCGGCAGCAGGAGCAGCAAGCAGAGTCCGGCCAGCGCCCAAAAGGAGCCGCTTATAAGAAGCAGCGCCGTCAACGCCAGCAGCAGAAGCAGGTAACACAGGGCACTGCCTAAGATCGTTTTTCTCATTTGCTGGAAAATTCCCGGACATCCGGCTTCTGGACGGAGGTAAGTACATTTTGCAGGATCAGTGCCGCTGTATAGTCCTGGAGCCGCGCCTTGGAGTTGAGGATCAGACGGTGGACGCACACATCCGGGAACACGGCGCACACATCGTCAGGGATCACATAGTCCCGGCCCTCTAAGTAGGCGTTGGCCTTGGCCGCACGGGTCACAGCCAAAGCGCCACGGGGACTGACACCCAGGGTCACATAGGCGTTGGAGCGGGTCAGATCCACCAGCTCTGCAATATAGTCATAAATTCGGTCTGCCACATGGATATTGCTGACCTCTGCAATGAGCTTTTCCAGCTCGGCAGGAGAAGTCACTGTCTGGCAGGCAGAGAGCGGGTCCACATGATGGCGATCCTTCAGCAGTGCCGCCGTGCTGGCCCGATTGGGATAGCCCATGCTCAGCTGGAGCATGAAACGGTCCAGTTGGGAAGAAGGCAGCATCTGCGTACCCGCAGAACCCACCGGGTTTTCCGTTGCCAGCACGATAAAGGGCTTCGGCAGGGGCCGGGTTACGCCGTCCACAGTGACCTGTAATTCCTCCATAGCCTCCAGCAGAGCGGATTGGGTTTTGCTGGAGGTACGGTTGATCTCGTCCGCCAGCAGCAGATTGGTCATAATGGCTCCGGACTGATATTTCAGCTTGCCGTCTGCCTTATCGAATACGGAAAACCCGATAATATCCGAGGGCAGGGTGTCGGAGGTGAACTGGACACGCTTGGAGTCCAGGCCCAGTGTTTTGGAAAATGCCTTGGCCAGGGTCGTCTTGCCCACGCCGGGGACATCCTCCAGCAGCACATGGCCCTGGGCCAGGATGGCCAGCAGCACCTTGCGGACGATGTCCTCCTTGCCCAAAACGACCTTGTTGACCTCTGCCTGAATTTGATCTGTCAGCTTGTTCATGCCTTTTTCCTCTTTCTGCCGATGATGTAGATCGCACCGGCGGCGATTACGACTACCGCACCGATTACGGCGCAGATGATGATTCCATTTGTACCGGATGCCTCACGGGGCGCTTGAGCGCCGTCAAAATGCAGCACCCACGGCTGCCCGGATCGCACACGCTGCACAGCCACTAAGGCCAGGACGGATTGGGCCGTTGCCAGGCCGTCGCCGGCACCCTCCAGCACATGGCGGTAGGTGCCGTCCGCTTCCCGGAACTGGGAAAGCTCCGTCAGCAGGGTGTGCTCGCCCTTGACAAAACGGCTATCCGTCTCCGGGTCAATGCCCAGCGCACACAGGGCCAGGATGACCTGGGCGGTGCTTTCCGCGTTCTCATCGCCGTAGGCGATATACCCGCAGGTGTCCGTCAGCTGGCCGGAAAGATAAATAAGCGCTGCGTCGATCTCGGTCTCCAGCTGGTCCCGATAGGGGGCCAGTGCCTGCACCGCCATAGCGGTGATGTCCACATCCGATTTTCCGGGGATCAGGCCGAAGCCGCCGTCCGGCTCCTGAGCAACGGAAATGGCATTTACCATGCCCTCTCTGGAATACCGTGCATCGTCCGGGACCTCCGTATCCTCGGCATCCAGAGCCAGCAGCGCCCATATCCAGCCATTTAAGCCCTGAGCGCCCGGATCACCGGCGTAGTTATAAGTACCCTCTGCGATCAGGTCAATGGCTGAGCCGTCGGGCTTCGTGCCGAAGTTGGTGGGGTCGCCGCCCAGGGCCAGCACCGTTAAAGAAATCCGGTGGTATTCCGTGGCCTTGTTGCGGTCCAGGCATCCGTTTTTGGCGTATGCGTCCTCCACATGGGCCTTCAGTTCCGCCAAATAGTCGGAATAGCTCTCCCTTGTGCCGGACAGTGCCATAGCTATGGCCAGCCAGTCACAGACGGAATCGCCTGCAGGAAACAGCTCCCGGTCCTTCAGCAATTCGCCCTTCTTGCCGCCCAGAGCGGACATTCCCTCCGCACTCTGTGCGATCTGTTTTTTCAGCGAGGGAGCGCTTTCCGCAAGGGCCAAAGTCGGAAGCAGAAGCAGCACGCAAAGAAGTGCCGCTAATATTCGTGTTGCTCTTTTCATGCTGCTGCCTCCCAGGTTCTATGGAATTTGTTTTGATAAGGGGTAAGGCCCGATCCCCGCCGCAGGAGCAGGGCGGGGGCCGCCTGTGCGGCGGTGGGGGATGGCTCCGTACCGCCGGTGGCCGGGAGAATATCTGTTTTCTCCTCATGGCACTTGGAGCAGCGATAGTGGATGTAACCGTCCTCTGTTTCGGTGGGTTCCAAACGGTCCGTCTCCACGAAGTCGTGGCCCAGGGCTTGGTAGCCGCCGTTGATCCACAGGCCGCAGTAGCTGCTCAGTGAACCGTAGCCGCCTCCGGTGGAATCGTAGCCGCCGATGTCCTTGCCGTAGGACAGGGTGAAGCGCACATAAATGGTAATGCCGTTGCGGACCTTGTAGCCACTCATGCCGGTACCCTCATACAGGGTGCCGTTGATGGAGTACATCCAGCCCGAGCCTTGGGTATAGTCAAACTCCCCGATGCTGTCCCGGTCATAGTTGTCATTGGTGGTGATGCCGTCCCGCAGGATCAGCTCCCAAAGATGCTCCGGGACATTGGCACGGTAGGCAATGTCGCCCCGGCTAATCCGGCGCAGATAGAAGTTCATGGCAGCAGACCCCTGGTAATCCGGCTCATAACCGCGCTCCTGCAGGAAGCGCAGCAGCACGGATGCCGCCGTTTCGCCCTCCACGATGTCCAGCGTACCGGTATCCAGAATGCCCAGGCCGATGGTGGTCGCATCCAGCACCACATCCACCGAGCCTGCCGGGTCGCCCTCACTGATCTGGTGATAGGTGACGGTGTAGACCTTCATGGTGGAGTTTCCGTTACCATCCCAGGCCAGCACCCGGACGATGTGGGTTTCTTCATCGCCCAGTTGAGGGGGCTCGAAATACAGCTCATAGGTGGGCTGGGAATCGCCGTAGCTCTTTTCCACGGTCTTGCCGTCCAGCGTGACACGGATCTGATTGGAGTAGATCACACCGGCCCCCAGCTCGGCGTTGGCACGGGCGATCACCGTCAAGGGGAAGGTTTGGGAGCTCATGTCCAGGCTGGCCCCATCCAGATTGGTAACGATGGAGGGTGGATAGTCCCCCACCGTCGGGTGGGTATCGTCCGCAAGATTCGCGTAATAGCCCACCCGGTACTGAACAAGTCCCAGAAAGGTCTCCCCATCATAAAGAGACAGCACAAAGAGGTTATCTGCGTTGAAATCCAGCTGTGCCTCGTAGTCCTGGTTATTCTGAGAAGTAAGCAGCAATCCGTTTCCGGAATTGGTCTCATTTTTCAGCCGGACACGGATATGCAGATCGCCCTTACCCAGGGGATAGGCCACAAAGGTCAGCTTGCTGTCGGGCAGCTCTGTCTTGGTAAGCTGCTGGGTTTTCAGTGTCGTATAAATGCGGGGGGTATCATCCTCCTCACCGCCGCTGCCGTGGTCACCTCCGCTGCCGCCGTGGTCCCCGTCGTCTCCGCCGGTGCCATCACCATGGTCACCGGAATCCTCGGAGCCGCCTTTGTTATCGTCTGACTTGGAGCCGCCCTGGTCGCCCTTGCCGGGGTTATCCGTGGGGTCTGTGGGGCCCGATGGATCCGGCTTGGTGTCATCGGGTTTCTGCGGCTCATCCGGGTTCTGTGGCTCATCGGGCTTCTGCGGTTCATCAGGTTTCTGCGGCTCTGATGGATCCTGGGCAGTATCCGTATTCTCTGTATTATCCTTGCCGGAGCTTTGTCCGCCGGTGCTGCCGGAGCCTTGCAGCGACTCTGCCTGGAGCCGATCCGGCTGAGTGCTGATGGGATTCTCCGGCCTTGTCCGACCGGAGGAAAGAAGTGAGAGGCTGATCCCTGCCACCAGCACAATGACCAGCAAAATACTCACGGCGCTATATAGGCCGCTATGTTTTTTCATACGGGTATCCTCCAAATGCTTATTTTGGATTCTTACCATCGTCTCCTAAAACAGGAGGCAATGGTAAGGCCCCAAAATATGGCGAATTGCCTCCCCTCCCAAAAGGGAGGGGAAGCTATGGATTCGCCTTGGTTTACTTGGAATTTTTGACGACCGCAACGGCGTCAGTGGAGTTGACGGCCTTATCTTTGGTCACATCCGCACGCAGGAACTTCCGTACAGAGACCTTCTCAAAGTCGGTGTACTTGCCGCTGTAGATGTCGTAGGTGAGTTGAGCATCGTTGATGTCCACAAGGCCCGTCTCATTGACATCATAGCTCTGGGTCACTTCCTCGGCAGTAGCACTGGCCTGCGTAATCTTGGCCTCAGCCGTAGCCTGGTCGAATGCCTCATTCTTGTCCACGATCACCAACCAGCTATAAACATTCTCGCCGTAAGCGGTAGTCTTATACATGACATTATCGCCGTAGGCAAACGCCTTGCCCTCTTCGGGGGTGCCGGTCACGGTTACCAGGAACACGGTCTTGTTATCCATCTCTACATACTTGGAAACAGCTACCTCCATGGTCAGGGTGGATTTCTTCTCGATGGTGATGACCAGATTGCCGGTGACATTGGCGATGGTGTAGGTGTTGTTAGCACCCTCGGTGACAGTCACGGCCTTGCCGCCCATAGTGGCAGTGATGGTGTACTCAAAGTTCTCCTGCTTGGCCACGGTGAAGGTGTAGTTAGCCTTTTCCTGAACGGTACTTTCACCGGTAGCCTCACCTGCGCCGTTGCCTGCAAAGCTGACCTGGTAGGTTTCCAGCGGCTTGACCTGTTTGTTACTGTTGATGACGATGTCGCCGGTCACATCCGCACCGGGGATGGTGTAGGTGGTGGTGCCGTCGTCATTTTTCTGGGCCGCAAAGCCGGTGTACGCCTTGCCGCCGATGGTCACGCCCATGTTATAGGTGTAGCCAGCCGCAGGAGTCAGCTTGAAGGTGTAGTCCTTCATGTAGGTAGCAGTCGCTTCACCGGTGGTATTATCGCCCAGGGTGACATTAAAGGTCTTGGCGGTCTTTTCGCTGGTGACAATAACATTGCCGTTGACATTGGGGACCGTGTAGGTGCCATCGGCGCCAATGGTGGGGGTGACTTCCTCGCCGCCGACGGTGACGGTCACGGTGTAGTCATAGTTGGGGTCCTTGGGGACGAAGGTCAGATTGCCGCCCGCTTCGATCACGGAGCCCTCCGCGTCGGTACGGGTGAAGTCATCGGGCAGGGACACGGTGTAGCCGCTGACGGTCACGGTGGTCTTATCGTTCAGAACAATGGCGACGGCGGCATCCTGATTAAAGGCATGGGTGCTGTTATCCACATAGGCATAAAGATTCGTTTTAAGGTTAGTTAAATCTATTTTCACCTCAGTTGATCCTTGTCCCACAGCGGTGAAGGACAGCCGCAGCGCTTCGCCCAGGTTGGCGGGCTCGCCATAACGGGTTATGTTGATAGCGCCGGAAGACACAAATGCGCGATAGCCTTCTTCAGAAACGCTCTCCATGTTCGGCTTCAGTACAGTGTTGTCATAAGTGACTCTTATGTCATATGCATTGTAGGTGGTCTCGCCGTTGTTACTGCCAATATACACAGGGATCTCCACAATTTGACCGGAGGCGACCGTTACATCGCTGCCCATGGATACGGTGTAGCCCTTGGCTTCAGGGGTTTCAACAGGGATGGTCAACTCACCGCCGACCACATTATGAGCAACATCAATAAGATTATCTCCTTGCTTGGGATCATACGTTTTTAACGTATCAATCTGCAGCGTGAACTTGGAGTTAGTAGTATCTGCCCCCTCCTTTGCCGTGAAAACAAATGTGGCTAAATCGCCAGCTTTCCAGATCTTGTGGTTCTCCGCATCGGCATCCCAGGAGGTAAGCAGGTAAGTAAGTCCCACAAAGCCCTTCGAATTTGCTACGTCTACTTTTGTAAAAGCAAATTCAACAGACTCTGATACGCCAGTTCTTTTAGAAAGTGTATAGGCGGATGTGTCAAAGTTGATCTTCATACCTGCGCCATCGATCGCTGTGTCCTTATCCAGGCTCAACGTCAGCGTCACAGTCTCACCGGGGGCGACAGAGGTTTTATCTGCGCTCATAGTGATGGTCGGCTCGTCTGCTGCAAAGACGGCAGGTACCAGGCTCAGCACCATCGCCAATGTCAGCAGAATAGAAACTATTTTTTTCATGTGTTCTCAATTCCTCCTATCAAGATTTTTTCTCAGCAGGGAATTCCGTAATATTTCCCAGATAGAACTGGCAAATCATCAAGGCATCCGAAACATCTACTGCACCGTCTCCGTTCACATCGGCAGCTGCATTCTGCGCATCCGTCGGTGCTACATTGCCCAGATAGAACTGGCAGATCAGCAGTGCATCCGAAACATCAATGGTATTGTCTCCGTTCACATCCCCATATGTCACATCCGGCTTTATGTCTGCCTTTGCATACTCAAAGGTGAACAGGGCGACGGGCCTAAAATTATTAGTGCTGCTGGATTCCAGTGTGACCGCCATGGCTGTTCCGTCCGCATTGCGGATATAACGGGTGACGGGGGTGGTAACGGTCTGGGTTCCGTCACTGTTGGCCTTGTAGCTGTTTTCCAAAGTAACGGAGCGGATGGTTGCCGAGGACACCACATCCACGGCAAGGTCCGTCTCATAGCCGTATGCAGTAGCGTCTGCGTGGTAAATATCCACGCCCTCGTTGTAGGTAATGTCAACGCTCTCCGTTCCCTCCGGAACGATCACATGGTACTTGGGAATCTCCTCGTAGACATTTTTGAACTCCTCGTTGTCCTCGCTGCCCAGGGTAACGATGCCCTCATAGGAAATGTTCTTTGCATTCAGCTTCGTGCCGTTGACAGAGATGGACTGGAAGGGGCGCTCCAACTCAGCGGTAGCGGACACATTCAAGATGGCTGTGGCCGGTGCGATCTTGGCATAGTCCGTGCCGCCAGAATCATCCGTGGCAATCTTTCGGTTGGGATCCATGCCTACAAGGTAGTAGGTGCCCTCCTCTGTGGGGGCGGTGAAGGAGAAAGTGCTCTTTCCGTCAGCCGCTTCCTTGTACTGCTCGATTTGCTCCCACTTGTCGTTATACAGGAACACATCCAGGTTCGAGAAGGGATAGAAGTCGCTGCCCTCGAAGGTGGTACCGTAGGCCTGGGTATTCACTGTCATCTGTGTGCCGGGACGGACGCTGTATTCGTCCTGGTTGAAGCAGGTAAACGCGCCGCCGCTGCTCCAAAAGCTCCAGTTGCTATACATGGACACATCCCAGGTATCTCCGTCCGACAGCACGATATAGTCGGAGGTGGAGCCCCAGCCGGGGCTCATGTAGGGGTAGCAGTGGTTTCTGTAATACATCAAGTTCTCGTCATGGCCCCAAAAATTTGCCATGTAGAGGCTGGTGGGAGAGCCGGTGATCTTTAGAGCGGCCAGCGTGTCTGCTGTATAGGCAGGTTCTTCATCCATGTAAAGGACATCATTCTTTAGGATAAAATTCTCCAAAGCGCCGCGGTCGTACTTGCCCTTGCAGCATTCCTCCTCCGGCAGGCCGATGAAGTAGCGCTCCAGCAGGTAGAGATACAGGTGCAGGCCGGTGGGCCGTTCCACGATGTTCTCGTCGATGTACTCGCCCTCGCCGTTTGCCGTGTGGTAACGGTAGAATTCGGCCATGTCGTACCGGCTCAGGTCGAAGTAGGGGACGGTGATGGCCTTATGGCAGAGAACCGTGCCATCCGCGCCCTTGAGCGGTACACCGTCGTTAGAGATGGTCACATATACGGTGACTTCCTTGGCGGGGGTCTCATCGTAGTTATACTGTGCGTCCAATCCGTGGGGAGCTTCCTTGACCGTGATGGTAAAGGTCGCTGTAAGCTCTTTGCCGTCCGAGCAGGTCGCCTTGACCTTTGGCTCATAGGTGCCGGGGTCTTTCTCTGATACATAGAGCACGCCATCCTTGACCTTGGTCTGAACGCTGAACTGGTCTGCGTTGGTCAATTTATAGGTCAGCGAGTGGCCGTCCGTATCTTCAAAGACATCTGCCAGCTTGATCTCCAGCAGGCTGCCGGCCACCACCTCGCCGGTGGTGACGGCATTCGCCTTCACGGAAACGCAGGAATCCGCAGCCAGCGCCGGTATGACGCCGAATACGCCTGCCGACAGAACCAAAGTCAGTGCCAGCAGCAGAGATAGTATGCGTTTTCTCATATTTGTTTACCTCATTTATGCGTAGGTTACATCCAGCGCGCGTAGAGCGTCATGTTGCTGCGCACCGGGTCTTTCTGTGTATCCCAGGGCTTGGTGAGCGCCTGATCTGCATACCAGCCGCCGAACACGGCACCGGGCTTCGTGGGCGTCATGACTTCGCCGATGACACCGCCCCGCTTCACGGAAACGGTCTCCAGCTCTGTGCCGCCGTTTGTCTCAAATCGGACCTTCTTCTTGCCCAGCAGGGCCAGCAGAATCAGCAGCAGGGCCAGCAGGCCCACACCGCCTATAATCCACCAGGTGGCGCTTCCTGCGGCGGCACCCTCGGCCCAATTGGCGTAGAGGGTCATGTTGCCCTTAACGGTATCCTTGTGGAAGTCCCACTTTTGGGTGCGGTCCAGGTCTCTGTACCAGCCCTCCAGGTGGTAGCCCTCCCGGATGGGGTCCTCGGGCTTTTTCACCTTTTCACCGTACTGGACGGTCTGGGAAGGGACCTCCGTGCCGCCATTGCTCTCAAAGGTAACGGTGCAGTCCGTGGTGACGATGACAGACACGCTGTTATCCTTCACGGCGTATCCGGCCATGCCGTCCTGGGTGGAAACCAGGGTGTTGGTGGGGGCGAGCTGGGATACGCCCGCCGTGCCGATGACCTTCATCTGAAAGCTGCCGACTACCACCTCCGACTCCCATGCCTCGCCGCCCTTAAAGGACACGAAGTTCAGATAGAAGGCCCGCCCGCCGGTGCGGCGGCCTAAATCGCTCCAGCGGATGCCGGGAGCGGTCATGACGCTGCCGTCCACCAGTTGGAGGAAGGTGTCGTCGTACTCGATTTCCGTCTGCATACCGTACATATCGGTGCTTTCCTGGGCGTCGGTGCGCTTGAGAACCAGGGTCACGGTGATGGTTTCGCCGGTGGTGGCCCGCACCTCATACGCACCGCCTACGGACAGGTCAAAATTGTAGCTGCGGCTCTCGTCCGTTTTGCCGCCCGTCTGCGAGGCAAAGGCTGCGGTGGGCAGCAGACACAGCAGCAGACACAGGGCTGCCAATAGTGTAAAAATGCGTTTTCTCATGCTGATCTCCTTCTCTCTCCGCCCGGTTGGGCCGTTTTTTGCCCGGCTTGACCGGTGCGAAGTCCCCAACGAGGGATAGCCTCCCCTCCCACTGGGGAAGGGAGGCTGCTCAGTTACCAGTTATACCTCTTGGTCATAGTGACTGCATCCGCAGAATTCAACAGGCGATCCTGGCTTTGGTCTGCCAACAGGAATTGCTTTATGCTTACCTTTTCAAAGCTGTCATAGACACCGTTATACAGGTCATAGACAAACTGCGAATCGTTGACATCCCAATTAGAGCTCGGCGATCCGTTGACATTCTCTAATATCTTGCCCCAATAGGTCATAGAGATGCTATCATACTGCTCCTTGTCGGAGTCCTGGAAGGCCAGCTTTGCCAAAGCATCCTCCTTGGTAAAGGTCTCGCCCCTATCTACCATGACCAGCCAGCTGCTGGCACCCTTACTATCATTGGCGGGGTCCACATAGTAGCTGGTGTTATACATAAGGTGGCCGTCGTAGGTGTAGGCAATATAGCTGTAGGTGCCGTCAGCATTTTTGTTTTGCAGCGTGCCATACACGCTTACGATGAATATGGTCTTGTTGTCCAGTTCCAAATATTTGGACACATCCACCGCATTGGGGTCCAGCGCCTTGGCAAACTTTTCGATGACAATATGCAGGTCTAAGGCAAGCGGGCTGAGGACGGTGTAGGTGCCGTCACCGTTGTCGATTACATTCATCATCACAGGAGCATTATCCCGGTAATACTTTGCGCGGATCACATAGGTATAATGTGCGGTGTCCAGGTTCAGCCGGAAGGTGTAATTCTCATCGTAATGGAAGGTCATATCGTTATCCGGGCTGAATGCCTCGGAGCCGTTACCCTCCACGATGATGTTCTTTATGATCGTGTTCTCGACCTTTTCCACGGTAATGGTGATCACATTGTTTTCGTCACCGGCCAGGCTATCGCCCAGTATCGTGTAGACATCGTCACCATTTACCTGCCGCTCCGTGGTAAACTTGTTTTTGGTGAGGTAAGTGCCGCGGTTTGAAATAGCCACGGTGGTCCGGTAGCCCGTTCCGGGGGCCTTCACGGTAAAGGTATAATCATTGGGGAACTGCGCAGTGGCTGCGGCTCCCGTCACCAGGTCCGCGCCGCTGCCCTCGATTTTCACCGTGTAGGTCTTGCCCACCCTGCTTACCTGGGTCACCTGCACATTGTCGGTGATGTTCGCAATGGTGTAGCTGCTGCCCTTCACGGTCACCTCATCGGTCTTGCCGTTGGTGGTGATAGTCAGGGTATACTCATAGTTGGTGTCCACCGGCTTGAAGGTGAAGTCCGCGCCATCCTCCACCAGTGTAGATTTGTCTGTCGCAGCGCTGACGAAGCCGTCGGGCAGGGTGACCGTCCACAGTCCCTTCACATTGGTGTCGGAGTCGGTGATGGTGGCAGGCGGGGCGTCAAAGTTGATGGAGTTGGCATCCAGGTCAAATTTGGCAGCGGTCAGCGTCACGGTGCTGGTGCCTGCCTTCTTAGCGGTGAAGTCCAGGGCCAGGGCCTCGCCCAAAGGCACAATAGCGCCGTAGCGGCGGACCCGAACGGTGCCGTTATTGTCCTCCACCGTCAGGTTGGCGGCATCACCAGTCTTGGTGTTCAGGGTCAAGGCTGCCGGGTCGTAGGTAAAGGTCATGTCATAGGCGTTGAAGCCGGTGATGCCCTTTTCAGAGGAGGCGACGGTCACAGGAATGCGAACCTGCTGGCCCGCAGCAACCTGCTGGTCGGCACCCATAGAAACAGAGTAGCCGGTAGCTGTGGGCTTTTTTACAGCCGAACCGGCAACCTCAATACTATATTCGTTATTCCAGCGATAAAGAGTGTCCCAATCTGCGTTCTGAAGATCACCAGAAAGTTTAAAGTTAAGAGTTTTTCCACTGGCGTATTCCGTTACCTTGAAGGTAATCTTTGCAAAAGCACCAATAGGAATAGATTTAATCTTTTTGGCTACTTCTTCATCTTCATCGCCGTATCCAAATATAATTGCACGCCGAACATCAGCATTAACTTGAATCTTTGATTCAAGTTCAACATTCAAAAAATCTATTTTTTCGCATGTAATATCTTCATCATAATACAGTGATGTATCAAGGATATCTGCATTAGAAAAGCTTTTATTAACATATATGGTAGCGGTTATTGTATCACCCGGATTAGGGGTGTTATTATCGAAAGAAATGCTCATCCCTGCATCGTCCCCTGCCGCATAAACAGCTGGAACGGCAGAAATGAGCATCACAAAAGCCAGGACACACGCAAGAATCTTTTTAACTTTCACGGCCATTCTCCAATTCCAGCCGCAGGGGGGCCGCAAAGGCCCCCCTGCGGCTAATGATAATTTATTAGGATCGATTTACCTCATATGCATTATCAACATATAATGCTATTTGGCAAGCTACTTCTCCGAATTACAATCCGCCTCAATTAATGGGATTTAATTTAGGATTCGTAATGTAGTTTTGGAGCGCCCCTGTATCGTTACTGTCAAGGACACCATCGCCATTAATATCAGCTTGAGCCCACTGTTCCTCTGTAAGGTCGCTCCGTGTCTTATGCGATCTTACCCACCGGTTGAGCAGCGTTAAGTCATCCTTATCCACATATCCAAAGGGATCCAAGTTCACATTGCCCTTGGTGGGGGTCGTCAGGCCAATCAAGTCGGTCTGCCAGGTCAGAGCAGGGCTGTACCGGCTGGAGACGAAAGCTGCTGTGGTCAGACCCGTGTTTATGGTTGTCACGAAAGCATCAGCGGCCATCGTATCCTTGCTCACACCTGTGGCCGTCTGCGTATCAGCGTTCTTGGCGCTGCCGATACCCTGGGCGCAAGTGAAGTTCAAGTAGTACAGGTTGGACATCGCAGCGGAGGCGTTGTTGGTCATGCCGACCACAGCGCCCACATTGCTGCCGGTGCTCTCCACATAGGCCCGGTTATAGCAGTTCTTGACAGAAGCAGACGCACCGGAGGCAAAGGCCACGATACCTGCCACATAGTTGCTGGCGCCGGTGATGCTGCCGGTGTTGTAGCAAGCGGTGACGCCCTTGGTGGTCATGCCAACGATGCCGGCTACATAGCCGTTGCCGGTGATCACTCCGCCGTTGTAGCAGCCGGTAATGGCGCCCGTAGCGTAGCCGGTGATACCGCCCACATACTGGTAGCCATGGATGGTGCCCTCATTGCCGCAGTTGGTAGCATTGGAATTCATGATCCGCCCTGCAACACCGCCCACGCTGCTCCAGTTGCCATTCACACGGGTAACGGTGATGTCAACATCGGAGACAACGCCGGAGATGTTGGTATAGTTGGCGTAGGCCACCACGCCGCCGGAATAGGCGTTGGCAACGCTGGCCGTGGAGGTCAGGTACATCTTGCCGGTCACCTTCAGATTCTGAATGGTGACATAGCTGCTGCTGGTGCCGTTCACATAGCCGAACAGTCCCTTATACGGGGCCGAGGTAGTGGTGGCACTATAGTAGATGCCCATGTTCTTCACGGTATGATTATCGCCGTCAAAGCTGCCCTTGAAGGCCGTGCTGGCGGTAGTGCCGCCGATGGGCGTCCAGTTGTAGTAGGCCAGGTCCACATCAGCCGTCAGCGCACCCTTGATGGTGTTGCTGCCGCTGTTGACCTGGTTGGCAAACCAAGCCAGCTCCGCAGCGGTACCGATTTGATACACGCCGCCGGAAAGGGTGGGCTGCGTCTTGGTGGTGCCGTCCCATGCGCCGGCGGCAGAGGCCGTCAGCGGAATGGTCTTGGTCAGCACACCGCCGGACACATTGGCCTTGTCTGCGCTGCCCAGGTAGAAGCTGCCGTAGGCATAATTGCAGCCGGCGCAGGACACCGCATAGGTATAAGTGCCATAGGGCAGATTCTCATACTCACCGCTGCTGTTGGCGGTATAGACCTTGCCCGAGGCATCCGTCAGCGTCACAGTGGGCGTGGCGGTGGTGGGATTGGTAATATTCAGCTTCAGCTTGAAGGTATACCGCGGAACAACTGTAACATTCACATCGGGGAAACGGTTCAAGCAGAAGTTCACTGTAATCGCATTGAAGTTGGTGCCGACGCCGGTATCCGTCATGTTATACAGAGTGGAGAACGGATTCGCCGCCGAGTACATGGAGCCGTAGGTATAACCGTTGGTGAGCTGAACATTAGCGGTGCTGCCGGAGCCAAAGTCCACATTCGTCGGGATTGTTAGCTCCAGCTTGGCCTGATCCATCTGCTGATACTGGGCGACATTGGTCTTATAGGCCGTATCGCCGATGGAATAGAACAGGTTGTAGGTAGTGGGGTTGAAAATGCCACTGTATTTGTAGATACCCCGGTAGCTGCCATCGAAGGAAAGCGTCACCTTATCGCCGGGCATGATCTCGGTCTCCTGGGGATTGGAGGCATTTTCAACATGCGCAGTTACCTCAGCCACACGAGCCAGGCTGTAGGACACCTTACCGTTGGCCGTCATCTTGATGGCCACAGTGCCGCCGGACAGCTCCGCAGTGCGGAAGGGCAGGAGGCTTGCATGGTATTTGCCGTTGGAGTCCGCCGTCAAGGGGAACCAATCGGAAAGTTCGCTCACCATGGTGGTCTTGTTGGTGGTGACAACGGCATACTGAACATCGGACACACCATATTCATCGCTATTGCTCGACACCGTGAAGTCCAGGGTGGGGGCGGTGTCGGTGCTCAGATAGAACCAGTTGTCGTAGTTATAATCCCAAGCCGCCGGGCGAGAAGAGCTCAAGCCGTTGGAATTATAGGCGATATTGGCCGTTGCGGTACCGCCTTCCGTGCTGCTCACCACAAAAACACTGGTGCGCGCAGGATCGTTGGCCGGATAGAAGCCGCCGTGGGTGCCATGAGCGTCGGCGGATGTGTAAACATCCAGGGCCTCATAATTCACGGCAACGAAGGCAGTGCCTGTGGGGGTAACATCCACCCAGTTGCCCTTGGCATTGCCGCCGAGGGCTTTGCCCTTGCTGTCGGTGGCAGTGGTGATCGTAGCCGTGCCGTCGATCACATTGAAGTGGAACTCCGGCTCAATCATGATGTTCATGGCATCGCTGTCAATGATCTGCCACAGGCGATAGGCGCGGACGCGCTGCGTAAGCGGGTTTTTCGTACCATCCAGGTACTTGTACCCGGTGGGGGACAAATATGTCTGGATCTCCGCTTCGTCACGGGTCTTGGTAATGGTGCCAAGGTCTTCGAAGCTGTGGGAATACTTGTCCGTAGAATCCCCGCTCTCGAAGGTGAAGGTCTTTGCAAAGTCGGTAGTGCCGCTCTTCAGCCAGCCGGCCTTGGTCACATAATTCGTTACACCGGAGCGATTGTCCTCCAAACGCCAGGTGTAGTTGGAATTGTTCTTGCTGACCTTGTACTGCAGGGTCTTTGTGCCGGCAGCAGCGTCAGTTGTAGCCGCTCCAGTCGGCTCGATGGCCTTCGTGTTGAAGTTATTATACTGGAAGTAGAGCGTGAAATCTGCGTAGTCGGGAACCGTCACAGTCAGCGTCACCGCCTGAGAGATGGACAGGCTCTTGGTGACAGGGGTATATCCCGCAGCAGTCGTGTTGTTGATCGACTGTGTGAAGATATAATTGGCCTTGTCAGTGGGCTCCACATAGGCATTCCACAGGGCTGCATTGCCGGCGGAATACATCATGAAGGGGTAGTAGGTATAGCCGCCGGAAACATAGGAATCTCCGTGCTGTACCTCACCGCCCATGATGGGCATGACCACACGGGCCGTATAGTCAGCTTTGCCAAAGTAGGTGCCGTCGGTCTTTTTGGATGTCGTGTAGATGGAGTGCAAGCGCAGGTAGATCTCCGTGCCGCCGCCAGTGCCGCCATCCACATTCGCCTCGGTGGGCAGCGTCAAGCTGTGGCCGCCGAGATAAACATCGTACTCTTTGGATACTGAGTTGTATCCATACGCACGGAAGGAGTATCTACCGGGGATCAAGGCAGCATAGAAATCCTTATAGTTGCCATTTATCTCACTGGCCGTTTCAGGCGGATCATTTGACGCATCCGTAAAATCCTTATCCCAGAATTTTACGGTTTCAACTGCATCGTTTTCGTCATGGTAGATGGGGGTACCATCACTTTCAAAGCCAATGATGTCTGCACCATTGTCATCCAGCTTTACTGTTCTATAGAGCTTGATGATCGGGTTGTGTACGGCAGCGGAGCCGTTCATGTCCTGGCCAACATGGAAGGTGTAGTTCTGCTTTTCGGCATTGTCAACCTTCAAAGTTAGGGTCCAGGTATCGGCGGAGTTGCCGTGGGAGTTCTTTGCATGGAACTCATAGATATATGTACCGGCAGTATTCTCCGTGATCTGGATAGTTGTCGCGCCGAACAGAGCCGTGGAGAAATAGTACGGGCCGGTCGTCTCGTTGCCGACCGTCCTCATATAATAGTAGTCGGTGTAGCTCAGGGAAGAACCATCCGGATTCTCAAAGATGTTGCCAGCCTGCAGATCGGACAGGTTGTAAGCATAGCCCTCGGCCACTGTAGCTCTTGCGGTGACAGGTACGCCGCTCTTCAGCCGCGGGACCTGCGTGCCCTGCGTGGCGGTCAGAGCGATGGTGTGGGTAGCGGTGCCGCTGTCATCGGTGGCGGTAAGCGTGACGGTATAAGAACCGGCCACAGTAGGAGTGTAGCTCAGAAGAGAGCCGTCCAGCTCCTGCTCGACACCGTTAACGGCTGCCGTGTAGTCCAGCACATCGCCATCGGCATCCGTGAACATCTCGGCCACATCCAGCGTCCAGGCATTGCCCAGGGTCACATGGGCTGTGGTGATTGCACCGGGAGCGACCGTGGGGGCCGACTTGCTCGCATACTCGAAAGCGAGGAAGTGGACAGGCGCATAGCTGGCGCTGCTGTCATACTCCGGCGCAAAGGCATTGCCACTGCCGTCCGCACCCAGCACGAAGCTCTGTTGGACCGTGGTCCCGTCCTCGGCTGTACGGGAGTAGTTCATGGGGATCGTGATGGTGATAGCCCCATCGCTCTCCGTATAGGCCATTTCTACACCGCCGCCAGTCCACTGCTGCACATCGGCGTAGTAGCCGGATGCTTCGCCGGTTGTGGCATTGGTCAGTATGGCAGCGTCTTTGTATGTGGCCTTTACATAGGTGGTACCTGCGGGAACGGTGACCAGGTAGTAGGGCACATTCGCGAAGGGCGTATCATAGCCAGTAAAGGTCACAGGATCTTGCACACTGATAGTTGCCGTTCCTGTGGTCTGGTCATTCGCACCATAGGGAACAATACTATCCAGCGGCGCAGCTACTGTGCCTTGTTCCGTTGCAAAGACTGCCGTGGGGAGGATGGACAGAACCATCATGAGCGCAAGCAGCATTGAAAGGAACTTTTTCGCTGTCTTTTGCATTTCCAATCTCCTCTCAGAAAATTTTTTTATAATAAGGCCTGCCGGCATTATTACCTTAGCTGTGAGCACATTTTCGCATCCAATAAGAAAATAACAAGGTTATATAGAGGCGCAACACCCTATCATAATTGGTGTTGCGTTCCGATCTGTCCAAGGCGAAAGGTGCTTTCGTTAAGAGGATTGGGCGGAAGGGGCTGGCTAAGCCCCTCCTGCCCATATGGAAAAGCTGGCGGATTTCCGCCCTCGACTTGACAGACTCTAATCAAGCATCACATCTGCAACGGGAGACTCTTCCTCAACTTCGCATTCGCATTTGCGCTGCTTGGCTCGCTCGGCCCGTGCTGCCCGTTTAGCGTCACGCTCGACCCGATGCAGCTGAATTTGGATACTCTTTTCTTTTTGATAGCGCCCGCAATCTCTATTGCGGGGGTTTTTGTATATAGGATTCAAATGAGCGGCTCTCAGCGCGTCTTTCCAATCGCCAAAGCGCTCTGCGATGTAACTGCCGCCGACGATCTCGATGGGGGCAGGGGACTTTCCCCAATGTCCGGCGCAGCGCCGGAGATAGGCAGCCAACTGATCCAGGCTGTCGCCAGCGTGTTTTTCCGCAAATGCGCGGTCCTGTTCAGCCAATGCATCCCGTGTTCTTTTGGCAATGTGCTGCTCGTACCAATTCGCTCCGTCAAAATTTTGCGCACCTGCTACTTTACCCATGGGCACACCTCCTTGTGATGGTAAAAATAATACGCCGACAGCCCTAAAAAGGGTCATCAGCGCACACTCTTACTGTTTAGCACCACGGAGAGAGCGCCCGCTGCCTTTGAGTCCTAACTACACAATTCTACTGGCTTGCGCCTTGAGATTTCTTCTCTGCGTTTATGATCTGTCTTCTCACGAATTTCTCGCAATGACGGGTTTTCACCCCAGCAGCTTAGCTGCCTCGATCATATCCTTGCGCTTACAGTGCCGGTCGCGTGGGGAATTGCACCCCGTTCCTTTTAGGCGGTCGCCTGGCCTTTTACAGCTCGGGCAACAGCCGTGCAGCATCCTCGGACTTCTTATGAAATTTTACGGTATCATTTATCCTTTTAGGGGGATAATGATTTTGGTTGGTGTAGGGGTGAAGTTTTCTTTCGTAAATCTATACAATTTGCGAAAGGTTCGGAAAAACCCGTTGTCGCAGCGCCGTTTCCGGCCCGTGTGACGGAAATGCTGACGGCGCAAAGTCCGCCGCCGGGGCAAGAGAAAGGAAGCATATGCTTTGAACCACCCGCATCTTGTGCTCCAGGGAGGAATGGACATAGACCTGGAGCGTAGTCCTGACATCGGCATGGCCCAGCATCTCGCTCAGGCTCTTGATGTCCACACCCTGCTCCACGCAGCGCGACGCATAGGTGTGCCCTTACGGTATAATTACGACAAACCGGAAAAGCCCCGTATATCAAGGGTTTTCGGTTATCTGGCAAGGTTTTTCATCCTTTTCCAAACCGAAAAATCGAGCCGCGAAGTAGTTATATCGTAGGGGGTGTTATAGTAACGACAAAAACTAAATACTGTTTGGGTGGGCTGTCAGCCCGTCCAAGAAATCAGGACATTTCCTCTGAAAAGAAGAAATGTCCTTTTTTTGTACCCAAAATCAGATGCCGACAGGAGGAACACGATGACTGAAAAAACAGCGCAGAAAGAACCGGGCAAAAAGCCCGTGCCATCCAAAAAGCCGAAACCGCAGCAGGAAGTAGTCGTCCAAATCCCACTCTCCGAACTGCACCCGTTCCCGGATCACCCCTTTCAGGTGCGGGAGGATGCGTCCATGCAGGAAACTGCCGAAAGCGTTAAGGAATACGGCGTCCTCGTCCCCGCGCTGGCGCGGCCACGGG
>OIZA01000290.1_pt1 | contig 28811 bp, 30 predicted proteins | sample 1588381 | NCBI WGS metagenome assembly OIZA01 (sample SAMN03283277) | human gut metagenome | biome: human-associated habitat; material: feces | host: Homo sapiens | place: Peru | collected 2012 | reverse complement strand
AATCTGGCCTGGGATATGCAGGTAGAAGATACAGATGGAAATTCACTGGAGTGGTATGATATTGACATCAGTGATATGCCTTCAGACGGTTTTGTAATTGAACTTCTCTGGGATGGTTCTGAGGGAACTGCAAATCTTCTTGAGGATATGACACAGTTAGAGGGCGATTATTCAGCGGTTCAGTAAATCAGTAAAAAGCAGTTAAAACAGCTGGAATAAGATTGATCAAATGAGTATAAGGCGGTGGCTGAAAAAGGCTGCCGTCTTTTTTTGTCAGTGATGTGTTCATTGTTTTTTCGTTAAATTAAAAACAGTTGCATTTTACTGGAAAGTATGTTAATATCTTCCTCATGAATACAGATGTGTTCACAATACGGACATGGACAGGGAGGAAAAAAAGGGGTTCATGGAAGATAAAAGTAAGTATTTTGTTGTAAAACAAAGGGCGGTACCGGAGGTTCTTTTAAAAGTGGTAGAAGCCAAAAAACTTCTGGAAACAGTAAGAGCCATTACCGTACAGGAGGCAGCAGACCGGGTGGGGATCAGCCGAAGTTCTTTTTACAAATATAAGGACGATATTTTTCCGTTTCATGACAATGTCCGCGGAAAGACCGTTACGATGGTGGTTCAACTGGATGACGAGCCGGGACTTTTGTCCATTGTATTGAAAACAATTGCGGAATATCATGCAAATATTCTTACCATTCATCAGAGTATACCGGTCAACGGGATCGCATCCCTCACGCTCAGTGTGGATGTGCTGCCGGAAACGGGAGATGTTGCGACTATGGTGGATGAGATCGAGAGTGTGGAGGGCATCCACTATCTGAAAATTCTTGCAAGGGAATAGAAATCACATTTTAAGGAGTAAATATTATGATAAAAATTGCAGTAATGGGTTATGGAACTATCGGTTCAGGTGTTGTTGAAGTGCTTGAAACAAACCGTGACAGCATCGCGAAACGTGTCGGGGAAGAAGTCGAGGTAAAGTATGTATTGGATTTAAGGGATTTTCCGGGTGATCCGGTCGAAAAGAAGATCGTGCATGACTACAAAGACATCACGGCAGATGATGAGGTAAAGATCGTAGTGGAGACCATGGGTGGCGTGGAACCGGCGTTTACATTCGTAAAGGCAATGCTTGAGGCAGGAAAGAGCGTTACGACATCAAACAAGGCTCTGGTTGCGGAAAAAGGAGCGGAACTGCTCGCTGTGGCAAAGGAAAAAAATGTGAATTTTATGTTTGAGGCAAGCGTCGGCGGCGGAATCCCGATCATCCGCTCGATCAATGAGTGCCTGACCGCAGATAAGATCGAAGAGATCACCGGTATTTTAAACGGAACAACAAACTACATGCTGACCAAGATGGCAAATGAAGGCTCTGAGTTTGCAGATGTGTTAAAGGATGCACAGGACAGGGGATACGCGGAAAAAGATCCGACTGCAGATGTGGAAGGCTTTGATGCGTGCAGAAAGATCGCGATCCTGACTTCATTGGTGGCTGGAAGACAGGTTGATTTTGAAAAAATTCATACCGAAGGGATCACAAAGATCTCTGCAGTGGATTTTAAATATGCAAAAGCAATGGGAAAATCGATCAAGCTGCTTGCAACCAGCAAACAGGTCGGAGATACTTACAGTGCACTTGTAGCGCCGCATCTGCTTTCTCCGGAGCATCCGCTTTACAGTGTAAATGATGTATTCAACGCAGTGTTTGTACATGGAAATGTACTGGGAGATGCAATGTTTTACGGCAGTGGAGCAGGAAAGCTCCCGACCGCAAGTGCGGTAGTTGCGGATGTGGTTGAGATGGCAAAACATCTGGATCAGAATATTCCGGTGGAATGGAGCAAAGAGGAGCTTCCGCTGGCAGATTATAAGAAAAATGAAAAGAGATTTTTCGTTCGTACCGAAGCGGATGAGGCAGCAGTAAAGGCAGCGTTTGGTGATGTGGAATTTGTGCATGCAGACGGTGTTTCCGGAGAGACCGGATTTGTGACCGGAAGTATGACAGAAGCAGAATATGAAGAAAAAGCAGCAAAGCTTGGCAGTGTGGTACAGATGATTCGGCTTGCATAAAAAAGAAAAGCAACAGGCAGGGAACTGGGAGAAAGGATTAGGCGAAGAGATATGAAGTATATCGTAGTGTTAGGAGACGGAATGGCAGACCGTCCGATTGAGAGTTTGGGAAACAAGACACCGTTGGAATACGCAAAGACACCGACCATGGATAAACTGGCATCCATGGGAGAGATCGGTATGGTACATACGGTTCCGGATGGCATGAAGCCGGGCAGTGATACGGCAAATCTGTCCGTGCTGGGTTACAATCCGAGAAAATACTATTCCGGTCGTTCTCCGCTTGAAGCATTAAGCATCGGTGTGCCGATGAAAGACACAGACATTGCGCTGCGCTGCAACATTGTAACGCTTTCCGAGGAAGAGGACAATTATGAAGACCGCACGATCATCGATCACAGCTCAAGCGAGATCAGTACGGAAGATGCGGCAGTGCTGCTTGAGGCGGTAAGAAAAGAACTGGAGACCGATACTTACAAGTTTTATGTCGGAACCAGTTACCGGCATCTTTTGATCTGGGATAAAGGAGAGGTCGTTGATCTGGTGCAGCCGCATGACGTGCTTGGCCAGAAGATCGGAGACAAATTACCGGAAAACGAAGATCTGCGCAACATGATGAAAAAGAGTTATGATATCTTAGTCAATCATCCGATCAATATTGAGCGGAAAAAGCGCGGCTTAAATCCGGCGAACTCCTGCTGGTTCTGGGGGGCAGGAACCAAACCGTCCTTATCTTCTTTTTCAGAGAAGACCCATTTGAAGGGGGCAATGATCTCTGCGGTCGATCTCTTGAAGGGAATCGCAGTGGGCGCGTCCATGAAGGTCATTAACGTCGAGGGAGCAAACGGCGGACTTAATACCAACTATGCCGGAAAGGCACAGGCAGCAGTGGATGTCCTGACCAAAGACGGATACGATTTTGTCTATGTGCATCTGGAAGGACCGGACGAGATGGGACACCAGGGCAGTGTCGAGAAAAAGGTAAAGGCGATCGAGAATCTGGATGAGAAGATCATAAATCCGATCGTTGCAGGACTTGAGGCTGCGGGAGAAGATTTCCGCATGGTCATTCTGCCGGATCATCCGACACCGATCTCATTGCGTACGCATACCGGAGACAGTGTGCCATATCTTTTATATGACAGCACGGACAAACAGCAACATGACTGGAAATACAATGAGGCAGAGGCGGCAAAGACCGATAATTATATCGCGGAGGGACATACTCTGGTCGATTATCTGCTGTCAAAATAAAACAGAAGGAAAATAGAACACAACAAAAAGATAAAAGATCCGGTGGATGGAGACATCTGCCGGATCTTTTTGTATTACAATAAAGAAAAGGTTCGTAGGGGTCTGTCAGGAAAGCATTGCGTGAAATTCGCGGATGCTCGTGAGAATGTAGCCGGTCAGTTTTTCCGGTGTCTGCACGGCGCCTTCCCTGACCCACCAGACCAGCACATTCCAGAGACCGCCTGCCGTAAAGAAAAAGGAATAGCGGCCGAGTGCGGCAACATCCGAGAGCGTATCGGGGAGATCTTCCTGAACAGCTTTCCCGACCGAGCTGTAAAAAAGAGCATCCATCTGTTCCTCAAGAAAAGGAAGCATTCGGTTTTGGTCCAGGAGCTTCAGAAAATCCAGATGATTCTGCCAGAACTCATAATAGGAGAGAATCCCGCTGTGACAGGTCAGATCGCCTTTTTGCATGAGCAGATCCGCCATTTCACTGAGAATATCCGAACAGTGGAGGATAAGAAAGTGGAACAGGAAGAACAGACAATGCAGGTAAAAACATCCTATCTGTTCACATTGGCAGAAAAGCGACCGGTTACGCTTTATGTGGCGCTGCTGTCTGCCGTGCTTTCGGGGCTGGCGGCATTTGTACCATATATCATGGTCTATCGGACGATTCTGTTTCTGTTTGGGGAGCATGGGAATATGCAACTGGCATTTCGGTATGGTGTGATCGCGGTGGTGGCGATTCTGCTACGCCATTTCTTACAGGTGGCAGCGATGGCCCTGACGCATATGGGCGCCTATGAACTGCTTTATCTGGTGCGGAAAAAATTGTGCGGACATATCGGAGAGATCGAACTTGGCTTTTTTAATCACAACAGTGTGGGGGAGATCAAGAAGGTACTGATGGAAGATGTGGAACGGCTGGAAAAATTTTATGCACACCAGATTCCGGATATCACAGTGGCAATTGCGGTTCCTTCACTGATCCTGATCGAACTGTTCCGGCAAAACTGGATGATGGCGTGTATGCTTCTGATACCGATCGTATTTACCTTTGCAATACAGGCACTTGAGTTTAAGCTGGCACGCCCGGCGATGCAGGAATATCCGAAGATCCTGGGCAAGTGGAATTCTGCTGTTATGCAGTATATCCGTGGAATGCAGGTTATGAGGGCTTACCAGCTTTCGGCGGATTCCTATGAAAATTATAAGGAGGCGGTGACGGACTACAATGTGCTCTGGAAACGGGTGGCAAAACAGATCTCTCCACTCAGTGCGGTGTCAAAGGTCGTGATCGAATCGGGGATTCTGTTTACACTGCCGCTTGGAGGATGGCTTTACATAAAAGGACAACTGGAGCTGGGCAGCTATCTTTTCTTTCTCATTATGAGTATCGTGTTTCTGGCATCCTTTCAGAATCTGCTCAATTTCGCACAGATATTCAGCCAGATCTCATCCGGTCTTGCGCAGATCAAAAAAGTTATGGATATTCCTGCAATGCAGGAGGGAAAGGAAGAGCCGGAAACGGGTAGAGAACATGAAATTGTATTTGAACATGTGAGCTTCGGATATGAGAAGAAGGAAGTGCTGCATGATGTAAATCTTACGATCAAAGGCGGTGGTCTGACCGCATTTGTGGGGCCTTCCGGAGCCGGAAAGACGACGGCGGCGCAGTTGATCCCCAGATTTTTTGATGTGACGGACGGAAGGATACTGATCGACGGACAGGATATCCGGGAAATGCCGATGGAAAAACTGATGGATCTGGTGGCATTCGTATTTCAGGATGCCTTTCTTTTGAACGATACAATACGCAATAATATTGCGATCGGAAAAAAAGATGCAGGGCTGGAGGAAGTAAAAAAAGCAGCGGCGGCTGCTCAGATCGATGCATTTATCGAGAGCCTGCCGGATGGATATGAGACCAGGCTTGGAGAAGCCGGAATTAAGCTTTCAGGCGGTGAAAAACAGCGCATCTGTATTGCACGGGCAATTTTAAAGGATGCGCCGATCCTGATCTTTGATGAGGCGACCAGCTACACTGACGGGGAAAATGAATATAAGATCCAACAGGCACTCAATGAACTGATCAGAGGAAAGACAACAGTCATGATCGCGCATCGTCTGCACACGATCGTGGAGGCAGACCAGATCTGCGTGTTCCAGGATGGCAAAATCACAGAGCGTGGGAAGCATGAGGAACTGTTAAAAGTAAAGGGGGTATATGCGGGAATGTGGAGAACTTATACCGGAGAGGAGGGACAGGCATGAAAAAAATGATCCATGATGTGAAAAAACTTGCCGGAGCAGATGCGCGCCGCCTTGTCATGCCGATCGTACTGTCGGTTCTTCTCCGGACGGCAAATCAGGATGTGACATCACGTATTGTCGAATATGTGGAGGGAATCCGGACATTTCGTCTTTATCATCTGACGGGCAGTGGATTTGCACGGCTGGATCAGGCTCTGGTGCGTCAGAAAAAAGCGTCAGAGCGGGAGAACTCTCCGTATTGCCGGCTACCCTTGCATTTTCGGCGGTAACTTCCATGCTGATTCCAATCTCCATGCTGCTTGGAACCTGGCTGTTTGCACAGGGACAGGTGGAGGTAGTCACATTTCCTTTGCGGCAAAGCAGGGGACTGTGACGGCACTGATCGGACCGTCCGGCTCCGGAAAAACAACGGTTGTGAGCCTGCTTGGAAGGTTCTGGGATACAAAACGCGGAGAGATCACAGTGGGAGGATATGATATTAAAAAAATTGCACCGGATGAACTGTTAAAGCATATGTCCGTGGTGTTTCAGGAAGTCTATCTGCTTTCCGATACGGTTTTAAATAATATACGGATCGGAAAACCGGATGCGACCAGAGAAGAAATTATCCGCGCGGCAAAAGCAGCGTGCTGCCATGAATTTATTGAAAAAATGGAACACGGTTACGATACGGTCATCAGTGAGGGCGGCGCATCACTTTCCGGCGGGGAAAAGCAGCGGATATCGAATGCGCACTGGAGCGGCTGACAAAAGAAAAAACGGTACTTGTGATCGCACATCGTCTTGGCACGATAAAAAAGGCGGACTGCATTCTGGTTTTAAAGCAGGGCGAGATCAAAGAGGCGGGAAACCATGACAGTCTGGTCGCACAAAACGGCTGGTATCGCGCAATGTATGAAGAACAGTGCAGGGCAGGCAGTTGGAAAGTAACGGGAGGAAAATAATATTGTAAGGGACGATAAAAAATTATATAATATGACCAGTTAAAAATGTATGGGAGGGGTAACCATGTCAAAGTATGTAATGGCGTTGGATGCCGGAACGACAAGCAACCGCTGCATTCTGTTTAACGAGGCGGGAGAGATATGCAGCATGGCGCAAAAGGAGTTCCGTCAGTTCTTTCCGAATCCGGGATGGGTGGAACATGACGCAAATGAGATCTGGTCAACACAGCTTGGTGTCGCATTGGAGGCGATGCTTAAGATCGGAGCAAAAGCGAGTGATATTGCGGCGATCGGCATCACGAACCAGCGTGAGACAGCGATCGTCTGGAACAAAGAGACCGGAGAACCTGTCTACAACGCAATTGTATGGCAGTGCCGCAGGACGGCGGATATTGCGGATGATCTGAAAAAGAAAGGTTTGCAGGAGGAGTACCGCAAGAAGACAGGACTTATCATAGATGCCTATTTTTCCGCGACAAAGATCAAATGGATACTTGACCATGTAGAAGGAGCCAGAGCACTTGCGGCAGAGGGAAAGCTTCTGTTCGGAACGGTTGAGACCTGGCTGATCTGGAAGCTGACCAGGGGAAAGGTCCATGTGACAGATTATTCCAATGCGTCACGTACCATGCTCTTTAATATCAACACACTTACCTGGGATGAAGATATCCTGCGGGAACTGGACATCCCGGCGAGTATGCTGCCGACACCGGTGCCATCGAGTCAGGTTTACGGTTATACCGATCCTGCTTTTCTGGGAGGTTCTATTCCGATCGGAGGCGCTGCGGGAGACCAGCAGGCGGCACTGTTTGGACAGACCTGCTTTGCGCGGGGCGAGGCAAAGAATACCTATGGAACCGGCTGCTTTCTTTTGATGAATACCGGGGATAAACCGGTTTATTCCGGAAACGGACTGGTCACGACGATTGCATGGGGACTGGACGGCAAAGTGACCTATGCGCTGGAGGGGTCGATCTTTGTGGCAGGCGCGGTCATTCAGTGGCTGCGGGATAATATGAAGCTGATTGATTCTGCAGAAGATTCCGAGTACATGGCAACAAAGGTGAAGGGAACGCACGGATGTTATGTAGTGCCGGCATTTACCGGTCTCGGTGCGCCACACTGGGATCAGTATGCACGCGGAACAATCGTCGGTATCACACGTGGCACGAATAAGAACCATATCATCCGGGCCACGCTGGAATCCATTGCATATCAGGTCTGTGATGTCATTTCCGTCATGGAAGAAGATGCCGGGATCAAACTGCAGTCGCTGCGTGTGGATGGCGGAGCCAGCGCCAACAACTTTCTGATGCAGTTTCAGGCAGATATGATTGATGCGCCGGTGGAACGGCCGGAATGCATTGAGACAACGGCAAAAGGCGCAGCGTATCTTGCGGGACTTGCGGTCGGCTACTGGAAAGATAAGGAAGATGTCAGAAAGAATCAGAAGATTGCCCGTGTGTTTGAGCCGGACATGAGTGAAGAAGAGCGTCAGAAGAAAATGAAAGGCTGGAACAAAGCGATCAAGTATGCCTTTGGATGGGCAAGGGATGATGAGGACGAAGAAGAAGCCTAAGCGGCGTTCTTCTTCTCCATGATCCGGTCATTTTCGCCGGTCAGTTCAAAGTAGAAGCTGACGCAGGTCTGTTCAAAATACGGTTCGATCCATAAAAAGCCGATGAAGCAGGAGCAGATCCCGAGTAACAGCCAGCCGAGAAAACTCAAATGCAGCAGGAAAAGCTGCATTTTGTGTCCTTTCATCAGCCGTCTGCTTTCATGGAATGCTTCGGTGACCTTCATCTGTGGATAGTCGATCAGAAGATAGAAGATCATGGCATAGCTGTACAGGACCGGCAGGGAGAGCAGCACACACAAGATCCATACCGGAATGGATACCCAGATTAAGGTGGTGCGGTCTGAAAGGATCGCGGCCGCGGTTACAAGGATTGCCGGAAGCAGTATGACGAGTGAAAGCCCGATTATCATAAGATAGGCGAGTAAAAACCGGTCCGGATGGTTTTTGAAAAAATAGAAAATGTCATGCAGACCATAGGGAAGATTTCTGCGCATTTTTAAGTGCATATAGTAAAGACCGCAGGAAAAAAGAATCGTGAGCAGTCCGATAAAAAAACTTGCAGCATAGAAAATGACAGACTGCGAGGTACTGTTGTTTAAAGCCAGATCAAACGGCCACAGCAGCAGATTGGTGATCGCGCTTGTGATGACGATGCCTGCCATGGGTGTGCCGTAATGTCCGGTCAGGGTCTCTCGTGCCAGACGTTTTAATTCCGTAAAATCGCGTTTCATGTAAAGCTCCTTTTTGGTTTGTAAACTGCATACATTATAGCATAAAACAGGTGAAACACAAGAGAAAGGATTTTGACAGGAGATACAGCTGCTGTTATACTGTGGAATATCGGAAGCGGAAAATTAATGAAAAAGCCGCAAATCAGATCAGATAAAAGACGGGAGCAAAAGACAGCATGAACATAACAGGGCAGAGCACGCAGGCAGAAAAGATCACAAAAGAGATAAAGACGGTGGATCAGGTGTTTTTTGTCACCGGTCTTATTTGTACCGCGGTGGCAGCATTCTGCTATGGATGGTGGAAAATTACGGGAAAATCGATTCTGCCGCCGTTTCCGCCCTGTATGATACATGCGGTGACCGGGCTGTACTGTCCGGGCTGCGGGGGAACAAGAGCGGTACTTGCATTGGTGCGGGGAAAGCTTCTTGCATCCTTTTTTTATCATCCGATCGTATTATATACGGCAGTGGTGGGAGGGGGGTTTCTGTTAAGCCAGACCATCGGAAAACTGAGCCGGGGGCGCTTCCCTGCAGTGATGCATTTTAAACCGCGGTATCTGTGGATCGCGCTGGCACTCGTGGTGATAAACTGTATCGCAAAGAATGTGGCACTGTTGTGTTTTCAGATCAGACTGCTGTGACAGCAAAGATATATAAAATAATCAGTGTAAATACAATAGGAAAAGGCGTCATCAATTTCTTTTATCTCATTGATGACGCCTTTTAGACTACATTGTCCATTGGACCGTTCCTCTCTTTGTACTTTGGCTGTCCCTGTTCTCTTTTGCTATCTTCTTAAGAATCTTTTGTATTTCTATGAATTTTGAATCTGGAATCCTGCTCCGGTTGCCGGACAGTTCATCTGTTCAATCTTTTGTTTTTTTCTCTCATAGTGTCGTTTTCTTTTGAAAATAAAAGATGGGACGGTAACTATCAGTTTCTTCCCTTTTTAAGATGTATCAATAATCGTTCCTGGTGGTATCTCCTCCTTTTTTAGAAGTGTATGGCTTCTTTTGTTTTTGTAATTTTATTATAACTCAAAATGTTGTATTGTCAATATGTAATTTGAAAATAATTATTAAATGTGAAAAGTGTCAGAAAATACAAAAGAAAAATTGTGCAATATGTAAACAGATGAAAAAATTTACCAATAACAATCTTGACATAAAAGGACAGAATATGATATTTTCTTGAAAGTTAGTCATAGCTAACACAAAAGAGGAGGAAGAAAATGAAGAAAAAATTATTATCGGTGTTATTATGCGGAGCCATGCTTACTGGAATGACTGCATGCGGAGCAGATGCATCACAGAAAAAGGAAACACAGACGGAAGCGGTGGCAGAAGCCGTAACCGAGACGTCAACAGAAACCGCAAAAGCGGACAGCGGCAGTGAAAACGGTGGAGAAGAGACCGTTGACATCGTTGATCAGAATGATATGACTGCTACGGTTAAGAAAAACCCGGACAGAGTGGTTATGACAGCACTGCCATTACCGAGTATCTATGCACTGACCGGAGAACCAATTGAGAATCTTGTCGGCGTTCATCCGGGTTCTACCAGTGCAATTGAAAATTCGGTTATGGCATCCATGTATCCGGAACTGCTTGGAATTCCGGACAATTTTATTGAAGGAACCGATATCAATGTCGAGGAACTTTTAAAACTGGATCCGGATGTTGTTATGTACTGGGCAGAGTATCTCGAACAGTATGACGTTATGAACAGCGCTGGTATCCCGGCAGTTGGTGTAAAGACTCAGGGAAATGGCGATGTCCTGACAACATTGGAGAGCTGGCTTGAAATCATGGGCGAGATGTATGACGATGATAATGGAAATGTAGAAAAGGTTATTGACTACGGTCGTCAGGTGGAGTCAGAGATCAAAGAAGTGACCGATACGATACCGGAAGATAAAAAACCGAAGGTACTTTATCTGTATAACCACAGTTCTGAGGACATCAGCGTGAGCGGTGCAGATTTTTACGGAGATTACTGGATCAAAGCAGGCGGCGGCATTAATGCAGCGGGAGAACTTTCCGGACCGTCTTCCGTAAATATGGAGCAGATCTATGAGTGGAATCCGGATATTATCATTATTACAACGTTTACCGAAACCATGCCGGATGACCTTTACAACAACACGATCGACGGACAGGACTGGAGCCAGGTAAATGCGGTTATAAATGGAAAAGTATACAAAGAGCCGCTTGGTGTTTACCGCTGGTTCCCGCCATCAGGAGATGCACCTTTGATGCTGAAATGGATGGCACAGACCCTGAATCCGGATTACTTCTCTTATGACATGAATGAAGAGATTAAATCCTACTACAAGGAATTTTACCAGTATGATCTGACGGATGATCAGGTAGAAGGAATTCTTACTGCAAATCCGGAAGCTGCAAAAGGGGCATCCTTTGGAGGCGCTGCGGCGAATAAATAATGAGACAGGAAAAAAAAGGCGGAATTTTTTGGCTGTTGGTGATCCTTCTGGCAGCCACGGTTCTGGCAGCAATGTGTATCGGAAGATACACATTGCCTGTCGGAAAAGTAATAGAAATCTTATTTCATCCGGGAAATATAGAAGGGACAGAGGAAGTTGTCGTGTGGAATGTACGGTTTCCGCGCACGATCATGGCAATGATGGTAGGAGCGGGACTTTCCTGTGTTGGTGTGAGTTTACAGGCAATGTTCGCAAATCCGCTGGTCAGTTCCCATATCCTGGGTGTTTCCTACAGTGCAGGATTTGGAGCAGCACTTGGCATCCTGCTTTGCAGCAATTATCTGCTGATTGAGGGTTCGGCACTGCTTTTCGGTTTTGCAGGTATGGCACTTACCTATTTTTTGAGCCGCAAAAACGGGCGTTCCAATACGCTCATGTTAGTTCTTTCCGGCGTGATCGTAGGTTCCGTGTTTGAGGCACTTACTTCATTCATCAAATATATTGCTGATCCGGAAGAAAAACTGCCGGCAATTACCTATTGGCTGATGGGAAGCCTGGCCGGTGCATCGAAGAGTGATCTGTGGAAGGCGGTGCCGATGATCGGTGCAGCCATTTTTGCGCTATGGCTCTTACGGTGGCGTCTGAATGTATTGTCTTTACGGGAAGACGAGGCAACATCACTTGGAATCAATGTGAAGGGAACCAGACTGTTTGTAATTATAGCAACAACAGTAATTGTTGCGGCATCCGTTTCCTTCTGCGGCGTTATATCCTTTGTAGGGCTTGCGGTGCCGCATTTTGCGCGAATGATCGTGGGAAATGACCACAGGGTACTTTTACCGGCAAGTGTGCTGATGGGAGGAAATTTTCTGATTATCATAGATACGCTGGCAAGAAGTATTACGGCTGCGGAGATTCCTCTGTCTATCCTGACTGCACTTATCGGAGCACCGGTCTTTGCAATGCTGCTGCACAGAACAGGAGGCGGATGGGATGATTAAGGTGGAAAATCTGACGTTTTCCTATGACGGAAAGCAGAATATTTTTGAGAATGTCTCCTTTGAAGTGAAAAAAGGAGAGATCATGGCGGTACTTGGCGCAAACGGAATCGGAAAGACGACGATGATGCGCTGTATCATGAAATTTCTCCATCCACAGTCTGGAGAGATTAGCATTGACGGAAAAGATACTTCACATATGAAGAGCAGTTCGTTCTGGCAGCGCGTGAGTTATGTGCCTCAGGCAAAAAATCTGGTGTTTGGCTACAGCGTCATCAATATGGTTGTCATGGGCAGAAGCCAGTATGTGAAATTTGGCTATACACCCGGAAAAGAGGAGTATGAAAAGGCATATCAGATCTTAGATGAGATGGGGCTGGCGTCTTTTGCACACCGTTCCTGTAACAGCTTAAGCGGGGGACAGCTTCAGATGGTGCTGATCGCTAGGGCTCTGATCAAAGAACCGGATATTCTTATCATGGATGAACCGGAGTCAAATCTGGATATGCGAAATCAGCTGAAAGTCCTGGAGATTATGCAGAATGCCGCGAAAAAAAGACAGGTGACGGTCATTATCAACACCCATTACCCGGAGCATGCGCTGCGTTATACACAGAAAACGCTGATCCTCGGCAGAGATTCCTATGTTTTTGCGGATTCCGGGGAAGCGATAACGGAAGAAAATATTTTCCGCTATTTTAAGGTAAATGCAGGAATTTATGATGTGACGATTGGCGGTCAGGTTTATCAGGGAATCCTTCCGTATTCCTATAAAAAGGAAGAAAAGGAGCGTGGAGCGTTATGATCAAAATCGCAGTATATGGAAAGGGCGGAATCGGAAAATCGACTACGACATCCAATCTGTCTGCTGCATTATCCGACATGGGACTGAAAGTTATGCAGATCGGGTGTGATCCGAAGGCGGACTCTACCAGAAATCTGGCAGTTGCCGAGCGTATTCCGACAGTACTTGACCAGATCAGGGAAAAGGGAAAGGCAGTGACACTGGAAGATATTGTATTCCCGGGTTACGGAAATACCTTCTGCGTGGAAGCAGGAGGTCCGACGCCTGGAATCGGCTGCGCGGGGCGCGGGATTATTGCCGCGTTCGAGGAATTGGAGCGACTGCATGCATATGAGGAGTTTGAGCCGGATATCGTGCTTTATGACGTACTTGGAGATGTGGTGTGCGGCGGGTTTGCCATGCCGATCCGGGGGGGCTATGCAGAGCATGTCTTTGTGGTCACTTCCGGAGAAATGATGTCATTGTATGCGGCAAACAATATATGCAGCGCGGTCAAAAATTTTGGAAAACGCGGGTATGCGGCGATGGAAGGGCTGATCTTAAATGCAAGAAATATTGCAGATGAGGAAAAAATCGTGAAGCAGGCGGCAGAGGAAATGGAAACAGGGATTATCAAGGTACTGCCAAGGAGCGGGGATGTCCAGATCGCGGAGAGCAGCAGAAAAACAGTTGTGGAGGCACTGCCGCAGAGTGATATGGCCGCAGAGTACCGTGACCTTGCGAAAAATGTACTGGAGGCATGTAAAAAATGAGAAGAAAGACATTGGAATACACCTGCCCGTCTCATGGTGGATGGGGAATGGTGCGCAGTGGAATGCTGGTCCCGGAGAGCATACAGCTTTTTGTGAGTCCGCCGGCATGCGGCAGACATGGTGCACTCGGAGCGGTACGTCAGGGCTTTAAGGACAGGCTGTTCTATCTCTGCCTGGAGGAAAGTGATATTGTTTCCGGTTATGAAAATGCCATAGAAGAGACGGCAGCAGAGGTGTTTCGGAGATTAAAACGAAGACCGAAGGTCATGCTGATCTTTGTAAGCTGTCTGGATGATCTGATCGGAACAGACGGCGATGCGGTAGTCTTCGCGCTTTCCGAGCGTTTCCCGGATGTACAGTTTCGGATGTGTCACATGAATCCGTTGTCCAATGATTCGGAGACCCCGCCACTTGTTACGCTGTGGAAAAGTGTATACAGTCTGATGGAAAGAAAAAGGGAGATGCCGGAGCCAAGGGTAAATCTGATCGGAAGTTACCGGCCGGTCAGCAGAGAAAGCGAGTTTTTTGATGCTCTGACAGGGATGGGCATCACGGATGCCTGTCATATCGGAAGCTGTAACACGTATGAAGAATTCAGGGATATGGGAAATAACTGTCTGAATCTTGTGGTTGCGCCTCCGGCAAAAAAAGCGGCAGAGCAGTTAAAAAGAGAACAGGGCATGGAATACCTTTCCCTGCCGGTTACCTATGCGCCGGAGCGGACAAAAAGGAATTATGAGCTTCTGTGGGAAAAACTGGAAGAACTCGGCATGGATCAAAATAAAGCGGAAGTTTCAGAATTGCTGAAAAAGAGTATGAACCGTGCGAAAGAAGCCATTGCTCTTGCAAAACAAAAGCTGGATGGACGAAAAATCTGTCTGGATGATTCGGCATTTGCCGCTCCGTTTGCGGCAGCCCGCTTTTTATATGAACAGGGATTTTCGGTGCAGGCGGTTTATGCCAGCGAGTGGGATGAGGAAGATACGGATTACCGGTGGATTTCGGAAAATACGGATATCATGCTTTGTAATGCCAGAGTGTATACCATGGTAGAACAGTGGAAGGAAAAAACAGATACCGTGGCGATCGGACTGGAAGCCGCTTACATTTCCGGAAGCAGATATGTCCTGCCGTTGTTTCAGGATGAAGAAATGTATGGATTTTCTGCGACAGAACAGTTAATGAAAAAGCTGTGTGCGGCAGTGGAAAAACCGGCAGATCTGGAAAAGCTTGTGGAACAGTCCGGTCTGGTGGTATAGAAAGCGACAGGAGGATAATTATGGGAAAATTACGCATGGTACTGCCGCCATACGCACCGGATTATTCCGGCGTATGTGTGGCACTTTTTCCGCTGGGTTGTCACGGACTTACCGTCATACATGACGCGGCGGGCTGTACCGGAAATTACACAGGATATGATGAGCCGCGCTGGTATCATTCAAGAAGTCCGATCTACTGCTCCGGTCTGCGGGAAATCGATGCGATTCTCGGAGATGATGAAAAGCTGATCAGAAAAGTGAGCGAAGCGTGTGAGACATTAAAACCTGAGATCGTGGCACTGGTGGGAAGCCCGGTTCCAATGGTTATCGGTACAGATATGGAAGGTATTGCAGCGGATCTTGAGAGCCGGATCGGAATTCCGGTCTTCGGATTTGCAACGACCGGACTTTCTTATTATCAGCATGGCATCGAAATGGTATACGACAAAGTGCTTGGCAGAGTCCTTTCAGGAGAAAAAGAAGGAAAAAAGAAAACGCAGATCAGGACAGTTAATATTCTGGGGGCAACGCCGCTTGATTTCGGGCGCAGCGGAGTCATAGAAGAGCTGTGCCTGCTGCTGGAAAAAAACGGCTGGCAGGTGCAGACGGCGCTTTATGAAGAGGGTGGAACAGAGAAAATCCGGAAGCTGGCAGAGGCAGACTGCAGTGTTGTAGTCTCGGGTGCAGCAGCAGCATTTGCGGAATATTTAAAAAAGAGATTTGAAATTCCTTATATCACGGGACTGCCCTTCGGCAAAGAGAATGAGACCAGATGGCTGGGGTGGCTGGAACGCTGTGTGGCAGGAGAGGGACAGAAAGCGGAAAAAGGCTGGAAGGAAAAGAAAGCAGCCGGTCTGATCCTGGGCGAACAGGTGCAGGCACAGTCCGTGCGGGACGGCCTTTTTGCAGCATATGGAATCCGTGCGGATGTCGGAGCGGTCTGTGGGTTTTATGAAGGAATTGCAGATGAGGGAGAAAGCTTTCTGGAAGAGGAGACGGATATTGAAGAAGCGGTAAGCAGGTCACAGTATGAATTTGTTATCGGTGATCCGTTGTACGAGGCACTGATCCCGGAAGGAAAAACGTTCATTCCATATGCGCACTATGCGCTCTCAAGTAAGCTCGGACACGAGTGGGAAAGAAATCTGATTGGAGAAAAGCTGGAGAAAGAAATAAAAATACAGTAAAAGCGGATGAAGCAGGCCTATTTCAGGCTTGCTTCATATGCTTCACGACAGGCGTGTGCAAGCTGATCGCCACAGGAAGTGGGTTTCATGCCACAGTGGATGCCAGTCAGTTTTCCCTCGACCTGTTCTACGGTGAGCCCCTCTACCAGTTTCGGGATCGCCTGAAGATTTCCAGGGCAGCCGCCGGTAAATTTTACATGTTTTACGATATTTCCATCGAGCTCCACTTCAATCTTGCTGGAGCAGGTGCCCTTTGTCTGATAAATATATGCCATAATGATACTCCTTTCCGACGACCGGTAATTGCTCATACAATTATCGTATGCGTCGTTTCGTTAAATGTGAGTATAACACGATTTGTGGGAAACGCAAACATTCTTTCATAAAAAATTCATAAATCGTTCATGGGATTGTCTATTGTGAAAAGAGGAAGATAGTGGTACAATTAGAAAAGTTGTTTGGATTTAGGAAAAAAGATAGGAGTATTTGGATGAAAGCAATAGAGAAAATCTTTGGAACCCACAGCGAAAGAGAATTGAAACGTATCTATCCTCTGATCGACAAGATCGAGGCACTGCGACCGGATATGCAGGCCCTGTCTGATGATGAACTTCGGGGAAAGACGAAAGAATATAAGAAGAGACTGGAAGATGGCGAAACGTTGGATGATCTCCTGCCGGAGGCTTTTGCTACGGTCAGAGAGGCTGCAAAGCGTGTGCTCGGCATGGAACATTACCGGGTACAGCTGGTTGGTGGTGTGATCCTGCATCAGGGACGAATCCCGGAGATGAAGACCGGTGAAGGAAAGACTCTGGTTTCAACAGCTCCGGCATATTTAAATGCACTGGAGGGCAAAGGTGTTCATATCGTTACCGTCAATGACTATCTGGCAAAGCGTGATGCGGAGTGGATGGGCAAGGTACATGAGTTCCTCGGACTTACCGTCGGCGTGATCTTAAACGGCATGGACAATAAGGAACGTCAGGCTGCCTATAACTGCGATATTACCTATGTGACCAACAATGAACTCGGATTCGATTACCTGAGGGACAACATGGTCATTTATAAAGAACAGCTTGTACAGCGCGGACTTCATTATGCGATCATCGATGAGGTCGATTCTGTTTTGATCGATGAGGCGCGTACTCCGCTTATTATCTCCGGACAGAGCAGTAAATCCACGAGACTTTATGAAGCGTGTGATATTCTTGCACGTCAGATGCAGCGTGGTGAGGATCAGCAGGAATACACCAAGATGGATGCCATCATGGGTGTCGAAGTGGAAGAGGACGGAGATTTTGTAGTCAATGAGAAGGACAAAGTTGTAAACCTGACCGAGCAGGGTGTGAAAAAGGTTGAGAATTTCTTTAAGATCGACAACCTTGCAGATCCGGAAAATCTTGAGATCCAGCATAATATCATTCTGGCGCTGCGTGCGCATAACCTGATGTTCCGTGACCAGGATTATGTAGTGAAGGATGATCAGGTCATGATCGTCGATGAGTTTACCGGACGTATCATGCCGGGACGTCGTTATTCCGACGGACTTCATCAGGCAATCGAGGCGAAGGAACATGTAAAGGTCAAAAGAGAGAGCAAGACACTTGCCAATATCACGTTCCAGAACTTCTTTAATAAATATGATAAAAAGGCAGGTATGACCGGTACCGCCCTTACAGAGGAAAAAGAATTCCGTGATATTTACGGTATGGACGTTGTGGAAGTACCGACAAACCGTCCGATCGCGCGTATCGATCATGAGGATGCAGTATACAAGACCAAGAAGGAAAAGTTCAAGGCAGTTGTGGATGAAGTCGTAAAGGCACATGAAAAAGGACAGCCGGTGCTGGTCGGAACGATCAATATTGATACCTCCGAGCTTTTAAGCAGCATGTTAAACAAGCGGGGGATCAAGCATCAGGTCTTAAATGCCAAGTATCATGAGCTGGAAGCTGAGATCGTAGCACAGGCCGGCGTGCACGGAGCGGTTACGATCGCAACCAACATGGCAGGCCGTGGTACGGATATCAAGCTTGATGATGAGGCGAGAGCAGCAGGCGGATTAAAGATCATCGGTACGGAGCGCCATGAGTCCAGACGTATTGACAATCAGCTCCGTGGACGTGCAGGACGTCAGGGAGATCCGGGTGAATCCCAGTTCTTTATTTCCCTGGAAGATGATCTGATGCGTCTGTTCGGTTCCGAAAAACTGGTGGATATGTTTAATACGCTCGGAGTTCCGGAAGGGGAGCAGATCCAGCATAAGATGCTTTCCGGTGCAATTGAAAAGGCACAGAAGAAGATCGAGGCGAATAACTTCGGTATTCGTAAAAACCTTCTGGATTATGACCAGGTTATGAATGACCAGCGAGAGATCATTTATGATGAGAGACGCCGCGTTTTAAATGGTGAGAGCATGCGTGATGTGATCTACAAGATGATCACAGACCGTGTGGAGGCAGCAGTGGATACCTGCATTTCTCCTGAACTTCCGCCGGAGGAATGGGATGTCAATGAGTTAAACCAGTTACTGATCCCGCTCATTCCGTTAGAGCCGCTGACACCGGAATCGGTAAAGGAATTTAAGAATAATAAGGAATTAAAGCACAGCCTGAAAGAAAAGGCAGTGAAGTTATACGAAGCCAAGGAAGCAGACTTCCCGGATTCAGAAGCAGTCCGTGAGTTGGAGCGCGTGATCCTCTTAAAGGTGATCGACCGGAAATGGATGGATCATATTGACGATATGGATCAGCTCCGTCAGGGCATCGGACTTCAGGCATATGGCCAGAGAGATCCACTTGTAGAATACAAGATGGCAGGCTTTGACATGTTTGATGCGATGATCGCAAGTATTCAGGAGGATACGGTGCGCCTGCTGTTCCATGTGCGTATTGAACAGAAGGTAGAGCGTGAGCAGGTGGCAAAGGTAACCGGAACCAACAAGGATGAGAGCGCGCAGAGCGCCCCGAAGAAGCGGGAAGCTGCAAAGGTTTACCCGAATGACCTCTGCCCGTGCGGTTCAGGCAAAAAATACAAGTACTGCTGTATGAGCAAGCAGTAATTATATGGGATAAAAGCTGGAAAGATCCGGTGTTCTGAGAGAAAACAGAATACCGGATCTTTCTCTGTAATGGCGATGAAAAAAGTGAAGATCATGCCTTGATTCTCTGAAAATAATAATATATAATACGAACGAAATACGAGGTGGGGAGCATCGTGCAAAGACAGGAAACAGGAGGTAATATTATGCATTGTGCAAGAAAAGTAACAGATAATATTTACTGGGTAGGCGGCAGCGACAGACGGCTTGCCCTGTTTGAAAACATTTTCCCGATCAAAAGAGGTGTATCCTACAATTCCTATGTTGTGATGGATGATAAAACGATTCTGCTGGACACTGCAGACAGATCGATCGGCAGCCAGTTCTTTGAAAATCTGACGCATGTACTGGATGGAAGAACACTGGATTATCTGATCGTGAACCATATGGAGCCGGATCACTGCGCGCTGATCGGAGAGCTTCTGATGCGATATCCAAAGCTTACGATCATTGGGAATGCAAAGACATTTCAGATGATGAAGCAGTTTTTTGATTTTGACGTGGATTCCCATGCAATGATCGTAAAAGAGGGTGACACTTTTTCGAGCGGAAATCATGTATTCCATTTTGTGATGGCACCGATGGTACACTGGCCGGAAGCAATGGTGACTTATGAGGAAAAGACGAAGGTGCTGTTTTCGGCGGATGGATTTGGTACATTCGGAGCATTAAACGGAAATATTTTTGCGGATGAAGTGGATTTTGACCGTGACTGGCTGGATGATGCAAGAAGATATTATACCAATATTGTCGGAAAATATGGTGTGCAGGTGCAGAATCTGTTAAAGAAGGCAGCCAGTCTTGACATTGCAATGATCTGCCCGCTGCACGGACCGATCTGGAGAGAAAATCTTGGTTATATCCTGGATAAATATAATACCTGGAGCAGCTATGCACCGGAGGATTCTGCGGTAATGATCGCATATGCTTCCATGTATGGAAATACTGAAAATGCGGCAAATGTGCTTGCAGGAATTCTTGCAGAAAAAGGTGTGAAGAAGATCGCAGTATACGATGTGTCCAATACGGACGTGTCCGAACTGATCTCAGAGACCTTCCGCTGCAGCCATATCGTACTGGCGGCACCTACCTATAACGGGGGTATTTATCCGAAGATGGAGAATTTCCTTGCGGATATGAAGGCGTTAAATGTCCAGAAACGCAAGGTGGCATTTTTGGAGAATGGAACCTGGGCGGCAACCAGCGGAAAGCAGATGGCAGAGCAGGTGTCCGCATTAAAGGATATGACTGTGATCTCAGATACCGTTACCGTAAAATCTGCGGTGAAGGAGGAGCAGTATAAGGCTTTGGAGGAACTGGCCGATAAGATCGTGGCATCCATGTAGGAGCCAATCCTGGTCGGGAGTATTGCGGGGAAAATGCAATATCACAGCAGAGTTACCGGATGAATGAAAAAGAGGCAGCAGAACACTTTCTGGCAGCGGAAAGCAGTCTGCTGCCTTTCTGTAATGGCAACGGGTAAAATAGAACCTTTTATCTGAAAATTGTTTAGGAATTGTTTAGTTGTGTCCATGGCAGTCTGCGGTATAATGGATAATAAAGGATATATTATCAGATGCAGAAAGGGGCAGAGACCGCGTATGAGAAAAATGACAGTGAAAAGAAGGATATTTCGTTCTAACGCATGGATGGTGCTTGTCACATTGATCGTATTTTTCCTGATCAATCTGGCAGTTGTCAAAGTATATTCCGAATCCATAGAGCGGGAACTGAGAACAGGCATCGGGCAGACAGTCAATGAGGATGAACTGGAAGATCTGGTGAAAGACTGGACGGTGCACAGAGATGAGTTCTTTGTCCTTTTTCTGATGGACGGCATACTGTGTATAGTGGCACTGCTTCTGTTAAGCCAGGTTTTTACCAGGTGTCTGACAAAACGTATCATGGAGCCGCTTTATGCGCTGGAGGACGGAGCACGCAGGATACGGAGCAATGAACTGACACGGGATATTGTATACACGGGCGACCTGGAATTTGAAAATGTCTGTGCGACATTTAATGATATGCAGAGACATATTCTGTCGGAACAGGAAAAGAACCACAGATATGAAAAGGCACGGACAGATATGATTGCGCGAATATCTCATGATCTGCGCACGCCGCTTACGGCGATCCGTGGTATGATCAAGGGACTGCTGGACGGAGTTGTGGCAGCACCGGAGCAGCAGGAGCGTTTCCTGAAGGCGGCGTATAAAAGAACCGGTGATATGGATCTGCTGTTGAATCAGTTGTTCTATCTTTCAAAACTGCAGACCGGCAGCATGCCGCTGTCGCTTCAGAACGTGGAGATCGCAGCCTTCCTTCAGAAATATGTGTGCGAAAAAGAGGAATTTATGGAGGCTCTAAAAGAGCAGATCACGCTGGAGGCAGATGGGATCACGGCAGAGGTACTTGTGGATATGCAGCAGCTTGGGCGGATACTGGATAATCTGTTGGAAAACAGCGAAAAATACAGCGGAGCAGCATCGTTAAACATAAAGCTTACGCTGCAAAAAGAGGCGGATGGAACAAAAGTTGCAGAGACACTGGAAAACGGAAACTTTGATCTGATCCTGCTGGATCTGATGCTTCCGGGCAAGAGAGGATATGAGGTGTGCAGGGAAATCCGGGATAAATGGGATATTCCGATCCTTATGGTGACTGCGCGTACAGAGTCCATGGACAAGATCCGGGGGCTTGGACTTGGTGCGGACGATTTATATTGCAAAACCATTTGACCCGGCGGAACTCGTGGCGCGCGTCAACGCAAATCTGCGCCAGTATGATCGGCTGTCAAAAAAAGCCGGAGCCGGGGATGGCAACGAACCGGAGGAGATCCGGATTCAGGATCTTCGGATTCTTTTAAACAGCTGGAAAGTATATAAAGGGGATCAGGAGATACGCTTTCCAAACCGGGAATTTGAACTGCTGAAATTTCTTGCGCTGCATCCCAATATTGTGTTTTTCAATGAGCAGCTTTTTGAAAAGATATGGGGCTATGACTATGCGGATGACAGTGCAACTGTCATGGTGCATATCAACCGTATCCGCAAAAAGATTGAAGATGACAGCAAAAATCCGAAGATCTTAGAGACCGTCTGGGGTGCGGGTTATCGTCTGAATAAATAGAAAAAAATAAAATTTAGGAATTGTTTAGGAAATTACCTCCTGTTTGTTTAACGTGGGCTGTTATGATAGCCACAGAAAACAAAACAGGAGGTTTTTTTATGTTAAAAGAAGCAGTAAATGGATTTTGCATGGCGCTGGCAGACAGCGTACCCGGAGTTTCAGGTGGAACCGTCGCATTCATTATGGGATTTTATGACCGCTTTATCGGTTCCATCCATGATGTGGCATTTGGGAAGATGAAGGAAAAAAAGGAGAGCATCCGTTACCTGTTAAAGCTTGGTGTCGGCTGGATCATTGGGATGGTGCTTGCGGTACTTGCGCTGTCAGCACTGTTTGAAAACCATATCTATACAGTCAGTTCACTGTTTGTCGGGTTTATCGCAGGTTCGATCCCACTAATCGTAAAGGAAGAAAAAGACAGCTTCCGTGAGGTGAAAAAGGGAATTCTCTTTGGTCTGCTTGGCATCGTGGTCGTGGCTGGGATCACCTGGCTCAACGGAAGAGTCGGCGGAGGATCGATGAATCTTGGAAACTTTTCAGTCGGACTTGGCATCAAGCTGTTTTTTATCGGTATGGTCGCGATCTCCGCAATGTTTCTGCCGGGCATTTCCGGTTCCACACTGCTTTTGATCTTCGGTGCCTATATACCGGTCATTTCTGCCGTAAAAGGGTTTCTTTCGATGGATTTTTCCTATGTTCCGTGCCTTATGTTTTTTGGATGTGGAGTGCTTGCCGGGGCGGCGACCGTTGTAAAGGGAATCAAGGTCTGCCTGGAAAAATTTCGACCGCAGGCGGTGTATCTGATCCTCGGGATGATGATCGGTTCTTTTTATGCGATCAAAATGGGGCCGACAACACTGGAAGCAGCACAGCCGGCACTTGGATTTACAAATTTTAACCTGATCGCTGCAGTCATCGGAGTGGCACTGGTGCTTGGCATGCAGGCGGTAAAGGAAAGAAGTGTTCGCAATGACCATTGAGTTTCAGATTCTTGATCTGATCCAGAATTTACACACACCGGCAGGGGATGTGATCTTTCCGTGGATATCAAAGCTTGGAAACGGAGGATTCATCTGGATTGTGCTTGCAGCAGGTCTGCTTGTTTTTCCGCGGACGAGAAAGGCCGGAGCTGTGGCAGGATATCTGGGAGCGTATGGAATACGAAAAGTGGAACAGTGGAGGCAGAAGAGAAAGGAGATGGCGTGATGGCAGTTGTGATCATACCTGTATATCAGCCGGATAACAGGCTGATTGAAATTACAGACCAGTTGTGGGCAGACGGATGCAGAATCATTGTGATCGATGATGGAAGCGGAGCGCAGTACCGGCATATTTTTGAAAAGCTGAATGATATCTGTATCGTGCTGCACCATAGGGAAAACCGTGGGAAAGGGGCGGCAATCAAGACGGGGCTGGCTTACGTCAAAGGAGAAATATGGGACAGTGATGTCATCGGGGTTATGGATGCAGACGGACAGCATCTGACACAAGACATGCAAAAGCTGTTGGAGTATGCCGCGAAACACAGAAAAACACTGGTACTTGGGACACGCACAGTAGGGCAGGAAATGCCACTCAGATCACGACTTGGAAACCGGATCACACGGACTGTATTCCGGCTTGTGAGTGGAGTGAAGGTCTCCGATACGCAGACGGGCCTTAGGGCATTCAGTTGCGAACTGCTCACAAAACTGCTCTCGGTAGGAGGAGAACGGTATGAGTATGAAATGAATGTTCTTGTGGAAGCCGTGAAAGCGCATATTCCGATTGCGGAGATAAAAATTCATACGATCTATCTGGATCGCAGTAATTCAGGTTCCCATTTCAGGAAAATTCGGGATTCGTTTCGTATTTACAGGGATCTTTTCAAATTTACATTCCGGATCATTCCGGGAGAAAACATACACAGGAGCGTGAGAAGATGCTGAGACGGATGCTGTGTGTCTCTCCTTTCATCAGTATGATACGGGAAGAATTGACAGCTCGGAGGGCGGTAAGCATGAAAAATACGGGACAAACGTATCCTATGTGCTGGCGGATATTTACATAGGAGATATCACCTGCTTTCAGACAGCTTTCGCACAGGATACCTACGGCGTGGGGTATACGGAAAAACTGTCGGATATGTCGGCAAGAATGCAGGCAGTGCTTGCGGTCAACGGGGATTCCTACAGCAATAACCGCCACAGGGAAAACGGTACGATCATACGAAATGGTGTGATCTACCGGTGCAAACAGGCGGATGCCGAGACCTGTGTACTGAACTGGGATGGGACGATGGATATATACGCTCCCGGCCAGATCGACCAGAAGCAGTTGGTGGAACGTGGCGCGTATCAGAGCTGGGTGTTCGGACCAAGTCTTTGGGATGAACAGGGGAGGGCAAAAACATCGTTTATCACATGGGATTATATCAGGAAATCGCATCCAAGGACGGCGATCGGATATTATGAGCCTGGACATTACTGTCTGCTTTTAGTGGATGGAAGGCAGCCTGCATCAAGAGGAATGTTTCTGGATGAAATGGCAAAACTGTTTGAGGATCTGGGCTGCCGGGCAGCTTACAATCTGGATGGCGGGCACTGTTCCTTTATGACGATGCAGAACCGGGTGGTGAGTAATCCCTATAAACCGGAGCATGAAGTTATGGACGGCATATTTTTGACGGAGAAAACGGAGGGATTGTAATGAACAGATTTCAGATATTTCTGCTGCATGTGTGCGTAGTGTGCAGCCTCGTGTGCATGGCGGCAAAGATGCTTGACTGGTATAATCCGTACATGGATTTTTCAGGGCATATTCTGGGAGTGCAGTTTTTACTGTATGGCTGTATTTTTTTGCAGGTAATCTGTAACGAAATCATGTTTGCCGCGTCTAATCACAGAAAGAGAAAACAACAGAAAGGAAGGAGATGAACAAATGAAATATCTGACAATTACGGTTCCGTGCTACAATTCAGAGCAGTATCTGGCACGGTGTCTGGATTCGCTGGTGATCGGAGGAGAACATGTGGAAATTCTTGTCGTGGATGACGGATCGACCGACCGAACCGGGGAGATTGCGGAAGACTATGCAAAACGTTATCCGGGAATCGTGACAGCAATACATAAGGAAAACGGAGGACATGGTTCGGGGGTAAATCTCGGACTCTCACTTGCAGCAGGAAGGTATTTTAAGGTTGTGGATTCCGATGACTGGCTGGAGGAAGCGGCATACCGGAAGCTTCTGGAAAAACTTGCGGACTGGTGTGAGAGCGGAGCGGTCATGCCGGATCTTCTGGTCTGTGATTACACCTACAATCATCTGGATGATGGAATAAAAAAAGAGATGTGTTATGACAATGTTTTTCCGACGGAGACGATCTGTACCTGGGAAGAGATATCGCTCTTTTATCCTTCGCAGTACCTGATCATGCATGCGTTGATCTTTCGTACTGAAGTGCTGCATGCATCAGGGGTGGTGCTGCCGGAGCATCTGTTTTACGTGGACAATATTTTTGCGTATCAGCCGCTCCCATATGTGAAAACCATCTACTACATGCATGAAAATCTGTATCAGTATTACCTGGGCAGAAATGACCAGTCAGTTAATGAAAAAGTACTGATCTCGCGTATTGACCAGCAGATTAGGTGACAAAGCTTGTCGCAGAGTGCGTGGATCTGAATGAGGTAAGAAAAGTGCATCCCAAACTGGCGAATTATATGTGCCGGAATGTTTCCATTATGATGGCAATTTCCTCGATCCATCTTCTGCTGCGTGGAGATATGGAGGCAAAAGAAGAACATCACAGGATCTGGACGGAACTAAAAGAAAATAATCCAAGGCTTTATTACCGTTTGCGCTATACGACGATCAGCGGACTGACTAATCTTCCGGGAAGACTGGGAAAAAGAGTGACCGTGGACGGATACCGGATTGCAAAAAAAATCTATAAATTTCAGTAACGAAAGAGGAAAGGCTATGACACATATTTATATTGCACTCGTAGATACACCCGGGATTTTTGCGGCAGTTATCCGGAGATTTTTAAGACAGCGTTATGTCCATGTTGTGATCGCAGCGGATGCGGGGCTTTCGGAAGCATACAGTGTGGGCAGACGGAATCCTGCAGTGCCGCTTCTCGCAGGTTTTGAACGAGAAGAAAAAGAGCGTATCCTGCGCGTATTTCCGGGAGCATTTTACCGCATCTGTGCGCTTCCCTGCACGGAAAAACAAAAGGAAAAAATAGTAGAAAAACTGCGCGCGGATTACGACAGGCGGTTTGGGATACACTATGCAGTCCCCGGACTTCCGTTTCTGGCGTTGGGACTGCCCTTTTTTATAAAAGACGAGTATACCTGTTCTTCTTATACTGCAAAAATACTGGAAGAAAACGGAATTAAAATTTCGGATAAACATTTTTCACTGGTAACGCCAAAGGATTTTTATGAATACGATGGAATGCAGGTAATATTTGAGGGACCGCTTTCGGATCTTATGCCGGAGATTGCCTATGGATAGGAAAAAAAGGCGGAACTTTTTGTGGCAGACCGGACTGTTTGTCGTGATCATGGGCATTACCTTTTTTGCAGTTTTCCGGAATCAGGATCTCTCCGGGGTGCTTCGGGCAATCGGAAAAATGAAAAAAACGGATCTTGTGGCAGCAGTTTTCCTTGCAGTCGGCTATGTGTCGGCAGAAGGATGGATGATCTGGTATCTGCTCAGAAGCGTACATGGGCAGAACTCGATTTTCCGTTGTATTTCTTATTCATTTATCGGATTTTTCTTCTCAGGGATCACACCATCCGCGAGTGGCGGACAGCCAATGCAGCTCTACTATATGAAAAAAGATGGAAATGCGCTCTCGGTGTCCTCGGTGATATTGATGACCGTGGCGCTCTTGTATAAAGTGGTGATTGTACTGCTCGGAGCCGGAATCGGGCTGCTCTGGCGTATGCCGCTGAAAGAATATCTGAAGGGGTATTATGGTTTGTATTTTCTCGGTTTATTCTGCAATGCAGTGTTTGTCGTGCTGCTGCTTCTGGTTATGTTTTCACCGGAAAAGATCCGCGTATTTCTGTACCGGATGGACAATCTTTTTACCCGCATCGGGATCTGGAAAAAATCAGATAGAAGAAAGAAAAAGACAGATGCGTTTCTGGACGGATACCGTGAAACCGTCTGCTTTTTTAAGTCCCACAGAAAAATGGTTGCGGTTATATTTGTGGTAACATGTCTGCAGCGCCTTTTGTCCTGCCTTGGAACGTATACTGTATACAGAGGACTTGGACTTTCCGGAACCGGAGCGGCAGATATTGCACTGCTCCAGGCAGCTATCTGTATTACGGTAGAGGTACTGCCACTTCCCGGTGCGCAGGGTATTTCAGAAGCAGTGTACCATACGGCATTTGCCGGTATTTTTTCCGGAAAGAGCCTTCTGGTTTCCATGTGCGTGACGCGTGGCGTCAGTTTTTATCTGAATCTGCTGCTTGGGCTTGCAGTGCTCGGGGCAAGGATGATGGGGGGAAGAAAAAAGAATATTTAGTGGAAGATATTACGGAATTTGCGAGGAAAAAAGGGGTTAATGTATTTGTATACCATGGATCAACAAAAATTATAAAGAATCCGGACGTAGTATATTCGAAAAAGTATGTGGATTTTGGCAGGGGATTTTATATTACATCACTATAGGAAATATAACGGATGATGATATTATTAATGCAGTTTCAGAGATTAAGGGAATTGAGCTGAGAAAAGCATTTGATATTTATTATTCAAGTAAGCTGGCTGAGCAAATTGAAAAGGGAAGTTATGGAATAGAAAATATGGATGAAAAATATCTGGCAGAAGACCTGATTGAAAATGAGCCGGAACTTTTGAATAAGGGATGAAAAATGGTTTCAACCACAAATTAACGGAATTTTTTATATAGAAAGTACAGAACAAAAGTTCGATTTTGCTCTGTACTTTTCTTTTTTGTTCTGCTATAATCAGAGGCAGTTAATGGAATAATAGCAGTGAATCTTTGATGTCTGGAGGAAAACATGGATCATTTTGTATTACATTCCCCATACAAGCCGACCGGCGATCAGCCGCAGGCGATTGAAAAATTAGTACAGGGCTTTAAGGAGGGCAACCAGTTCGAGACACTGCTCGGAGTTACCGGTTCCGGAAAGACCTTTACGATGGCGAATGTCATTGCGGCGCTCAATAAGCCAACGCTTATCATATCACACAATAAGACACTGGCGGCACAGCTTTACGGAGAGATGAAGGAATTTTTCCCGGAGAATGCGGTCGAGTATTTTGTGTCCTA